>Ga0307418_1000391_pt1 | contig 13054 bp, 10 predicted proteins | sample SalMarWE160220MG_2_FD_202160 | JGI IMG/M metagenome (GOLD analysis project Ga0307418, IMG submission 202160) | Salt marsh sediment microbial communities from the Plum Island Ecosystem LTER, Massachusetts, United States - WE1602-20 | ecosystem: Environmental > Aquatic > Marine > Intertidal zone >...
GAGGCCGCGATCGGTGATCTTCAGGGCGGGGATCACGGGCAGCGCGATGAAGGCGAGCTGCAGGAAGGGCTCGTCCAGAGGGCACCCGAGCCCCCGGGCCGCCGCCTTCAAGGCATCCAGGCTCTCCGTCACCTCCGCCGGCGGTCGTTCGGTCATGAGTCCTCCGATGGGTAGCGGAAGGTCCGCCAGGACACCCTCTGAACCCGCCACCACGATACCGCCGTCGATCTCGCGGAGATGATTGACGGCCAGGGCCATCGCCCGCGGCTCCGCGCCCACCACGATGACGTTGTGTGAATCGTGGTTAATGGAGCAGGCGATGGCGCCCGCGCCAAGGCCGAAGCCCCGGATAAAGCCGACAGATCGCCGGCCGGTCCGGTGGTGTCGCTCAAAGACGGCGACCTTGAGGACGTCCTGTGACGTGTCGGGAAGGACCTCCCCCGTCTCGACGGCGAGCCGGGCCTCTAGGTGCACGGTCAGGAGCGAGCCGGGGCGGAGGCCGATCACCCGCACCCGCTGCTCCGGGATCGGCCCGGCGGCAGGGACCCGAAAGTCGGGCGTGCCCACCGGGTCGAGATGGAGATTGCGGTCGAACCGGATCGTTGAGCCCGCCGCGATCCGCTGCTCCGCAGTCTCGGCGAGCCGGTCCTCGTCCACGCGGCGGCCGCGCTTGTAGACGGCGTCCAGAGCCAGCCCGGAGTGCCAGTCGGGGCCGTCCTTTGGCCGCACCAGACAGAGATCCGCCTGGTAGCCCGGTGCCACCGCCCCCCGGTCCTCCAGCCCATACGCCCTGGCCGCCGCGAAGCTGGCCGCCCGGAAGACCGCCTCCGGCCGCACGCCCGCGCGCAGGGCCTTGTCCACAATGAACCCGATATGGCCCTCGCGCGCGATGTCCGCCGGGTTGCGGTCGTCGCTGCAGAGCCCGATGACCGCCGAGGAATAATCGTCCAGGAGGGGCAGAAGGGCGTCCGCATCCTTGGCGCACGAGCCCTCTCGGATCAGCACTTGGATCCCCTTGCGGAGCTTCTCACGCGCCTCGCCAAGGGTCGTGGACTCATGGCAGCTGTGGATGCCGGCGGCCCCGTAGGCGTTGAGGTCCTTTCCTGCGAGACCGGGGCAATGGCCGTCGCGCCGCATGCCCGCGAAGGCGACCAGCTTGTCGAGCACCGCAGGATCGCCGGCGAGAAGCCCCGGATAATTCATCATCTCGGCCAGACCGAGCACCCGCGGGTGACCTTGGAGCTGAGTCAGATCGTCGGTGGTCAGCTCGGCACCGCTGGTCTCGAGGCCCATATGGGGACTGGTGGAGGGGACACAGCTTGAGAGCATGACGAAGACGTCGAGCTCCAGGCCCTCCGACGCCGCGAGCGCCCACCGCAGCCCTTCCGCGCCACGGACGTTGGCGATTTCGTGGGGGTCCCAGATGACAGTGGTGGTTCCGGCCGGCAGCACACATTGCTGGAAGCGCACCGGGCTGAGCAGACTGCTCTCGATGTGCACATGGGCGTCGATGAAACCGGGCACCGCGACGGCACCTTCCGCGTCCACCAGCTTGTGCCCCTCGTAGGCGTCTGCTATGCCGACAATCCGTCCCTTGTAGATGGCGATGTCCCCGGCGATCAGCTCGCCCGCAAAGACATCGAGAAAGCGCCCTCCCTTGATGACCAGGTCTGCGGGGAGATCGCCCCGGGCAACACGAATGGCGGCGGCGAGCTCGGCCTTGGAGCTGTACTGAGCCTTGCTGGGCATGGGGTCGGTCCCTCTACCTGGTTCGGTCGCGCCATAGTACCGCCGGACGAGGTCTCGCGGCGCACCCTGGTCGCACGGACTCGCCTTGGACCGCTGACGGCTCGGGCCAGGCAGTGCCTCAGGTGGCTTACCGGCCAAGCATTCGACATCGGAGCGGGAAAACCGTTTCCGGGGGCGGAGGTGCCCAAGATTCGGGTAAGTAACGAATCAACAACAAGTTGCACAGGGAATACATACGTTGTCGTTGTCGTTGTCGTAATCGGAAAAGAAATGCAAATCGGGCATTGAGCAACTCGATGTCTACCGGATTTCGATCCGGTATGTGACCTGGGCATACCAAGTAGCCAAGAGCTTGAAGGACAGCGATCGGCCCGCGCGGGGCCTTCCCGATTCTCCGACCGCGCGTCGCATGAGCCACGGGGGCATTTTCCGGCACCCCCTTAGGAGTGGGGCGCCCCCCGGACATCGACCGTCCCATCCGGTAGGTAGCTGAATGACGCCCGGGAGGCCCAGAGGTGGACGCCCTCACCGGCGGCATCCTGAACGCGGAGGAGGCCGGAAGCGTGGACCTTGCCGTCCGCGGCGGCAGAGCCCAGGAACACGATCCAGCCGGACCTCCAGTCAAGCCCCCCGGAGCAGGTCCGTCCGTCGGAGCTGCTGCACATGGATACCGGGATGCCCCGGCTGACAGCCTCGGCGCGTGCAAAGGCCATGTGGGTGACGAGGGTCTGGGCGGCCCCTTCCAGCCGCGTATTGGCGAGAAGCCCTGAGAACGAAGGCACGGCAAGAAGGAGCACCAACCCAACGACCGCGAGAGCGGTCAAGAGCTCGATGAGGCTGAAGCCTCCGGAAGGATTCCGCTCGCGGTCCACGGCCCACAGGGTCCATGCGTCGCGGAACCCCCGTTGGGGCCTCGAACGGGGCATATGAGCCGGGGGCGTCGACCGAGCGAAGCGAGGCCCTTCGGGCGTCCGCCAGCCACGCCTCGAGTCAATCACAACGCCCCTCCCTGTCCTCGGTGCGCCCAACCCACTCAACCTTGATGACCCTCCCGATCTCACCCGTTCGGTCATCACAAACGCGGAATGCGACAGCGCTCCCCTCCTTGCCCGCGGCCGCGTCGTCGACCGCTCTGGCAGCCGGTGCCCTCCGATGGGCCGGGGTCGGCTGCGTTGCCTGCCCGGTCCCGAGGGCGATTTCCCTCGGCTGCGCAGAACCGACACCGATAAGCCCGAGGAGGACGGTTCCAAGCCACAGCCGGGTAAGCGGGGAACGACGCGTCATGCTCGGTCCTGGTCTGCGAGGCTGCTGATCAGCCGGCCAGGGCCGTCGGCGCTGCCTCGGGCCTGCCGGTCGCGGGGGCGTATATTGGCGCCCGAGGCGGCCCGATGTTTGCGAACCGTTTCAAGGAACATCCCGGAACAAGGGACCGGCGAACGGATCCGCGGACCCGTTCGCATCCACGAAGGGGCGAGGCGCACTCGAGCCCGCGGTGCGCCTTGCGGCCCCTCAGCTACAGCGTGTCTAATGCCGGCTCCGCAGACCGACACAGGCGTACCCATGCGCGTGGACCACACGGAGGCCGTTCTCCAGCCGGGGACGCTCGTCGACCGCTATCAGCCGGCCCCAGGCGTCTACGATGAGATGCGCACAGCTGAGGGGAAGGTGCGGCCCCGCTGGCGGTACCTGCTGGATGCGTTGCATACCCTGGGGCCGTCAGGCATCGAGGAGCGCTGGCGGGAGGCCCGCCGCCTGATTCGTGACAACGGCGTCACCTACAACGTCTATGGTGACCCGCGGGGGGTCTCCCGCCCGTGGGACCTGGACCTGCTGCCGCTGCTGATCCGAAGCGATGAATGGGCGCAGATAGAGCGCGGCCTGATGCAGCGTGCGGAGCTGCTCAACCTTATCCTGGTGGATCTCTCGGGCCCCCGGAAGCTGATCCGCAACCGCGCGCTCCCGCCCGAGCTCGTCGACGGCTATCCGGGATATCTCCTCCCCTGTCACGGCATCCGAGCGGCAGGGGACCGCCCCCTGATTCACTATGCGGCGGATCTCACCCGGGCACCGGACGGCAGCTGGCGTGTCATCGACGACCGCACTCAAAGTCCATCGGGGGCCGGATACGCGCTGGAGAACCGCGTGGTCCTTTCGCGGATCCTACCGAGCCTCTTCCGCGACTCCCACGCCCACCGCCTGGCGGGCTTCTTCCGCTCCATGCGGCGCACCCTGACCCGACTCGCGCCCCGGGGGAACGAGGACGCCCGGGTCGCCGTGCTGACCCCAGGGCCGAGCAACGAGGCCTACTTTGAGCACGCCTACCTCGCGAACTACCTGGGCTACAGCCTGGTGCAGGGGGCGGACCTGTCGGTTCGAGACGGGGCTCTGTGGCTACGCACCCTCGGCCGGCTAGAGCGGATCGACGCGGTGCTGCGTCGCGTGGACGACGCCTGGTGCGACCCACTCGAGCTGCGGGAGGATTCCCTCCTGGGAGTGCCCGGCCTGGTGCAGGCCGCCCGGGCCGGCAATGTCACCCTGGCCAATGCCCTCGGCAGCGGTGTGCTGGAGCACCCGGGATTAGGACCCCTCCTCCCCGAGCTCTGCCGCACCTTGCTGGGGGAGGAGCTACTCCTGCCCGGGGTCGCCACCTGGTGGTGCGGGAGGCCGGCCGACCGGGCGTTCGTGCTCGCCAATCTGTCCAGCCTGGTCATCAAACCCGCCGGTGCCCAGAACGGCCAGCGGTGGGTCTTGGGACCGGACTTGGAGCCCCGCGACCTGGAGGCGCTGGCGGCGGATATCGAGGCAAACTCGTTCCTGTACGTCGCCCAGGAGCACGTCGCCCCGTCCACGTCCCCGGCACTGATCGGCAACCGCCTTGAGCCCCGGCCGACCATCCTGCGGACCTTCCTGGTGAGCGAGGAGAATGGCTACGCGGTCATGCCCGGAGGGCTCAGCCGGGTCGCCCTTGCCCCGCAGACGCCCATGGTATCCAACCAGCTGGGGGGCTTGGGCAAGGATACCTGGGTGCTCGCCTCGGAGTCCGAGCGTCAGGAGAGCCTGCTCGCGAGCACCGACCGCGCGGCACCCGCCGTGGTGCAGGAGAGCGATGTCTCCAGTCGGGTCGCCGACAACCTGTTCTGGATCGGCCGCTATGCGGAGCGTGCCGAAGGGTTGGTGCGCCTGCTGCGGGTGAGCATCTTCAGGCTCACCGAGCGGCCTAGCGATACCGGCTGCTGCATGGCCACCCTGCTTCAAGCACTGACCCTGCAGACCTTGACCTACCCCGGCTTTGTCGGCAAGGGGGCCGCGGACCGCATTGCCGATCCGGTCCCAGAGATGCTGTCGCTGATCTCGAGCGCCGAGCGACTTGGGACGCTCCCCCAAACCCTGCAGGCCCTGGGCCAGGCCGCCTGGTCCGTGCGGGACCGACTGTCGGCCGACACCTGGCGCGTGATCAACGATATCGAGGGCCATTTGCGGTCCTTGGGCAAGGAGCCGCCGGAAGAGTTGGGGCAGGCCCTTGACGTACTGGATCCCCTGATCACTTCGCTGGTGGCATTCTCTGCCCTCACCCAGGAGAACATGACGCACAGCGAGGGTTGGCACTTTCTGGAGGCCGGCAGGCGGATCGAGCGAGGCGCGAGCCTCGCCACGCTTCTGCGAGCTACGCTTGTGCCCGTGATCGCGGAGGCCGAGGAGACCCTCTTGGTGGAGGCGGTGCTGGGGGTCACCGACAGCCTGATCACCTACCGCCGGCGCTACCGGTCAGGAACACGGGTCGGGGCATTGCTCGACTTGGTGTTCCAGGACGAGACCAACCCCCGGGCACTGGCCTACCAGCTCTTGAGCCTCGAGCGATTGGTCGCGGAGATGCCGCGCGGCGACTTGGCAGGCAGCCGGACACCCGTTCAGCGGCTAGCGCTGAAGCTCCTCACCGGCGTGCGGCTTGCCGAGATCGATCAGCTTGTCCAGGCGGAGGCCGACGGGAAGATGCGGGAGCGGCTCAGGAGCACCCTGGAAGCCCTCGGCCAAGGGCTCGCCGCCCTCTCCGATGCGCTGACGGCCCAGTATTTCCGTCACGAGGAGCAGCCCCACAGCCTACTGCACCGAGGAGAGGCGGCCACCAACCCGTGAGGTTCCGCATCAGCCACGTCACCCGCTACCTCTACGCGGAACCGGTGTCGCTCTGTCACAGCATCGCCCATCTGAAGCCCCGTCTCCAGGTGGGGCAGCGGCCTCTTTCCGCCCAGATCCGGGTCGACCCTTGGCCAGCGGTCTTTCGGGAGCATACCGACTTCTTTGGCAATCGGACGAGCTATTTCTCCATTCAGCAGTCCCACACCGTATTGGAGGTGGCAGCGGTGAGCGAGGTGGATGTCCTCCCCGCCCCGCCGCTGAATTTCGCGGCCTCTCCCCCGTGGGAGCGGGTGGTCGAGCAAATCCGTCAGCGGCCCGACGAGGAGCTGGCCAACGCTCACATCCTCACGCTGTCCTCCCCCTATGCGCCCGGCGAGCCTGCGGCAGTCGACTACGCGCGGGCAGCCTTCCCCCCGGGCCGGCCCGTACTGGAGGCGGTATCGGACCTGATGGGACGCATCCACCAGGATTTTGACTACGACCCGCACTTCACGAGCGTCGCGACTCCGCTGACAGAGGTGCTCGCCCATCGTCGCGGCGTCTGTCAGGATTTTGCCCATCTGGCGCTCGCATGCCTGCGCGGGCTCGGTCTCGCCGCGCGATATGTCAGTGGTTATCTCGAGACACAGCCACCCCCGGGGCAGCCAAAGCTGCGAGGGACCGATGCCTCTCATGCCTGGTTCTCTGTCCTGATCCCCGGCATCGGCTGGGTGGACTTCGATCCTACCAATGACCAGGTGCCCGGGGAGCAGCACATCACAGCGGCCGCGGGACGTGACTTTGGCGACGTCACGCCCCTGCGCGGGGTCTTTTACGGTGGCGGCGAGCACACCCTGGAGGTCGCGGTGGATGTAGACCGGCTGGAGGAGGGCGACGGCGCCCAGCCCTAGGGAAGCACCGCCTGATTCGAAGCCCGCGATGCGCATGGAAAGCAATCAATGCCTTGCATGGCGATCGTCGCCGAAGAGCGGCATCAGGCGGGGCTTCCCCCACGCCGGCGCCCCCGCCACCTAAACATGATCATGGAGACGGAACTGACAAGCCAGCTCGCCGCCTTCGTGCAGGTGGTTTTCATTGATCTTGTCCTTGCCGGCGATAACGCGATCGTGGTCGGCATGGCCGCGGCCTCCGTGCCCAGCGAGCAACGGCGCCTCGTCATCCTTTGGGGCATGGCCGCAGCGGTGGTGCTGCGCATCGTCTTCGCCGTCATCGCAACACAGCTGCTGAAGATCATCGGCCTGACCCTGGCTGGCGGCCTGCTGCTCGCCTTCGTGGCCTATCAGATGTACCGGGAGCTCCGCAGCCACGGCCAGGACGAGCTCACCCCCGAGGAAGCCCTGCGCGGCGTCCCCGCGAAGGTACCCAAGGGGGTTGCAGCGGCGGTGGCCCAGGTCGCGATGGCGGACCTCTCGATGTCCCTGGACAATGTGCTGGCTGTGGCTGGGGCGGCCCGTGACCACCTGTTCGTTTTGGCGGCGGGGTTGGTCTTGTCTATCGGCATGATGGCCTTCGCCGCAAATATCATCGCCCGGCTGATCCACCGGCAGCGCTGGCTCGCCTGGGTTGGACTCGCGATCATCAGCTACGTCGCGGTGGACATGATCCTGCGGGGAACGGCACAGGTGGCTTCGTCCATAGGGTAAGCCAACGACTGCGCAAGTTGGCCGCGGCGGGCGTCTCCACAACAGCCCACGTGGCACTCTTCATCGCCCTCACGGCCCTGGTCGCCCTGCACATGGGCGCCGCATTGCGCCGCCATTACCTCGAGCGCACCGCCTTCAAGATCGGCGCCGGACGCCATTGATGGCCTTGGCCTTGCCCGGGGCGCATGGCTGTAACGCCTGTGGACCGGCCGACACTGCTGGCGCCCGACCGACGGCCCGGAAGCGGGCTTCAGCGCCTGCCCGCTCGACGCATTACGGGCGCGGGGAAGTACTCGTGCCGTGCAGCTTGGCCAGTACGCCCATAACCATCAGGCCTGTCCCGACCATGAAGAGGGTCTTGAGCTCGAAGCCCACGATTCTGTAAGCGCCCGCAAGCCGGACAGCGCCCGCGACCAAGCAGGCGAGTACCCCCACGGCAGCAGCCAGATTTCCAACCCAGGTGAGTATTTTTTCCATGTCGTAACCCCGATATCGAAACGTCGTCGGAGAAATCATACCCCTCCGATCCCAGTATCCGCCATGCTACCGCCGCCCAGGCGTGGGCCAACGAGTGATGCCCAAGATGCAGTCGCAACGGCGGACCTGGGGGGGCGATGGGTCTGATAAACTGAGGGCGAGCGACCGACCCGGAGGTAGGAGATGGAAGAGGCACTGCGCACGGTTGAGAATCTCCTGCGAAAGTATGGACATACGTACCAGGCCAATCTGGCCATGATCGCAGGCGAACAGTTTGCCCGCTCTCCGGCGGAGACGTGTCGCTCCCTCAATGACGACGAGTGGTGGGGCGGTCGCGACTCGGTTGCGGCGAGCGACCTTGCCGTGGACGGCGGCTTCAGCTCGGAGGCACGGGCGGACGGAAAGCGCCTGCGCGAGGCATTAATTGATATCTACGCCACCATGAAGGCCAACGGCCAGCGTCACGAGCAGGCAGAGGTGGTCATCGCTCAGTTCAACAAGTGGCTCAGATCGCACGTGTGAGCCGTAGAAGGGGCCGCCGGACAATGCAAGAAGAATTAGAAATCTCGCAGGACTCCCCGTTCGACGCGCTGGAGGCCCTCCGCATCATTCCGTTCCCGGCCTGCGCGGCCAACATCGAGGACGGATCATTCGTGCTGGCAAACGAGGCATTCCGCCAACTCACCGGCTGCTCAGCCGAGGAAACGCCGACGCTTGCGGACTTGGGCCGGCTGATCACATGCACGGCAGACCCGAGGGGCGGCGAGGTAGCCTGGGGCGATTGGACGGCTCTGGGCGGCGCGGATAGCTTGGAGCGGGAACCGATCGAGCTCTGCCTCCGGAGGACAGATGGAACAGCGCGTCACGTCCGCGCCCACCTCCGCCGCATCAAGAGCTTCATTCTCCTTGGCTTTGATGACCTGACCAAGCAGGAGCAAATCCGGGCCGAGCTTCAGCGGTGGGGGCTAGGCTACGAATCCTTGGTTGAGCACTCCCTCGTGGGTATCTTCGCCCTGCGCAACGAACGATTGGTCTACATCAACCCACGCTTTGCGCAGCTGTTCGGCTACCCGGTCACAGACCTCGTCGACCAGCGTTCGCTGCTCGATCTGGCCACTGCCGAAGACGCGGCGCCGGTGGCCCAACACCTGAGCCTGCTGCGTGACAAGCCGGGGCAGGACACCTGCTTCGTGTTCACAGCGGTCCGCGGCGATGGCGCCGTAATCGATGTGGAGGTTGTGGCCCAATACGCCTGCCTCTCCCAGGATCAGTTGGTGCTGGGGGCCGTCACAGATGTCACCGACCGGGTGCGGGCCGAGCGGCAGCTCAAGTACCTTGCGTTCCATGACGCGCTCACGGGACTGGGAAACCGGGCGCTTTTCTATGACCGCCTGAACCAGGCCATCAAGCATGCGCGCCGTTACGGCGGCGGCTTCGCCCTGATGATGCTGGACCTGGACGGCTTCAAGGCCGTCAACGATGCCCGTGGGCACGAGGCCGGGGACACAGTGCTGCAGGTCGTGGGTCAGCGCCTGGTCGAATGCGTGAGGCAATCAGATACGGTCGCGCGGATTGGGGGGGACGAGTTCGCCCTCGTGCTGCACCAGGCAATGGATCGGCCCGCCCTCGCGGGGCTCGCCGAGAGGTTAGTGCAAGCCGTCGGCAGCCCAATCGACCTCGGCGACGCCACCTGCCAGGTGGGCGCCAGCATCGGGATCGCCCTCTATGGGGACCCCAGCACAACCATGGATCTCCTGATGAGCCGGGCCGACACCGCGATGTACGCGCAGAAGGGTACCGACGGCTGCGGCTACACCTTCTTTCAGGAGGGCGTGCACCGAGACAGTCCCCGCGAGGCCTCCCTTATCCCCTGGTCGATCGAGCAGGAGCTTGGCGTTGCCGTGCTCGACCAACAACACCGTCGGCTGGCGCAGATGGTCAACGGGCTGGCGGCCTCTGTGACGGCCGCAGAGGACGGCGCCCAGATCCAGGCGCTGCTCGACGACCTCGGAAGATTCGCTGCGTATCATTTCGATACCGAAGAGGGGCTGATGGACACGTATGGGTTTCCAGGTGCCCGGGCACACAAGGAACAGCACCGCAAGCTCAAGGACGATCTCTTGGCCATCCGAAATCAGGTCGACACGTCCGAGCTTTCCCGCACCCTTTCCGCTGTCAAAGAGTGGCTCCTCACGCATATTCAGGCGGCCGACCGGGACCTCATCCGGGATCTGCGGTGTCAGGGGGTTCGCTAGCCCGCCGGGGACGGGGGCTTGTCAACCCGGCGAGATCGTCCCTATACTCCGGTCGCACCCGCGGGTGTAGCTCAATGGTAGAGCAGAAGCTTCCCAAGCTTACGACGAGGGTTCGATTCCCTTCACCCGCTCCACCTCCCCGTTGGCTTGGCGGGGCCTTGTCGGCCCGCGACCGAGCGCATATCTGGAATGTCAGCGGTGTTTCCGCTCTCAACCTGGCGTAACGCCCCTTCCAGGCACACCGCGTCTCCGGGCTTTTCCGGTTCTATCGGCACCCGCGGCTCCGCACATGGGCTGATCCGAGCCGGTTGTCCCGTCACAACGGCGACTGCATCCGCCGGGAGCGACTCCAATGCCAGTGCACGAGACCTCCGACGCAGAGCGCATCGAAGAGGTGATCGTCACCTCGGTACGCCAAATCTTGGAGCACCAGGACGGCACCCGCTACCTCCGCTGGGCTAGGGACCATATCCCGGCCATGTTGGGCCTTGGTGAAGCCGGCCTGGAGCCCCAGGAAGAGGGCCGGTTGGCCATAAGCCTCGCCACGGCCATCTGGAACGCAACCCCACTGCCGGGTGAGAGCTATCGGGCCCGTCCCCTGCCCCAGCTTGCGCCGGACAGCGAATGCCCTTGTGGCTCAGGACTCGAGTATGCTGTCTGCTGCCAGCCCCTGGGGGATGCCTCTGAGCTGCCCCCCGAGCTGATTTGGGGAGTGCTGCTTTGGGAGCTGAGTGACCGTCAGCTGCAGGAGGCGGTCGCGGCTAACTCACTGCCCCTTCACATGTTGAGTGTGGTCTCCGAGCGCTGGTTGGACGAAGATAGGCCGGGCCGGGCGGCGAGCCTCCTGGAGCCCATCTTCGACGGCGAAACGGACGCGTTGGACGACCGCTTCGACGCGGCGCTCAATGTGCTGTGCGACGCCTATGACCGCCTCGATCACATCCATAAGAAACGGAACCTGCTGGAGCGCGTGATCCGCAGCGGGCCACCTGCCCTGCGGGCTGCCGCCTGGCAGCGCCTGACCACCATCCACATCGACGACGGAGACTTCCCCAAGGCGGAAGCGGTTTTCACCCAGGCATTGCGCGAAGACCCCGACAGCCCTCGCAATGCAATTCTGGAGATCACCCTGCTTGCGGCCCAGCACAAAGACGCCCTCGCCCGCCAGCGCGCCGACTTTTGGCGGCGCCGGCTTGCGCGTAAGCATGAGCGGGACCCAGAGCTCCTGGCATTTTTGGGGCGTGCCGCCGAAGATCCCCAGGATGCGCTGGTTGCCAGTCAGGCCGCGGCGATCGACCCGATGCTGCTGCGCCTGCGCGACTGGACCCAGGCGGCCGCCGCGCGCCCGCTGCCCGTCTATCACCTGGAGAAGGGCCCGCGCAGGTCACAACCGGTTGCGCCGGACCAGCTGTCCCTGTTCGACGGCGAGACTGTCCCAACAGGCCGTGTCCCGGTGCCCGCTCACTCGGTACAGCTCTGTGCCGCGGCCGCGCTGTCTCAATTGGAGCCCGCATGGCACCAGGCATTCAGCGGGTCCAAGCCCTTCTCCATCCAGCTCGCCTCACCCGGCGGCGAGGACGTATGGGAGTCCGACTGCTGGCTTCGGTTCCTGGAGCGTCATCCGGAGGCAGCGGATAGCCTGGACGTGCTCGACGACATTGCGACGGCACTCTACGTCCACCCGGAAAGCAGCCTGCCGTGGATCGCCCGCGCACTGGTGCTCCCCCTGCTGCAACGGGCCCGGCAAATCCTGGAAAAGGCGGTGCCAGCGGAGGATAACCGGGCCATACCTTGGGTTGTGAAGGAGAACCGGGCGGCGCTCAGGCTCCTGTTTCGCCTCTTCCTGCTGCAGGAGGAGCGCGGAGACGCAGCGGGCGCGGCGGCGACAATGGAAGACCTGCTGCGACTCAATCCGGACGACAACCACGGTGTCCGCGCAGAGCTCATGAACCACTACCTGCGCCGCCGGGAAGATGAACGTGCGCTGGATCTTGCCCGCCGCTTCCCCAACGACCTCCTGGCGGATCTGGCCTACGGCGAGGTGCTGGCGCTGTACCGCATGGGGCAGAAGGAGCATGCAGAGCGGGCGTTGACGCGCGCCGTCGTCAGGCTGCCGCGTATCCCCCATTACCTGACGCGCAAACGGGTACGGCAGCCGGCACTGCGCCCCGATGGAGTGACGCCGGGAGACGACGACCAGGCGTGGCTCTATCGAGAGGCGATGCGGGATGTCTGGGCAGCGGAGCCCGGCGTCCTCGCTTGGATCAAGAAGCAAACCGGTTAGAACGTTTCGCCCCGACGCCATCGCTGCGCCGCGGGCGACCTACCGCCGGCGCCGAGCGGGCAGCGTACCGCCAAGCGAGCTTAGGGGCTCGGCAGGTCAAGCTCGGGGGACCGATCGGCCTCCGGGTGCATCTCCAAGACCACGGGCGAGGTGCGGACCAGCGGGACGAACTCGGTCTGCTCCTCCCGGGGCGGAGGCTCGGCGCGCAGCATCCGATAGGCCCCAAAGAGTCCCAGCAGCGCAGCGATGCCGGCTGACAGGAGCGGCAGGCCCACGGGCCCCACCGCCCGCATCGCAATCCCCGCCATCAGCGGCCCTGCAAACGCACCCACCCCGTAGATAAAGAGCAGGCCGCGGGTAGCCTCCAGCACCTGCCCCGGATTCAGATGGTCGTTGGTGTGGGCAACGCTCAAGCCATAGAGCGAGAACATGAGCCCGCCGTACAGGAAGGCTGCGAAGATCAACCCGGGACGGCCCTGGACAACGATCAGACCCGCAACCATGGCCAG
>Ga0307418_1000393_pt1 | contig 13027 bp, 11 predicted proteins | sample SalMarWE160220MG_2_FD_202160 | JGI IMG/M metagenome (GOLD analysis project Ga0307418, IMG submission 202160) | Salt marsh sediment microbial communities from the Plum Island Ecosystem LTER, Massachusetts, United States - WE1602-20 | ecosystem: Environmental > Aquatic > Marine > Intertidal zone >...
ACCGGGTCGCCCTTATATAATAAAGCCGCTGGTTATTTTATGATGACAGATTCCGCCAGCGTATGGAAGATTTCCAGATTGGCCTGGTCCACCCGCTGGTAGTCAACCTTCCAATTCTCTGGGTCAGCAATCTCAACCATGTTGGGGAAGCCTGTGACCCTCAGCCAGTTCAGTTCTTGGTCAAAAGCCATGATCTCCCGCAGATAAACCCGTTCTGTCTGGGCTGTATCGGACAGGGTGGCAATATATTCCAGTCCCTGGAAATCTCCCACTGAAAGCTCTCGGACCCGGATGGTCAGGGATCGGGCTGTGGTGACTGATTCGCCATCCTGCATTTCAAGCAGCTCCAGATAGGATGTGATCCAGCCGCTGTTGATATAGTCATCCCAGGTTCGGCCTTCAATATTCTCAAAGTATTGAATGGTGATGTAATAGGAATCAGGGATGGAAGTGATCTGTTCGGTCCGGTCCGTGCCGTAGGGATAAACCAGATCTGATCCCACTTCCAGGCGCAGAGAGCCTTCTGATTCATAAACTTCCGGTCCATACCAGGTTGAGGGGTATAAATACCTGAATCCGAAACCTTCGTTGGTGTATTCAGTCCAATCTCCAAAGGGATTTTGTGTTACCTCAGGTGATGGTGTGGGATCTGGCATTTCCTGGATCGTTTTGGTTGGAAGAGGGCTTTGTTCGTCCGAATTGTCCGGAGCAGCTGCTGAACAGGCGCTCAAAACCAGGCCAGTCATTAAACTGGCCAGAATTGCGAATTTGAGGGGGGAATATTTTAAATTTAATGGGTTTTTCATATCTTTCTCCTGTTGTTAAAGAAGCGCTGTAACGAGGTATATCTTACCTCATTACAGCCAATAACAGAAAGACACTTGAGGATGGTTTTAATTCTTAAATGAGGGTTCTGTTTCATCAAAGGGAACCCAACTCTCATTTATGGATCAACAATTCCTTTATTGCTTAAATGCGAAGGTCCCGTACCAGATCAGGAAGCCCAGGTGCATTACAACCGCAGATCAGCCCATGGTGTTAAAGATGCCGAGCGTGAGAGAATTCTCGCCTTCGATCTGGCTTTCCTTCTTATTAGATCCAGCAATACATCCTGCCTGGTCTATTCATTGGATTGCAATGAATGGGTGCTAAAAAAGTCCCACATCAAAGCCGTGGCGTTGATATCCGGGTTTGTATATCCGGCGATCCAGACCGGCAGCTTTTCTCCACCCGGCCAGGTATGGCCGCCATCATTGATACGATAGAACACTACCTCCCCGCCTTTCTCACAGCCATGATAGGAAATCCGGCTGATTTCATTTGTTATCTGAGCAGTCTGCGGGGAATCGGTACAGGTATTAAGGTCTGCCCAATTGGCAGCCCAATCCTCCACAGGCAGGAACTCAAATCGATCATCGCGCGATGGTCCTCCGAAGTAGGGAACGATCGCATCTTCCACACCATGAAACGCTATCACTGGCATGGGGTGGGCAGGATGGCAGTCTTCCCCGGGGTATAAATAAGCTCCTGCTACCCCGCCGATGGCGGCGATCTTTTGTGACAAATCGCAAGCCAACAGATCAGACATCCCTCCTCCATTGGACATCCCGTTGGCATAAATACGGCCAGGATCAATATTGTAGGTTTGAGCGAGATGATCGATCAGGTCTGAGATGAACCGCAGGTCCTGATTTGTCGATGCTGTGCCGTCAGAACTGGGCCCTGTATTCCAGCGCAGTGGAAATCCGGTTCCCTGGGGATAAACGACCAGGAATCCATGTTCGTCGGCCAGTTTGTTCCAGCCGGTCATGGATTGCTGATGGGCTGGCCACTGCACAAATCCATGGATGCTGATCACCAGAGGAGTTGCCCGGGCGGGATCGTAGGAATCCGGGATGTATTGCAGATATTTCCGGGCCTTAGCGCTTGAAATGATCCGGCCGTTGGTCTTGAATTGGGTAGATAATCCGATGATAAAAATGATTATCAGACCCAAAACGATTAACCGGATGATTTTGTTTATTGATTTTTTCTCAGCCATAATTTATCCGCAATTTTATTTGTATTTTGGGTTGTGTGTCATCAGACTTATAGATCACGCTTGATCCATCGATAAAACGCGCTTCGCATCCCCGATTCGAGCAGCCAAATTTCATCTTCATCCTGAACAACACGAATGATGGCTTCTGCAAAGAAATTTAAAAATAACCACCTCACCAGGTCTGCCCGTTCTTGGGTGCCGTTTGCTGTTGAAGCAGGTTCTAATACCTTCCCGTATTCAAATTTCCCCGCGGCTGTTTCTACTGGCAGGATGAATCTGACGATTGCTGTTGTCTCATCTACGATATATGGACCAGATGCGAAGGGACGATTGACCACTTCTGCCCGGGAAGCTAACACATCTGCTCGATAGCGCCCATTGACAAGATAGATCGAATAACCGCCTATAGTACTTTCCATAAATTCAAATACCATCTGGTGGATGTTGGCTTCGGAGAAATCCGAAGGTAAAGATAACCCAGTCCGAATTTGGGCAAGGCCAATTTCCTGGATTCGCTGCTCGATGGCGTCGCAATAGAACAAATTGTCGAGTGCTTCACGTAATCTATCTTCCCGAGAAAGCGGCATAAAAAACTCGTAAATCAGGACACTCGGTGATACTTCTAAGATATAGTCTGTGAACAAGCGTTTTTTCTGGTGCAGGAGTTCTTCAAAATCAGCTAAACGCACCCGGAGAATTTCGGGCTTTACAAAATACTTTCCCCCTTCTTCGTAAACAATATCACTCAATCGATTGATAATATTTTCTTGAGTCTCAGCGATACTCCAGCCTGTTTCAGAAGAAAATTCTTCTAGTGAAAAAGATTTTTTCTCTTGAGCGTGGGTAATAAGATAATTAAAAGCCTGTTTAATACGATTGTTTTTTATCATTGATGATAGTCCTGCTTAGCTCGAACGCCTGTTGATAGGGTCTGTTGGTGTTAGGGATACCCTTATCAATATTATATATAGAAAATCCGGCAGCCAGGTGGAATGGGGGTTAAGAGGTTTTATTTATCTTACCTAAAGTTAAAAAACGACACCAGATACAAGAATTATATTTGCATAGGGGGTGTATTCCCCTGTGCGGATGATCGCCCGTGATGATTTTGTCAGCTCCTTGAAATCTGGATGAGGTACAAAATCAACGGGAATGTCACCGATCAAACCTTGAATTTCATTAAGCATATCAGGGCTGATTTCCTTCATTTCCTCAGCAATGATAACCTTTTCCACCTTCATTTCTGAAAGGACAACCCGGAGAGTATCAAGAAAACCGGGGATTCCTTGTGTGAGAGCCAGATCGATGCGTTGAACCTCTTGAGGAATGGGTAAACCAGCATCGGCAATTGATAACATATCCATATGCCCAAGCGCAGCAATCACGGCAGAGATTGGGGCATTAATAATTCCTGTTTTTTTCACTGCTCCTCCTGATGTTTAAGAAATTCAGTAATATCGTTCCGGGTAGGCAGAGATGGCTGAGCTCCTCTTCTTGTAACAGTGATTGCGGCAGCTGCAGTTGCGAAATAACATGCATCACTTAACGATTTTCCTTCAACCAGGCCAACAGCGAGTGCCGCCACGAAAGAATCTCCAGCCGCAGTTGTATCCAGCACATCAACTTTCAACGAAGGTATAGTGATCACGCCTGGATTGTTATCAACGATCATCACCCCGTTTTCACCCAGGGTAGTCACAACTGTATTTACCCCCCTTTTGATTATGGTCCTGGCCGCTTCTTCTACCGCTGAGTTCCCGGAATCCAAATATCCTGCTATTTGTAGTACCTCGTGTTCGTTTGGCACTATGACATCTACCATCGATAATAAATCCGGATCCAGTGATCTCGCTGGTGCAGGATTCAACACAACCCGTATGTTTTGGTCTTGGGCAAGTTTGGCAGCTTTATAGATTGTTTCAATGGGTGTTTCTAAGGGCATGACCAGGATATCAATCTCCCCGATTTTTTCCCATGCTGACTGGATAAGCTCCGCAGTCAAAGTGAAGTTAGCACCGGATGCAACAGCAATACTATTTTGACCGCGCTCATCCACTGTGATCATAGCCACGCCAGTAGCGGTGTTTTCATCGATGGAGATGGTATCGGTATTCACACCTTCGGAAGCCAAATTGCGAACCAACATTTTTCCATAAGTGTCGTCTCCAACCTGGCCAATCATAGTGACTGCGGCCCCCAAACGGGCTGCGGCCACTGCCTGGTTTGCTCCTTTCCCACCTGGAAAGGTCCCAAAATTACCCCCCAGGACGGTCTCACCAGGTTTTGGTATCTTTGGGACCTGGACCACAAGATCCATATTTAAACTTCCAACGACAACAATTTTTATCACTTTATCATTTGCTCCAGGTATGTTTAATTTTATTATTCTATGATCCAGAGATCCTTACCTCATTGACAGATTAAGTTATTTAATAAACATCACATGTGATGATAATTTTGCCAGCCCATGTAAGTTGCAAAAGCCTCGTCAAGCGCATCAGCCACGTTCCCCAGGGTCATACTCTATCTGTTGGTGGAAATATACCTCTTCCAAACTGGTCTTTCCTAAGAATGAAGGACATTTATTTAGAAAAAATTCACCAACAAGGATTTTAATCTAATTCAAGCTGGGGTTTGATGGCCGCTGTCCAAATGGCATAACCTTTTTTGTTTGGATGGATGCCATCATACTTGTATAAGTTGCGGTTTGGTTTGCCATCTTGGTTGAGTAATTGGTGGTTGAAATCGATAAAAAGTAAATTTGGGTTGTCTTGGGTGTAATTCTGAATAAGTTGATTGGCTTCGTTGGCAATAGGCCAAAACTTTTGGCGTGTGGGTGTGGGTGTGATTGCTATATAATAAATTTTTATGTTTGGCAAAGCTGCCTGAACACCTTCAACAAAAGTCTTATAACCCTCAAAAATCTGGCGGGCAGTGTCAGGTCTATTATCTGTGGTGTCGTTAGTGCCAGCAAATAAGACAATCGCACGAGGTTGATAGGGCAGAACGATCCGATCCAGATACTTCACCATATCCCGCATATATGACCCACCAAAACCACGATTGATGATTGGTAGGGGGGACATATCCTGTTTTAAGGTCGACCAGAAATTGATGCTGGAGCTACCAATAAACAGGATCGATTTTTTTGCAGGCGGGTGGAGTTGGTCTTGTTCTTCGAATTTTTTTATTGTGCTTTCCCAGGCATCCGGGTCCCCTTTTTTGGCCTTATAGCTGGATTGGATGAGCTCCATAAAATCGAGAATATGCTGCCAAAAATTTTTTTTGGGTTCCATTTTATGTACCCTCCTTGTCTTGTTGGGATACGATTGTGAAAACTCACAAAGAATGCCTTTATTATATGCCCAATCCATTTTCGAATATCGATAAGTGGTAAATCTAATAACTTGCTTAAACAAACAAATCCGCATCACGGATTTGTTTGTTTAAGCAAGCGGTATTGGGCCTGGATCTATCTGGGCATTCCTGGGGAATAACATCTAAAAAATCAGGAAGATAAGCTTTTTTAACTTAGTTTAAAAGCTAGTTCTTTACGGCGAGAGCTTTTTTTAGGGTTCCAAGGAATTCATCCAGTGGTACCTGGTGGACTCGGGCTGCCCACTCAACTGTGATAGCTCTGGTTAACATGCGGCGAAAGGAATATCCAGCTACTGGTTTTATACCAAAGATCCCCATTACATCTGCACCATCACCATACTCTTCCAGAATTTCTGACACACGAGTATTCTTTGTAATTTCCATAACGATTCTTCTGTCCTTTTAAGATTCCTTTTTAAGCTAAAGATTATTAACACTGGCAAGCGAATGGTTAGTGTAAACTTCTTTCTGTAAAATTGATAAATAAAGAATGGTAGGTCAGGTGTATCCTTATTGTTACTAGGCAAAAAGGAGAACGCCATGACCTACCAAGACCATTTTACCTTACCAACTGAATTACTTGAACAGGTAGCAGAGCAAGGCCTTGATTTTCTGCCTGAATTGATCCGCATCGTGGTCAATAACGCCATGGAAACTGAACGCGAGGAACACCTGGGTGTAGGCCCCTACGAACGGTCAGTTAAACGCCGAGGTCACGCGAACGGCTTCAAACCCAAGACGGTCACCACCCGGATCGCGCCGATCACCTTTGATGTGCCCCAGGTGCGAGAAGGAGGTTTCTATCCCCAGGCGTTGGAGAAAGGCTTGCGCAGTGAACGAGCTCTGATGCTGGCTCTGGCTGAGATGTATGTCCAGGGCGTTTCCACCCGCAAGGTCGCAGCCATCACGGAACGATTGTGCGGTAGCGCAGTGTCAGCCACACAAGTCAGTCGGGCAGCCGCTTTGCTGGATGAAGTCCTGGAATCGTGGCGTAATCGACCTCTGGGTCCAATAGTTTACCTGTACCTGGACGCTCGTTATGAAAAGGTGCGAATGGACGGCCAGATCCGGGATGCGGCTGTTTTGATAGCCAGCGGAGTGAATCCTGAGGGGAAACGCCTGATCTTGGGCGTTTCGGTCTCCCTCGGAGAACAGGAGCTCCATTGGCGCGAGTTCCTGCAGAGCCTGGTGGAACGAGGTATGAAGGATGTGCAGCTGATCATCAGTGATGCTCATGTGGGACTGCAGGCAGCCCGCAAAGCGGTCTTCAGCGGGATGCCCTGGCAGCGCTGCCAGTTTCATTTGCAGCAGAATGCCAGCCAGTATGTACCTCGGCAGAGTATGAAAAGGGAAGTGGCCGCGGATATCCGGGCCATTTTCAACGCACCAGACCGGGAGCAAGCTGAGGCACAGCTGCGCAGGACCGTTGAGAAATATGCCCAGCGAGCCTCCAGGTTGGCTGACTGGTTGGAAGGCAACATCCCCGAAGGTTTGACGGTGTTTGCTTTCCCGGAAGATCACCGGCGCCGGATCCGCACAGTCAACAGTCTGGAACGGGTCTGTCAAGAAATCCGTAGGCGCACCAAAGTGGCCAGAATATTTCCAAACGAGGCCTCGTGTTTGAGATTAGTGAGTGCTGTGTTGATGGAAACCAGCGAAACCTGGGAGACTGGCAGAATTTATTTATCATTTGTAAGGTACTGAACGTCAACTACAATGGATCACCTGACTACTTTTACAGAAAAGATGTTGCACGATCAGCGAATGTATCGGATGATTGTTCTGCTCTATCATCAAATCCCTCTTCCCCCATTCTAAGGGTGATTATAGTAACAGACTTATTGGTTTCCGGGTCATAGAAAGGTATTAGAACTATTTGGATTGGATAGCAGGCTCACCTGGCAGGACAGTCATTAAAAGGAAAATCCGTTTGATAGAATTATCAAACGAATTTTTAGGTGGGTGGTATTGGACCCATCTCGAACCAGATTCTTCCTCATTTTGGGTCAAAAGAGGAAGAGTATCTGACAGAATCTTAGTCTGAAGTATCCTTAGAGTCAAGTAATGCTGGCGTTACCTATCGGCAACCAAATTTTATTTTCTACTGCCTATATCAGGTGATCGATCTATGGCTCCAGCCGGATCAGGATGGGATAATCCTTGATCAGCAGGTTTTCGATGACTACATGACCGCTCTCGATCCTGAAATCAAGTTCCTGTTCAAATCCGAAGAGGGAGTCAATTCCGACAACTCTGCCAGCACCAAGCTCCGGGAGCGTTACTGAGGTTTCAATGCCTGGATCATATTCGGTTGCGATCCCATCTCTCCAAACAGCGATCAGTCTATTTCCTTCAGGATCAGAGAAGGAATAACTGTTAAATTTGTCCTCGATGCCCAGGACCTCAACCGGCGTAAATTCAGGTTCCATATCATCTATGACTGTGTTGAAAACAGGCTCTGCAAAAAACCTCGATCCCATACTCACCCACACACCTTCCCCCAAGTTCATTAGGAGAACTCTAAGGGTATATTTATTCGCTTTGATTTCACTGTATTCCCAGGGCTGGCCTTCCACAACCTGGTTGCCATAGGCATGACCAACCTCATCGGCGTGATACTCCCCATTAAATCCATGTGATTCGGCAGTATCTTTAATTTCCTGAAGAAACTCAGCATAGCCGTAATAGTAATCAACGAACTCTTCGTATTCTGGAGAGGTACTATACATGGGATGGAAAGCGACTACATCCACCAGCGGTATAATCTCTGATTCTAACAATTGGAACAGGTACCATTGGCTGCTTCCGTAGCCCCCGTAGTGCGTATCGGCAACACCGCCAATCACGATCTTGGCTTCTGGATATTCTTCCCGGATTACCGGCACAGTTTGTTTGACAAGTTCTATATAGTCTGCCACATCAATCCCCTGAGGGCACCACCAGCGCAGTTCCGGCTCATTCCAGATTTCATAGTATTCCACCCGGTCTTTGAAGTGGTTTACGGTAAAACGGACATACTCCAGATAGCGATCGATCTCAGCCTGGGTTGTGAAGCGAAGTTTAGGCACATCTCCCATTCTGTTGTAAAAATCTTTATCCCAGAATGTAAGGACCATAGTGATATCCATCCCATTATCTGCCATTCTGGTGATGACCTCGTCGTGTTCGGGGTAGACAGAAAATTCAGGTTGTTCCCATTCCACACGGTTACATTCAATCCCTTCTATCCCTACCCTGACCCTTGTAACCCCCTGGGTAGTCAGCCAGATATCGAAGGTCTCAGGATCGGGGTAGCGGAAGTTGTCAAACTGGCCCCCGATATGGTTGCTAGTGATTTCATTCGACCATAATGGTTGGATCTGAATTCTGGGATTACCATTATCTAATTGGATCACCTGGGTGGATACCTCTCCACCAAAGGGTCTGGAAAATGTCCCCGCGTTTCCTTCTTGATCCAGGGCAATGGCAGTCAGGAAGGGGCCTGTCAGCGGTGACCCTTTTTCGAATTTGAACAAACCAGAAGAATCGGCTGCTACCTGACCTTCATATATCTCCCCCCCATTGGTACTGGTTGAAAATATATCCACACGGCAGTTGGCGCAGGTAGCACCGGCAGCCATCCCGGCAGCCAGATCAAAATCAAGGATTACCGGGGAAACCAGGTGGCTGTAAGCTTCTTCCGGTAGGTGAATATTCAGTATTGTGTGACCATAAATGGCATTCTGCGAAATTGTATTCTTGACCGCTTTTACAGATGATAAAAAGATTCCCCAATTATTATACGCTAGGATGTTATTGGGGCCGATGATGTTATCATGCGCGTCTTCACTGATTACTATCCCAAATTCATGATTGCCTAAATCTGGAGTTCCTTCAGCATCGGTGCCAATCAGATTTCCTGTGATGATATTATTTTTAGTTTTTAAACCGTAGATTCCAATGCCCATAAAATTATTGATGATTAGATTTCCCTGTCCATATGGACCGTTTCCTGTATTGCGATCCCCACCGATGATATGGTCTTCACCTTCCAGGCCAATTCCAGGGCCAGAGAAATTTGAGATTTGCAAGCCCATAATCTTGTTATTATTTCCATCAGCGATTTGGAGGCCAATTACAAATTCATCTGTTATATTACTGCCATCCAGGATCACACCGGCGTTGCTGGCATCGATGGTCAGCCAATTTACTCGTATGAGGGGCAGTGCTTCTGAAATGAATATTGTTTCCGGATTGTCTGGCGGGAAGAAATTGGGATCAAAAAGGATCGTATCACCAGTCTGGGCTAGATTCAGGGCCTCACGCAAGCTGTCTGGACCGCTGTCCGCATTACTAGTGACGGTTCTGGTTATCCCAACCGGTGGAGCAGGCTCCTCTGGTGGTTGCTCTGTGGACTCATTGAGCTCATCATGTTGATCTACCGGCTCGGTTGGTGGTTGAGTGGACTCATTGACCTCATCACGTAGATCTACCGGCTCGGCTGGTTGTTGACAGGAAGTTAAAGAAACGATGAATATTAGGAGTGGCAGTACGCGAAAAGCTTTCACGATCTTATCCTTTTTTGGCAGTGAATAGAGTAAAAGGCTGAGTTAATTTCCCAAAGTGCAAATTATTTCAAAGTGAGTTGATATTTATTGTACTTAGAAAAGGAAGAAAATCATATAGGAAGAGGTCAGGGAAAATGCGTTTCGAGCGTTTTTAGAAATCCAGCAATCCTTCAATTTTCCCCGATTCTCAAACTTCTTCTTGTGGGCGCGAATGGACTCGAACCATATTCCTTCTATACCTGATTGAGCATGCGATAAATGATCAATGGCATTATTCTTCTCCTAACAAGACTAGCATATTAATTGGTTAAGGAGTGATCGTGATATCAATTACTCAAAACTCAAAATATATGTCCCAGGAATTGCCTGATTTGTGAACATCAATTCAATAATAATTGATCCTTGTTGTGGTGTTTCTAGATCATTAATTTTAAATCTCAATGGTTCTGGCAAACCTTCACTATCCATGCCATCACCAATGCCGATGCCAAAAAGGTCTTCAATAAAAATCTCAGTGGACTCACCATGGCTTTCCATATCCCATTTGAAATGCTCAGTTAGCAGTTGTGTTAAATAATCGAGTCCAAGCTCTCCAGAATCTTGATACGCTAAACCCTGGATGGTCTCCTCAATACCTGATGCCATATATAGATTAGCTACTGATCCTTCCGCTACATTGGAAACTAAATTACCACTCTGTGAAAACTTACTCTCACCAGACCAATAACCTGATTCCCAGTCAATATCATTGATTGTGAATTCTAGGCTCATTTGATACCCTTCTAGACAAACTATCTCATTACATCCTGAAAATGTGCCTTCTAATACTCCTTTGAGAGGACGGATTTCAATTTCGACTGTCTCGGATATTTCGTAAGTTTTCTGATCTTTAAAGCTTGATTCTTCCTGGGTTATTACTTCATAACTATAGTAAGATCCGCTAGCAATAGCAGTCACATCCGCGATACCTAATTCTTCACCTGCAGTGAAAACTGTTTTCGCTTCACCTTCACCATCCGACACGCCAATTGTTGGATTGACTTCTCCCAGCTCATTAGAAGTGAACTCCACGTTTTGATCAGGAAAAGTGGCACAACCAATCAAGACTGTTGATGTTACTTCTGTGTTGCCCTCAGGTGGTAATTTGGATTGGGCAGGTTCAAGGATTAGGCTAGGCTGGCAGGATGGAGATATTTCCTTTACAGTTACTTCTTCAACCTGCCCTCCACATTCAACATATGTCACTTTGATTTCACTAGTCAACACTTGGCAATCGTTTTCGCTGCACATGACATCGGATTCATTTTGTTCTATGTCAATTTTCCCGCAACGACACGGAGTTAAGATACATTCCGGGCTAATATATCCTTTTTCAAGATATGCGGCGTAGGAGGAAAAGTGCTCCAAAAAGAAGGTAAGTGTTGATGTTTCTGGATCATACTCTAAGGTAGTATTGGCAAGATGCATGGATTCTTCATCAAAGTCAATTTGATAAAGGATAGGCACATAACCTTGTCTAAAATCGATATTTCGAATAGAGATTTTTATTGGTGTCTTGAAGGATAAATTATCCGGGCCTAGGTCAAGAGCTGCGATTAACTGATTCTCATCGGTGTCATGCAATCGGTTAATAGATTTAACTGCCTTTGGATTGATCTTTTGGAAGATAATTGTGGTTTCCTGCTCTACAGCTCCTGCTGGAACAGTCAATGTTATGTCTTGAGAAAGATTATACGTCCCGTCATCCTGATCCGTTATAACTATAATTTGTTCTTTTTTCCCGCAACCACTCAGAGAACAGGAGGGCAGCATGATTAACAGGATAAAAACGGTTATAGTCCAGAATATAGTTTGACGTTGGGATTTCATTGACTCTCCTATTGATATCGAAAGATAAGAAAATCATTTCACATTGTTCATTGTAAGTAGTATAGATCCGATTGGGATGGATTTTTTGGAATAATTCCTTCTTATCTGGCTTGAAGTCAGACGCTTATTAAATTAATTTTTGTGGTCCAAATCGTTTGTCTTTTGTTTTTTTCGCACTCTTTAGATAATCCGAAAAGCTCTTTTTTTCATTAACCAAGTATGACCTGTCTTATTTGATTGAAACACTCAATTTCTCAATAATCATCGCTATTATTGTTGATTGTAACCGCTGATCTTGGTAGCCGTCTATAGAGTTAGATATCCGTCTGAATAATCAAAAGGAATGTTAAATGAAAAACCCATCACAACCTCACTATGAGGTTCGAGATGGGACCAAGACAGTGGGCGCGAATGGACTCGAACCATCGACCTCACGGATGTGAACCGTGCGCTCTAACCAACTGAGCTACGCGCCCTGATGCAGGCAAAATTATAGCACCCGGCCAAATCTTTGAAAAGCCTTAAAGCTTCCGGAGCTTCCAAAAGCTCCGGAAGCTTTAAGGGGTTTTATCAAGCAGGTTGATCATTTCCTCCAACAGGGCCTGGTTGGAATCCTGATCCTGTCCCATGTCTGTCAGGCACAGGGCGGCGTAATCTCGGAAGAATATCCGGCTGGTGGATTTAACTGCTGCTGAAACAGCAGAGAGCTGCTGCATGATCTCCCGGCAGTCGCGCTCTTCATCCAGCATGGACTGCAGACCCCGGACCTGGCCCTCGATCCGGCGCAGACGTTTGATCAGCTGCCCTTTGGAATCCTGGTTCTCGATTTTCATAATATATTCCAGCGCACGGCTGGAGTTAACAGCTCGCTCAGGTGAAGGGACTGCTGGTTGGTCTGCTGACCGCCGTTGAATTTCCGCTGGAGGAAGCACCGATCACGGCTCCGGCAGTGATCTTTTTCCGAGTTTCTTTCTCGCCGCAGTGGGGGCAAACCGGAACCTGGTCCGCTTCCGAAAAACGCATCAGTTTGTCAAAAACCTGCCCGCAGCCGGGGCATTGATATTCATAGATAGGCATACTAATCATCCTTCTTTCTATACTCCCCCCCAGTATACCACAAATCACAAGGGACGAAGCCCTTTTAAAGGACTTCGTCCCTCTGTTCCCACCTGGATTATTGATCCAGCAGGTG
>Ga0307418_1000394_pt1 | contig 13018 bp, 13 predicted proteins | sample SalMarWE160220MG_2_FD_202160 | JGI IMG/M metagenome (GOLD analysis project Ga0307418, IMG submission 202160) | Salt marsh sediment microbial communities from the Plum Island Ecosystem LTER, Massachusetts, United States - WE1602-20 | ecosystem: Environmental > Aquatic > Marine > Intertidal zone >...
GACGGCGGCCGGATCGGGATCGCCGCGCAGGCGGTCGGGATCGCGCAGGCGGCCTACGACGTCGCACGCGAGTACGCGAAGGAGCGCCGGGCCTTCGGGCGCCCGATCGCCGAGTTCCAGGCGATCCAGCAGAAGCTCGCGGACATGGCGACGGAGATCGACGCCGCGCGCCTGCTCACGCACCGGGCGGCCTGGTTGAAGCAGAACGACCTCCCGCACACGGAGGCCGGGGCGAAAGCGAAGCTCTACGCCTCCGAGATGGCGCGGCGCCAGACGGGCGAGGCGATCCAGATCCTCGGCGGCTACGGCTACACGAGGGAGTTCCCGGTCGAGCGCTACTACCGCGACGCGAAGGTGACCGAGATCTACGAGGGGACGAGCGAGATCCAGCGCCTCGTCATCGCCCGCTCGATCCTGGGGCTCCAGGAGCGCGCCGCCGCCACGTGAGCCGCAAGCGCGACGAGCCCGTCCGCCTGACGCGCATCTACACGCGCGGCGGAGACAGCGGTGAGACGAGCCTCGGCGACGGCTCGCGCGTCTCGAAGCGCGATCCGCGCGTGGTCGCGATGGGGGGCGTGGACGAGCTGAACTCGCTGCTCGGCTGGGCGGGCGGTCTGGAGCGCGTCCAGAACGAGCTCTTCGATCTCGGCGCCGACCTCTCGGTTCCGTATGCGGCCGGCGACGACCGCCTGCGGGTGACGCAGGACGCGGTCGACCGTCTGGAGGGGGAGATCGACGAGGCGAACGCCGCGCTGCCGGAGCTGAGGAGCTTCGTGCTCCCCGGCGGGAGCGAGCGCGCCGTGCGGCTCTTCCTCGCGCGGGCCGTCTGCCGCCGCGCCGAACGCGCGGTTCTGGCGGTGCCGGACACGAATCCGCTGGCCGCCGTCTACCTGAACCGGCTCTCCGATCTCCTGTTCGTGCTCGCCCGGGCGGCCAACCTCGCGGCGGGGATCGCCGAGCCGCTCTGGCGGCCCGGCGGGAGCGACTAGGACGCCGCTCTAGACTTCGGCGCGATGGCGGCCACGGACCGGGAGAAAGGGGTCGGCAACGCCGGCTGGCGCGCGGGGTACGAGGCGAAGCCGCGGCGGGAGGGCGAGCTCTTCTCGACCATCTCCGGCGTCGAGAACGAGGCGCTCTACTCGCCCGAGGACGTCGATCTCGACTACGAGCGCGACCTCGGCTGGCCCGGCTCCTATCCGTTCACCCGCGGCGTGTACCCGTCGATGTACCGCGGCCGGATCTGGACGATGCGCCAGTTCGCCGGCTTCGGCACCGCGGCGGAGACGAACGCGCGCTTCCGCTACCTGCTCGCACACGGCCAGACGGGCCTCTCGACCGCCTTCGACATGCCGACGCTGATGGGCTACGACTCGGACCATCCGCGCTCGCTCGGCGAGGTCGGGCGCGAGGGCGTGGCGATCGACTCCCTCGCCGACATGGAGACGCTCTTCGCCGGGATCCCGCTCGGCGAGGTCTCGACCTCGATGACGATCAACGGGCCGGCGGCGATCCTCCTCGCCTTCTACGTCGCCGTCGGCGAGCAGCAGGGCGTGCCGCTCGAGCAGCTGAGCGGGACCGTCCAGACGGACATCCTCAAGGAGTACATCGCGCAGAAGGAATGGATCTTCCCGCCCGGGCCGTCGATGCGGCTCGTCGTGGACATGATCGAGTGGTGCGCGAAGCGGCTGCCGCGGATGCACCCCGTCTCGATCTCCGGCTACCACATCCGTGAGGCGGGGTCGACGGCCGCGCAGGAGCTCGCGTTCACGCTCGCCGACGGCTTCGCCTACGTGGAGGCATGCCTGGAGCGCGGCCTCGACGTCGACTCCTTCGCGCCGCGCCTGTCCTTCTTCTTCAACGCGCACCTCGACTTCTTCGAGGAGATCGCGAAGTACCGCGCGGCGCGCCGCATCTGGGCGCGGCAGATGCGGGAGCGATACGGCGCGAAGGACCCGCGCTCGTGGCTGATGCGCTTCCACACGCAGACGGCGGGCGTCTCGCTCACGGCGCAGCAGCCCCAGGTGAACCTGATCCGCACCGCGATCGAGGCGCTGGCGGCGGTGCTCGGCGGGACGCAGTCGCTGCACACGAACTCCTTCGACGAGGCGCTCGCGCTGCCGACCGAGGACGCGGTGCGGCTCGCGCTGCGCACGCAGCAGGTGATCGCGCACGAGACGGGCGTCGTGAACACGATCGACCCGCTCGGCGGCTCCTACTACCTCGAGCACCTGACGAGCGAGCTCGAGCGGCAGGCGTACGAGTACTTCTCCGCGATCGAGGCGCTCGGCGGCGTCGTGGCGGCGATCGAGCAGAACTTCCAGCAGCGCGAGATCGCGGAGGCGAGCTTCCGCTACCAGGCCGAGGTCGAGCGGCGGGAGCGGATCGTCGTCGGCGTCAACCGCTACCAGGTCGAGGAGGAGCAGCCCATCGAGATCCTCCGCATCGACCCGGCCCTCGAACGCCAGCAGGTCGAGCGGGTGCGCGCGGTGCGCGAGGGGCGCGACGCGGCGGCGGCCGAGGCTGCGCTCGCGCGGCTGCGCGAGGACGCGGCCCGGGACGACCGCAACCTGATGGAGCCGATCCTGGCCGCCGCGCAGGCGTACGTCACGATGGGGGAGATGTGCGACGCGCTGCGCGAGGTGTGGGGCACGTGGCGCGAGACGCCCGTGTTCTGAGGAGGTAGCCTCCGGCCGATGGCAGGGAAGATCCGGGTCGTCGTCGCGAAGCCGGGGCTCGACGGTCACGATCGCGGCGCCAAGATCATCGCTCGCGCGCTCAGGGACGCGGGCATGGAGGTCATCTACACCGGCCTCCACCAGACGCCCGAGCAGATCGTCGAGACCGCGATCCAGGAGGACGCGGACGCCGTCGGCATCTCGATCCTCTCCGGCGCCCACATGACGCTCGTGCCGCGCATCCTCGAGCTCCTGCGCGAGAACGGCGTCGAGGACGTCGTCGTCGTGGTCGGAGGCACGATTCCGGAGGACGACGCCGTGGCGCTGCGCAAGCTCGGGGTCGCCGGCGTGTTCGGGCCTGGCGCGCCGACGGGCGAGATCGTCGACTTCGTCCGCGGCGCGGTGCCTGCGGCATGAGCGTCCTCGTCGCACGCGAGGGGGCCGTCGCCGTCGTCACGATCGACCGGCAGGACGCGCTGAACGCGCTCGACGTCGAGACGCTCACGGAGCTGCGCGACCGGCTGCACGAGCTCGCGGAGGACGAGTCGGCGCGCGTCGTGGTCGTCACGGGAGCCGGCGAGCGTGCCTTCGTCGCAGGCGCCGACATCAAGTACATGGGCGGCCTCGGCCCGGACGGGGCGAAGGAGTGGGGCGCACTCGGACACGAGGCGGCCCGGCTGCTCGAGCAGATGCCGAAGCCGACCATCGCCGCGATCAACGGCTTCGCCCTCGGCGGCGGCTGCGAGCTCGCGCTCGCGTGCGACCTCCGCTACGCCTCGAGCCGCGCGCGGCTCGGCCAGCCCGAGATCGACCTCGGCATCGTCCCCGGCTGGGGCGGCACGCAGCGGCTGGCGCGGATCTGCGGCCTCGGCTCCGCGAAGGAGCTGATCCTCACCGGCCGACCCGTGGATGCCGAGGAGGCTCTGCGGCTCGGCCTCGTGAACGCGGTCGTCGATCCCGTCCTCGAGCACGCGCTCGAGGTGGCCGCGGGTCTCGCGCAGAAGAGCCCGCTGGCGCTGCGCGTTGCGAAGCGGCTGCTCAATCTCTCCCCGGATGCGCTCGAGCGGGAAGCGGAGGAGTTCGGCGACCTCTTCGCGAGCGAGGACGCGAAGGAGGGGCTCGCCGCCTTCGCCGAGAAGCGCCCACCGCGCTTCGTCGGCCGCTAGAGCCACCGCGCAGCGACCGGCACGGAGGAGTCGGCGCTCCCGGCTCGTAGTCGGCGAGGGCCAATGCGCCTCCGCCTCCTCCTCGCAGGAGCGGTCGCGGTCGTCGTCGCCGCAACGGCGCCGGACGCGCTCGCAGCGCCGCGGAACCCGCAGACGGCGGGCCTGCAGGTCGCCTTACGCGCCCAGGGCCTCTACCACGGTGCCATCGACGCGATCGCGGGGCCGCAGACGGTCGCGGCGGTTCGCGCGTTTCAGCGGATCCATCACCTGCGCGTCACGGGCGTCGCCGGCGCTCGCACACGCAGCCAACTCGGACCCCTCGGACGGCCGCTCTTCGGGAAGCGGACGCTGCGGCGCGGGGACTTCGGCTGGGACGTGGCGGTGCTCCAGTACCTGCTCGTCCGCGCCGGGATCGGCGTCCCGGTCAACGCGTACTTCGACGAGCCGACGCTCGCCGGCGTCCGGCGGCTGCAGCGACGGCTCGGCCTGAAGCACGACGGCGTCGTCGGCCCCGCGACGCTCGCCGCCCTGCGGGGGCAGCCGGCCCAGTCCACGCGCACGAGCACGCACACGACCGCCCTGCGCGTACACGTCGTGCAGAAGGGGGAGTCGCTCTGGAGCCTCGCCAGGCGCTTCCACACGACGATCGCGAAGCTCGCGCGGCTGAACCGTCTCGACCCGGCGCAGCCGCTCCTGATCGGGACGAAGCTCCGCATCCCGGCCGGCGCCCACGTGGTCACCGTGACCCCGGTCTCCGACCGGATCGTGGGCGTCGCCGCCGTCCGCAGCCTCCTCGACAAGTGGGCGAGGCACTACGGCGTCGGCGTGCACCTCGTCCGCGCGGTCGCGTGGATGGAGTCCGGCTACGACAACTCCGTCGTCTCGTCGGCGGGCGCGCGGGGGATCATGCAGATCCTGCCGTCGACGTGGCGCTACGTCGAGGAGGTCCTGATCGGGCACCGGGTTCGCCATACGGCCGGCGGCAACATCCACGTCGGCGTCGCCTACCTGACGCACCTCCTGCACGACTTCCACGGCGACAAGCGGCTCGCTCTCGCCGCCTGGTACCAGGGCGAGGGCGGCGTACGGCAGAACGGCGTGCTGGACGTGAGCCGCCGCTTCGTCGCGGACGTGCTCGCCCTCGAGCAGCGGGTGTGAGGCCGTCCGGCCGGGGATCCGGCCGACACCGTTCGGCGGGCCACGTCACCGGCCACATCACTAGAGTCTCCACGGCATGAGGATCGCCGTCTGCGTCAAGCACGTGCCCGAGGGAACGAGCCGGATCGACCCCGAGACGAAGCGCCTCGACCGCTCGGGTGAGGGTGCGCTCAACCAGTTCGACACGAACGCCGTCGAGGCGGCGCTGCGCCTGAAGGACGACGCCGGTGCCGAGGTCGTCGTCGTCTCGCTCGGGCCGCAGCAGGCGCTCGACTCGCTCCGCAAGGCACTCGCCATGGGCGCCGACCGCGCCGTGCTCGTCTCGGACGACGCGGCTGCGGGCTCGGACCTCGTCGCGACGAGCCGGCTGCTCGCCGCCGCCCTCGGGCGCGAGGAGGCGGATCTCGTCCTCTTCGGGCAGCAGGCCGCCGACGCCGACGGCGCCGTGCTCTGGGCCGCCGTCGCGGATCGTCTCGGCCGGCCGGTCGTCTCCCAGGCCATGGAGCTGTCGGCCGGGGAAGGCTCCGTGCAGGTGAAGCGGCAGACCGAGTTCGGCTACGACACGATCGAGGCGCCCCTGCCGGCGGTCGTCGCGGTGAGCGATGCGCTCAACGAGCCGCGCTACCCGTCCCTGAAGGGGATCATGGGCGCGAAGAAGAAGCCGCAGGACGTCCTCTCGCTCGCGGAGCTCGGGATCGACGCCGCCGAGGCCGGCGAGGCCGGCTCCCGCACGACGGTGCTCGGGCTCGGCGACCCGCCGCCGCGGGGCGACGCGCGCAAGATCGAGGACGACGGCAACGCGGCGGAGGCGATCGCCGACTTTCTCGCCGAGAAGAGGCTGCTATGACGACCGGTGGCAGCCACCTTCACAGAACCATCACGGCGCGTTCGGCTGTCCGCCACGCATTCAGGCCCCTTCGTCACGGAGCTGCGACGCGCTGTCACACTCGCGTATCGGTGGCTGCCACCGGCCGGGGGCTCCGTTGAGGGTTCTCGTCTTCCTCGAGCACCGGGGCGGCGAGCTGCAGAAGAGCTCGCTCGGTGTCCTCGCGAAGGCGGCCTCGCTCGGCGACGGCGACGTCGCGGCGGTCCTGGCCGGGGAGGGCGCGAAGGCGCTCGCTGCCGAGGCCGGGGGCTTCGGCGCAGCGAAGGTCTGGGTCTGCGAGGACGAGTCCGTCGCCCAGCCCCTGCCGCAGCCGCGCGTCGACGTGCTCGCGCACGTGATCGAGGAAGGCGGGTACGACACCGTGCTCTTCGCCAACTCGGTCCTCGCCGCCGACGTCGCCGCAGGCCTCGCCGCGCGCCTCGACGCCGGTCTCAACTGGGACCTCGTCGACGTCGAGCTCCGTGACGGCGAGCTCGTCGGCAAGCGGCCCGCGCTCCAGGACTCGGTCCAGGTCGACGTCGGCTGGAAGGAGACGCCGCGACTCGCGCTCTTCCGCGCAGGCTCGTTCGACGCGACGCCCGCCGCTGCAGGCGGGGAGCCGGAGGTCGCCGAGGTCTCGCCTGCGTACGCGGAGCACTCCACGCTGGCTCGCCTCGTCGCGCAGGACGTCGAGGAGTCGACCGGGCCGTCGATCGAGGACGCCGACGTGATCGTCGCGGGCGGCCGCGGTCTCGGGGCCCCGGAGGGCTTCGGTCTCGCGGAGGAGCTCGCGCAGGCGCTCGGCGGCGCCGTCGGGGCGACCCGCGCGGTCGTCGACGCGGGCTGGTATCCGTACTCGGCCCAGATCGGCCAGACGGGGAAGATGGTCTCGCCGAAGCTCTACGTCGCGCTCGGGATCTCGGGCGCCATCCAGCACAAGGTGGGGATGCAGGGCTCCGGCACGATCGTCTCGATCAACAAGGATCCGAACGCGCCGATCTTCGAGTTCAGCGACCTCGGCGTCGTCGGCGACGTGCACGAGATCGCGCCGAAGCTGACCGAGCTGATCCGCCAGCGGAAGTCTTGAGCCGGCCCTCGAACTTCCCCCCGCCGTTCGACGCGAACGACTTCGTCGCGGAGCCGAGCGACCCGGCGGAGGAGCGGATCGAGGTCGGGGTGCTGATCGTCGGCGCCGGCCCCGCCGGCCTCGCGTGCGCGATCCGCCTCGGCCAGCTGCTCGAGGAGAGCCCGGAGGTCGCGGAGGCGCTCGGCGACGTTCCGGTTGCGCTGCTCGAGAAGGGCAAGCAGCCGGGCTCGCACCTCCTCTCCGGCGCGGTCGTGAACCCCCGCGGGCTGCAGCGCCTCTTCGGCGAGCGCCTGCGGCTCGACGACATCCCCTCGTACGGCGCGGTTCCGGGCGAGGCCGTCTACCTCCTCACGCGGCGCGCCGCGCTGCGGATCCCGCCGCCGCCGCCGATGCGCAACCACGGCAACCGGATCTTCTCGCTCTCCCAGCTCGGCCGCTTCCTCGCCGAGCGCGCCGAGGAGGGCGGGACGATGATCCTCCCGGAGACGAGCGCCGAGAAGCTCCTCGTCTCCCACGGCCGCGTGGTGGGCGTCCGCACCGGCGACAAGGGACGCGGCCGCGAGGGGCAGGAGCTCGGCAACTTCGAGCCCGGCTCCGACCTCGTCGCGAAGGTGACGGTGCTCGCCGAGGGGACGCAGGGGCATCTCACGGGCGTCGCCATGAGCCGCTTCGGGCTGCGCGGCGAGGAGCCGCAGGTCTGGGAGCTCGGCGTGAAGGAGGTCTGGAAGGTCGCCCGGCCGCTCGACCGCGTGGTGCACACGATGGGCTGGCCGCTCCGCGCGGGCGCGCGCTACCGCGAGTTCGGGGGCTCCTTCGTCTACCCGATGGGCGAGGAGATGCTCACGATCGGCATGGTCGTCGGCCTCGACTACCGCGACGCCGAGCTCTCCGCGCACGACCTCCTGCAGGAGCTGAAGACCCATCCGAAGATCCGCCGGATGCTCGAGGGCGGCGAGCGCGTCCAGTGGGGCGCGAAGACGATCCCGGGCGGCGGCTTCCATGCGCTGCCGCGGCGGCTGCACGCTCCCGGGCTGCTGCTGTGCGGCGACGGCGCCGGCCTGGTGAACATCCCGCGTCTGAAGGGCGTCCACTACGCCATCGAGTCGGGCAGGCTCGCCGCGGAGGCGGCCTTCCGGGCGCTGCAGCGGGGCCAGACGCCGGCGACGGCGCTCTCCTCCTACGACGAGGCGCTCCGCGAGAGCTTCATCTGGCGCGACCTGTACGAGGTGCGCAACCTGCGCCAGGTGTTCGGGCGCGGCTTCGTCGTGGGCGGCGCCCTCGCGGGCGCGATGACGCTCTCGAAGGGGCGCGTCGAGCTCGGCAGGATGCGGGCCGAGCCGGACGCGGACCAGCCGCTGCTGGAGACCGGCCGCGCCGCGGCCTACCCGGCGGCCGACGGGACGCTCACGTTCGACAAGCTCTCCTCGGTCTTCGCCTCGGGGAACAAGACGCGCGACGACCAGCCGGACCACATCCGGATCGAGCGCCGCGTGCCGCGGGAGGTGGCCGAGCTCTGGGCGCACATGTGCCCGGCGCAGGTGTACGAGCTCGGCGCCGAGCATCCGGACGGGACGGTCACCGTCGAGCTGGCGCCGTCGAACTGCGTCCAGTGCGGCGCGATCACCGCCAAGGGCGGCCGCCTCACGCCGCCGGAGGGCGGCTCGGGACCCGAGTACACGCTGACGTAGGACTCCTCGGCGGCGAGCCCTCGTTTTACAGGGCCCTTACGCCAACGGGCCTCGGAGGGGTGACAATGGAAGCCATGGGTCGCAGGCGCTTCGCCCTCCTCGCGGGCATCCTCGTGATGCTCAATCTGGTGCTCTGGCTCGCGCCGCAGGGTCTCGCGCTGCGCAAGGCGGCGATCACGAAGCTCTTCGGGCCGAAGCTCGTGCGGGCGGAGATCATCGACCGGGCCGGCGGGGGAACGATGATCGACTGGCGACTCGACCGCGGGATCATCCTCTCGGTGACGCCGACCGAGCTCACCCTGAGCGAGGCGGACGGACGCCAGCAGACGATCGGGCTGGACGACGCGACGCAGGTCGTCGTCCACGGCCGTCACCTCCCCCTGCTCAAGCTCTCGCCGGGCTGGCGCGTCCTCGTCACCTGGCAGTCGACCGGCACGGACGGCCTGGCGGACACGGTGAAGATCGAGTCGCGGCACAAGGTCAAGGTGAAGGTCAAGAATGCGCCCAAGGGCGGCGCGTCGGACCTGCACCCGCCGGGTTTCCACCTATCCTGAGGGTGTGACGGCAACCGCCACCGGGGGCGTCCTCCTGCTCGTCGAGGACGACGACTCGATCGGGCGCCTCGTGAAGCAGTACCTCGAGCAGCAGGACGGCTGGCGTGTCGTCTGGCTGCGCACGGGAGAGGAGGCGCTCGCCGGTCTCCGGTCGCATGCGGTGCGCCTCGTCGTGCTCGACATCGGTCTGCCCGGAGTCGACGGGTTCGAGGTCTGCCGCCGCATCCGGGCCGGCTCCAAGGTGCCGATCGTGATGCTCACGGCACGCGACGAGGAACCCGACCGGGTCGCCGGTCTCGAGCTCGGGGCCGACGACTACGTCTCGAAGCCGTTCTCGCCCCGCGAGCTGTCCGCCCGGATCAAGGCGATCCTGCGCCGGGCGGAGGCGCGCACCGATGCCGAGGTGCTCTCGGCGCGGGAGATCGTCCTCCGCCGCGACTCGCGGGAGGTGACCGTCGCCGGGACGCAGGTCGAGCTGACGAGCAAGGAGTTCGAGCTCCTCGCGTGCTTCCTCGAGCATCCGGGGATCGTCCTGTCGCGCGAGCGCCTGCTCGACCTCGTCTGGGGCATGACCTATCCCGGCGGCACGCGCACCGTCGACGTGCACGTCGCCCAGCTCCGCCGCAAGATCGGTGATGCAGAGGGGATCCGGACGGTGCGCGGCGCGGGCTACAAGCTCGACGCGGCTCGCCGATGAGACGGCGCCGACCCGACGCGGCCGCACGCAGTGGGCTCCGGTCGCGGCTGTTCTGGGCGATCGGCGTCGTCGTCCTGCTCTGCGTCGCGCTCACGATCGGGCTCGGGCTCGTCCTCACGCGGCGCGCGGTGGCGAGCGCGACGCTGAAGGATCTCGCGCACCAGGCTGACCTGATCGCCGGCACGCAGCGAACCGGGGTCTCGGGGCTCGCGAACCTCCCGAAGCTGCGGCCCTACTTCCGCCAGCAGAACGAGATCGCGAAGACGAACCCGCGGATCCTGCCGCCCGAGGCGCAGAAGCGGCTCGCGCAGGGCCTGCCGGCGCAGGGGACCCTCACGTACCAGGGCGTCTCCGAGTACTTCGCCGCCCGCTCGGTCAACCCGGGAACCCTCATCCTGCTGCGGCCGCAGAGCATCGCAGGCTCGCGCTCGTCGCCGTACGTCTGGGCGCTGCTCGTGGCGGCGGCAGCCGGCGGCGTGCTCGCCGCGATCGCGGCCTTCCTGCTCGCCCGCCGCATCTCGCGTCCGGTCGGGCAGGTCGCCGGCGCGGCCCGCAGCCTCACGATGGGGACGCATCCGGAGCCGGTGCCCGTGGAGGGTGCAGCCGAGATCGCGACGCTGGCCGTCGCCTTCAACGATCTCGCGCGACAGCTCCGCCGGGCGCAGGAGGCCGAGCGCGACTTCCTCCTCTCGGTCAGCCACGAGCTCAAGACCCCCCTGACCGCGATCCGGGGCTATGCGGAGGCCGTCGAGGACGGTGCGGTCGACCCGCGCGAGGCGGCAGCGACCGTCACCTTCGAGGCGCGACGGCTCGAGCGGCTCGTCCACGACCTGCTCGACCTCGCGCGGCTGCACCGCACGGATTTCAGCGTGCACGGGGAGGAGATCGACCTCGGGGAGGTGGCCGAGGACGTCGTGCGCCGCTACCAGCAGCAGGCCGAGTCGTTCGCCGTCTCGCTCCAGTCGTTCGCCGACGAGCCCGCCGCGGCGGTCGCCGACGCCGACCGCGTGCTCCAGGTCGTGTCGAACCTCGTGGAGAACGCGCTGCGGCTGACCCCCGCGGGCGGCGAGGTGCGCGTCGTCGCCGCGCCCGGGCTGCTCCGCGTCGAGGACACCGGGCCCGGGATCGCCGAGGCGGATCGCGAGCACGCGTTCGAGCGCTTCTACCTCCACGAGCGCTACGGGCGGGAGCGTCCGGTCGGCACCGGTCTCGGACTGGCGATCGTGAAGGAGCTGACGCTGGCGATGGGCGGCAGCGTCGAGGTCGAGAGCCACCCGGGCACGCTGACCGTCTTCACGGTGCGATTCCCGGTCCCGGTCGTGGCGCGCCAGACCCTGCCGGCGTGAGCGCGGATGCGCCGACGCGCGAGGACGTCGAGCAGGCCCGCGAGCTCCTCACCGGCCGCATCCACCGCACGCCGACCTTCTCCTCCGCGGCCCTCGGCGTCTCGCTCAAGGCCGAGCTGTTCCAGAAGACCGGCTCGTTCAAGGTGCGCGGCGCGCTCAACCGGCTCGCGGTGCTCACGCCGGAGGAGCGCGGGCGCGGCGTCGTCACCTGGTCGGCCGGGAACCACGCGCAGGCCGTCGCGTGGGCGGCAGCCGAGGAAGGGGTCGACTGCCTCGTCGAGATGTGGGACGGCGCGAGCGCGCTCAAGGTCGAGGCCACCCGGGGCTACGGCGCCACCGTCGACCTGGCGCCGCCCGATGCCGCGGTCGCCTACGAGAGGGCGCTCGAGGTCGAGCGGGAGGAGGGGCGCGTCTTCGTCCACCCGCACTCGGATCCTCGCATCGTCGCCGGCCACGGCACGCTCGCCCTCGAGCTGCTCGAGGAGGTGCCCGGGCTCGAGACCGTGGTCGTCGGCGTCGGCGGCGGCGGGCTCGTCTCCGGCATCCTCGTCGCGCTCGACGGCCGCGCCCGCGTCGTCGCGGTCGAGCCGGAACGGGCGGCCGCCTTCAGCGCCGGGCTCGCCGCCGGGCACAGCGTCCGCGTCGAGACCGACACGATCGCCGACGGGCTGGCGCCGCCGTTCGCCGGCGAGCTCCCCCTCGAGCTCTGCCGCGGCCGGGTCGAGACCGTGCTCGTGAGCGAGGAGGAGATCGCGGCCGGGATGCGGTTCCTCTACGCGCGCGCGAAGCTCGCCTGCGAGCCGGCCGGCGCCGCGGCCGCCGCCGCCGTCCTCGCCGGCAAGGTCGAGGCCGGTCCCGGGATCGCCGTCGTGGTCTCGGGAGGCAACGTGGATCCCCGTGAGGCCGCTGCTACCCTGCTCTCGCCATGAAAGCCGGAATTCATCCCGAGTACGTCCTCACGACCGTGACGTGCTCCTGCGGCAACACGTTCCAGACCCGCTCGACGAAGCCGGAGCTGCACGTCGAGATCTGCTCGCAGTGCCACCCGTTCTACACGGGCAAGCAGAAGCTCATGGACACGGGCGGCCGCGTCGAGCGCTTCCAGCGGCGGCTGGAGCGTGCCCAGGGCGGCCGGCGGGCACAGGGCGGCCGGCAGGCACAGGACGCCCGCCGCGCCGACTAGCGGGACACAATGGCCAGCGTCGGCGGACAGGCGGTCCTCGAGGGCGTGATGATGCGCGGCCCGGGCAACTGGGCCGTCGCCGTCCGGACGCCCTCCGGCGAGATCGCGCAAGTCTCGCGGCCGATCCGCTCGGCGATGGCGCGACACGTCTTCTTCCGGCTCCCCGTCGTGCGGGGGGTGATGGCTCTCGGCGAGTCGCTCGCGATCGGCTTCCGGGCCCTCGCCATCTCCGCCAACTACGCCGCGCAGGAGGAGAACGAGGACGGCGAGGTCGAGACGGAGCTCTCGCGCGGCGCCCTCATCTTCGCCTTCGCGATCGCGATCGGCTTCGCCGTGATGGTGTTCAAGATCGGACCGGCCCTCATCACCGACGTCCTGCCGATCCGCAGCGGCGGCTGGTTCGTGATCGTCGAGGGACTGATCCGCGTCTCGATGTTCATCGCCTACCTCGGACTCGTCTCCCTGCTGCCCGACCTGCGCCGGGTCTTCCAGTACCACGCCGCCGAGCACAAGGCGATCAACGCCTACGAGGCTGGTGAGCCGCTCGAGCCGGAGGTCGTGCAGGGCTACTCGCTCATCCACCCGCGCTGTGGGACGGC
>Ga0307418_1000395_pt1 | contig 13010 bp, 5 predicted proteins | sample SalMarWE160220MG_2_FD_202160 | JGI IMG/M metagenome (GOLD analysis project Ga0307418, IMG submission 202160) | Salt marsh sediment microbial communities from the Plum Island Ecosystem LTER, Massachusetts, United States - WE1602-20 | ecosystem: Environmental > Aquatic > Marine > Intertidal zone >...
CGGGTGCACCCGATTGCACGAAGTGGACGGCTCCCATCGGTCCATCGCCGCCCACCACCCGGCCGTCCCGCAGCTCGATGACGCGGTCCGCCAGGTCGATAAGCGTGGGGTCGTGGGTCGCCACGATGGCGGTCACTCCTTCGCTGCGCACGAGCTGCTGGAGCAGCGACATGATGCTGCGCCCGGTCTGCGAGTCGAGCTGCCCGGTCGGCTCATCGGCCAGGAGCAGGTCGGGCCGGTTGGCCAGCGCGCGGGCAATCGCCACCCGCTGCTGCTCGCCGCCCGACAGCTCGTGCGGGCGGTGGTTGGCCCGGCCGCCCAGGCCGACCATCTCGAGCAGCTCGTGGATGCGCCGGTCGCGCTCTCGTGGCTCCGTCCTCACCAGCCGGAGCGGCACCTCGACGTTCTCTGCGGCCGACAGGATGGGCATCAGGCCGAAGGCCTGGAAGATGAAGCCGATCTTCCGCCGGCGGAAGCCGATGAGCTGTGACTCCGGCAGGTCGGAGACCACCAGGCCGTCCACGGACACGCTGCCGCGCGTCGGCCGATCGAGGGCGCCGACCAGGGACAGAAAGGTCGTCTTGCCCGACCCGGACCGTCCACGCAGCGCGACCAGCTGGCCGCGGCCGACGCGGACGCTCACGTCGCTCACGGCGTGGACCGCGCCCCCGGGCATCGGGTAGTCGCGCGAGAGCTCCCGCGTCTCGACCATGGCCGGGACGCGCGGATCATCGCTCAGTCGCAGCTCGGGCGGCGCGAACCGCAGGTCGCCCATCACGCGCCCCTCCCGCGGTCGCCGCCCAGGCCGCCATCGCCGCCCCGGCCCCCATCGTTGCGATGTCGGTCGTCGCTGCCGCCACCCGTCCCGCGACCGCCGTCGCCACCGCCCTCCCTGGCGCGGTCGCGGTCCGGCCAGACGCTGATGTGGTCAGGTTCGAGCGCCAGCCGTACCCGCCGCTCCAGGCCAAGCGCCTCGACGTGGCTGCGCGGCAGCTGGAGGCGCCCGACGCGATCGAGGACCGCATACTCCTCGCTGATGACCTGGTGGTCGCCCTCCTGGGAGATGGCGCGCCGGCGGAGCGTCTCGCTGCTCGTCCGCCCGTCGCGAATGGCGATCGTGCGGCTCACCTGCTCGCTGACCAGCGGGTCGTGGGTGACGACCACGATCGTCACCCCGAGCTCCTGGTTGACGGTCCGCATCAGGTCGAAGACCTCGTGGGCGGTGACCGTGTCGAGCTCGCCGGTCGGCTCGTCCGCGAACAGGACCGCAGGCTCGTTGGCGAGCGCGACCGCGATCGCCACGCGCTGCTGCTCGCCGCCCGAGAGCCGCCCGGGCCGGTGGTCGCCACGCTCCGCGAGCCCGACCCGTGTCAGCAGGTCGGTTGCCCGCTCCTCACGCTCGCGGCGACCGACCCCGTTGAGCAGCATCGGCAGTTCGACGTTCTGGCGTGCGGTGAGGTACGAGAGCAGGTTGCGCGCCGTCTGCTGCCACACGAAGCCGATCACCCGGCGCCGGTAGTGCGTGCGCTCGCGACCGCCCATCTCGCCCAGGACGTGGCCGGCGACGACAGCCCGACCCGCCGACGGGACGTCGAGCCCGCCGAGGATGTTCATCAGGGTGCTCTTCCCGCTGCCGGAGGCCCCGACCAGGGCGATGAACTCCCCCGGCTCCACCACCAGGTCCAGCCCCTGGAGGGCCACCACCTCCAGGTTGGCGACCTTGTAGATCCTCACCAGGTTGTCGCACACGATCAGCGCGCCCTCATAGTGGGCGCGGCGCGACTGCGGGGCGGCGTGGGCGGCCCGAGGCGTGCCTGGGGGAAGACCACCGGCCGACGAGCCGATGTGCCCGGTGAGGTCCTGGGTCATGCGTCCTCCATGGAGATCAATCCTCGCCGATTCGCAGGGCATCCACCAACCGGGCCCGACGCGAGAGCCAGGTCCCGGCCGTGACCGCCACCGCCACGACGCCGATCAACGCGACGACCAGGAGCGCGAGCGCCACCCAGTCGACGAACAACGGGAGGCCACGGGTCCCCACGAAGGTGGCGAGGCCCAGTCCGGGCTCGAGCAGGAAGGCGACGCCGATCCCGAGCGCCACCCCGGGCACGAGCGCCAGCAGGACGGGTGGTGCGTGCTCCATGACGGTGAGCGCAAGCGCCTGGGGAGCGGTGACCCCCAGGGTCCGCAGGTATGCCAGGTCCTGGGTTCGGCGCCCTGCGGACAGGACCACGGCGCCGATGACGGCGAGCGCCATGTACATCGCGGCGACGACCAGGGCCAGATCGTAGCCGCCGGCGATGGCTGCCCCCAGGGGCGCATCGTGGAGCGCCGCGTAGGCGTCGTAGCGCGAGTCGATGTGGGCCGACCCACCCGCCTCGGCGACGGCCGCCGCCAGGGCTCCCGCGACGTCCTCGGGAGCGCGCAGCCACATCACCGATGGGGGCCGGGCCGGGCTCCCGAACGCGGCCCGGACCCAGTTGAAGGGCACCACCGCGAACGAGGCAGGCTGCCCGATCCCCGGGAAGCTGGCCCGCCGCTCGACGACCCGGAAGGTCATCCTCTGGCCGAGCACCGTGATCTGGAACGTGTCGCCCGCGGCGAGACTGGCGCTACCCGCCGGCAGCCGCGGGGAGAGGATGGCCGGGATGGGGTTCTGCTCCGTCCCGAGGCCGGTGCCCGTCGGCTCGGTCAGGAATGCATCGGGCCAGCTCGGGTCGGCGGGCGAGCCGGCGGCGACGTCCTCGTAGGCCTTCGGGTCGACCGCGTCGAGGTAGATGGTAGCTCGCTGGTTCGCCACGCTCTCGAAGTCGGCCAAGGTGTCGACGACGCCGGGCGCCACGGCCTCGACGCCGGGGAGCGCGGCAGGATCCAGCGACGGCGCCAGCGCGCCGATGCCGATCTTCTCGATCCGGTAGTCGGCGCCCAGGTCCAGGTACGAGGCGACGACCTGGCCCCGGCCGATGCTCGACACGATCACCGACGCGAAGGCTCCGAAGGCGGCGGTCAGCATCAGCACGAGGAGCGCGAGGTTCGCGGCGGCCGGGTGCCGTCCGATCGTCCGCAGGCCGAGCACCGGGACGAGGTCGCGACGTCTGGCGGCGAGCCAGCCGAGACCGCGGACCGGCAGCGGGTAGAGGCGCAGGGCGACGATCCCTGCCGCAAGGCCGCTGAGTACCGGCACAGCCGCGAGAAGGGGGTTGAAGCCGGCGGCTCCGGCGGCTCCGTTGGCTCCGACCGTCAGGCCACGCTCTCGGAGCAGCAGGGCACCCGCGACGGCGACGCCCACGATCGTCATCTCGATCACGAGCCGGCGCGGCGTCACCCCGAGCCCAGGCGGATCGTCCCGCTCGAGCTCACCGAGCGGGCGCCTGGCCATGGGCCAGCTGGCGCCCACCAGGAGCAGCGTTGCTGCCCCGCCGACCGCGACCGCCAGATCCGGCGAGAGCGGGCTGGCGCGTGCCGGAATCACGCTCACCGCCGCCAGCAGCCCCACCAGCGCGGCACCGCCGGCGAGGATGATGGCCTCCCATAGCTGCGTGCCCAGCACCAGCGAGCCGGATGCTCCCCGGCCGCGGGCCAGCGCCAGGGTGGCGCGCCGGCGCGTGCCGAGCAGGATGGCAAGCATGCCCAGAACGCCGCCGGCCAGCCCGAGGGGGCCGATGGCGGCGATGGACAGGACCGACTCCGACGTGGACAGCTGGGTGGCGTACTTGTCGAGGATCGTGAGCAGGCCGGTGTGCAGCACGATCGTGCCGGCCACCGCGAGCTCCGAGGTGCTGGTGAGGAAGTCCAGGTGCCGCAGATCGGCCTGCAGCTGTGCCACCTGCCCTGCGTCGAGGCGCTGCGGGTCGATCCGGAAGCGCCACTCGTAGCGGAACGGCAGGTCGCTGCTCCACAGGTTGGGGTACGTCTCGGCGGCGACGTATGCGGTGGCCTGGGCAACCGGGTGCGTGTCCGTGCCCGCCTGCGTCACCTGCAACAGGCCGGCGTCGCCGGACCAGTACTCCGCGTTCGGGTCGATCGGCTCGAACAGCCCCACCACCTGGATCTCGGTGGGCATGATCTGGAGGGGAACGCCTCTGAGCAGCGGATCGGTGCCGTCCAGCGTGACCGCCAGGCGATCGCCGACATGGACACCGATCTCGGCGGCCTCGGCGGTCGAGAGGGCCGCCTCCAGGATGACGGGCTCGGCCTGGGCACCACCATCGGGCGCCGGCGTCCCGGTCGCGAACCTGGCCCGGGGCAGCGCCACCCCCCGGTCCACGGGCCAGCGCCCGGACACCAGCCGGGTCGCCTCGGTCAGTCCGTCCTGGTAACGCAGCGAGATGTACGTCTCGTAGCTCGGCGGATCGCTGACCCCGAAGCGGACGCTGGTAAAGCGCAGCGAGCGCTCGGAGATCAGCGCGGCGAGCGAAGCAGGAAAGTGTCCCGCAAGCTGGTCGCCGTAGGTGCGCACCTCCGAGACACCGCCCCCGCGGCCCGGCGAGAGGCTGTCGACGAGCCCCAGCGCCAGGTTCCGCTGAGCCGGGGGGGCGGATCGTGCCGCGTACTGCAGCCCGTCGTCGGAGACGCGGTTGAACAAGCGTGGCGCAGCAGCGAACAGGAAGCTCGTCGCCGCGATGACCAAGAACAAAAGCAGGATCATGCCCAGCTCGGAGCGGATCCGGCGCAGGAGCAGTCCCGCAGCCCACAGCGAACGCATCGCTCAGTCCTCCCCCATGCGGAGGACGCTGCCCACCCCGAGGCGGCGCAGCACGCCGCCGATCACCACCACCGCGATGCCGAGCGCCACGGCGCTCACGACGTCGAGGATCAGGATGCGCTCCCACGGCACCTGGACGATGACCGACGGCACGGGCGCCGCCGCCTGCTGTGTCACCGTGACGAACGGCAGGACCAGCCAGCTGACGAGGAGACCCAGGCTCGTTCCCACCAGCAGGCTGACAAGCACCAGGCTCCCGTTCTCGAGCCACAACCAGCCGGACAGCTGTCGTCCCGACAGGCCGAGCGCGCGAAGCAGCGCGAACTCGGTGCGACGCTCGCGGGCCGAGACGGCTGCGCTCACGGTGAGGCCGATGATGGCGAACAGCCCGGTGGCCACCGAGCCGAGCATCAGGGCCCCGATGATGCCGAGCGCCACCGGATCCGTGCTGAGGCTCCGGATGCGGTCGACCACGGTCACCACCTCGGCGCTTTCGAAGGGGCTGGCGCGCAGGGTGGCGGCCAGTGCCTCCGGGTCGGCGCCGGTCGGGGCCATCCACCATTCGTCGGCGCTGCGCGCATCACCCGTTTGCTGCAGGCGCAGCAGGCCCAGGGTGGGCTCGTCCAGAACCAGCAGCGGACGGGCAGGGTCGGTGGTCGGGAAGGCGTCGACCGCCCCGATGATCGACAGGGTTCGGACCGCACCCTCCACGGTGGCCGTGACGGTGTCACCGGGTGCCGACGCGGTGGCCGCCAGGAACGCCTGGTTTGCGATCGCCGGCAGCGGGGCGTCTATCGAGGCGATGGAGGCGGGCAGGAAGCTGAGCCGCGCGGCCGGGTCGCCGGTCCCGTTGCCGAAGATTGCGCCCTGCTGCCCGGTGAGCTGCACCGCGGTGCCACGGGTCCGGCCGGCGGGCACGGCGGTGAGCACCTGGCGACCCGGAGCCATCTGGGCACTCCAGCCGCCGGTGGCGGCCAGCGGCACCTCGGTCCACGGCCCATCGGGATCGTTGCCGGCGGAGACCGTGGCCACCCCGAAGAGGCCGTCCGTCACCACGGTGTCCCTGGGCAGCCAGACCTCGACGCCCAGCCCGGCGAGCTCGACGGGCCCGTCCAGCCGGGCGCCCGTCGGGGTCGCGAGCTGGCCGCCAGCCCCGGTGGGCTCGAGCGGCAGCACGATGGCTGCCGCCGAGCCCTGGACCGGGACGGGTTGCGACTCGATCCGGTAGAGGAGCCCGGCGGCGTCGCGCACGACCGCGCTGACGCTCACGCTGACGTCGCGCAGCGTGGCCGGGTCGAGCTTCTCGGTGTGCTCCTCGCCGGTGTCGGGGTCGAACACGATCTGGCCGATCGAGGAGACGTCGAAGCTGGGCAGGACGCGCAGGTCCGCTGCCCCCTCCGGCAGGGTCGCGAGGACCGGCTCCGGCCGCCCATCGCGCAACGCCTGCATCAGCTCACTGAGCGGCCTGGCCGACTCGTCCGCGCGGAGGAGCACGATGCCGGACGCCGTGTCGGCGTCGAGCGCCAGCAGGTCGCCCGACCCTGCCGCGAACGAGACGCCGTTCAAGATTCGCTCTGCCGGTGACACTCGCGCGATGCCCGGCAGTCCCGCGTAGGCGGCTGGCAGGGCCCATGCGGGGAGTCCGCCGAGCGAGCGACCCGGCAGCACCCGCACATCGGCGCCTGTCTGATACCTCGCCTGGTCGCGCTGGGATGCCGACCAGGTCGCGCCGTAGGACAGGGCGAAGACACCCATCGACAGGGCCATCATGAGCAGCAGGGCGGCGCGGGTGTAGCGCAACGGCCGGCGCGCCAGCTGCCGGGAACCGAGCGACCCGACGAGATCCCGTCCGCGCGAGACCGCGGCCTCCACCGCTTCGGCCAGGAGGGGCAGGATGCGCAGCGCAAGGACGCCACCGGCGAGCAGGCTGATGGCCGGCGCGGCGACGAGCAGGGGGTCGAGGCCAAGGCTGCCCTGGACCGTGCGGGTCAGGGGAGCACCGTAGAGGCGCAGCTGCCAGAGCGCGATGCCGGAGACCGCCAGGAGCGCGATGTCGAGTCCCATCCGCTGCCCGAAGGTGCGCGTCTCCTGCCGGGAGAGCTCTCGCTGCTCGGCGGCGAAGCCGCGGGCGGCCAGCACGGCCGGCAGCACGAGCAGGGCCACGCACACGACGCCCACGGCACCGGCGGCCAGGTAGCCTTCCACGGTGACCCGGGGGACGATGGTCAGGCCCACGTCGGCGAGCGGCCCCACGACGTTGAGCAGGGTCAGGGCCGCCACCGCCAACCAGGGGGCCAGGAGGACCGCCGGGATCGCGAGCAGCAGCCCCTCGACCAGGGCGAGCAGGGCGACCTGCAAGGTTCCCGCGCCCCGCGAGCGAAGGAGGGCGGTGTCGATCCGCCGGTGGTCCACGAGCAGCGCGGCGGTGAGGATGATCGCGTAGGCGGCCAGGACCGCCAGCTGCGCCATGAGCAGCAGGACGCCGGTCCGGCTCACGAGGAGAGATCGCTCGGAATCGCTGAGCATCGCGGGTAGTCCGGTCTTGACGTCGAGGGTCGCGCCGGTGGCGATCTGGAGGCGCTCGGGCAGGGCATCAAGGCGGCTCCGCAGCGTCCCCGCGTCGTCCACCGTGAGCGCGTCGAAGTTCGGGTACATGCGCCACTGCATGTGGATCGAAGCGACGCCGGCCTGCTGCAGGAGGCCGTTCTGCGTGGTCAGGAACGGTCCGAAGGTCCGATAGTGCCCGTTGTCCGCGATCCCCGTGATGAGCTGCTCGTCCCCGTTCCAGTACGGGTCGGTTGCCGCCTGGACGGCGAAGATGCCCACCACGCGCACAGGCACCGCCAACGTCTGGTCGAGGTGGTGGGCAACGAGGGACAGCTCACCACCCACCGCAAGATGCAGCCCCTTGGCGACCGCGTCCACGACCCCGACCTGGAGCGGCTCGGACGGACCGGCCTTGTCGGCCGGCCAGGTGCCGTCGACGAGCGTCGCGTGGTCGGGCAGCCCGTCCAGGAAGCCGAGGATCGCCTGGTCACCGGCCTCGCCCGCGGCCAGGTCGGGAAGCGCGAGGGTCCCGGTGCTGCGCCCGTCGCGCACCGTGCTGCCGCTCAGGGGCGCGATGGCTCGCTGGAGCTCCGTCCCCACGGCGCCCTCCGCGGCGGCGACATCGGCCGGCGCGCCGTAGAGCGACACCTCGATGCTGGTATCCGCGACCGGAGCGTCCGCGAGCGCCCGGTGGAGGCCGGCCACCGATGCGGCCGACGAGTAGATCGGTCCGGCTGCCAGCAGGACGGCGGCGAGGAGCGTGACCAGCCACGCGGCCGCGACGATCGGCCAATCGGCACGGGTCCGGTTGAGGCTGACCCGCCACCCCTCGAGCAGTGCGTGCAACGGGCGAGGCGCCTCCGGATACGTTCGCGCTGGCTTCAACGCCGAAACCGCGCGGACCGCTCATCGACACGGGACCTCCGCCCGCGGAGCCCGTGGTCAGGGACGAAAGCGAGGTCCGGTGTGATCAGGACCGTTCGCGAGGTTCCGGCTTCGCCACCACAACAGCAGGTACGGCCGTTGCGGGCGAGTGTATCTGTCTCTCCGAGGATCGAGCCGAGCTGGCAGGCGCGTCGCCGTCGGCCCATCCCGCCATGAGGATCGGCGCAACAGGCGGCTTCAGCGAGCACGCCGCGACGCCGCGGAGGGAGCTCGACGAGGGAGGCTCCGCCGCCAGGGATGCGCGGACCGGCCGGGCTCGGAGGGCCGTAGGCTGCCGACCGCCTTGAGCTCCTCACCGCCTGCTGGAGACGATGGCACGACGGCGAGCCCGACGCCCCCGCAGCGCGACCTCCGAACCGCGGGAAGGGTTCAGACAGGCCGCAGCGGGCGCCGATGAGGGCCAATCCGAGCGTGGATCGGCCCGGCGTGACGGACTTGGTACCGCATACCGGATTCGAACCGGTGATCTCCGCCTTGAGAGGGCGGTGTCCTGGGCCTCTAGACGAATGCGGCGTCGGGGTCACGGCGAAGCCGCACCCGGTGCCGGAGGATACCAATTGGCCGCGGATCCCGCCAACCCGACGATCGTGGGTCAGGACCCGGGCGGCGGACGGGCACCGCCGCGGGACACCATGCGGTCAGAGCCGGTTCGACTCGAGGAATCGGCGCAGCGTCTCGGCGACCTGCAGGTAGCTCTGCTCGCCGAGCACCAGGCCGTAGTGCGAATGGGCCCCGAACGGCTCGTACGGCGCATCCAGCCACTCCGCCAGCCGTTCGACGTCCGGCTCGGGGACCCGGGTGTCGAGACCGGCTCCGATGACCAGCCTCGGCACGTCGGGCAGCGCGGCCCGGTCCACCGGCACGCCGAGCAGCACCTGGCGCCTGGCGCGGCCGGACTCGAACGGCTTCTGCCCCAGCAGGTGCTGGATGCGCAGCACGTCCGCAAGGGTCAGGTCTCGATGGTCGCGCAGCAGCTTCTCGGGCAGGGTCTCCCAGCCGAGCTCGGCCAGGCCGTACGCGTCGGGGATGTCGCGGATCACGTGCGGCCGCGCGGGCTCGCGTATCTCGCTCGGCAGCTCGGGCGCGATGAGCACGTACGCGGACACAGGCGCCCGCTCGATCGCCCGGAGCACGAGCAGCCCGCCCAGACCATGGCCGACCGCCACACTTGCGGGACCCAGGCGCTCGATCGCGGCAACGACGTCCTCGGTGTAGGTGTCGATGTCGAGCGTCGTGGGGTCGGCCGTCTGGCTCCAGAAATGGTTGCGCAGGTTGAGCGCATGCCCCTCCCAGCCGCGACCCGCGAAGTGCTGCAGATACCGCTCCCAGACCCACGAGCCGCCCAGCTCGCCGTGAACGAACAGGATCGGCTTCCGGCGCGAGCGGCGCTCGGGCAACCAGGACTCGATGTACAGGCCGCGGTCGACGATCTCGATCTCATCCTTGCGGACCGGCCGGCCGTTGGACGGTGCCGACCTGGCCAACAGGCGGTCCGAGGCGGTCAGGTCGGTCATGGGCAGCCCTCATTCAAGATTTCGTTCCCTCGCTCGCGCTCGGTCGCTCACCACTCGTGGGGATTGAGCACCAGGCCGGTCAACGCCTTGGGGTAGAAATACGTCGACTTCTGGGGCATGACGTCGCCGTCGCGCGCAACCGCCATGATCGACGACACCGGCGTGGGCTCGAGCAGGAAGGCGGTGTCCGCCCCATCCACGGCGCCGGCCACCAGCTTGGCCGCCTCGGCGGCGGACTTCGTGTAGCCGATCCGCTGCCCCGCGGCGACGGCGGCGTCATCGATGCCGGCCAGGGACTCCAGCGCCGCCCCGAGCAGGCTGACATCCAGCGACCGGATCGCCTCGCCGCCGGGCGGCAGCAGCCCGTGGAAGGCCGGCCTGCGAGCGGTCAGCTGCCAGGCGCCGTCGCGCGTCAGCAGGCCCATCCGCCCGCCACCGCCGGCGAGCTTGCCGGCCGCCTCGAACCGCTCGACGAGCTCCGCGCGGTCAACGGCCTCGACCGAGAACAGGCGGTCCAGACCGTCCCTGACGATCGCGAGGCCCTCGTCGCCCAGCCCCCGTATCACCCGGTGGGTCGGCAGCACCGTGAGCTGGTCGCCGGCGTCGAGCATCAGCACCAGCAGGAAGTCGAACGGCGGATCCGGCTCGCAGGAGCGCGTCATCCGCCGCTCGTCGCGGTACCGGAGGGCCGTCACGTAGCGGTGATGCCCGTCCGCGATGAACACCGGTCCGGCGCCGGCGATGCGGAGCAGCCCCAGCGCCGGGCTCTCGGGCGCATCAGGTTCGGGGGCCCGATCGGCCCCCTCCCCGCCGGTGCTGCCGTCGGGCGCGACCCACAGGCGGTGCCGGACCCCGTCGTCGTCGGTCACATCGGCGGCCGCCGGCGTGGCTGCGACGCCGGCCAGGATCGCCGCAGCCCCGCGCTGGGGATCCTCGAACATGCATACCACCGGTGACGTGTTCACGCCCGTCGCCCGGAGCAGCCGGTACCGGTCCTCCTTCGGGCCCGACATCGTGCGCTCGTGGGGCAGCACCGCCCCGCCGGCGCCGAACGGCTCCAGCCGCAGCCTGGCGAAGAAGCCGCGCTGGGTTCGCTCGAGCCGCGTGCCGGGAACCAGGTACGTCTGCTCGTAGACATAGACCGCGGGCCGGGGGTCCTTGCGCAGACTCCCATCAGATCGCCAGGCCGCGAACGTGCGGGCGACGCGCCGGTACCGCTCGTCTGGATCCTCGCCGGGCTCGGATCGAGGCAGGTCGAGTCGGACGGCGTTGAGCGGATGGCGCGCGAGCAGGGTCCGGTGCAGCTCGGGGCCGATGACATCGTAGGGTGGCGCGACGATCGGTGTCAGATCGCCCACCAGGGATGGGTCGAAGCGAAGCGCACGGAACGAGCGGAGGTCAGGCACGGGTTCCTCTGGGCACAGCGGTGCCGCGGGGCGCAGCGGGTCAGACCGTCGGACCCGGGGCGGAAGCATCGTACGATAGGCGCGGTCGGGCGGCCACTGCGACGGTGGCAACGGTGGCCGGCATGAGGGTCGGGGTGCAACCTTTCGAGCCGAGTGGACGTCGAAGGCTCGTCCAGCCCTCCGCCCACGGTCGAGGAGTGAGCGTGCCGTCGATGCCTGCCCCCGGTCCCTGGCGCGCCTGATGACCGTCGCGCGGTCCGTCGCCGCGGCGCGGTCGCTCGTCTCGGGCCTGGCGCTCGTCGCGGCCCTCGCGCTGTCCCTGACCATGCTTCTGCCGCCGGGGCCGGTCCGAGCGGCGGACGGCCCGACGATGAAGGCGCGGGCCCTGCTCCAGGGACATGTCCGGGCGGGGTCCTGGTTTGCCATCGCCGTGGATCTCGAGAACGCGGGCCCCACGGTCACCGGCGAGCTCCAGATCGCGGGTGGGACCGACTCACAGACCAGGTTCAGCACGCCTGTCGAGCTCGCGACCGGGTCGCGCAAGGAATACCTGCTGTACGCGCTGCCGCCCACGTTCGGCGGCAACCTGACCGTCCAGCTGGTGGACGGCGACCGGGTGCTGGGCAAGGCGCAGGTCGCGATCGCGCTCCACGACCAGTCCCAGCTCGTGGTGGGGGTCGTCTCGGATGATCCGGCGAAGCTCGTCGGCGAGCTCGACCTGCTGCCGGGACAGAACGGCCTGCAGCCGGTCATCGTCCCGCTCCAGCCCGGTGATCTGCCCGAGCGCCCGCAGGCCTGGGCGCCGCTCGATCGGCTCGTCTGGCAGGACGTGGACGCCGCGTCGCTGGCGCCTGGCCAGATCGCCGCGCTCCAGACCTGGGTCGCCGGTGGCGGGCGGCTGGTCATCGTGGGCGGAACCGCGGGCGCCGACGTCCTGACCGGCTTCCCCGACGACCTGCTTCCCTACCGTCCGACAGGGGTGCTGGATGTCGATCCGGCCGTGCTGCGACCCGTGCTCGGCGATCTGCCCGACCAGGCGGCGCCCCTGACCGCCTATGCCGGTGAGCTGTCCCGGGGGCGGGTCCTGGCGACCTCGGGCGGCCGCGTGATCGCCGCCGACGAGCCGTACGGCTCGGGATCAGTGACCCTGCTCGGCTTCGACCCCACCACCTCGTGGATCGCGCAGGGCGACGCCCTGGACGCGCCGATGTGGCGCCGCCTGCTGCCGGCGCGGACCGGCGGCGCCGTGTCGCTGGCCGACGACCAGGGGATCGTGAGCACCCTGGCCAACCTGCCCAGCCTGGCGCTGCCGCCGATCGGCGGGCTGCTGGTGCTGCTGCTCGGCTACATCGTGCTGGTGGGACCCGTGAACTACCTCGTCCTGCGGTGGATCGACCGCCGGGAATGGGCGTGGGTCACGGTGCCGGCCCTGATAGCGGTGTTCACCGTGGGGTCGTTCGGCATCGGCGCGCTGCTGCGCGGATCGGATGTGATCGTCAACGAGGTGTCGATCGTCCGGGGAGCACCGGGCACCGACCAGGCCGTGGCCCAGTCCTACCTCGGGATCTTCAGCCCGTCGCGCGCCGTGTTCCAGGTCCGCGTCCCGGGCGACGCGCTGCTGGCAGCACCCATGAACGGCGATGCGCTCTTCACCCCCACCACCTCACTCGACGTCGTCCAGGGTGACCCCTCGAGGATCCGCAATCTCGATGTGGGGTACGGCTCGCTGCGCACGATCCGGGCCGACGCGAGCGCCCGCGGACCGGTGGTGTCGGGGAGCCTGCGTCTCGAGAGCGGGAGCATCCGGGGCACCATCACCAACGAGGGCTCGATCCCGCTGCTGGCGCCCGCCCTGGTCCTGGGAACGTCGGCGGTCCGGTTGCCGGACATCCC
>Ga0307418_1000406_pt1 | contig 12837 bp, 12 predicted proteins | sample SalMarWE160220MG_2_FD_202160 | JGI IMG/M metagenome (GOLD analysis project Ga0307418, IMG submission 202160) | Salt marsh sediment microbial communities from the Plum Island Ecosystem LTER, Massachusetts, United States - WE1602-20 | ecosystem: Environmental > Aquatic > Marine > Intertidal zone >...
AAGACCCCAATGATTGGAATAATCGGTTATGCCGAGGCCCTCCAGAAAGAGATGAGAGATCCCAAACTTAAAGAAATGGTCGATACACTTGTTGGCAGTTCGAATAGATTAAGAGAAAGTCTTGATGTGCTTCTTGATTTTGCAAATATTGAATTTCAAAAGATTGAAGTAAAATATGAAGAAATAAATATCTCAGATACTCTTGTTGATATAGTAAAAAAATTGAAACCTTTTGCAGAAAGCAAGGGATTAAAGCTCGATTTAAATTTAAATGCTACTCATACTTTTGCTTTATTAGATAAACAGCTTTTTAGTCAAATAATGAACAATTTGCTTCACAATGCAATTAAGTATACAGACAAGGGCGGCGTAAGTGTTACTTTGGAGAATGATGAAGACGCAGAACAATTTTATTCTATCATAAAAGTGAAAGACACAGGCATTGGTATTAGCAAAGAGAATATCGATAAGGTTTTTCAACCATTTAGACAGGCAAGCGAAGGTTTCTCAAGAAAATTTGAAGGTATGGGCTTAGGCTTGACCATTAGTAAAAAGTTTAGTGAATATTTGAACGGCAAAATTCAAATCGAAAGTGAAGAAGGTGTCGGCACAACATTTTCATTACGAATTCCTTCTGTTAAAAAGCACGCAGCAAAAAAACTTGAAGAGACTGTAATAAGCAGACAACCCAGAACTGAAGGTAACCTTCCTTCTGTTTTATTTGTAGAAAACGACATCCCAACAATCGGCATCATTAAGTTATTCTTGAGTGAAGTATGTAATGTTGATTACGCGACCAGTGGAGAGAAAGCTTTAGAAGTAGTAAAAAATAAAAATTACGCAGCTGTCTTAATGGACATTGACCTTGGAATGGGTATAGATGGAGTGGAAACGACAAAGCTAATACGTCGGATGCCTAGTTATAAAGATGTTCCCATTATCGCAGTTACTGCGTACGCTATGACGGGGGATAAAGAAAAATTCCTTGCTGCAGGTTGCAGTCACTATCTTGCCAAGCCCTTTCCCAAAAGCAAATTGGTCAATCTGCTAAAAGAAATTATTAACTGATATTCTCCCTTCCATCCAACAAAAACATATAACCAACAAACTAATCTATTTAATAAGCAACTAGAGAAAAAGCATAATTTTTTTTCTTCGATTCTTTTTTGTATAGTTGAAAGGGAAACCTTTTAATCTACTTGGATTTAGCCATTTTCTTATATGACTTCAAAAGAAATTGTAAACCTTAGGCTAAAAAGTCAGCAGTTTGTTAATGCAGAATTAAATTCAGCAAAGGACCTCGCTAGTTATATGGGAGCAATGCAGGCGCAGGATTTTGAAATGGTAAAGTGGGCTGTGGGTATCCGTCTTCCTAATTCAAGAATTCAGACGGTTGAATCTGCAATTAACAAAGGCGAAGTAATTAGGACTCATTTAATGAGGCCAACATGGCATTTAGTCTCGGCTGATGACGTTTATTGGTTACTTGAGTTGACAGCATCTAAAATAAAATCTTCTATGAAATCAAGGGACAGACAATTAGAACTGTCGGAAACAATATTAAAAAAAACTAACAGAATTTTAGAAAAGGCTCTGCTTGGAAGAAATTATCTATCACGCGAAGAAATAAAAATCAAATTTGAAAAGAATAAAATTGTCACTGATAATAATAGACTATCACACATTCTACTTAATGCGGAACTGGACAAAATAATATGCAGCGGCCCGATCAAAAAAAATAAACAAACCTATGCCCTACTCGATGAAAGAGTGTCAAATAAAAGAAATTTTACGAGGGATGAAGCATTGGCCGAACTCGCTACTAGATATTTTACTAGTCATTGCCCGGCAACAATAAAAGATTTTAGTTGGTGGTCCGGTTTATCAGTTAAAGATGCAAAAAACGCACTGGAAATGGTTAAGTCCAATTTCATTTCCGAAACTATTAATTCCGAAACCTACTGGTTCGCAAGTTCTGTTTCTAAAATCCGAAATTTAAAAAACACCATTCATTTATTGCCAGCTTATGATGAATTTTTAATTAGCTATAAAGACAGGTCCGCTTCACTTCCCCGAAGGATTAATAATAAAGCTGTTTCTTCCAACGGCATTTTTTATCCCATTTTATTATTTAACGGGCAAATAGCCGGATTATGGAAAAGAGCAACCACAAAAGATAAGGTAGTAGTTAACATAGATTTGTTTAAACGAAGTAACAAAAATACTAAATTGTTTATATCCGAAGCAGCTGATAGATTTCATCATTTTTTAGGTAAACAGATTGAGGTAATTGAGAAATCAAATTAGATTGACAAGAGGGAATAATAAATCAAATCGCATATTAAAAATGAACAAGTATATCAAGCCGGACTGGAAACATACAGCATTGTTAACCATCGATACGCAGAATGATTTCAGTTTGCCCGGAGCAAAGTTTGAAATAAAAGGAACTTTTGAGATAATTCCGAAAATGGAAACCATCTTAAATACTTGCAGACAGCATCAAATCCCAATTATTCACGTTATTCGAATTTATAAAACTGACGGCTGAAACGTGGATAATTGTCGCAGAGAGTTAATTGAAAATGGAAACATTATCGCAGAACCGTATTCAAAAGGTGCTGATCTCGTAAAAGAAATAAAGCCTAAAGATGCGGATGAACTTAAATATGAAGAATTATTAGAAGGGGAAATACAAACAATAAGTAACATCGAGTGGGTTTTGTATAAACCGCGCTGGGGAGCTTTTTATCAAACTAAACTGGATGAGTTTCTGAAAAACGAATTAGATATTAATACTTTGATTTTCACAGGATGCAATTTCCCGAATTGTCCAAGAACAAGTATTTACGAGGCGAGTGAACGTGACTTTAGAATAATCATGGTTGAAGATGCAATGTCTGGAGTATATGTAAAAGGATTGGAAGAGTTAAAAAATATTGGAGTAAATGTATTAAATTCCGAGCAGGTTGTTGAAGAGATAAAACACTTGTAGATATATAGTAATCCAATAGCTTATATTTTAATAACAGAAAAAATATCTTAATGGAAACTTCAGTGCCCTGGTTTTTATGGTTATTTCCAATTGCATTTACGATCCATAATATCGAAGAAGCATTTTTTCTTCCTAAGTGGTCTAAGACCGCTGGAAAGTTTGCCAAGCCTGTAAACACATTTGAATTTGTGTTTGCACTCATAATTTTAACAACAATTTCTATAATTATAACTGCACTATCCTTTTCGTATGGAAAACAAAGTTTTCCTATCTATTTATTTTTTACATTCAACTTTGGAATGCTCTTAAATGTTTTATTTCCACATATAACTGCGACCATCGTCCTCAAAAAATATAGCCCGGGACTTTTAACAGGCATATTTTTTTTGGCTCCTATAACAATAAGTCTTTTATTATATGGCTACAACAACGAATTTTTCGTATTCCCCGATTTTTGGTATATCACAATTCCTTTCGCTGCTTTAATTATTGGTTCTATTCCCCTGCTTTTTAAACTTGGGAAAATTTTCCAGAGGTTAATTAGCAAAAGTTAAAGTGTTTCTTTAATTGACGTGCGCTCATCTACTGGTCATTTTAATAAAAAGAGTTTATATTAATTATCCCAACAAAAATCATAAATAAACATACACAGATTAATCAATGAACATTAAACAAATCTTTGAGAACAACAAGAAGTGGGTTTCAGAAAAATTAAAAATTGACAAAAATTATTTTAAGGAATTGTCAAAAGGACAAAGTCCGGAGATTTTATACATCGGCTGTTCCGATAGTCGAGTAACTGCAGAAGAATTAATGGGAGTTCAACCTGGAGATGTTTTTGTACACAGAAACATTGCCAACATGGTCCCAAATACAGATTTGAACGTCATGTCCGTAATAAATTATGCAGTAAGTCAACTTAAAGTGAACCATGTTGTTGTTTGTGGTCATTATTATTGCGGCGGAGTAAAAGCGGCTATGCAATCTGCTGACCTTGGAATTTTAAATCCTTGGTTAAGAAATATAAGAGATGTTTATCGTCTCCACAGAGATGAGCTCAATTCTATTAAGGATGAGGAAACCAAATACAAAAGACTCGTAGAATTGAATGTGCAGGAACAATGTGTTAATGTAATTAAGACATCGGATGTTCAAAAGGCAATCAGGGAAAGAAAACTAACTGTTCATGGCTGGGTGTTTGACATTCATAGCGGGAATCTGATTGACTTAAAGATTGATTTCGATAAAATCTTAGAAGGAATATCAGAAATTTATCATATTACATAAGCTAAAAACATAAATAAGAAAGCTTGCTATGGAAATAAAAGAATATTTAATTGAGACTTTCATATTTAATGACTTAGTAAACAAACAAATGCTCAATAAAATTAAAGAATTGCCAGATAAGGAACAGTGTGTAAAATTCTTTAGTCATTTAATTAATTCACAAGACAAATGGTTAGCAAGAATCATTCAATATCCTAATAATCCAAATATGGACTGGTGGGAACCAACTTACAATTTAGATGAACTTGAGACTAAATGGAAAGAAAGTTTGGATAAATGGATTGAATATATAGAAGATAAGACCGAGGAAGATTTATTATCAGAGGTAAAATTTATAGGTTACGACGGGGGGCACTGGTCAGCTATTTTAAAAGATATCCCACTGCAATTGAATTATCACTCTATTCATCATCGTGCACAAATGCAATTATTCATTCGCCAGCAAGGATTAGAACCTGACTTTATTGATTACATCGGCACTAAGTATAAAAAACTAAGCTAACTTCGTTTAAGCTAAATCATAACGAAAGGAGAACTAATGAAAATACCCGAAGGCTATCAAACAGTAATGCCTTACCTAATATTAAAGGATGCACAAAAGTTTATAGAATTTGCTCAAAAAGTTTTTGATGCAAAAGAAGATAAAGAGAAGAAGGCGATGAGAGATGAACATACTATTATGCACGACGAAATAGTTATTGGCGGTAGCACAATTATGTTTGCCGACAGCACCAAAGAATTCGGGGTAAGAAATGCCAGCTTTTTCATCTATGTTGATAATGTTGATGAAACATATAAAAAAGCAATTGACGTTGGCGCGACGGTTTTGAGAGAGGTTGCTACGCAATCTTACGGACGCTCCGGAGGAGTAAAAGACCCGTTCGGAAATGATTGGTGGATTACTTCCGCGCCAAAACAATAAATTCAATAAGAATAATCAGAAATGAAAATTAAAGCTATTATTTTGGGGGCTACAGGGATGGTTGGCGAAGGTGTTCTTCATGAAGCAGTTAAGCATCCTGATGTGGAATCGGTTTTGGTCATCGGCAGACATTCTTGCAATGTAAAGCATCAAAAATTGAAAGAATTAATTCATAATGATTTTTTCAATTATGCTGATATTGAAGAAGATTTAACAGGTTATAATGCGTGTTTTTTCTGTCTGGGTGTCACCTCTATCGGAAAGAAAGAAAAAGAATATACGCGGTTGACTTATGACCTTACAATGGCAGCAGCAAAAACGTTATCTAAATTAAATTCTGATATGACCTTCTGCTATGTATCCGGCGCGGGAACTGACAGCACTGAAAAAGGTCGTTCGATGTGGGCACGCGTAAAAGGAAAGACAGAAAATGACCTAATGAAACTTCCCTTCAAAAATGTTTATGCTTTTAGACCAGGATATATTAAACCAATTAAAGGACTAAAAAATGCATTCTTACTTGCCAAGATTGTTGCACCGATTTATCCAATTTTAAGTATTTTTTTCTCAAAGTATATCTGCACATTAGAGGAATTGGGGACAGCAATGATTGAGGTTTCGTTGCACAATTACCCAAAGCAGATACTGGAGTGTTTGGACATACATGAAGCGGCTCTAAGGAGTAATAAAAGAACATGAAATTATTTGATTATTATTTTACAAAATCACTTAGATTATTTTTTTCACAAAAATCTGTAAGGAAAAAATAATGGATAAAAAAACCTTTATTAGAAATTTGGCCATAATAATAATATTTACTGCAGTCGCACTAATTGAATTCACGGATAATGTTCGCGCCGTTCAGGTTTTGGGATTATTTGCATGCGGCGCAGTCGTGGGTAGTTCTTTAGTAATGACTATAAAGTCTTTAAAGGCAAAAATAAAAGCAGAATAGCTATTTGTTATTTAGGATTAAATTCTCACTTTTTATTTTTTTAATTCTTTAAGGAAATAGATATGAAACTTAAATCGTTATTGATCATCCTTGTTTTTTCTTTTGCATCTTATTATTCGGTTTCTTTTCCACAATCTCTTACAGGTATAAATGTTAATGTTAATAAAACTACCGGTGAATATTCCATAACATCAAATCAGATGCATTGGACTTTTAGTGGAAGCGTCAATAAGAAATTAACTAATCTCAAAAACCTCCGTGGTGAAGATAAAGAAGGAAATTTCCGGGAAATTGAGTTTACATGGAATGATAGTATTTCTTATTCGGGTGCAATTAAATGGTACGAGCAAAAACCGGTGGTTATCTTTTCTTTAACTCTTCCAAACGGTTCTGTTAACAAACCAGAAGCTTTCCCATCATTTACTGAATTTCCAAAGAATATGCATAAATTCAGTTATTATAATGATGTATTTGCACCGCCGCAGTTTAAACTTAACGAAACTTCAACGCCATGGTTATTTTTTAATAATCAAAAGGATGCTTTTATCATTTCACCAGCGTCCGATTTTATAGTATCAAAACTGGAAGGTGACGGTAATAAATTAATAAGCAGCAGTTTAAATGAAGGTATAAAGGATCTCCCCACCAAATTTACTCATAAAACTATTTTGATATTTGGAAAAGGAATTCGCAATACATGGAACAGATGGGGAAAGGCTATGAGAACTCTATACAAACGCAAGATGCCCGCTAATGATGCAAACACTGTTCTTAAGTATTTTGGATATTGGACTGATAACGGCGCAGATTATTATTATAACTATGATACTACCTTAGGTTACTCTCAAACCCTATTAAAATTAAGAAAAAGATACGAAGAAGAAGGGATTCCTCTCGGTTATATGCAGCTTGACAGTTGGTGGTATGAAAAATCAATTTACGATCCCAACGGTAAACCTGATGCAGACCATAAAAATAAAAAACTCCCTTTTGGCAAATGGAACCGTTATGGCGGATTAATGAGTTACACAGCAGATCCTTTTCTTTTTCCGGATGGTTTATCCGGCTTTCACAGGAAACTTGGCCTTCCACTTGTAACTCACAACAGATGGATTGATCCCAAAAGCCCATATCATAATAATTATAAAATTTCAGGTTTCGCAGCCATTGATCCAAAATTCTGGAATCATATTATTGACTATATTCATCAAGCCGGTGTTATTTGTTATGAACAGGATTGGCTTAATTATATTTATAATAAAAGTCCCCAAATGGCTGAAAACCTTAAAGTGGGAAATGAGTTTACAGATGGAATGGCAAATGCTTGCAAGAAAGATGGATTGACTATGCAGTATTGTATGGCAATGCCGAGATTTTTTCTTCAAGGCTTGAAATACAATAATCTAACATCTATTCGTACAAGTGATGATCGTTTCGAACCAAAGAAATGGAAAAACTTTCTCTATACCTCACAGCTTGCTTACGAGTGTGGAATTTATCCATGGTGTGATGTTTTTAAAAGTAGTGAATTAGGAAATATGATTCTTTCTGTGTTATCTGATGGTCCGGTTGGAACCGGGGATGCACTCGGCAAAGAAGACAAAGAAAATATTATGTTGGCATGCAGAAAGGACGGCGTTCTTGTGAAACCCGATGTTCCTATTTTGCCGATTGATAATGATTACATAAATGATGCTGAAGGGGCAAAAACTCCTATCCTCGGATACACATATACAAAACATAAAAATATTATAACCGGATATATATTCGCTTTTACAAATAATACATCAAACAGTAAAAAAATAAATTTTATCCCTTCTGAACTCGGGCTCAAAGGTAAGGTGGTTGTCTATGATCCTCTGACAAAAAAAATACAGGTAGTTGACAATGCAGATTCATTTAATGATACTCTTCCCAATGAACTTTATACATACTATGTAATAGCCCCGATCAATTCTTCAGGAATTGCATTCTTAGGCGACGCTGATAAGATTGTTTCCACAGGGAAAAAACGAATTAATAGTATCAGAAATAATAATGGGTCAATTGAAGTAAAAGTGTTGTATACTAAAAATGAATCTATGGTAAATTTGCGAGGTTATTCTGAAAATCCAGTTACTTCAAGTAAAGGAAAAATCAGTTATGATTCTAACACACATTTATTTAGTTTAAGATTGTCATCCGAAGACAAAAAAGAAGTAACCGTAAATATTAGCTCAATTAAATAAATTTATTAAGTGAGAAATTTCAAATTTAGAATGGCCTGACTACGAAATACAAACGTTCGATTTCCAAACTATTGCGAATTTTTTATTTCCGGCTGAATCTTCCTCTTCTTTCTAAATTCTCTATACGTTCCTTCAATCAAGAATGCAAGTCCGAACATAATAACCAATACTAAAATGTTGCCTGGCGAGGTTTTTATAGTTTGGATAATCATTAATATTAGAGCAACTAAACATAACACGATACCCATAAAAGAAATCCATTTTCTTGAATTAGTTTTGTCGCTCATTTTTACATTTGCAGCATTAACCGACGCAAAAATTAGAAGAAATCCGGCGCTTCCCATCGTTGAGATTCCGCTTAAGTCAAAAAAGTTTGCCACTAACAAAGTTAGTACCGAAGTGATTAGAAGCCCTTCGATAGGCTTATTCCAGATTTTATCTTCCAACCTGGCAGGAAGTTCCCCATCTTTAGCAATAACGTAGCTTACTCTTGCAGCTCCGTAAAGAGTCGCATTAATTGCAGAGCCGGTTGAAAGAATCGCAGCAATTGCAATCAAAGTGAATCCGAATGCGCCCATGAACGGTTTAGCGGCCTCGGCCAATGCGTAATCTTTTGCATCAACTATTTTTGCCACAGGCAAATTACCAACCGTAACAAGTCCTACTAAAATATACAGTACAATTACAAATCCTACTGACGTATAATATGCTCGGGGAAGCGTCTTCTTTGCATCTTTAACATTCCCAGCTGTATTGGCAATTAGCTCGAAACCTTCGTACGCTAAAAAAATAATCATCCCGCCTGCAATTAACTCTAACGAACCACTCCATGCTGACGGCTGAATTCTTTGCACGCTAATCGAACTAAAACCGATTCCCACAAACAGTAGAAGTATTAACAGTTTGAATGCAACAATGTATTCTTCTGCTTCTCCAACAAGTTTGGAACCCACTATATTTAACGCTGTGAATAAAACAATCGAACCACTTATTAAAATGTGTTTCCAGATTTCATGTGCACTGCCAAAAAGACTTGCACCGTAGCTGCCAAACGCATATGAATACAATGATAACATAACTACATAGCTCAGCCATAGTAGTACATTCATTCCACCTGTGAATAAATCTCCTCCAAAAGCTTGATTCAGGAACTCTACTGTACCACCTTGACTTGGGAAAGAAACTGATAATTTAGTGTACGAATAAGAAGTAATTATTGCAACGACTCCAGCCAATAGAAATGCGACTGGAGTTCCGCCATGCGCCAATTTTACTGCGAGGCCGAGAACAGCGAATATTCCTCCGCCAACCATCCCCCCTATTCCAATTGAGACTACAGATAAAAAACCAATTTTCTCATTATTGTTAGACGATTTACTCAAGATTGTTATCCATAAAAACTTTAAATTAAATTAATTATTTATGGTGCCAGTCTAAAAATTTTCCAATCGTTCTTCTGTTTCTTATAAACAATTCTATCATGTAGACGGTTTAATCTTCCCTGCCAAAATTCAAAATATGTTGGAAACAAAGCATAACCTCCCCAGTAAGGCGGCAAAGGGACATCTTGTTTAAATTTTTCTCTATACTCATCAAATTTTTCTATTAGAAATTCTCTATTCGGGATAATTGAGCTTTGTTTGGAAATCCATGCAGCTATTTTGCTATCATACGGACGCGTTTTAAAATATTCTTCCGATTCTTTCTGGCTAACTTTTTTCACTCTACCTAAAATCTTTATTTGTCTTCCAAGTTCTCTCCAAAAGAACAAAATTGACGCACTTGGATTTTCCTTTAGCTCTTTAGATTTTTTGCTCTCATAATTTGTATAGAATACCAATCCCCCGTCCGAGATTTCTTTAAGCAGGACCACCCTGGCATTAGGTTTACTGTTTTTACCAGATGTAGAAAGAATCATTGAATTGGGTTCTATTAAATCGGAGTTTATGGCTTCTTCCAGCCATATAGACAATTGGTCGAACGGATTGGTTTTTACATTCTTTTCATCGAGTTCCTTATTTGCATAATTCCCTCTAATACCTTCGATTTTGGTGTTCTCTATCATATATTCCTTATTTAGGATTGGTTAAATATTTATTGACTATGAAATACTTTTTTTCTTTAATAAGTTTAAAACGTATAATAACAAATAAATATGCATTAAAGATATGACTGAATTAACAAAAGAACAAAATGAAGAGTTGGAAAAATTCGGAGCAAATGCGTGGTTTGTTGAATACTTGTTTAAACAGTACCAGGATAGTCCGGAAAACGTTCCCGAACAATGGAAAAAGTATTTTGGAGGTACAAGTGTAAAAGGAAATGGTAAACAGTCATCATTATTTGGAGCAACATTGGAAAATCTCGCATACCCAATGCCTGAAGCTGATGATGAAACTAAAATAATTGCAGGCAGCACTGCAAGAATTTTGGACAATATGACTTCAAGTTTGTCAATCCCGGTGGCAACATCTCAACGTACAGTTCCTGTAAAATTGCTTGAAGAAAACAGGATAATAATTAATAACCGCCGCAATAAAAATGAAGAAAGCAAAATTTCATTTACTCATATTATAAGCTGGGCAATTCTGAAGGCTCTAATGAAATACCCTGTAATGAATTCTGCCTTTACAGTTGTCAATAGAAAGCCGCAGATAATAAAAAGAAAACATGTAAACTTAGGATTAGCAATAGACCTTGAAAAAAAGGATGGCTCCAGATCGCTAATTGTTCCTAATATTAAAAATGTTGAGGTACTTACATTTAAAGAGTTTGTTCAGAAATATGAAGATATAGTTGTAAGAGCAAGAAACGGTCAAATTGACCCGTCAGAGTTTTTGGGAACAACGATTACACTTACCAACCCCGGAACACTGGGTACCGTTGTGTCTGTTCCAAGACTAATGGTAGGACAAGGAACAATTATAGCTGTAGGGGCAATTCAATATCCGGCTGAGTATCAAGCTGTTTCAAAAACTACAATCTCTGCTCTTGGCGTAAGTAAAGTAATGAATATAACAAGCACCTACGACCACCGAATAATCCAGGGAGCAGAATCAGGGTTATTCCTAAAAGAAATTAGCGAGCAACTTTTAGGGAATGATAATTTTTATGATGAGATTTTCCAATCATTAAATATTCCTCTACAGCCGCTTCTTTGGAAAACAGATTATCAGCCGGGGGTATTTTCAAAAGGTTCAAATACTGAAGAAATTGAAAAACAAGCTAGAGTTTTGCAGCTAATAAACATGTACAGAGTACGCGGGCATTTGATTGCAAATCTAGATCCTTTATCAACTCAATCATATTATCATAATGAACTTGATCCATCATACTATAAATTTACTTATTGGGATTATGACCGCGAATTTATTACCGGTGGCATGCCCGGCGCCCAAAGTACTGCAACATTAAGAGAAATTCTCGACCTTCTTCAAAAGACATATTGTGAGAAGATTGGCATTGAGTTTATGCATATTCAAAACCCAGAACAGAAAAGATGGCTGCAAGAAAGAATGGAGCCGATCAGAAATGCTCCTCATATGGGTAATACAATAAAAAAGAATATAGTTGAAAAACTTATTTCCGCAGAAACTTTTGAACATTTTATACATAAAAGATTTGTAGGTCACAAAAGATTTTCTCTTGAAGGTTCAGAAACTTTAATTCCTGTTCTAGATTATCTTTTAAATATTGCTGCGGACGATAACATAATGGAAGTTGTTCTAGGAATGGCACACCGGGGCAGATTAAACGTTCTTGCAAATATTATCGGGAAGCCTTTTGACTCTATTTTTTATGAATTTGAAGACATTCGCGACCCACAGTCAATTCAGGGTTCCGGAGATGTTAAATATCATCTTGGTGCATCAGGGACTTATAAAACCTTAAACGGACGCTCCATTAACGCTACTCTTGCTTCGAATCCCAGTCATCTTGAATGGGTAAATCCGGTGGTCGAAGGAATAACAAGAGCAAAACAAACAAGGCTTGGAGACAAAAAACAGCACAAGAAAATAATGTCTGTTCTTATTCACGGTGACGCAGCGATTGCCGGACAAGGGGTTGTGGCGGAAACACTTAATCTCTCACAACTTACTGGTTACAGAACCGGCGGGACTGTGCATATAATCATTAATAACCAGATCGGATTTACAACTACTCCTGAAGATGCACGTTCATCAGTTTATCCTTCGGATGTAGCAAAAATGATCCAATCACCTATATTTCATGTAAATGGTGATGATCCTGAAGCAGCGTTGTGGGCAACTAAACTTGCATTTGATTTTAGGCAAGAGTTCAAAAAGGATGTAGTAATTGATTTATTCGGCTACAGAAGACATGGGCACAATGAAGGCGATGAACCCGGTTTCACTCAGCCGCTGCTCTACGAAAAAATTAAGAATCATCCTTCGGTGAAAACTATTTACGCAGAAAAATTGGTAAAGAA
>Ga0307418_1000409_pt1 | contig 12831 bp, 7 predicted proteins | sample SalMarWE160220MG_2_FD_202160 | JGI IMG/M metagenome (GOLD analysis project Ga0307418, IMG submission 202160) | Salt marsh sediment microbial communities from the Plum Island Ecosystem LTER, Massachusetts, United States - WE1602-20 | ecosystem: Environmental > Aquatic > Marine > Intertidal zone >...
TCTTCTGGCGCTCGTGCTCCAGTCGATCGGGGTCAAGGCCCGGTCCTGGCAGGGCTGGCAGATTCCGCTTCGGACCGATGCTGCACATCGCGCCGCCCGCATTACCGGCGTCGATGTCGGCGAGCTGAAGGGGCGGATGCTGGAAGGTGAGGTGGCGGTCGTCGCCGGCTTCCAGGGTATTGCGCCTGGAAATCGCATCTCCACGCTCGGCCGGGGCGGCTCGGACACGAGCGCGGTGGCGCTGGCTTCGGCGCTCCAGGCCGATCGTTGCGACATCTATACCGACGTCGATGGAGTTTACACCACGGACCCCCGCGTGGTGCCCAAGGCCCATCGGCTCGACCGCATCTCCTATGAGGAGATGCTAGAAATGGCCTCGCAAGGGGCGAAGGTGCTGCAAACCCGCTCCGTCGAGCTTGCGATGCAGAAGGGCGTGCGGGTGCTCGTCCGCTCGAGCTTCGATACGCCCGACCTCGCCGGCAAGGGCGATCTCGCGACCGGCGAGGGGATTGGAACACTTGTTTGCCATGAGGATGAGATCGTGGAGCAAAACGTCGTCAGTGGAATTGCCTATGCGCGGGACGAGGCCAAGGTGACGCTGCTCAAAGTGGCGGACAAGCCCGGCGTGGCGGCACAGGTCTTCGGCCCCCTGGCCGAGGCCCATATTAATGTCGACATGATCGTGCAGAACGTCTCCGACGACGGGCGCCACACCGACATGACCTTCACGGTGCAGAGCGCGGATCTCGACCGGGCGCTGGAAGTCTTAAGGAAATCCAAGGATTCCATCGGCTATTTGGACTTGCGTGGCTCAACCGACATCGCCAAGGTGTCGGCCATCGGTGTCGGCATGCGGAGCCACGCCGGGGTTGCCGCGCAAATGTTCAGCGCGCTTGCCGAAAAAGGCATCAATATCGAGGCGATCTCGACATCCGAGATCAAAATCAGCGTATTGATCGATGCGGCCTATGCCGAGCTGGCGGTGCGGACCTTGCATTCGTTGTTCGGATTAGACAGCCGTTAGCGGACGAAAAGCGGCTAACCTTAGCTCTTGGTAGAGACGCTTGGTCGGCCGCGGAAGCCCGGTCGGCGAGGACTGGTAGTTATGCCTGCGTCAGTTGGTGCTCCGAGACAAATGCTCCGTCGCCTGCGCGAGGTGATGGCGGAGCACGAGAGCGCGCAGGCACGCCTCGACAAGGTGGTGGTGCTGATCGCCTCCAATATCGTGGCGGAGGTGTGCTCGCTCTATTTGCGCCGGCGCGACGGCTCGCTCGAGCTCGTGGCGACCGAGGGCCTCAACCCGGTTGCCGTCCACGCGACCCACCTCAAGCCGGGCGAAGGTCTGGTCGGCCTGGTCGCCGAGCAGGCCGAACCCAAGCAGTTCGCCGACGCCCAGCACCACCCGGCCTTCTCCTACCGGCCCGAGACGGGCGAGGAGGTCTATCACTCCTTCGTCGGCGTGCCGATCCTGCGCGGCGGAAATGCCATCGGCGTGCTCACCGTGCAGAACCGCACCATGCGGCAGTATAGCGACGAGGAGGTGGAGGCCCTCCAAACCACGGCGATGGTGCTCGCCGAGCTTATCGCTTCCGGCGGCTTTGTCGCCGAGGAGGTCACGGCGGAGACCCGCCGCGACGCCAATGCGCGGTTCGAAGGCCAGCCCATTTCCGAAGGCGTGGCGCTCGGCCATGTGGTGCTGCACGAGCCACGCATCGTGGTGACGCGGCTTATCGCCGAGGATGTCGAGCTTGAGCGACGGCGGCTGCTTCAGGCGATCGAAGACTTGACCGGCCAGATCGACGACATGATGGAGCGGGGCGACCTTGCCCGCGCCGGCGAGCACCGGGAGGTGCTCGAGGCGTTTCGCATGTTCGCCCACGACCACGGCTGGCGGCGGCGGCTTGATGAGGCGCTGGCGACGGGCCTCACGGCAGAGGCGGCCGTGCAGCGCGTACGCAATGACACGCGCGCGCGCATGCTGCGCATGCCCGATCAGCGCTTCCGCGACCGCCTGCACGATATCGACGACCTGTCGAACCGCCTGCTTCGCCTGCTGTCCGGCGGCACGCAGACGGCCGCCATGGGCAGCCTGCCCGAGGATGCCATCGTCGTCGCGCGCACCATGGGGCCGGGCGAGCTGCTCGACTACGACCGGCAGCGCCTGCGGGGGCTCGTCCTCGAGGAAGGCGGTGCCAACAGCCACGTCGCCATCGTGGCGCGCGCGCTCGGCATTGCCGCCATCACCCAGTGCAAAGGCGTGCTCGAAGCGGTCGAGCCAGGCGATGCGGCCATTCTCGATGCCGAGGGGGGCGAGCTGCATCTGCGCCCCACGCAAGAGGTCATCTCGGCCTATGCCGACAAGGTGCGTTTCCGGGCCCGGCGCCAAGCGCAGTACGCGGCGCTGCGCAACGTTCCCGCCGTGACGTTGGACGATCAGCGCGTCGGCTTGCACGTCAACGCGGGTCTGCTGTTCGACCTGCCGCATCTCGATCAGTCGGGCGCGGACGGCATCGGCCTGTTCCGCACCGAGCTGCAATTCATGATCTCATCGACTTTCCCGCGGCTCGACCAGCAGACGCGCCTCTATAAGGCGATCCTCGATGCGGCCGGCGACCGGCCCGTGGTGTTCCGCTCGCTCGACGTGGGCGGCGACAAGGTGATCCCCTATTTCCGCGCCGGCGCGGAGGAAAACCCGGCGCTGGGCTGGCGCGCTATCCGCATGGCGCTCGACAGGCCGGCGCTGTTCCGCACCCAGATCCGGGCTCTGTTACGCGCCGCGCAAGGGCGCGAGCTGCGCGTCATGCTGCCGATGATCTCCGACGTCTCGGAGTTCAAGACGTCTCGCGCGTTGATCGACCGTGAGGTGACGCTGCTCAAGGAGCATGGCCGCCCTGAGCCGAAGAAGCTGATGGTCGGTGCCATGATCGAGGTGCCGGCGCTTCTGTGGCAGCTCGACTCCGTTCTGAGTCTGGCCGACTTCGCCTCGGTCGGGTCCAACGACCTCGTTCAGTTTCTGTTCGCCGCCGACCGGGGCAACGCCCGTGTGGCGGACCGCTTCGATTCTCTGAATCCTGCGGTGCTCCGGGCGCTTAGGGAGATTGTCCTTGCCGCAGAGAGGCACGAGGTGCCGCTCACGCTGTGCGGCGAGATGGCAGGCAAGCCACTCGAGGCCATGGCGCTGGTCGGGCTCGGCTTCCGCGCGATCTCCATGGCGCCCGCCTCGGTGGGGCCGGTCAAGGCCATGGTTCTGTCGCTTGACGCCGGCAGTTTGAAGGAGAAGTTGGATGCTCTGCTGGAGAGCGGAACCACGTCGGTTCGCGAAGATTTGAAGCGCTTTGCGGCCGAAACCGGCGTGCAGATCTAGGCTTTCTGCGGCGGAGGGCGGTCTGCAAGCGGTGCTTCAATATGGTAATCTTGCAGAGGCTTGCAAACTCGCGGGCGTTGGGCTTGTGTTAGCTGAGGATCGCAGGAGATGGGGCCGGCCAAGCCATGGCAGCTGGGCCGCAGCATGTGCCAGTAGACCCGTCGCCCGGCGCCGAGCGGCGTCGTCTTCATATTCACGGGATCAAGGAAATGCCAGCCGGCTATGATGCGGAAGTGGCCGAGCTGTTTCGGGACCTCAGGGCTGCCAGCAACCTTACCGAAACAGACCTCGCCGCGCGGATCGCAACCCCAGTCGAGGTCGTCCAGGCGCTCGAGCAAGGTGCTATCTACGCCTTGCCGCCCTGGCCCGAGACCTGCCGCGTGGTGAATGCTTACGGCACGTTGCTCAATCTCGACACGCGCCCGCTGTTGCGGCGCATCTATGCGCAGCTCGAAGCGGGCATCGTGGAGCTTCGGCCGAAAACGATGCCCGATGTTCCCGTCATGGCGCCACAAGGGGGTGGCAACGGGGGTTTCGGCTCCGGACAGGCGCCGGCGCGGCAGCCTCAAGCCATGCCGCAAGCGCCGCGGCAAGCTCCTTCGCAGCAAGCTCCGTGGCCGAACGGGCCGCAACACGCCCCTCAGCCCCAATCGCCGCAAGCTCCGTCTCAGCAAGCCCCATCCCAGCAAGCGCCTTGGCCGGGCAACGCGCCGCAATTTCCCCAAGGCGGCTTCGGCGCAACCGAGGCGCCGCAGGTCCCAGCCTGGCAGAACGGCCCGCGAGCCCCCCAGCCGCAGGCCCGTCCGGCGCAAGCCCAACCGCAGGCCCGTCCGGCACCGCCTCAGCCGCAAGGCTATCAGCAGCCGCAAGCCTATCCGCCCGAGCCCGCGGCGGCGCCACTTCAGGGCGAGGACGCCTCCTTCCCGGGCGAGCCGGAACCCGCGCCAAAGCAGCCAAAGCCCAAGAAGCCCGCGTTGCTGAAATGGGGAATCGTCGCCCTCGTTGCCTCGGTCATCCTCATTGGACTATGGCTGGTGCTTGGAAAGTCCTCCTCGACGACCTCGTCTTCCGGGGCATTCAACGCCTCCGAGCCGGTGCTCGACCCGGACGATCCGCGCAGCCGGAAGGCCGATAAGCTTCCGAGCAAGTTTCCGGAAAATTAGGCATTCCGGCTCATTCCATGACCACGATTCCCGCTGAGAAGCTCGACAAGCTCGTCGCCCGTTGGCAGGCCGTGCAAGGCAGCCTTGCCTCCGGCGCCGACCAGGACACCTATGTCCAGCTCTCTCGCGAATTTGCCGAGCTCGACCCCATCGTGGCCACGATCAACGCGCTGCGCGAGGCGCAAGCCGAGCGCGACGGCTTGCAGGAGATCATCGACGACCGCGGGTCCGATCAGGCGATGAAGGATCTCGCCTGGGAGGAGATTGGCGGGCTCGACGATAAGCTCGAACAGCTTGAGCACCAACTGAAGGTGCAGCTCCTGCCCAAGGACGAAGCCGACGAGAAGAGCGCGATCCTCGAGGTGCGGGCCGGCACCGGTGGTGAGGAGGCGGCGCTGTTCGCCGGTGACCTGTTCCGCATGTATCAGCGCTATGCCGACCGGCACGGCTGGAAGGTCAATATCCTGTCGGCGAGCGAGTCGGCCACCGGCGGCTACAAGGAGATCATCGCCAATATCACCGGCAAGGGCGTGTTCGCCCGGATGAAATACGAATCCGGCGTGCACCGGGTGCAGCGCGTGCCGGAGACGGAGGCTCAAGGGCGTATCCATACCTCGGCGGCGACGGTGGCGGTGCTGCCTGAGGCTGAGGATGTCGACATCAAGATCGACGAGAAGGATTTGCGCATCGACGTCTTCCGCGCGAGCGGACCCGGCGGCCAGTCGGTCAACACCACCGATAGTGCGGTGCGCATAACGCACATCCCTTCGGGCCTGGTGGTCAGCCAGCAGGACGAGAAATCCCAGCATAAGAACAGGGCAAAGGCCATGAAGGTGTTGCGCGCGCGCCTCTACGATCTCGAGCGCGAGAAGCTCGATGCGGAGCGGGCGCAAGACCGGCGCAGCCAGATCGGGACAGGCGACCGCTCGCAGCGCATCCGCACCTATAATTTTCCCCAAGGCCGCGTGACCGATCACCGGATCGGCCTCACCACGCATCAACTGCCGTATGTACTCGAGGGCGAGCCGGCGCTGGACGAGATCATCGATGCCCTCATCACCGAGGCTCAAACGAGCCAGCTCTCCGCCATGGAGCAGGGCGCGTGACGAAGACGCTTGATCGGGTTCAGGTGACCACGGCGCGGGCGTTGCGGGATGCGGGTGCTGAGACGCCGGCGCTCGATGCGCGGCTTCTTCTTCGCCTTGCCACCGGGCTGAACCACGAGGCCCTGATCGCACATGGACAGGAGCCGATTGCCCCGGAGGAAGCAGCGCGGCTTGCAGGCTATGTCGCGCGGCGGCTCGATGGCGAGCCTGTGTCGCGCATCAGAGGCACGCGGGATTTCTATGGCCGCGACTTCCTCATCGATGCGTGCACGCTCGACCCGCGTCCCGACACGGAGACGCTGGTCGATGCGGCACTCGATACGATCGCCCAGAACGGCTGGAAGGATCGGCCTCTCGAACTGCTCGATCTCGGCACCGGCTCGGGATGCATCCTGCTCACGCTGCTGGCCGAGCTACCTCAGGCTGAAGGCATCGCTACCGATGCATCCGAGGGGGCGCTGCGCGTGGCGGCCGAGAATGCGCGCCGGCTCGGGGTTGCGCCCCGCGCCCGTTTCCTCGCCGCCGACTGGCTCGACGGCGTGGAGGGCCAGTTCGACCTGATCGTCTCCAACCCGCCCTATATCCCAAGCGCCGAGATCGCGGGCCTTGTCCGCGAGGTCGCCGCCTACGACCCGAGGCCGGCGCTCGATGGAGGGGCCGACGGACTCGACGCTTACCGGCGCATCGCGGAAGGCGCGGGGGCCCTGTTGGCCCCTGGCGGCCAGCTCTTGGTCGAGATCGGAGCCTCCCAGGCTGATGCCGTTCTGGCCCTTCTCCGGGAGGCCGGCTTTCCCGTGGATGATGCGTCCGTACGCTGGGATCTTGCGGGCCGGCCTCGTTGTATCCTGGCTGGCAGCCCTCGGCCGGGGGATGCAGAAGGTCGCAGAACCCCAAAAATAAGCTTGGAAACCTACGATGTTCAGGGTAGTTTTGAGGCAGCGAAATGAAGATATACGGCCTGCGTGGGTGGATTTCTTAACGCGGCCGGTTGCATGGCAACTGAAGCGGAAACCTCGTGAACCTCGATTGACAGGCGGCGTGCCTCTCGGGTTGTTCTAGGGACGCTCAATCGCCCATCAGATTTTGGTTGGCTGGCGCTAGCAGAATTTAGGACGCGTGCGCCGGGGACCGACCCAAGACAAGGCAGCAAGAAAAAGAAAACGTGTGAAAGCTGCGTGGCCGATCCGGCTTTCCGGGCACAAAGCGTGCCCAGGCGAATGGCAGTCTTGGAGAGTTGAGCAGGGAGCGAAGGATGCGGCTTTTAGAGCCGCCAATCAGGTGAACAAGGCTTATGAGGCAAGGACAACAGAATCGTAGGGGTCGCGGCCGCGGCCGTAAGCCCCAGAATCCATTGGCACGGAACTATGAGTCGAACGGACCCGACGTGAAGATCCGCGGGACCGCTTCGCACATCGCCGAGAAGTATATGTCGCTCGCACGCGACGCGCTCGCTTCCGGCGATATGGTGACGGCGGAGAGCTATCTCCAGCACGCCGAGCACTACAACCGCATCATCATGGCGGCACAGCAGCAGCAAGTCGCTCCGCAGCAGGGAGGTCAGCCAAGCGAGGCGCCGAACAACGGCGGCGGACGATATAATCGCTGGCATTCGGACCCGGACGAGGAAACCTCCGAAGAGGAGTCGACCGAGGCGGCCGGGCAGGGCGCCCAGGAGCGTCAGGACCGGCCCGATCGTGAGCGCACGGGTGGCGGCGGCCAGGATCGGGAGCGCCAAGCGGGCAACCGGGAGCGTCATCCCGGCGGACGCGAGCGCGGCCGTGGCCGCCAAGGGGCTAATGGCCGCGGTGAGGGCGTGCAGGACGCGAATGGCGCCGAGCCGGCCGAGGCCAAGGCGTCCGACGAAAGCGAGAACGCTCCCGACACGGTGAGCTAGTCTTTCAGTCCTCTTCAGCTAGCTAACGGGTTGGTAACGGTGATGGGCCGGCGCTTGCGTGCGGCCAAGCCGTTGGACTTGCGTTCCGTCAAGTCGGCCCCCCCTTTTTGTGCGCTAAACGGCGCGCTATATGTCCGTTAACGGGCCCTGGCGTATGACGCTCTGGACCCGGCCCCCGCCACCTTCAATCGATCTCTTTCGGCCGCACCCTCGTCTGGCCCAATCAAGAGGGAAGATCATGGATTTCGAGAAACTCTCCGACCGCCTCAAGGGATTCCTGCAAGCCGCCCAGACCATCGCGGTGCGCGACGGCAATCCGCAAATCACGCCAGAGCATCTTCTGAAGGCGCTACTCGACGATCCCGAAGGCTTGGCCGCCGGGCTGATCGGCCGCGCCGGGGGCGACGCCAAGACGGCGCTTCAGCGCACCGACACTGCGCTCGCCAAGCTGCCCAAGGTCTCCGGCTCCGGCGCCACCCAGCCGCATATGACGCCGGGCCTGTCGCGCGTGCTTGACCAGGCCGAGCAGATGGCGACCAAGGCGGGGGACAGCTTCGTCACCGTGGAGCGGGCGCTCCAGGCGCTGGCCATGACAAAGGAAGGCGAGACGGCGAGCATCCTGAAGGACGCCGGCATCTCGCCGCAGAGCCTCAACGAAGCGATCAACGATCTGCGCAAAGGCCGCACCGCGGATTCGGCCGGCGCCGAGCAGCAATACGATGCGCTGAAGAAATATACCCGCGACTTCACCGAGGCTGCGGCGAAGGGTGAGCTCGATCCCGTCATCGGCCGCGACGAGGAGATCCGCCGTACGATTCAAGTTCTGTCGCGGCGCACCAAGAACAACCCCGTGCTGATCGGCGAGCCGGGCGTCGGCAAGACGGCCATCGTCGAGGGTCTGGCGCACCGCATCGTCCAGGGCGACGTGCCGGAGAGTCTGAAGGACAAGAAGGTGCTGTCGCTCGACATGGGCGCGCTCATCGCCGGCGCGAAATATCGCGGCGAGTTCGAGGAGCGGCTGAAGTCCGTGCTCTCGGAGATCGAGGCCAGCCACGGCCAGATCATCCTGTTCATCGACGAGATGCACACCCTGGTCGGCGCCGGCGGAGCGGAAGGCGCCATGGACGCCTCCAACCTGCTCAAGCCTGCGCTCGCCCGCGGCGAGCTGCACTGCGTCGGCGCCACCACGCTCGACGAGTACCGCAAGCATGTGGAGAAGGACGCGGCGCTGGCCCGGCGCTTCCAGCCGGTGTTCGTGTCCGAGCCTACGGTGGAAGACACCATCTCCATCCTGCGCGGCCTGAAAGAGAAATACGAGCTGCATCACGGCGTGCGCATCTCCGATGCGGCGCTGGTCACCGCGGCGACCCTGTCCAACCGCTACATCACCGACCGCTTCCTGCCTGACAAGGCCATCGACCTCGTGGACGAGGCGGCGTCGCGCTTGCGCATGCAGGTGGACTCCAAGCCGGAAGAGCTCGACGAGATGGACCGGCGCCTGATGCAGCTCAAGATCGAGCGCGAGGCGCTGAAGAAGGAGACGGACTCCGCGTCCAAGGACCGGCTGGCCAAGCTCGAGAAGGAGATCGTCAATCTCGAAGAGTCCGCCAATGCGCTGTCCCAGCGCTGGCACGAAGAGAAGGAGAAGCTCGGCGCCGCGCAGAAGATCAAGGAAGACCTCGATCACGCGCGCATCGAGCTGGAGCAGGCGCAGCGGGGCGGCGACCTCGCCAAGGCCGGCGAGCTGGCTTACAGCGTGATCCCCGGCCTCGAGGCGAAGCTGCAGAAGATCGAGGAGGAAGAGGGCAGGGCCGGCGGCCTGGCGCAAGAGGTGGTCGAGCCCGACATGATTGCCCAGGTCGTGTCGCGATGGACCGGCATCCCCGTCGACAAGATGCTCGAAGGCGAGCGCGAGAAACTGCTCCAGATGGAGACGCAGATCGCCAAGCGCGTGGTCGGCCAGAAGGAGGCGGTCGAAGCCGTGTCCACGGCGGTGCGCCGTTCGCGCGCGGGCCTGCAAGACCCCAACCGGCCCATGGGCTCGTTCATGTTCTTAGGCCCGACCGGCGTCGGCAAGACCGAGCTCTCCCGCGCGCTCGCCGAGTTCCTGTTCGACGACGAGCACGCCATGATCCGCATCGACATGTCGGAATATATGGAGAAGCACGCGGTGGCCCGGCTCATCGGCGCGCCTCCCGGCTATGTCGGCTACGAGGAGGGCGGCGCGCTCACCGAGGCCGTGCGCCGGCGCCCCTATCAGGTCATCCTGTTCGACGAGATCGAGAAGGCGCACCCGGACGTGTTCAACGTGCTGCTCCAGGTGCTCGACGACGGCAGGCTGACCGACGGCCAGGGCCGCACGGTCGACTTCCGCAACACGCTCATCATCATGACGTCCAATCTCGGCTCCGAATATCTGGTCAACCAGAAGGAGGGCGAGGACTCCTCAGCCGTGGAAGGCCAGGTGATGGATGTGGTGCGGGCCCATTTCCGGCCCGAGTTCCTCAACCGCGTGGACGAGATCATCCTGTTCCATCGCTTGCGGCGCGAGGACATGGGGCAGATCGTCGACATCCAGCTCAAGCGGCTCGCCAAGCTCTTGGCCGACCGCAAGATCACGCTGGAGCTCGACGATCAGGCCAAGGACTGGCTCGGCAACAAGGGCTACGACCCGGCCTATGGCGCCAGGCCGTTGAAGCGCGTGATCCAGAAATACGTGCAAGACCCGCTCGCCGAGATGGTGCTGGCCGGCAAGGTCCGCGACGGCGAGACGGTGAAGATCACCACAGGCCCGGACGGCCTCCTATTCAACGGCGAAGTGGCTAAGGCCAAAGCGGCCTAGCCACTTCTGTGTCGTGCAGGGGTGATGCGTCGTCCTGCAAGCGCGATTGCGGACACTCCCGCTGATCAGGAGCCCATGCCCTCGCGCCGGAGCGCGCCAAGCATCTTGCCGCTCAGAGCGCTCGCGCTCAGGGTGAGGGCAGCAGAGCCCACGAGCAGCCCGACGAGCGTCATGGTCATCACGTCGGTCGCCATGACCAGCGCGATGATGCCGAGCACGATCGTCGCGAAGCCGGCAAGCATCTGCGCCCCGGCAGCGCTGGAAACGGCGGAGCGCGCCATCGTGTGGGCGACTTCGCCGGCCTTGGCCGCCTCGAGCTTCAGTTCGTTGAGACGCGTGGTGGCGCCGCTGGTCAGAACAAGCGCCGCACCAATGGCGATCACGGCCGCCGGCAACAGAATTTGGGGATGGATGTTGACCAGCGCCAAAATGCCAAGCGTGACGGCTGCACCGCCGATCACGAATTCGGCCGTGGTCCCGGTCCCAAGCTCGATAGTGCCAAAGCTGCCGCCGCTGAGACGGCTCAGCAGCTTGGAATATTCGCTGGCAATGGCACTTCCTTGCGCCAGCAGCGCCGCGCCTATGAGAATTGAGGCAATCGACGCCATGTAGAGCGGCATGAGCCCGATAATGCCGAGGATCGCAAGCACGACCGCGGCAAGGGCGACAAGCCCCTCGACGACGGCGCCTCCGGCCTCGACACCGAGAACTGTTTTTTCGCTAACAACTGCGTTTGCCATTTTCATACCTCCTCGATCTTGCGAAGTGAGCCCGTATCGCCTGGCGTCGGCACGCCTCCTCGGGGGTATGTCAGCCCTCGTCTCCACGCGTCTGACGAGGTTCAGCGGGCACGCTATTCACGGCAAACGCGCAAAGGCGGCGAGGGTTTCCGCGAGGACCGCGTCTGGGACAATTTGTCGTTGAGCCGCCAAGCGTGGCGCATAGCGCCGGACCCGCTGGAGGCGGGGCTCAGGCCCGGGACGGCAAAAGGGCTACGACCCGGCCTACGGCGCCAAGCCGCCGAAGCGCGTTTACCTTGCGAAAACCAAGCCGGCGAAATCCGCTTCCCGGGCCGGGCGCCGTTTAGAGTTCTCTGATCGTTTCTCGTTATGGTGGTGTCAAAGCAGAAATGGACGCCGCTGCAATCCGTCAGCGCCAGTCCAGCACACCGCGAAACAGGATTGGGGCTCGGGGGACATGGGTGGGACTCCGTATGATTCCGGCCGTTCGGCCGAAGTGCTTCTTTTAAGGCCAAGCGAGCGCATCGTTGTGGATGCGCCGGCTTCGGATGCGTCGCCGCAAGCGAACGACAATGTCGACGTCGCGGCGCTGCAGGCGCGGCTCGTGGGCGACGCGCGCGCTTGGGATCTGCGGCCCGCGCCGGCGCCGCAAACACCCGCATCCGTACCGGAATGGGCCGCGCCGGGCGAGGCGCTGAAGCCCGATAACATCGGGGCCGAGCCGCCTGCGACCACGCCGCGCAAGATGGCGTGGCGGATCATCAAGACACTGGTCGCGCTCGCCGCTGTGGTGGCGCTGGGGTGGACGCCTCTGCAGCGCGCCTTGGAGACTACGAGCGCCGAGGCGGTCGTCAATGCGCGCCTGGTGACCGTGCGCGCGCCGATCGACGGGACCGTGACGGTGCAGCGCAGCATCACCGGCGTGGGCGAGACCATCACCTCGAACGAGCCGCTTCTCAACATCAAGAACCCGCGCGCCGACCGCAGCCAGCTCGACGATCTTCGCCGGCAGGTCGCGGGCCTTGAGGCGGAGCGCGATGCCTTGGTGCGCCGGAAAACCCAGCTCGAAGGCCTGCAAGGCCAGTTGCGGAAGCAGCGCGACGCCTTCCAGAAGGGCCGCGTGGAGCAGCTCGAGGCGCGCGTGGCGGAGCTGACGGCAGGGATTGCCGCGGCGGACGCCAAGGAGGCTGAGACAGACAGCACGCTCGGCCGGACCAAGAAGCTGAAAGCCAGCGGCTATCAAAGCGATGCCGCGGTCGACCGCGCCGAGCGCGATCACAAGGTCGCCGCCAATGCCGCGGAAGCGCTGCGGCAGAAGCTGGTTGGAACCAAAGTGGAGCTCGATGCGGCCAAAACCGGCCTGTTCGTCGGCGACAGCTATAACGACATCCCGCGCACCGCGCAGCGCCTCGACGAGATCACGCAGCAGGTTATCGATCTCGGGGGACAGATCGACGAGAAGACACTGCGTATCTCCCAGCTCAATGCCGATCTCGCGCAAGAGGAGAAGCAATATGCGCTGCGCTCGGCGGCGGCCCTGACGGCGTCCGTGTCAGGGCGGATCTGGGAAATGCTGACCTCCGATGGCGAAGAGGTTTCGCGCGGTCAGGACCTGATGCGCCTGCTCGATTGCCGTGGCGTGCTTGTCACCGCGGCCGTCAGCGAATCCGTGTACAACAAGCTCCGGCTTGGTCAGCCCGCCACCTTCCACCTGCGCGGCGA
>Ga0307418_1000411_pt1 | contig 12824 bp, 9 predicted proteins | sample SalMarWE160220MG_2_FD_202160 | JGI IMG/M metagenome (GOLD analysis project Ga0307418, IMG submission 202160) | Salt marsh sediment microbial communities from the Plum Island Ecosystem LTER, Massachusetts, United States - WE1602-20 | ecosystem: Environmental > Aquatic > Marine > Intertidal zone >...
GGTTGTTCGCGGCGTGGGCAATGATCAGGCCGACCACCGCCAGCACGATGGCCACCCAGTCGATGGCCAGGTTGCCGACGAGCCGGCCCTGTTCGACCGCCAGCAGGGCGCCAATGGTGCCCGACCAGAGAGTCATGGGGATGACCGCGGCGCGCGTCATGACCAGCCACTTGCCGACGGTGTCGAGCGGCAGCTCGACCGGCGGGTTAGCGGTCTGCATGATCTCCGCCCACGCTGCGAGGCGCGTCCGGAACGGGATTGGCTGGTGTGTTTCTTGGGCTGGGCTGGCGGTCGTCATGGGCCGCAGGCTAGCACAGATCCGACAAAAGTGGTTAGTCGGGTGTCCTGAGTTTTAGCCGAGCAACGGGAGCGACCGCCGGCGCTTGCCGGTGGCCGCGAAGAGCGCGTTGGCCACGGCCGGGGCGATGGCGATGATGGGCGTCTCGCCGGCGCCCGCGGGCGGCTGATCGGGCCGCTCGACGAGGATCACCTCGATCGGCGGTACGTCGCGGAAACGAGGCACGCGGTAGTCGCTCATGGTGCCGTTGGTCAGGCGGCCGTCGGCCCAGTGAATTGCCTCGAACAGGGCGCCGCCGAGGCCCATCACCGTCGCGCCCTCGATCTGGTTGCGCAGGTTGTCAGCGTCCATCACCGCACCGCAGTCATACGCGGTCACGATCCTCGTCAGGTGGATGTTCGCCGGCGAGGCGTCCGCGGGCGAGCCGCTCACCTCTAGCTCGACCGCGGTCGCGATGCGGCCACCCTTCTCGAGCCCGCAGGCGATACCCAGTGCCCGCTTACTGCCGGATGGGTTGCGCTGCCAGTCGATGCCCTCGGCCGCGGCGCGCACGACATCGGCCAGGCGTTCATCGGTCAGCTGACGCAGGCGGAAGTCCAGCGGGTCGGTGCCGGCCAGGTGCGCCAGTTCGTCGATGGCCGATTCGCGCGCGAAGTTGTTGGCGGTTGCCGCCAGCGCCCGATACGAACCCTGCCGGAACGGCGAGGCCGCCGGCCGGTATTCGAGCGCCTGGCTGGCTATGTCGTAGGACGGCACGATGGCCATGGGGCCCGAGTTGGTGTTGGTGAACTGCCACGCGCTGATGTGGCCGTCGCTGCCGATTCCGGCACGCACGTCGATCACCGCCGCGGGCCGGAAGTAGGCGTTGGCGAACTCCTCGGCGCGGCCCCAGCGGACCTTGACCGGCCGGCCCGCGGCGCGCGCCAACCGGGCCGCCTCAACCGCCGCCTCGCCCGAGTGCTTGCCACCGTACCCGGCACCGGTCGGCGGCACGATGACGCGCACCTGTGCTTCGGCTATGGCCAGCTCGGCGGCGAGCTGCTCGCGCACTCCGAACGGTCGCTGCGTGCCGGTCCAGACGGTCACCCGCTCGCCCTGCCACTGCGCCAGCGCACAACGTGTCTCGAGCGGCACGTGCGCGATGTACGCGGTCGTGTATGTCACCTCGAGCGTGTGCGCCGCTCCGGCCAGCGCACCCGCGACATCGCCGAACCCCTGGCTGAAGGCACCGCCCCAGCCCTGTTCCTCGTCCGGGTGGGCGCGCAGGTAGTCGACCAGCTGCTCTTCCGCGGGCAGTTCGCGTGCGCGCCACTCCGCGCGGACGGCGCTGAGTGCCTCCCGGGCGCCGCGGGGCGTGGGCGCGGCAACGCCGACGAACGAACCTTCGTGAACTGCCACGACTCCGGGCAGCCGCGCGGCCGCGTCCATGTCGACCGACTCCAACTCCGCGCCGTAGGTCGGTGGCCGCAGCACGCGGCCGTGCAGCATGCCGGGCAGAGTCAGGTCGCTGGTGTAGCGCTGCTGGCCGGCGGCGATGGCGTCTGCATTGAGCCGGCGACCAGGCGCGCTGGCGTGGCCGCCGGCCGCCGCGTCAGCGCGAGCGTGTTCGACGTGACACGTGCCGTTGGTCGGAGTGCCGTGCTCAGCCAGCCACTCGCGCGCGGTCGCGGACACCGCGCGCAGCACGCCGCCGGCATCCTCTGTAGAGCGGCTGCCGAAGGTGCCCATGTCGTAGGGCGAGAAGTCGGTGTCGCCCATGAACAGCGTCACCCGTTCAGGCTCGATGCCCATCTCGGCAGCGACCACGCCGGCAAGCTCGGTGCGATTGTCCTGGCCCACGTCGACCTTGCCGGTGAACGCGGTCACGCGCCCGTCGACGCCGACGTGCAGCCACGTGCCGCCGGCCGCCGACCAGGCCCCTCGTGGTGCATTGACGTGCTCGGCTTCCTCGGGCGCCAGGATCACCGCCAGCCCGTCGCCGAGGCGCTCGAAGTAGTCGCGCTCGCCGGGCTCGGCCAGATCCCAGGGGAGCGCTGGGTGTTCTGCGAAGCGCGTCTCCGCATCCGGTTCGGTCGCCCGCGGCTGTTCGGATGGGGTGTCCGAGGCCAGAAAGTCGGCCGCCTGATGGACGGCGCGCAGGATGCGCGGGTATGTGCCGCAGCGGCAGACATTGCCGTTGAGTGCCTCGACGACGTCGTCGTCGGTCGGTTGTGGGTTGTCGCGCAGCAGCGCGCCGGCCGCGACCACCATGCCGGGGGTACAGAAGCCGCACTGGAACGCGCGTATCTGGCTGAAGGCGTCGATCACTGCCGCCCAGACGTGCTGTTCGCGCAGTCCCTCGAGCGTGTCCACCGTCTGGCCGGAGCACTGCGCGATCGGCCGGCGGCAGGCGTGGCTGGGCTCGCCGTCGACCAGCACCGTGCACGCGCCGCAGGCCCCCTCGCCGCAGCCCGGCTTGGCGGCGAGCAGCGACATCTCTTCGCGCAGGACGTGCAGCAGGCTGCGGTCGGGCTCCGGCTGGACATCGGCACCGGATCCATTGACCGTCAGCTGCATGCTCACCTCAGCGTGGCTCGGGCTCTCCGGGTACCTCGCCCAACTCCGGGGCAAGCTCCACCGGGCCGCGGCGCAGCGAGCTGACCAGCGCGGTCAGGCCGCCCCTGCGGAAATTGACCAGCGCTATTCCCGTGATAATGAGCACGAACCCACCCAGCACCTGTGGCGTGATTGTCTCGCCCAGGACAACTGCCCCGAGCGCGATGCCCCACACCGGCAGCATGTAGGCCACCAGACTGGCGCGCGCGGCGCCCCAGTGCTCGAGCAGATGCAGGTTGACTATGAACGCGAGGCCGGTACCGAGCAGACCCAGCCAGGTGACCGGAACGACGGTATCGAAGGTAAGTGGCGTCGCGAGTGGTCGCTCGAAGATGAGGGCCAGCGCGCCCACCATGATCAGCGCGGTGAGCACCTCGAAGAGAGCCGGGATGGTGGGCCGGTAGCCGCGGATGAAGCGTCGGACATAGACGGCGCCAATCGCGTATGACGCGGCCGCGCACAGCAGGGCCAGCTCGCTGACCAGGTCGCTGCCGCCGATCTTGGACACGTCCAGGCCGACCAGGATGGCGACGCCGACCAGGCCGACCACCACGCCCGCGATCTTCGTCACGGTCAGGCCCTCGTCGGGCAGGAAGATGGCTGCGATCGGGATGACGATTAGCGGTACCGGCGCGGTCAGCACCGCGGCCAGCGACGAGTCGACGCTGCCTTCGGCCCAGGTGATGAGGCAGAACGGCAGCGCGATGCCAAAGAAGCCCAGGCCGACGAACCGGAGGTACGCCTGCCAATCTCGCGGCAGGCGCTCGCGGGTGGCGAAGACGACCACGATCAGCACCAGCGCCCCGATCAACAGCCGGTAGCTGACCAGCGTGAAGGGCTGCAGTCCGGCGTTGACGCCGATCTTGATCCACAGGTAACTGCTGCCCCACATGAAACCGAGGAGCAGGAACAGCAGCCAGTTGAGGCGAGATCCGCGGGCGGAGGTATTCACGGCCATCTAACCCGGGCAGTCTCGCACCGGTTGCAATTGGGTGGAGGGGCGCCCGGGAACGGCCGGGCCGCCGCCTAGCGAACGTTCGTTTGCAGGCCACGGGTACAATCAAGACAGACGAACTGTGAAAGCCGACTCCCGGCTGATCTGGCGCGAATCGCCGAACCGGGTACGCGCGGCCGGTCCGCCAGGAGGCAAAGACAGGTGCGCGCTCGCGCACCGGGCCACTGGAAACGGAGGACCGGCATAGTGGCGACGACGCTCGACAATCCCCGAACCACGACAAACACCTCGACCGCTGCCGCCCCACGCGGCAAGCGGCGCATCAGCCATGTGCCGATCGACGGCAAGACGCGGCGAGACAATCTGTCGCCGGCAGCGCTGTACGAATTTGCCCTGCGGCGCGACGAGGGCATCCTTGCCGCCAACGGACCGCTGGTCGTGCGCACCGGCAAGCACACCGGCCGCTCGCCCAAGGACAAGTACATCGTCGACGAGCAGGGCAGCCATGCCGGTGTGTGGTGGGGTGGTTTCAACCAGCCCATCAGCGAGCGCCGCTACGAGCAGCTGCGCGCGCGCTTCATCGAACACATGAACAAGCGCGACGTCTTCGTGCAGGACTGCTATGTGGGCGCCGATCCGCGCTATCGGCGCGCCGTACGCGCCTACACCGAATCGGCCTGGGCGAACCTCTTCTGCGACAACCTGTTCATCCGCCCCAGCGCCAGTGACCTCGAGCATTTCGAGCCGAACTTCACGATCATCGACGCGCCCACGTTCCGTGCCGATCCTGAGCGTGACGGCACCCGCAGCGAGACGGTCATCCTGGTCCACCTGTCGCGCCAGGAGATCCTCATCGGCGGCACGGAGTACGCGGGTGAGATGAAGAAGGGCGCCTTCGGCATCATGAACTTCCGTTTGCCGGAGGAAGGCGTGCTGCCGATGCATTCCTCGATCAACGTCGGCCAGAACGGCGACGTGGCGATCTTCTTCGGCCTGTCCGGCACCGGCAAGACGACACTCTCGGCCGATCCCGAGCGGATCCTCATCGGCGACGATGAGCACGGCTGGAGTGACGAGGGGGTCTTCAACTTCGAGGGCGGCTGCTACGCCAAGACCATCCGCCTGTCGCACATCTACGAGCCGGACATCTACTCGACCACGCAGCGCTTCGGGACCATCCTCGAGAACGTCGACATCGATCCCGACACGCGCGAGCTGGACCTCGCCTCGGAACGCTTCACCGAGAACACGCGCGCGGCCTTCCCGCTGCACTTCATCAGCAACAGCTCGGCGGACGGCGTTGCCGGCCAGCCGTCGGCGATCATCTTCCTGACCGCCGATGCCTTCGGCGTGCTGCCACCCATCAGCCGCCTGTCACGCGACCAGGCGATGTACCACTTCATCAGTGGCTACACGGCCAAGCTGGCCGGCACCGAGGTGGGCGTCAAGGAGCCGACGGCCACCTTCTCGACCTGCTTCGGGGCGCCGTTCATGCCGCGCCATCCGAGCGTCTACGCCGAAATGCTCGGCGAGCGCATGGATCGCTTCAACGTTCCCGTGTGGCTGGTGAACACCGGCTGGACCGGTGGCCCCTATGGCGTGGGTGAGCGGATGAACATCACCTGGACCCGCAACATGGTCCGCGCGGCGCTCAACGGGAAGCTCAACGACGTGCCCACGCGTACCGATCCGATCTTTGGCTTCGAGGTGCCCGAGCGCTGTCCGGATGTCCCAGCCGAGGTGCTCTGGCCGCGCGAGACATGGGCCGACAAGGACGCCTACGACCGCCAGGCGCGTAAGCTGGCGGACATGTTCGTGGAGAACTTCAAGGCCTTCGAGGACCGCGTCAGCGGTGCCGTGCGTGCCGCCGGTCCCGGGCCCGTCGCCACTGCTCGCTGAGGCCTGATTGGCCGATTCGCCGGGGGAGGCTGCCTGGCGTCGCCGCTTCCGCGCGGCCCGCGTGACCCTGCCCGACTGGGCGCGGGACGCACCGGAGCGGCTCGTCTTCGGCTCGAACCACACCGGCAAGTGGGAGCTCTACGCGTGGGATCGTGAAGCGGGCACGCAACGCCAACTGACCGATCGGCGCGAGGGAACGATGGACAGCGCCATCGATCCGATGGGTGAATCGGTGTGGTGGTTCGACGATACCGACGGCGATGAATTCGGCCGCTGGATGATCCAGCCGTTTGATGGCTCGGTGGCGCTCGAGGCCGCGCCGGACCTCGGGCGTGCCTACGACGCCGGCCTCAACGTGGGTAGCTCGGTGGCCGTGGTGGGTCGCTCGACGGAGGCCGGCAACTCGATCCATGTGCTGCGCGCGGGATCATCGACCGAGATCTACCGGCACCGTGAAGAGGCCGACCTGGGTGGCCTGTCGCGCGACGGCACGCTCCTGTGCTTCACTCACGCAGAGGCAGGCGACTCGCGCCATCCCGACCTGCGCGTGGTGGAGCTCGATGGCAGCCTGGTGGCCGACCTATCGGACGGACCGGGCCTCGGCCTGTGGTCGAACGGCTGGCCGGACATCGCGGGCGACGAGCGGGTGCTGGTCATGCACGAGCGGCACGACCTGAGCCGCCCGCTGATCTGGTGGCCGCGCACCGGCGCCACGCGCGAGCTGGAGGTCGACCTGCCCGGCAACGTGAACGCGCACTGGTATCCCGACGGCCAGGCGGTGCTGCTGGTCCACGAGCACGCCGGGCGCTCCCAGCTCTACCGGCTGGAACTCGAGACCGGGGCGCTGAACCAACTGCCGACTGAGTCGGGCACGATCAGCGCGGCCGACGTCCGGCCGGACGGCTCGGTCTGGTACCTGTGGAGCGACGCGGCCACGCCGCCCGAGGTGCTCTCGACCGACGGCGGGGTGGTGCTGCAGCCGCCCGGCGAGCAGGCGCCGGGAGGCGTGCGCTATACCGACCTGACCGTCGGCGATGTCCCGGCCTTCGTCGCCGAGCCCGCGTCACCGCGACCCCACCCCACCATCTTTCACATCCACGGTGGCCCCGAGGCGCACGACCGCGATACCTACTCCCCGCCGGTGCAGGCATGGATCGACCACGGGCTGGCCGTCGTGCTCGTCAACTACCGCGGCAGCACTGGCTACGGCCGGAAGTGGCGCGACGAGCTGACCGGCAACCCCGGCCTGACCGAGCTGTCCGACATCGCTGCCGTATTCGACAGGGTCGTAGCCGAGGGCATCGCCGACCCGCAGCGCACCGTCCTGAGTGGCGCATCGTGGGGTGGCTACCTGACGCTGCTCGGCCTGGGTGTGCAGCCGGAACGCTGGTCGCTGGGCGTGGCCGGCGTGCCCGTGGCCGACTACGTGGCGGCCTACGAGGACGAGATGGACCCGCTCAAGAACTACGACCGCGCCCTGTTCGGCGCCACGCCCGATGAGAGCCCGCAGCTGTACCGCGAGCGCTCGCCGATCACCTTCATCGAGCAGGTCAGGGTGCCGGTCATGATCCTGGCGGGCGAGAACGACCCACGCTGCCCCATCCGCCAGATCGAGAACTACCTTGGCCGACTCGAGGCCCTGGGCAAACCTCACGAAGTCCTGCGCTACGACGCGGGCCACGGCTCATTGCGCACCGACGAGCGCATCCGGCAGATGGCCGCCGAGATCGACTTCGTCGCGCGCCACCTGGGGACTCCACCGCCCCAGTAGAGCGCCGGCCGTCAGCTGGTGGGGCAGCCCCAGCGAGCGGCCTGGCGCGCGAACGCGTCGGCCGAGTGCCCGTGTGGCTTCGACTGCGCCGCCTGCAGCTTGGCTGCAATCTTGTCGCACTTTGCCTGCTGCACGGCCGGGTTCGCGCCCGGCTCGTTGGCGGATGGGCCGGCGTCGGGTTGGTCAGCCGATGAGTTGTCGTCGGTCGTGTCGGCCGCGTTGTTCTCGTCGGTCGTGTCGTCGCCGGCCTGCGGATTGTCCTTGGGTGGCTTGGCGCCCGGCGTGACCGGGAGCACTGCCGACAGGTCGCAGCCCAGCTTGGTGGCCACGTTGGTGAGCGCGGTCAGGGCGTTGCCACCGTTGCCGTTGCGCGCGACGTTGGCGCTGACGTGTGCGTAGGCATTGACGATGCCCTGGCAGCCGTTGCCGCTGGCCGCGTCCGTGCTGGGTGTTGTGGTGTCGGCGCCGGGCACCGCGGTCGGGCTGCTGCCCGACACCAGGGTGGGCATCACCAGGGAGAAGGCGAGGATGGGCACAACCAGGGTGCTGCGTGTCAGGCGCTTGATCATTGGTTGCTTGATCGTAGCAACCACTTTGCCCCTTGCCGTCACCGTCGGCCGCGAGCGATCGTTATCCGTTGACAGCGGGCAACGTCCGGCAATCAACACACCACGCTGCGGATCACCTGCTTTGCCAGCAGCTTGCGGTTGTGTTTGATGACCAGCGTGACGACGATCCGGTGGTCGTGCTTCGCCTTCGCCGCCGACGGTTCCCAGGCGCGCCACTGCTTGAGGTAGTGGTTGGTGCCGTCGGCCGTGTACCTGTAAAAGGTGTTGTCCCAGTAGTAGATGTTGTGCCAGCGATGGCGACGGTACTCCTGGGCGCGCGCCTTGAAGATGAGCTTGTTCGCTGGGGTGGTGCCAGCGGCCGCTTCCTTGATCTTGACCCACACCGAGTTGTGGCCCGACCCGTAGCAGGCGTTGTCCAGGATCTTGTAGGTGTAGCCACTCGACGCGGCCACGCTGGTCGGGGCCAGCGTGAATATGGCCAGGACGGCCAGGGTCAGGATGAATGTTGTGCGTCGCATCGTGACAGCCTCCCTCCGGGCTTGTCGCGCCACTCGAACACGGCATTCGAGCATGACGTCTCGGCGCAAATGGTAGACCAACGCAGCACGACGACGGCCGGGCGTTCGCCCGGCCGTCGCTCGATGTTGGCTGAGTGCCTAGGTCAGCACCTGACGCTTCTGAGCGTCTTGTACGCGAGCAGCCGGGTGCCCTTGAAGACCTTGAGCTTGAACACGAGCCGGACGTAGTAGCGCGAGTTGTGCCAATTCGCCCAGGCCTTGAGCCAATGGGCGCTGCCGTTGCGGTGAAACCTGTAGCTCTGGAGCGCGAACTTGTGGACGGTGCGCCACACGCCGCCGCGCTTCTCCTGGGCCTTGATCTTGATGGTCAGCCTGTTGGCTGGCGTGTATCCGGCGGCCGTCTCCTTGACCTTCATGTAGGCCGCCCCGGCGGAGCAGTAGTTGTAGATGACCTTGTACGTGTAGCCCGAACTGGGCGCCACGTTGGTAGCGGCCGCTGCGCCCGAAGGCAACGCCATCCCCGTCGCGGCGATGGCGAATGTGCACAGCAGCGCAATTCTTCGCACGATCCTGCCCTCCCTGGTGGGCGTCGGCCAGTGTCCCTGTGCCCGGGCCGGCACTCTGTTGCGGCGCCACTCGCCCTGATGTGGGCCGAAGGCACCTGCGTACAGGCGGCATGCTCCGGCCCGGAGTCGTCAGCCGGCCATGGTCAATGGGCAGGATCGAATGGGGCCGCTTGGCATGTTCGATGCCCGCGCGCGCCGAGCGGCTGCGCCAGGAGATAGGTGGTGCCCCAAGCGTGGAGCTGGCGCGCTCGGTCATCGAGCGCGCCGCCGGCCGTTAGTGGGCGCTGGACCAGCCCTGGCCGCGCTCCTGGATGCCGCGCTCCTGGATGCCGCGCTCCTGGATGCCGCGCTCTTGGATGCCGCGCTCCTGGATGCCGCCTCCCCACCCTAGACCGGTCCCGTACCCCGCGCATTGGTACGCCCTGCACACCGGCACCGTTAACGCCGCGCCTGCTCGTCGTTAGCGAGGTCCGTACCGCCTGCATTGGTGGGGGGTCGGATTCGGCCGATAAGGCGGTGAGAGTGCGGCCCAGCCAGGCGGCGGGGGCGGGCTAATCGGCATGTAAGTACGTGGCGCAAGAATGCGGGCGGTACGGGCAGTCGGAAGCCCTCGGCAGGCTAGCGAAGCGGCTCGAACCTCGCGGTGAAGTGTCGCAGCGCGGGCGGTTCCCGGACGATGCGGAAGCCGCGCAGGTCGGCAGCGCGCGCGGCGACGTAGCGCACGACCTCGATCACGTAGTCGATGTGCGATTGGGTGTACGTCCGGCGCGGGATGGCCAGCCGCACGAGGTCCATTGGACCGGGTGATTCGGTGCCATCGGGATGTCGGCCGAACATGACCGTGCCTATCTCGCAGCCGCGGATGCCGCCCTCGCGGTAGAGGGCCACGGAAAGCGACTGACCGGGGTACTGCAGCGGCGGGATGTGCTGGAGCAGCGCCCGCGCGTCGAGGTACACGGCGTGCCCGCCGATGGGCATGATCACCGGCACGCCCGACTCGTCGAGTGCCTCGCCCAGGTATGCAGTCGAGCGGATGCGATAGCGCAGGTAATCCTCCTCGACCACTTCCTCGAGGCCCTGGGCGATGGCCTCCAGGTCACGGCCGGCCAGACCGCCGTAGGTCGGGAACCCTTCGGTCAGGATGAGCATGTTGCGGCAGCCCTCGGCGAGCGCGTCGTCGTTCATCGCCAGCCAGCCGCCGATGTTGGCCAGGCCGTCCTTCTTGGCGCTCATGGTCATGCCGTCGGCCAGCGCGGCCATCTCGCGCACGATGTCGGGCACCGGCACGTCCGCGTAGCCATCCTCGCGCTGCTTGATGAACCAGGCGTTCTCGGCGAAACGGCACGCGTCGAGGAAGAGCGGCAGGCCGTGGCGATGCGCCACCTTGCTGACGGCGCGCAGGTTGGCCATCGAGACCGGCTGCCCGCCCATCGAGTTGTTGGTGATGGTCATGAACACGACCGGGATGTGTTCCGCGCCGCGCTCCTCGATCACCCGCTCGAGGGCCGCGACGTCCATGTCGCCCTTGAAGGGCAGGATCTCGTGCGGGTCGTGTGGTGGAGTGAGATCGACCGCCTCGGCACCGGTGAACTCGACGTTCGCGCGCGTCGTGTCGAAGTGGGCGTTGTTGGGGACCAACTTGCCCGGGCCGCCGATGACGGAGAAGAGGATCTTCTCGGCGGCCCTGCCCTGGTGGGCGGGGATCACGTGCTTGAACGGGAACAGGTTCTGCACCGCGCCCAGGAAGCGGTACCACGACGGTGAGCCGGCGTAACTCTCGTCGCCGTGCTGTACGGCAGCCCACTGGTCGCGGCTCATGGCGCCCGTGCCTGAGTCGGTGAGCAGGTCGATAAGCACGTCATCGGCGTGGATATTGAACAGGTTCCAGCCGGCTGCTTCGAGGGCGCGCTCGCGCTCCGCGACGGTGGTCATGCGGATGGGCTCGACCGAGTGGATGCGAAACGGCTCGATGATCGTCTGCCAGCGGTCCACGGGCTGACTGTAGCGCGCTTGTCAGGTGCCAGCCACGCTCCAAACGCAGCCGCCTTACGCTACCGGGCGCAGCATCTGTTCGCCGCGTCGCTCACAGCCTGCGCCGGCTGGCATATGAGCAGCCGGCCCCGACCGACCCACGGTCTTGGTCAGGCGCGGTCCAGCGCCTGTGTGACGTCGGCGACGAGGTCGCCGGCGTCCTCGATTCCCACGCTGAGGCGGACCAGCGCGGGCGAGACCTCGAGCGGGGAGTTGGCCACCGAACCGTGGGTCATCACGGCCGGGATCTCGACCAGCGACTCGACGCCGCCCAGGGACTCGGCCAGGCTGAAGATGCTCGTCCCTTCCGCGAACCGGCGCGCGCGCTCCTCGGCCGAGCGCCCAGCGTGGGCGGCGGGCACGAACGAGACCATCCCGCCCGAGTAGTGCATCTGGCGCACCGCGACCTCTGCCTGCTGGTGTGCGTGCGGCCCGCGCGAGAGGCCGGGATAGTTGACCTTGGCCACGTCCTCGCGCGCCGCGAGCGCCTCGGCCACGGCCCGTGCGTTCGTTGAGTGGCGCTCGACGCGCAGCGCCAGGGTCCTGATGCCACGCAGCACCAGGAAGCAGTCGAACGGGCTGGGCACCGCCCCGATGGCGTTCTGCAGGAACTTGAGCCGCTCGAACAGATCGGCGCGCGAGGTGGCCAGCACGCCGCTGACCGTGTCGGAGTGGCCGGCCAGGTACTTGGTCGCCGAGTGGAAGGTGATGTCGGCGCCGAGCTCCAGCGGCCGCTGCGACAGCGGCGTGGCGAAGGTGTTGTCGACGACCAGGATGGGTTTCTCTCCGCGTGCGCCCGTGTGGCCGGCGAGACGGGTGGCGATGGTGTCGATGTCGACGATGCGCAGGTGCGGGTTGGTCGGCGTCTCGAGCCATACCAGGCGGGTGTGCTCGTCGAGCGCACGGTCCAGCTCGCCGACCGGATCGGTCGCGAACTCGTGGTAGGTGGTGTCGACGCCCATGTCGCGCAGCACCCGTTCGAAGTAGCGGAACGTGCCGCCATACACGTCGTTGACGCACAGGATCCGTTCACCGGGGAGTGCCAGCGCGGCGATCACCTGAGTCGTGGCCGAACCCGACGCGAAGGCCAGCCCGTGCGCCGCTCCCTCGAGCGCGGCAATTGCCTCCTCCAGCCGGGCGCGAGTCGGATTGCCGGTGCGCGCGTACTCGTAGCCGCCGCGCGGCTGGCCCAGCGCCGCCTGCTCGAAAGTGGCGGTCTGGTATATGGGCGGCGCGACCGCACCGGTCAGCTCATCGGGTGCCATCCCCGCGTGGACGGTCAGCGTCGCCGGCCGCCAGGTCCTATCCCCCGTTGCCTTGTCGTCGGTCATGCGCGGCGAGCATATCGGACCGCGTCCGGGCCCTCGGTTCAGCCGCGCGCCAGCACGCGACAGTTTTCGTCCGGCGCACGAACTCGACACGCAACGGTAGATGCGGCGGCTTCGACGGCCTGAAAGCGGCCGTTTGCTGCGCGGCAGGAACGAACGCACCCGTTTCTTGCCCGCCACGCTACGGAGCGGGCCGTTTCACATCCCGTTCGTTCGCCCCGCGAAAGACGCGCGATGCCGTCGCCGGAAAGAGCGTCAGCCGCGCACGTCGCGCCGCGTGACGCCCCAGGCACC
>Ga0307418_1000412_pt1 | contig 12820 bp, 8 predicted proteins | sample SalMarWE160220MG_2_FD_202160 | JGI IMG/M metagenome (GOLD analysis project Ga0307418, IMG submission 202160) | Salt marsh sediment microbial communities from the Plum Island Ecosystem LTER, Massachusetts, United States - WE1602-20 | ecosystem: Environmental > Aquatic > Marine > Intertidal zone >...
AAGAAGGCCTGGGTGGAGCGCGAGCCCCACGGCGTGGTGGGTGCCATCGCGCCCTGGAACTACCCGTTCATCCTGGTGATGGACTGCGTGTCACCTGCGCTCTTCGCGGGCAACGGCGTGGTGGTGAAGCCCTCGGAGTTCACGCCGCTGAGCGCGTTGCTCGTCCAGGAGCTGTGCCGCGACGCCGGCCTCCCCGCCGAGCTGGTGCAGGTGGCGACCGGGGACGGCCGTACCGGCGAGGCGCTGGTCCGCGCCGGCGTGGACCGTATCGTCTTCACGGGAAGCACATCCGCGGGCAGGAAGGTCATGAGGGCCGCCGCGGATACGCTGACGCCGGTGACCCTGGAGCTGGGCGGCAAGGATCCGGCCATCGTGCTGGAGGACGCCGACCTGGAGCGGGCCGTGCCCGGCGTCGTGTTCGGCGCCTTCTTCAATGCGGGGCAGACCTGCCTTTCGGTGGAGAGGGTGCTGGTGGCCCGACACATCCAGGACGACTTCGTCCGGCGCGCCGCGGAGCTGGTAGCCTCCCTGCGTGTGGGCACCGGCCCCGACGCCGACGTCGGCCCCATGGTCACGCCGGCCCAGGCGGAGATCGTGGAGCGGCACGTGTCGGAGGCCATGGCGGGTGGCGCCCGCGTGGTGACCGGCGGCCAGCGACAGGCGCCGGGCTCGGGTGTGTATCTGCCGACCATCCTGGTGGACGTGGATCCGTCCATGGACGTCTGGAGCCGGGAGTCCTTCGGACCGCTGCTTCCGGTCATGCCCTTCGACGACGACGACGAGGCCGTACGCATGGCCAACGCCGTCGGTTACGGTCTCTTCGCCAGCGTATGGACGCGGGATCGCGACAGGGGCCTTCGCATGGCGCGTCGGCTGCGCGCGGGCGGCGTGTCCATCAACGATGTTCTCAGCCACTACGCGGTTCCCGGCCTCCCCATGGGTGGCGTCGGCCAGAGCGGCTTCGGGAGGCGCCGGGGAATGGAGGGCCTGGAGGAGATGTGCAGGACCCGCACGCTCCTCGTGGACCGTGGGCGGCGCCGGCACGAACCCTGGTGGTTTCCGTACGGTGCCGCCCAGACGCGCCTGACGCGGGCGGTGCTGGAATGGCGCACGCGGCGCGGTCCGGGCGGCCTCATCGCGTTCGTCCGGGGTCTGTTGCGGAAAGGGAATGGGCATGGCGGTTGATCTGCTCGACACCGGAACCCTGAGCCGGGCGCTGGAGGAGCAGCGGGAGCGGCTCCTCCCGTGCGTACACTGCGGTTTCTGCCTGCCCGCGTGCCCGACCTACAACCGGCTGGGGGACGAGGCCGACTCGCCGCGCGGGAGGCTGCACCTGATGCGCGCCGTGGTGGACGGGCGGCTGAGCCCCGCTGCGGACGCCTTCCAGTGGCACATCGACCGCTGCCTCGGGTGCCGTGCGTGCGAGCCGACGTGTCCGTCGGGAGTGGAGTACGGGGCCCTTCTGGAGCTGGCCCGGGACGTAGCTGCGCGCAGCCGACCTCCCGCTCTGGCCGCGCGTACGATGTTGCGTGTGTTCTCGTCGCGACCTCTCCGGAGCTTGTTCTTCTTCGCGGGCCGTGTGCTCCGGGGCACGCGGATCGCCGCGCTGGGTGCTCGTACGCTCTCGTCCCGCGGTGCGCTGGGAAGCGCACGCCTGGGCCTCGCGATGGTCGCGTCCACGGTTCCGTGGCGGAAGCTGCGCACCGTGGGCAGGGAGCGCGCCGGAGCTTCCTCGGGCGATGCGGCGGCCGGAGCACCACCGCCGGCGGGATCGGGGCCCGGAGCCTCGTCGGCGGGTGCGGACGCCCCTTCGCGCCGCCTGCGCGTCGGCCTCCTGGTCGGGTGTGTGCAGGAGGGGCTGTACGCCAGGGTGAACGCCGCCACCCGCCGGGTGCTGGAGGCCAACGGGTACGAGGTGGTGGGGGTGCGGGGCCAGGATTGCTGCGGTGCGCTGCACGCGCACGGGGGGGAGCTGGAGGAGGCGCGCCGCCTGGCACGGGTGAACGTGGAACGCTTCGAGGCAGCGGGTGTGGATCGCGTGGCGGTGAACGCCGCGGGGTGCGGCGCGGCCATGAAGGAGTATGGCACCTGGCTGGCCGGCGGCGACATGGCCGAGCGCGCCGCGGCGTTCGCGGCCGGCGTGCGCGACGTGTCGGAGCTGTTGGCGGAAGCCGGGCCCAGGCAAGGGGCGCCGGTGGCCTGTGCGGTGGCCTACGATCACCCGTGCCATCTGCTCCACGCACAGCGCCTGGAGGGGCCGCCGCTGGCGGTTCTCGCGGCGATTCCCGGCGTGGAGGTGCGCGTGGTGGAGGGAGCCGACGAGTGCTGCGGGGGCGCGGGCATCTACGGTCTCACGCATCGCGAGCTGGGTGGACACATCGGCCGGGACAAGGTCCGCGCGGTGATGGCCGCGGGCGGGGATGCGCTGGCGACGCCCAACCCGGGGTGCATGATGCAGATCGGGGCGGGGCTGCGGCTGGCCGGGGCGCGCCAGGGGGTGGTGCACCCCGTGGAGCTCCTGGACGAGAGCTACCGACGGGCGGGGTACTATGCGTCGCCGCGCCACGGTGCGTCGGGCTCCGGGGCGTCATGACGGGCGTGGACGCGGACGTGGTGGTGAGGCACGTGCGCGGCTTGCGCGACCCCATGGTGGAGCTCGTCACGCGGCTGGCCTCGGTGGAGTCACCCAGCGACGATCCGGCCTCGCAGGCTCCGGTCCAGGCGATTCTCGGCCAGGCGCTGGAGAGCCTCGGCTTCGAGGTGCGCCGGGTGGGAGGGCGGAGGGGGAGCCCCGTCGCTCCGCGCGCGGCGTCCGACCCGGCACCCGGCGTTCGCGCCACGGACCCCCCGGGGAGCGGCGGGCACCTCTATGCCCGGCCCGGCCGGCGCACCGGAGGCCTCCCCGCGCAGCTCCTTCTGGGCCACTCCGACACGGTCTGGCCCCACGGCACCCTGGCGACCATGCCGGTGGCGCTGGAGGACGGGCGACTGCACGGCCCCGGCACGTTCGACATGAAGGGCGGGCTGACGCAGATCGTGTTCGCCCTGCGGGCCCTGAAGGAGCTGGGCCTCGAGCCCCCGGCCGCGCCGGTGGTGTTCGTGAACTCCGACGAGGAGGTCGGAAGCCCCGACTCCAGGGGCTTGGTGCGGCTGCTGGCCGGGCACGTGTGCCGGGTATTCGTGGCCGAGCCGGCGTACGGCCCGGAGGGCAAGCTCAAGACCGAGCGCAAGGGCATGGGCCGCTTCGACGTGCACATCAACGGCCGCGCGTCCCACGCCGGTCTGGCTCCGGAGGCGGGGGTCAGCGCCATCCACGAGCTGGCCCACGTGATCCATGCGCTCCACGGCCTCACCGACGCCGAGCGCGGCGTGACCGTAAACGTGGGGACCGTAGAAGGAGGGACCCGATCCAACGTGGTGGCGGCCCACGCCCACGCGACGGTGGACGTGCGCGTGGTCACCGTCGCCGACGGCCGCCGGATGGAGGAGGCCATCCTCGGTCTCGCACCTCGCACCCCCGGCGTGACCCTGGAGGTCACGGGCGGCGTGCACATCCCGCCCCTCGAGCGTACCCCCCGCAACCGGCGGCTGTGGCAGCAGGCCCAGGCCGCCGCGGACGCCATGGGCCTGGCGCTGGAGGAGGTTCGCTCGGGCGGCGGCTCCGACGGTAACACCACGAGCCAGCTCACCGCGACCCTGGACGGTCTCGGTCCGGTGGGGGACGGCGCCCACGCCGTCCACGAGCACCTGGTGGTGGACGCGTGGGTGGACCGGTGCGCCCTCCTCGCGCTCCTGCTCATGGCCCCGGTGGAGCGATGAGCGGGGGCCACACCATCCGGCCCCTGGCGGGCTCGGAGGAGCTGAAGGCGTGCGTGGCCCTTCAGGAGGAGACGTGGGGGGCGGGCTTCTCCGAGCGGGTACCGCCGGCGCTGCTGAAGGTCGCTCAGATGCTGGGGGGCGTGGCGGCGGGAGCGTGGAGCGCCGATGGCACGCTGGACGGCTTCGTGTTCGGCATGACCGGCGTGCGGGACGGAGAGGTGGTGCATTGGTCGGACATGCTCGCGGTGCGCCGTGGCATCCGCGACCAGGGGGTGGGAACGAGCCTGAAGGAGTACCAACGGCAGGTGCTTCTGGAGCGGGGGGTACGCAGGATGTTCTGGACCTTCGATCCCCTCCAGGCCAGGAACGCCCACATCAACTTCACCAAGCTGGGCATCGTGGTGCGCGAGTACGTCCACGACATGTACGGGGAGACGGACTCGCCGCTCCATCGCGGCATCGGCACGGACCGCTTCGTGGCGCTCTGGCTCATGGACTCGGAGCGCGTCGCGGCCCGTCTGCCCGGCGGGGAACGGGGACCCGGCCGTGGGGAAGTGCGCGGCGTCCCCGTCGCCCTGGGCGAGGCGGAGGTGTCGCCCGCCGGACAGGAGGGCGCCGGCGCCGCGCGGTCATCGGGCGCACGCGCGCAGGGGCCGCCGCCCACACGGGGAATCCCGCGTCCCGGCGCTCCGGTCCTGGGCCTGAGCGACGCGAGGCTCCGGGTGGCGATCCCCGCCGACATCTCGCGGGTCATGGCCGCCTCCATGGATTTGGCGGTGGCGTGGCGCAAGGCGACGCGGAGCGTCCTCACGCACTATCTGGAGCGGGGATACGAAGTGAGGGAGCTGGTGCGCGGCGAGCGCACCTCGGATTACCTGCTCGAGGAGAGGTCGACGCCATGAGGATCGAGCGCGCCGAGCTGCGCGAGGTGCCGCTGCGCTTGAGGGAGTACTTCGAGATCAGCAGCGGCGGCATGCAGGACCGGCACATCCTGCTGCTCACGCTCCACGGCGAAGGTCTCGAGGGGTGGGGCGAGTGCGTGGCAAGCGAGGAGCCCACGTACTCCTACGAGACCACCGAGACCGCGTGGCACATCCTCACGGAGTTCATCCTGCCGAACGTGGTGGGGAGGAGCGCCGACGGTCCCGAAGACGTGTTGACGCCGGTGCGATGGATCCGGGGCCACCGCATGGCGAAGGCCGCGGTGGAGATGACGGCCTGGGACCTGGCCGCCCGCATGGACGGCGTCTCCCTGGCTCAGAAGCTCGGGGGGACGAGGCCGGCGGTGCCGGTGGGGGTGAGCATCGGCCTCCAGAAGACCGACGAGGCTCTGCACGAGAAGATCGCCGGGTATCTGGCCGAGGGTTACGCGCGCATCAAGGTGAAGATCAAGCCCGGGCGCGACGTCGAGATGCTCGCCGGGGTGCGGTGCCGCTTTCCCGAGTTGCGTATGATGGCCGACGCCAACTCGGCGTACACGCTGGCCGACGCGGACCGGCTCGCGGAGCTCGACGCCCTCGACCTCATGATGATCGAGCAACCCCTCGGCCACGACGACTTCCTGGATCACGCCCGCCTGCAGCAGCGTATGCGCACTCCCGTCTGCCTCGACGAGTCCATCGAGCACGAGGGCGACCTGGCGCTGGCCCTGGAGCTCGGGAGCTGTCGCATCGTCAACATCAAGCCTGGCCGGGTGGGCGGACACGGACCCTCCAGGAGCATCCACGACGCGATGCGCGCCCGCGGCCTCCCGGTCTGGTGCGGCGGCATGCTCGAGTCCGGTGTCGGACGCGCGCACAACGTGGCGCTGGCGTCGCTCCCCGGCTTCACCCTTCCGGGGGACATCTCCGCGTCCCGCCGCTACTGGGAGCGCGACCTCGTCGATCCGGAGTTCGAGGTGTCCGACGGACAGATGGTCGTGCCGCGGGGTGTGGGCATAGGCGTGGAGCTGGACCGCGAGCGCATCGACGCGCTCACGGTGAGGCGGGCGGTGTTCGGCTAACAGGGTGCTGAAAGAGGGGAGTACCCGGCGCGCCGCGTTTGGCGCTCGCCACCCCCGGGGTGCCGGCGCGCCCCGGACCGCACTGCCGCGCGGCGCCCCACGGGGTCTGGTCCACACTCACTTGCCCGATGCTCCCGACACGTTTCCCTGCGCATCCACCTCGAACGTGTGGCTCTTCACCCGGTAGCGCTTCGTGGGGAGCCCCAATATGCGCACCAGCACCCTGCGCATGCCCCGGCCCACGGCCGTTTCCACCTTCTCGTTGCCGGCGACGGCCGACGCCAGGTCTCCCTTGAGCCACCGCTGCAGCTCCTCCAGGTCGGTGAGGGACAGCGTCTCCACCTCCACCTGCGCCAGGTAGTAGTACCGTCCCTTCTCCTTGGGCTTCAGCGGCAGCGAGAAGCCCTGCTGGAGGGCCTGGGCCAGCCCCCCGATGGAGTCCACGGGGACGTCGGTGGACGTTCCGGTGGAGACGCGGTACCGCTGCTCGAGAGGGTCGTAGATGACGCTGGCGCGCCACTCGCCGCGGCCCTTCTCGCTGTCGAAGAACCCGTCCTTCCACAACCCGGCCACGATGCGGATGCGCAGGGGGAGGCCCGAGTGCAGCGCGTCGGTGACGTTGTGGTCGCTGAACAGGTCGCCGATGCGGATGTGGAGATCGCCGTCCCGGGGGGACACGGAGAGCTGCAGCGGCGCGTCGTCCTGCGCCCGGATCGGCGCGGCTCGCACGGATGCAAGGGCGACGAGCACCATGAGGGCGCCGAGGGTCGGACGCCCCCTCCTCGGGGGAGAGCGCGGTGCGCACCACGGCGCCCTCCCGCCTGGCGAGTCCCCGTCAGAAGCGATGAGCGATGCGCAGGAAGAAGTTCACGTTCTTGTGACCGCCGTTCAGCGGCCAGGCCCAATAGATGCCGATCTCTCCCAGGGAGACTCCGGCGCCCACGTCCATCAACGTCTGCGTGTCGGTGCCCACGAACGGCGGTAGGGCTGCGGCATTGCCCGCCAACGACCACCCACGACCCGCATCGAAGAACACGGCCCAGCTCGGCGACAGATCGATGTCCGGATACCAGCTCCAGCCGCCCCCCTCGGGGTTGTTGTCGGACCCGAGGTTCAGGTTGAACGACAGGCTCCCCCGGTACTCCGCTTGGAACAGGGCGATGCGGTCGCATCCGTATGCCGCGAACGTGGGCGTGCGGACCGGACTGCTCGCCGGACCCTGCAGGATCGAGTACGGGTGGGCGCGCACGCCGCAGTCTGCGGACATGAGCGCGTAGCCGGGGAGGGAGCCCTCTCCTCCCAGGGTGTGCTGGTACTGTGGAGGTAGCGGCCGGCCGTCCAGGGAGCCGGCGAGGACGCCGCGCAGGCGGAGGTCCGAGTCGGGGCCGAGACGGGCGTAGCGGCGCAGGTCGAGGAACCCCGCCTTGAAGTCGCTGGGCAGGCGGCGCGCGGCGGACACCACGGTGGCCGCGGCAGGCTCGGGCTGCAGGTATTCGGGCAGGGTGAGGCTCCCCCCGACCCCGAACGTGCTGCTGGCCTGCAGGTACCAACCGTCGGTGGGATCGTCGCGGTCGTTACGGGTGTCGAGGACGAGCTGACCCGTCATGGTTCCGATGCGGCCCTCGCCCACCAAGGGCTGGGGCCGCCACGGCTCGGCGTTCCGCCGGAGTGTCCAGGGGCTCACCGCGGTGAGGAAGCCCTGATCCTCGCTCAGGTACTCCACCGTCAGATGCACCCCCGCGCTGGGATGGTCGTAGCGAAGGAACGCGCCGAAGCCCTTGCGCCGGTAATAGTCCCGGAAGTCCTCGTGGAGAAGGAACGTCGCCAGCGACGCTTCGACGTTGGTGAGCTTCCAGCTCTCGATGGGCTGCACCGTCGACCGGACCGAGGCGCCCACCGAATAGCGGCCCCCCGGGCCGAAATGCTGCTCGCCGCGCACCAGATAACCCAGATCGTTGGAGGCGAGGTGCGGTCCCGACTGGGAGCGCCAGATGGCCAGGGCGTCGACCCGTGAGTAGTTCTTCGCCGCCGTCTGGAAGACGGGCCCGAACATCACCGGGAGCCCTTCGACCCGATTGTAGTTCTCCTCCACCCGCACGGAGATGTGGGACAGGCCCCGCCGCCCCCGCCAGCGGTCCCATCGGTGCTCGTCGTAGGTGATCTGGTTTCCCCGCTGCCGGTAGGACAGCTCCTGTTCGTACACGGCGAGTTGCCCCTCCACCGACGTGTCGAGGGTGTGGGCCATCCCCCCGAGAACCGTCACGTTGCCCGTGACCGTCCCGCCCTCCGTCATCGTCAGGGTGCCGTTCACCACGACGAGGTCACCCTGAACCTCGCCCGCGATGGTCACCGGCCCTCCCAGCACGGCGACGTCGCCCACCACGACCCGTCCGGCGGGGATCTCCACCCGACCTGTGAAGCGGATCGTGGAGGGTCTGTTGAAGAAGTCGATCACCGTGTCGGCCACGCTCCTGGGCAGCGCGAGCTGATCGACCCGTGCCTGGGCCGCCGCATGGGTCCCGGGAAGGGACGCCAGGAGCACGACCATCCAACCCGTCCTCCACCGCATGGCTGTTCGTCCTCCGACTGGGGTCATCGTCCTGTGTCGGCCCAGCCTCAGCAGGGACCATACCAACCGGTGCATCGACCCTAATACCAGGTCGGACTTGCACTTACGTATGTGTTCCGGACCCCGGCATCGTGTCCGTCTCGAACGCCCGGAGGCGTCGGCCGTGCCGTTTGGACACGCGTGGGCGGACGCGACCATCAGTCCCGGAGCCCCAGGCGGCGCATGCGCCGGTAGAGGTTGGCCCGGTCGGTCTGGAGGCGGCGCCCAGCCTCGGCCACGTTGCCGCCGGCGGCATGGAGGGCGCCGGAGATGAGCTCGCGCTCGTACGCGTCCAGACGCTCCCGGAGGCCCCGTGTGTCCTCGTCCTCGTAGGCGGGTCCGGAGGGGGGGGAGAGATCCGTTCGCGGCAGTACCGCCGCCACGTCTCCCGGCTGAACCTCGGGCCCGGCCACGAGGATGGCGAGGCGTTCAACGACGTTCATGAGCTCGCGTACGTTTCCCGGCCACGCATAGCCCTGCAGGGCGTCCAGGGCCTCTCGGGAAAAGCGGGGCGGCCGCATCCCCTGCCGTTTCCGTAGCCTCTGCAGCGCATGCTCCACGAGCAGGGGGATGTCCTCCTGGCGCTCGCGGAGCGGGGGCATGCGGATGGGCAGAACCTCGAGGCGGAAGAGGAGGTCCTCGCGGAAACGGCCGGCTCGGACCTCGGCGCGCAGGTCGCGGTTCGTCGCGGCGATGACGCGCACGTCCACCGAGATGGGCCCGCTCCCACCCACCCGCTCCACCACTCCGCCCTCCAGGACGCGCAGGAGCTTGGACTGCGCCTCCTCGCCCAGGTCCGCCACCTCGTCCAGGAAGAGCGTTCCCCCGTGGGCGAGCTCGAAGCGCCCCCGTCTGCGTTCCGTCGCACCGGTGAACGAGCCCTTCTCGTGCCCGAACATCTCGCTCTCCACCAGGTCCCGGGGGATGGCCGCCGAGTTGACCCGGATGAAGGGTCCCGCGGAGCGCGCCGAGAGACCGTGGATGGCGGCGGCGGCCAACTCCTTGCCGGTGCCGCTCTCGCCGGTGAGGAGGATCCGGGCGTCCGTGGGTGCCACCTTCCGCACGAGCTCCCGCACGCGCTTCATGGAAGGGGTCGTGCCCACGAGCTCGGCCTCCGGGCCGATCTCCGCGGTGAGGGCGCGCGTCAGGTCCCGGGCGCGGCTGATCTCCATCGCGCCGCGCAGGGTGATGAGCACCGCCTCCGGGGTGAGGGGCTTCTCGATGAAGTGGAACGCGCCCCGGCGGGTGGCTTCCACGGCATCGGAAAGCGTAGCGCGGCCGCTCATCATGACGACGGGCACACCCGGGGCCGCCTCCGCCAGTCGTGACAGCACGTCGAGGCCGCTCATGTCCGGGAGCATGAGATCCAGAAGGACGACCTCGGGCTGCTCTCCCTGCGCCGCCTCGAGCCCCTCCTCGCCCGTGCCGGCCTCCCGGACGCTGTATCCTTCGGATTCCAGGAGAGCCCGGAGCATCCGGCGGATGTTGCCTTCGTCGTCGACGATGAGGACGTCCATGCAGCCCGCTGGACAAGAGGTGCGCAGGACCACCGGAAAGGTGAGGCCGGCGGCCCGCCGGGTGAAGATACGTTCTGCAATCAGGCCCGCCGGGCGGACCTACGCAAGCGGCGGGGTGGGGGTGCCTGGGGGCTCAGGCGGTCCCAGCGGGAGCCGGACCGTGAAAACAGCGCCACCCTCGGGGCGATTCGCCACCGCCACCTCGCCTTCGTGGTGACGCATCGTCTGGCGGACGAGGGCGAGGCCCAGGCCGGTCCCCCGCCGCTTGGTGGTGACGTCGGGGTTCCATATGTCGTCGAGAAGCTCGGTCGGCACGCCCGGACCGCGGTCCTCGACGCGTACGACGGCGCTCGTCTCGTCCTTCTCCACGTGGACGTCCACGCGCCCGGAGGGGCAGCCCTCCTGAGCCTCCACGGCGTTCATGACCAGGTTGCGGAAGGCCCGCTCCAGAGCGTCGTAGTGCGCCTCCACCAGCACCGCCCCCTCAGCGTGGACCTCGACGGGAATGCTCGCGGTCGCATGCTGGGTCGCCAGCCCGGCGAGAAGCTCACCGAGGTCCACCAGGGAGCGGGGCCCTTCGGGCATCTTCCCATACTGCGAGAACGTGCGCGCCATCTCGTCCAACCGCTCGATCTCCTCCACGAGCACCCGGGCCGCCTCGGCCGCCGGACCGTCCCGACCCTTGGCCAGCGTCGTCGCCGCCATGCGCATGGGCGTGAGGGGGTTCTTGATCTCGTGCGCCACCCTGCGCGCGAGGTTCGTCCAGGAGCGCATCCGAGCGTTCTCCACCGCACGGCGCCTGCCGTCCTCGATCTCGCCGGCCATGCGCCGAAGCGCGCTCCGCAACACCCGCAGCTCCTCGACGTCCGACGGGTCGTCGGCTTCCGGAGGCAGCGGCTCCTCGCGCGCGATGCGCTCCGTCCAGCCGGCGAGCTCGGCCACGGGCCTGCCGAACCCCCGCGCCAGGCGCCGCGCGGTGAGGAAGGCCAGCGCGGCCACCACCAGCCCGACGATGAGAGCGGCCAACGGAAGCGCCGCTACCGCCCGGTCCACGAAGAAGGCGTAGAAGCGCGAGAACCGAACCGACTCCGACAGGGCCTGCCGGTGCGCGTCGGCGGCCGCGCTGATGGTCGGATCCGCGACGCCCGAGCTGTCGATGGCGTCCAACAGGCGGCGGCCGGACTGCGCCACCGCATCCCACGCGCCGAGGGTGCCGGTGGTGGCGCCGATGGACTTCAGCGTGAGCGCCCCGCCCGCCACGGCGACACCCGCGGGCAACAGCACGACGACGAGGATCGCCAGGAAGATGCGTCCCTGGAAGCTGCGCACGCGAAGAAGGTGCATGGCTCGGGGTGAGAGTCAGTCCGTGGTCGTCGCTCCCGCGTCGGCGGCCGGAACGGGAAAATACACCGAGAACGTGGTTCCGCGCCCTGCCTCCGACTCCAGTCCGACGAGGCCGCCATAGCTCTGGGCTATGGTCCATACGTTGGTGAGCCCGAGACCCGTACCTTTGTCCTCCTTGGTGGTGAAGTAGGGCTCGAACACCCGGGTGCGGAGCTCCGCCGGCACGCCCGGGCCGGTGTCGCTGACCTCCAGGCACACGCAGACCCGGGTGTCGGCGGGCGGGCGCTTGAGCCGAACCCGGACGGTGACCTCGCCCCCCTGCGGCATGGCATCCCGCGCGTTCACCACCAGATTCATCACGATCTGCTCGAGGTGGCCGCGGTCCATGACGACGTCGGGGAGCCCCTCGTCGGCTTCCTGGACCAGCGTGATACCGGTGCCGAGGATCCGCTTCAACATAGGCGCCAAGTCACCCACCGCCGTGGCCAGAGACAGGTGCTGCACAGCGGCCACCCTGTTCCGGCCCAACTCCATGAGGTGCTCGCTGAGGCGGCTCCCGCGGTCCACGGCGTCGATGATATCCCGCAGATCCTCCGCGACCTCGGGGTTGGAGGGGCTCGAACGGGAGGCCTCCTCCAGAAGCTGGGCCGTCACCCGTATGGTGGACAGCACGTTCCGGAAGTCGTGGGCGATGCCCGCCGCCAGGCGGCCCATGGCCTCCATCTTCTGGAGGTGCTGGGCGCGGCGCTCCGACTCGATCTGGTCGGTGATGTCGATGAGCACCCCGATGACGACCCGGCTTCCCCCCAGGACCACGCAGCTCCGGTGCACCTCCACGTGCAGAGGGCGGCCGGTGGCGTGGATCGTCCTGAAGCGCAGAGGGGTGGGCATGCTGCGGCCGGCATGAAGCGAGTCGAGGCTCGTCCCCACCGCGGCTCGGTCCGACGGGTCCACGAGGTCGAGCACCGAAGGAAGGCCGAGCATCTCACCGGTGCTCCGCCCGAAGATCTCGGCGAAGCGGGCGTTCACGTAGCGGAAGCGACGGTCCTCGATGATGTAGACCCCGACCAGGGGCTGGTCCATCAGGATCCGGTTCCACGTCTCGGCTTCCGCGAGCTGCGCGGCGAGCTCGTAACGGCCCGTGATGTCGACGACGTACCCCTCGACGAAGAGCACGTCTCCGTGCTGATCCGGCACGCCGCGGCCCTGCTCCCAGACCCACCGCTCGCCGCCGTCGGCGCGCCGGATGCGGTAGGTGACGGTGAAGTCGCGGCCGTCGGCGAGAGCCCGCTGGATGTCGTCCCGGATCTTGAGGCGGTCGTCCTCCCGGACGAGACGCGCGTAGGATACCATCCCGTGGGTGGTGAGATCCGCCGGCGCGAACCCGGTGAGCGCCTTCGAGCCCCCGCTGACGAAGAGCATGGTCCGCTCCTCGTCGTTCCGGCAGCGGTAGGCCATTCCGGGCAGGTTGTCGACCAGGCGCCCCAGGTCGGAGTCGGGAACGGATCCGAACCGGGGAGCCCGGCCCAT
>Ga0307418_1000414_pt1 | contig 12802 bp, 7 predicted proteins | sample SalMarWE160220MG_2_FD_202160 | JGI IMG/M metagenome (GOLD analysis project Ga0307418, IMG submission 202160) | Salt marsh sediment microbial communities from the Plum Island Ecosystem LTER, Massachusetts, United States - WE1602-20 | ecosystem: Environmental > Aquatic > Marine > Intertidal zone >...
CGGCGCCCCAAGCACAGCCCGGCGGAATGCGTGGCCGATCAAGTCTATCGAAGCATTCTTCAGACTCACCGGCCGAGCTAAGCCCACGATTAGCCCATCGTCACGATCGACCAGGGCAATCTCATCGGAGAGCAGGCGCCAGCCGGAGAGCATAAGTGCAGCCGTGAGAGTACTCTTGCCAGCGCCCGGGTCACCGGGCAGAAGCACGGCCTGACCATGCCGTTCCAGGACTGCCGCATGCAGCATCAGGTAGTGGTGAGCGTGGCTTGCTATGCTCCAGTTGAGACCCCACTCTAGCATGGCAAAGGCGTGGTTGGCCGGCAGCGGCTGGAAGGGACCATAACCATCATGCCAATAGTTGACTTGCGGGCGGACCCACCGCCGCGGTCCCCAAACTCGATCCACTCGGATATGGAAATCGCAGAACTCTGCATCGGCGAGCGGGAAGTCTCCGTAAAGCAGGGCTAGACCCTCAGCGACGCCCTGCATGTGGCTTTGGATACGCACCGAGAAGGGGCCGGTGCGCAGGACCAGCGCATTGCGCGCAAGCCTGCTGCGGATCTCATATAGGGGCAACTCTGCCAGCGTCACGGCGCTTGCTCCACGCATTCGAGCCTGAGCAACTCGGCCAGCAGGTCCGCCAAGGCGGCTTGGGTCTCTGCCTCATCTCCGAAAAACAGGTCGCGAACCAAGGCCAGCTCGTCGGCTGGACCTTCCATCAAACGCAACAGCACGGCAGAGGCAGCCTCCGACAGGCGGTAGGTATCGCCGGCAGCCCCATGGAAAAAGACATGCTCCCCGTCCCAGGCACGATGATGGAGGTCGGCTTCGGGCGGGATCCGCCAGACCTTTACCAAATCCCGGGTCATTTGCGGCGTGCCGGGCGGCTAACTCGGCGCAGCAGCCGCTGGACGCGACCGGATCCGGCCTCCCAGCGATAACGATACAGGGCGCGAAGAAAGCACACGGCGGTCGAAGGGTCCTTCCGCTCTCGGTCAATATTGTCGTTCTTGCATCCGGTGACGGACTCCCAACAAGGGGCCAATCTCGGAACGACGAGTAGGGCCTGTGCGAATTCCGCACTCCCCCCTATCCGCTACCGGCTCTGCATCATCCCCAACTCTTCTCCCCCAGACTGTTCACCGTCAACGTACCGGTCCCCTCCTGAGACGTGCCGGGGGTCGGGGTGGCCTGCAGCGTAAAGGAGGTCGCATCCGCCTGGAGGGAGATGCCGTAGTAATTCTCGCTCCCATCGATCGGCGACTTGGTATAAGGGAGCGTCGGCGCGGCATCGTCGGTGGTCCCGCACAGTCCATCCGGACCCGGATTGTAGCAGCCCGACTCGGAGTATATCCGCTCCATGAACTGGGCGGCCTGCAGCAGGACGGCCTCGGCATCGGCGCGGCGGGACTTTCGAATCTGCTCCAGGTAGCTCGGGTAGGCGATCGCAGCGAGGATTCCGACGATCGCCACGACGATCAGCAGCTCGGTCAGGGTAAAGCCCCGGTACGGCACTGGGCGGATCACTGCATCTCCCGCCACACGCTCCACTCCAGGGCGGAGGACTGCCGCAGCGTGGCGAGCTGGCCTTCGGATGTCGAGACCACGGCCGCAGCGACATTGCCTTGAACGGCTGGCATGGTGGGGGCCGAGTAGACGCCCGGCGCGGCGAGGAGGCGGATACTGGTCGCAGGGGCCGTCACGTCCTGCCCGCCCACCTGCACGGCGACCAGGTCGGCGCTGCCGAGTGTGCCGTCGCCGGTGAGGTCGAAAGGCGGGGTCGCGAGGCGGGAGCCGTCGCTGATCGCGAGGGCGTTGATCCAGCTGGTCCCGCCGGATGAGCAGGGGTCGGACTGGGGGATCACGCTGACGAAGGTCACCCGGTCGGCCTGGATCTGGGGGGCTACTGCAACCCGCTCGCCGGTTTGGGTTGTGCAGTGGCCGGTGGTGTCGGTCGGACACAGGTCGATGTACCAGCCCTTCTGGCTCGACCAATCGATGCCTTTCGCGCTGGTTACCCGCGCCTCGCTGACGGCGACATTGCTGGCATTTCGAACCGTCGCGGACCCGAGGAAGGTCTGCTGCTGCAGGTCTCCCCGGTTGGGACCCGAGTCGGTAGCCTGGCCATAGTCCCAGATCCCGTAGAAGGTCTGCGTCTGAGTGTCGGTGACATCGGATTGACCGAGGAGCTTACCGGTCCCGAACAACAGGATGGTCCCGACACCCGTGGGGTGACGGGCCGCGGCGACGGCTGTGGTGATGGGCTGCTCGTTCCCGCTGGCGTCCTTCGCGACGAAGATGCGCTTCGGCTGCGCCGTGAGGTCCGTGAGATCGAATTTCCAGAGGTTGCCGAAGAGATCCCCCGCGTAGGCAAAGTCGGCCACGAGGTCGCCGTCGGCGTCGACCACCGTGACCTGGGCAAGGCCATTCGCACGTTTGTCCGCCGCAACGGTCGTGGTCGGGTTGTCCGCCCGCCCGATGCCGGTGTCGAGCTTCTTGAGGATGGTCCCGTCGGCGATGTCAACCACATACAGGGCAGCGTCGCCGCTCGTGCTGACCGTGCAGGGCGTTGAGGGATCGTTGTCGGTGCAATCGGCAGGCGTTTCCCCAGCCGTGTCGGTGTTGTTGTAGCCGTTGCCGAAGACGGTCACCCAGCGGGGCGCACTACCTCCGCTTGGGTCCGGGATGCGGACAATGGCGGGCTTCCCGTAGACGTAGCCGAGATCGGGATCGGAGCGGTCCGAAAACTCCCACAGGCCGAGCCCGTCGGGACTGCTTTGCTGCACCTCCGGGTCGGTGACATCGATCGCATAGACGCCCTGTGCGCCCTGGCCAAGGGCGCCCACGAGCACGCTGTGCCAGGCGCTGTCGAAGAAGGCGTCGCCCTCCGCAATCGGTCCGTCCACGAAATCTTTGTGGCTCACCTGCCCTCCGTACTCGACGTCGGTGAGATCGGCGAGGTTGGCGAAGACGAGCGACGGGACGTAGGCAAACAGCTCATCGCCGGTCTGGGCGTTGAACGCGTGAAGCATGCCGTCGTTGGCGCCCACGTACACGACCCCGATCCGCCCCTGGTGACCCTCCTTGAAGCCCGGGGTCTGGCCGTCCCCCTGAGAGTAGCCGTTGTCCGTGTAGAAGCGATCGGGCGGTCCCACGAAGACCGGGCCGGCCCCGATGATGTCACCCAGCACAGTCGAGCGGTCCCGAAAGTTGTAAGGGTCGCTCGGGCTGCGTCGGGACGTCTCGTAGGTCCGCACCCCCCGCAGGTAGTCGATGCGCGCCTTGGCCTCGTCGATCTGATCCGCGGTTGCGGTGCTGGGGTCCAGCCCCCCGCCAAGGAGCCCCCGCTTCTGGCCGTCGGTCAGCTGGTCCCAGTTGGCGGAGGTGAAGGCGACCCCAACGCCGTTGGCGACCGTGATGATCTGCCGGGTCCCCGCCGCCTTCGTATCCAGCAGGGGCGCCGCGTCCCAGAGGGCGTCGCCGCAGACATCCCCCTTTGGGACGTCTGGACAGGGGGCCTGACCGAGCCCGAGGGAGACATCGAAGGCGCGCACGTCTCCGGTCCAGTCGGCGCTGTTGAGAAGGGCCTGGTAGACGCGGGGGCCGTCGGTGGAGGCGCCGGAGGTGACCGAGGCAGCCGAGCCGGAAGCCGCCCCTACCGACGCCACGGAATTCAAGATGCCGCGGAGGCCGTCAGTCAGCTGATCGGGCGCCTGGGAGGTCAGAAACGTACCGCGGCCGTTGATGGCAGCGTGCCACAGATCGTCCGTCTTGATCGAGTCGGGGATTAGGCCCGATCCGCTGGCATCGTAGTCCCCGGAAAAGCCGTCGGTGAAGATCGATTTCTCTGTTCCGCCCTCCGTGTAGGTGCCGGCCGGATACGCAACCGTGCCGGCACCACCCAGGCCCAGCGCCGAGGTGCTCATATGCTGCCAGGTCGCGGGGTCGTTGCCAGGGCTCCAGAAGACATCCGCGGTGTCCGCGGAATGGGCCATGAGGGGCGGCGCAACGTTGTCGAGATCCCCCCGCAGGTCCTGTGACCAGTAGTAGAAGGCGGCGTCCGCCAGAAAACCGGTATTCTGGTCCGCGTAGGGGGCCTCCGGCGTGTATTGGGTGACATCGAATGAATTTGTGGGAAGGGCCTCGCTTTCCGCATCCCGATTGGAAGCCACGGCGGTCGGAATGGGAGCGGTCCAGCTGTCCTCCCAGCCGCCGTCGGAGACCAGCAGCTGGAAGTTGTTCCGGCAGGCTCGCAAGGCTGAGCTCGCATCTGTCGGGTCTTCGAGATACGGGAGATCCGTGGTGAAAAAATCCCCCGCATGAATCGCCGCGTGCACCAGGAGCTTCGCGCCGGTCGGGCGCCGGGAGAACAGCCACTCGTAGAAGGCCGGGGCGCCCTCCCGAAAGCTCTGCAGACGCTCGGGCAACAGCTGGTCGGACGCGTCGAGCCCCTGGTACGAAAAACGGACACTGGGACTCATGCCCCGCATTCCGCGGCTGACGACTGTCTTCTCCAGACGCAGGCGGGTCCGGTAATAGGCAAACCAGTTCGCGAAGTTCTGCTCCGCCGCCGGCGCATCCGCAAAGGCCCCCCGTGCGACGTCATCGGAGCTGCCAACGAGGACACGCGTGTAGCAGGCATCGTTCTCCCTGTCCCCGTCGCAGCCTTCCGCTACACGACCGGAATTGCCCGGCTCAAACACGTAGTAGTAAGCGGGACAGACGCGCTGGCCGGAGAGACATTCCCGCGCCCAGGTCCTGGCCACGGCGGCAATATCCGCCGGCGGCGCTGTGGACGTGGGGTCGAAACCCGGGTTCAGGGGATCGATCAGGTAAAGGTTGGTCGTTCCGTCGCCTGAGGAGCAGGGGGCCGCGGGCTCCTGCCACACGGCTGCGTAGCCCTGCGTCAGGTTGACACGGCAGTCGTCGCGGAAGAAGACATCGCGCCAGGCATTCGCGAAGGCGGCATTACCGTCACTGCCGCGAACCGGCAGTCCGCTCAGGTTGTTGGCTGGCGAATAGCGGATGCGCGGGTCGTAGTAAAGCGGGTTGAAATCGCTGGAGGCAGCCCGCCGCGTGACCAGGATGGCAGGCTGATCCGCCGAGGGAAGGTCGTCCGGCAGATAGCCGAACCCGGTGTCCCCCGCGTCATCCAGCGTAAGCACCAGGTTGGGCGGCACGCCCCTGAGGATGAAGGGGGGCGCATCGGCCAGGTCAATCGCGGGCGCCACGCCCGGCACCGCGACCAGGGCAGCGGCCAGGACCAGCATCCATGCGCGATCAACCGGGCTGCCTGGCCGCCTCCCAAGCATCAGGCCATCCTCCCTCAATAGCTGTAGACCTTGGCGACCGTCGCCTGGAGCAGCACCTTGGTCGTCGGTGCAGCCCCGTAGCCGAGGGCGCTGACCGTGTAGAAGTGAACCCCCCGGCCCTGGGCCGCCGCCTCCACGTCCAGCGGCGGCACGTAGCGATGCTCAATCGCGATTCGCGGTTGGGCGGCGACGCCGGGCAGGGGAGCTGCAGCCAGGTCCGAGCCCCAGGCGCTCGCATCGTCATAGTCAACCGCCTCGTCTGCGGTCTCGAGCGCACTCACACCCCCCTTCCCCACGCAGGAATCGCCATCGTCGATGGTGCAGCCTGGCCAGACGTTTTGCGTACCGGCTGCGTTCACCTCGGGAGGCACTGCCAGTCGGTCCAGGTAGGTGAGCCCCTCTTGCAGCCCGGCCTCCGCCGCCCGGAAGGCAACGTTCTTGTCCCGCAGGTTGCCGGCCATCTTCTCCTCCACGATGGTCGTCTGCGTGGCGGTGATGCCCAGAATGGTCATCACCACCAGAATGATGAGCGCGACAAGCAGCACAGCGCCCCGCTCTTTCGGCGATCTCTCGGCACGGCCCATCTTCATGGCTGAGCGTACCAGGGAGCGCGGGTCCGCAGGGCCACCGTGAAGGCGAACCGGTCGTAGAGCCTGCCGTCAGCGGCGAGCCCCACCCCCAGGCGGTCATTCCCCCCGGGCCACCTAGGATCGGAGGGGCTCGCGCCAGTCTGCGACACGTTGGTGTTCTCTGAGGTGGCGAGCAGCTCGATTTGTGCGCTGTAGACGTTCGGCCAGTTGCCGGCGCCGGTGACCGTCGCCGCGTCGGCGTTGAAGAAATCGATCGCTCGGTCGCCATCGGCGTCCCCGTTATAGGTGATCCGCAGGTCGGCGATATCGTTGACGAGCTGCCGGCTCATGCCGCTGTTCCCGCTCCAGACGCAGAGCGACGGGCGGTAACGGGTCGATACCGCCCGGCACTTTGCCGGATTGCGCGCAAGCCCCCCGTCGTCCGTATCCGTGCAGCAGATATAGTAGACACGGTAATCGAACGGGTAGACGGACGCCCTGTTCCGGGCCCCGGGGACTTGGCTTGTACCTCCGTAGTTGTACCGGCGAGACAGGGCGGCGCCCGTGTTCGCCCCGGCAGTGTGCTCCAGTACCCCGCCCGAGCCGAGGGCGGAAATCTCAAAGACATCGCTGCTTTCGCAATCGGTGATCAAGGCCAGATGGCCCCGAGTCAGATCCGGATTGGCCGATACCAGATCGACCGGCTGCGTCGGGTCATCCTTCGATGGGGTTTCGACGCTGACCGGGCTCGGCTCCCCCCAGGTCCCCCAGAGCGCGAGCACATCGCCCCGGACCCAGCGATCCAGCACGTTGCGGGGTAGCCCGGCCCAAGATGCCTGCTGGGAGGGCTGCCCGGCCCTCGGATCAAACGCGGCGTCGTATCCGAGCGGAGACGTCGAGGTCAGGATGGCACCCCCCGAGCAGCCGACCGGATCCTGTCGCAGACTGCACGCCAGGGTATTGAGGGTCTTGCGGACCTCGTCCATTCGCAGACTGCTGCAGCCGAGATCACGCGCGGCGCGGGTGTCCCGCGCAAACACCTGGACGGCGAATCGGGCGTTCTCCTGAAGATGGGAGAAGTCCTGCTCCGCCCGGAACGACCGCTGGCTGGAGACCAGGACCTGAAGGATTCCGGCGGTCAGGAAGAGCCCGACCGCCATGGCGACCAGCAGCTCCACCAAGCCGAAGCCGTTCGGTCGGAGCGGGTTGAGGTCAGTTGCTCCCGATTCGGGCCTAACGGTCATGGCGTCAGCGCCACCCCGGAAAATGTAAGTCGCTGCCACCATGCCCGTTTCCCTCACCCCGGCCCTCTCCCAGCGGGCGAGGGGGATTTGGACCGCGCTGCGCGCAACTTTCGGCAGGCATCTGGAGGGCCCATCAGGCTAGGAGCGGGTCGGCAGCCTCGAGCACACTTGAAAGGCCATGTCTCCGGGGTCCCGGCCCGTCACCCCGGTCCGTTCGCCGTGGGAGTCATTCCACCGAACCAATACCTGGCAGTTGCCTGTGCCGCACGAGTTACCCGTTGAACAGTCCAGTGCCCCTAGGCTCCCGCCGTCGGCCGGAGGCGGCAGCCCAAGGGAGGTGATTAGCTGTTTCCATGCCTCGAACTGAGGATTGCCGCTGTCGGCCGAGGGATCCGCAACAAAGGGCCCACCGGCAAACGCCGCGGGGTCTGCGCGGATGCGGTCCAGGAGGTCATAGACGGCAATAGTCGCTTGCGAGCGCAGATAGGCGCCGTGATTGCTTTTCATGCCGGCAAGCTGCAGCGCCGCCAACCCCAGCAGCCCGACTGCAAGGACGAGCACCGCGATCAGCACCTCCATGAGGGTGAAACCGCGCTGCCCCGCTGCCCCCTGCCTGCGCCTCCCGACGTACCGCCGAGACAGGGAATCGCACGAAATCCTGAACGGCTCGGTGGATATGGACAAAGCCCCCCTCCTTACTCTTGGTCCATTTCCCCTAAAACTGTAGAACAGTTCACACTGTCTGACCACTGCTCGACTGAACGGTAGGCCCGACACGTCGACAAGCGATGGCTCGAGGGTGGATCGAGTGGGGCAGACCCGTGAGAATCAATCTATTGTGCTTGGAGCTCAATGACGCCGGAGATCCCGACCCGGAGGGTCTGCATCCCGGCGCCGATGCTCGGAGGCACCGGGGTGCTGGCCACAGCCGCCGCGGCACGTCCAACCGGCGCCGACCGGAAGAGCGGGGTTGGGGGTTGCCCCCCGGTATTCACGTGCATCTCGACCATCCGGTAATGCGGTTGCCCCATACGCTCCGCGATCAGGCGGGCCCGGGCCTTGAAAGCATCCAGGGTGCGTCCGATGAGATCGGCCTCGGCCGCCTTGCGACGGTCGTCGGAGACCACGTAATCGACCGACTGCAGTAACAGCCTTTCCTGAAGACGGCCGATGAGCTCGCTTATGACGGCCGCATCCTTTGCCCGTAGCCGGATGCTCTGGGTGACGCGCCAGCCACTCAGGCTGCCCTTCAGGTAGACCGGGACGGTCTCGTAGGCAAGGGTCTGGACCTGAACCTTGGGAACCTCTTTGGCCTGCTTCAGCCCCCAAGTCACCAGGCCGTTGACCTCCCGGGCCAGCTCCGCGGCCTTCGCCCCCTGCCGCTGGGCGGCCAGGACTGCAGCCACCTCGTCGGTCTGGACCTGCCGCTCCGAGGTGACCGCAAAGCTAACCCGATCGTAGGTCAGGGGCTGATCGGCCAAGCTCGGGCTGGCCACAGCGCCCCAAAAAAGGCACAACACAGCGACACGACGGGCTTGGCGGCGAATCGGCGACGACATACGGATCCTCCTGCGCGACAAGCTTCCGACAGCCGCCAGCCTCCACTCCTGCAAGCTGGAGGCTGACCGCTAATCGCTAACCCCCCCGCTCAGCCCCCGCCGCCTCGGAGGTGCTGAGTGCCTGCTTCAGGGCCTGCTCCAGCTCCTCCGCCGCCATCTCGACGCGGGCTCCCTGGGGCTCGCCCTCCAGCTCCCGCTCTTCCTGCCGGCGGCGGCGGCGCTCGTTGTGGTAGGCGAGCCCGGTACCCGCCGGTATCAGGCGGCCGACGATGACGTTCTCCTTGAGCCCGTTGAGTCGGTCCGTGGAGCCGCGCACGGCGGCCTCCGTGAGGACCCGGGTGGTCTCCTGGAACGAGGCGGCGGAGATAAAGGACTCGGTCGCCAGGGACGCCTTGGTGATGCCGAGGAGCAACGGCTGGTACTGGGCCGGGAACTTGCCTTCGGCCTTGACCCGCTCGTTCTCCGCCAGCACCGCCGAGTGCTCCGCCTGCTCCCCGCGCAGGAGCTTGGTGTCGCCCGAATCGGTCACCTCCACCTTGCGTAGCATCTGGCGGACGATCACCTCAATGTGCTTGTCGTTGATCTTCACGCCCTGCAGCCGGTAGACGTCCTGGATCTCCTTGACCAGGTATTCCGCCAGCGCCGTCACCCCCTTGAGCCGCAAAATGTCGTGCAGATTCAGCTCGCCGTCCGAGATGATCTCACCCTTCTCCACGCGCTCGCCTTCGAATACGTTGACGTGGCGCCACTTGGGGATCAGCTCTTCCACCGCCTCACCCTCGTCCGTGGTGATGATGAGTCGCTGCTTGCCCTTGGTGTCCTTGCCGAAGCTGATGGTGCCGGACGCCTCCGCGAGCAATGCCGGATCCTTCGGCTTTCTGGCCTCGAACAGGTCCGCCACGCGGGGCAGACCGCCGGTGATGTCGCGAGTCTTGGACGACTCCTGCGGGATACGCGCCAGCACATCCCCCACCCCCACCCGGGTGCCGTCCGCCAGGCTGACGATGGCGCCGGAGGGCAGAAAGTAGCGGGCCGGCATATCGGTGCCCGCGATGTTGAGCTCCTGCTCGTTCTCGTCCAGCAGCTTCACCATGGGGCGCAGGTCCTTACCCGCCGTGGGCCGCTGCTTCGGGTCAATGACGACCAGGGAGGTGAGCCCGGTCACCTCGTCCGTCTGCCCCTGCACGGTCACACCATCGATGAAGTCCTCGAACCGCAGGGACCCTGCAACCTCGGTGACCACCGGGTGGGTATGCGGGTCCCAGGTGGCGACGATCTGGCCGCCCCGCACCTGGTCGCCGTCGGCCACCCGCAGGGTGGCGCCGTACGGCACCTTGTAGCGCTCCTTCTCCAGACCGAGCTCGTCAGCCACCGTAAGCTCACCGGAGCGGGAGACCGCGACCAGGTTGCCGCTCGCGTGCTGCACCGTCTTGATGTTGTGCAGCCGCACCGAGCCCGCGGACTTAATCTCGATGCTGCTGACCGCCGCTGCCCGGGACGCCGCACCGCCGATGTGAAAGGTCCGCATGGTCAGCTGCGTGCCGGGCTCGCCGATGGACTGGGCGGCGATGACGCCCACCGCCTCGCCCATGTTCACCCGATGGCCGCGGGCCAGGTCACGCCCGTAGCACTTGCCGCACACCCCGACCCGGGCCTCGCAGGTGATGGGGGAGCGCACCCTGACCTGGTCGATGCCGACGCTCTCCAGCTCTCTCACCCAGTTCTCGTCAAGCAAGGTGCCCACCGGGCAAACCACGTCGTCCGAGCCCGGCTTGTAGACGTCGACCGCGGTGACCCGACCGAGGATACGCTCGCGCAGCGGCTCCACCACGTCGCCCCCCTCGATGATTGGAGCCATCAGGAGCCCGCCCTCGGTTCCGCAGTCCTCCTCCAGCACCACCATATCCTGTGCCACGTCCACCAGGCGGCGAGTCAGGTACCCGGAGTTAGCAGTCTTGAGCGCCGTATCCGCGAGACCCTTGCGGGCGCCATGGGTGGAGATGAAGTACTGGATAACGTTCAGCCCCTCGCGGAAATTGGCAGTGATGGGGGTCTCGATGATGGAGCCGTCCGGCTTGGCCATGAGGCCACGCATACCTGCGAGCTGCCGGATCTGGGCCGCCGAGCCGCGGGCGCCGGAGTCGGCCATCATGTAAATCGAGTTAAAGGAGTCCTGCTGGACCTCGTTTCCCTCCCGATCGACCACTTTGTCCTTGCCGAGCTTCCCCATCATGGCCTTTGCCACCTGATCGTTGGTGTGCGACCAGATGTCCACCACCTTGTTGTAGCGCTCACCGTTAGTGACCAGACCCGAGGCGTACTGCTCCTCGATCTCCTTCACCTCCAGCTCCGCGCGGGCCAGGATGTCCGCCTTCTCCTCGGGCACCGCCATGTCTTCAAGGCCGATCGAGATGCCGGCTCGCGTAGCCATACGGAAGCCGAGATACATGACTTGGTCGGCAAAGACCACTGTCTCCTTCAGGCCGAGGTTGCGGTAGCAGGTGTTAATGAGCCGCGAAATCTGCTTCTTGCCCAGCGGCTGGTTGGCGAGCTCGAACGGCAGTCCCTCCGGGAAGATGTTATAGACCAGGGCGCGTCCGAGGGTGGTGTCCTTGATGCTGGTCACCTCGCGCCTCTCCCCGGACTCGTCGATCAGCACTTCGCGGATGCGCACCTTGGCCCGGGCGTGCAGATCCGCGTGGCCCGACTCGTAGGCACGCCGCGCCTCGCCGATCCCCGAGAAGACGCTGCCCTCGCCGCGGGCGCCTACCCGCTCGCGGGTCATGTAGTAGAGCCCGAGCACCACATCCTGAGAGGGCACGATAATGGGCTCCCCGTTGGCGGGCGAGAGGATGTTGTTGGAGGCCATCATCAGGGCCCGCGCCTCGAGCTGCGCCTCCAGCGAGAGAGGGACATGCACGGCCATCTGGTCTCCGTCGAAGTCCGCGTTGAAGGCGGTGCAGACCAGGGGATGCAGCTGGATGGCCTTGCCCTCGATGAGGACGGGCTCGAAGCCCTGGATGCCCAAACGGTGCAGGGTCGGCGCACGGTTGAGCATCACCGGATGCTCGCGGATAACCTCTTCGAGGATATCCCACACCTCGGGGGCGCCGCGCTCCACCATCTTCTTGGCCGCCTTGATGGTGGTGGCCAGGCCGCGCAGCTGCAGCTTGCTGAAGATGAAGGGCTTGAACAGCTCGAGCGCCATGCGCTTGGGCAACCCGCACTGGTGAAGCTTGAGGGTCGGACCCACCACGATAACCGAGCGGCCGGAGTAGTCGACGCGCTTGCCGAGCAGGTTCTGGCGGAAGCGACCCTGCTTGCCCTTGATCATGTCCGCCAGGGACTTGAGCGGGCGCTTGTTGGTGCCGGTGATGGCGCGGCCGCGGCGGCCGTTGTCCAGCAGGGCATCCACCGACTCCTGAAGCATGCGCTTCTCGTTGCGCACGATGATGTCCGGGGCGATCAGGTCCAACAGGCGCTTGAGCCGGTTGTTGCGGTTGATCACCCGCCGGTACAGGTCGTTCAGATCCGAGGTGGCGAAACGGCCGCCGTCGAGCGGCACCAGGGGACGCAGCTCGGGGGGCAGCACCGGCAGCACGGTCAGGATCATCCATTCCGGGCGGTTGCCGGACTCGAGAAGCGACTCGGCGAGCTTTAGCCGCTTGGTGAGCTTCTTGATCTTGGTCTCGGAATTGGTGCCCTCGATGTCCTCGCGCATCTTGCGGATCTCGACCGCCAGGTCCAGCGTGCGCAGCAGCTCGTACACGGCCTCGGCGCCCATGCGGGCGTCGAACTCGTCGCCGTTCTCCTCCAATGCCTCCAGGTACTGCTCATCGGTCAGCAGCTGCCCGCGGTCGAGCTGGGTCATGCCCGGATCGACGACCACGTAGGACTCGAAGTAGAGGATGCGCTCGATGTCACGCAGGGTCATGTCGAGCAGCAGGCCGATGCGGGATGGCAGCGACTTCAGGAACCAGATGTGGGCCACTGGGCTGGCGAGGTCGATGTGCCCCATACGCTCCCGGCGGACCTTGGCGAGCGTCACCTCGACGCCGCACTTCTCGCACACCACGCCACGATGCTTGAGACGCTTGTACTTGCCGCACAGGCACTCG
>Ga0307418_1000416_pt1 | contig 12761 bp, 9 predicted proteins | sample SalMarWE160220MG_2_FD_202160 | JGI IMG/M metagenome (GOLD analysis project Ga0307418, IMG submission 202160) | Salt marsh sediment microbial communities from the Plum Island Ecosystem LTER, Massachusetts, United States - WE1602-20 | ecosystem: Environmental > Aquatic > Marine > Intertidal zone >...
GATCAGCGAGAGAATCATTGATTTTGCAAATTCCCTTGTCGGCTGGCTCCCCGGCGGATTGGCTGCGGTGACGATTGTGTCGGCCATGTTTTTTGCGGGTATTTCCGGTTCAGCCGCCGCCGATGCAGCTGCTGTTGGTGCAATCCTCATACCGGCCATGAAGAATTCAGGGTACGAATCGGACTTCGCAGCGGCGGTTCAGGCGTCGGGAGGCTCCATAGGCGTCATCATTCCACCTTCCATTCCAATGATTATTTTCGGTTTTCTGACCGGGGCCTCGATCGGGCAACTCTTTGCAGGCGGTATTTTACCTGGAATCTTGATCGGTATGTCACTCATCGCTGTTGCCACCCTTATCTCACGACGGAAGGGGTATGCCGGTACCGCTGTTTTTTCATTGAAGGAAGTGTGGGCAACGTTCAAGAGGGCGTTGCTGGCCCTGGGTGCGCCCGTGATCATCCTGGGAGGCATTCTCTTCGGGGTATTTACAGCCACGGAATCGGCTGCCGTGGCGGTTGTCTACGCCCTGGTGGTGAGCATGCTGGTCTATCGAAAAATCAAGGTAAAAGACCTGTTCCCCATTTTCAGGGACGCGGCCATTACATCGGGGATCGTCATGTTTATTATTGCAACGGCATCAGTCTTCAGCTGGATTGCCGCAATTGAGGACATCCCCGCACGTTTGGCGGGATCTTTGCTCAGCCTGACGAAAGACCCGGTATACCTCCTCCTGCTCATCAATGTGGTCCTGCTCATCGCAGGTACGTTTGTGGAAACGACCGCCTCTTTGATATTGCTCGTGCCCATGATCACCGCCCTGTTGCCATCCCTCCATATTGACATGATCCAACTGGGCGTGATTGTGGTAACGAACCTGGCCATAGGAATGCTGACACCACCCATGGGTATCTGCCTGATTGTTTCCTGTTCCATTTCCGGGGACAGCCTGGCGGCGGTCAGCCGTCGTATTGTGCCGTTTCTGTTGATCCTGCTGGTCGATCTCCTGATCATCAGCTTTTATTCGCCGTTTACGATGATATTGGCAAGAATGGTTGCGAAGTAGTACACTGTTGTTCACTGAAAGCTTTATTGAATTCAAAAAATGCAGAGGATGGAAAGAGGAGAATAGACATGAAAATCGCTGTTGTGGGTTCCGGAGCCATGGGCAGCCTTTTTGGCGCACTGCTGGCAGAGGCAGAAAATGAAGTCTGGCTGAATGATGTGTGGGCGGAACACGTGCATGCGATCAACCGGAACGGGCTCGAGATCGAGCGTGAGGGCAAGACGCGCAGGGTCCGGATCAAGGCAGCCACTGATGCCCGTGAAATCGGTGAGGCCCAACTGGTCATTGTTTTTGTAAAATCAACCCGGACCGAGGCGGCGGCGCAAGTCGCCGGGACCCTCGCAGGGGCGAGCGGGATGGTTCTGACGCTCCAGAATGGCATGGGAAATGCCGACATCATCGCCGGGGTCGTTGAGCCGGCCCGGGTCCTGGCCGGAACCACATCCCACGGGGCCACCCTCCTTGGGCCCGGAAGCATCCGGCACGCGGGTGTGGGTCCAACGACGATCGGCGTCTGGAACCGTGCAAAAGAAGGGTTCGAGCGGGCAGTGCGGTTTGCCGACCTGTTCAACCGTGCAGGGATTGCGTGCGAAGCCGTGGAAGACGTGCGCGGAGTGGTATGGAATAAACTGCTCATCAACGTGGGCATCAATGCCATCACGGCTCTGACCTCCATCAAGAACGGCGAGATCCTCGATCTGGAGGTGACCAGGAACCTGAGTCGCACAGCTGTTGAAGAGGCCATGGATGTGGCGCAAGCTCGGGAGATCAGCGTCCGGGTGGACATGGTGGAACATGTCTTGGCGGTTGCCGAGGCCACGGCCGTCAACCGGTCGTCGATGGGACAGGATGTGGACAACGGGCGTCAAACTGAGATCGGGGCGATCAACGGGTTCATTGTTCGGGAGGGTTGCGATCTGGGCCTTAAAACACCGGTAAATCAGGCTCTTACCGCCTTGATAGAGACTTTGGAGAAGCACTATTGATGATATCGTAAAAAGCTGCTTTATGGCGCAAACGGCAGCCTATGAGGTACGAAGAGGAGCCGAACCTGACACTCTTTTTCAGGCCCTTTCTAAACACCCCGGAGGAGATGGCCGCCCATTTGGGGTTTAGCATGAATTCATTGAAGCGCATAGGGTTTGGGAGGCGTAAACCCCAAATAGCCGTCCATGCCGGAGTTTGGTGCCAGGTGCACTATGAGAAAGTGTCCGAAAAAGAGCCTCAGATTCTCCTCCTGAGCGCGGTGAATGAGACGACTTCGTTGGCAGTCCGTCCATGAATTGTTTTGCAGCTCTATCAGGAAGTTATGATATGGATCTGGAAGAACATGTTCGCAAAGTACTGGACGAAATTAATCCTGAGGAACTGGCTGAACTCACCGCTTCCCTTGTCCGGATAAACACCGTCTGGGATCAGGATGCCGGTACCAGTGAACAGCAGGCCGCGGAAATGGTGGCCGTGTGGGCGCAAGAACAGGGCTTTCAGGTAGAAATGGATCAGGTGGCCCCGGGACGGCCCAACACGATTATCACCTGGGCGGCCGATCCCGGAGCGCGGACCCTCCTGTTCGAGGGACACTCCGATGTCGTCACGCCGGGAGACTCTGCCGCCTGGCACCATGCCCCCTTTGGGGCGAAGATCGTCGGAAGGCGAATGTACGGCAGGGGAACCAATGACACCAAGGGTAACCTCGCTGCCATGCTGATAGCCATGGCGGCCCTGAAGCGCTCAGGCGTTCGGTTGGTGGGGCGCATTATGGGTGGTGTCCTGTGTGATGAAGAGGACGCCATGATCGGCGTGCTGGACTTTATCGAGCGGGGTCGTGCGGACCAAGTGACGGGCGCCGTCATCTGTGAACCCCAGAACGGGCTGATCTGCACGTCTCAAAAGGGTGCAATCCGCGTACGGTATGCCGTAAAGGCGCGGATGAGTCATGGCGCCATGCCCCTTTCCGGCCTGAATTGTGCGCCGGCCCTGAGTCGGCTGATCGACGGTCTGCACAAAATGGAATGGGAAGCGGTGAAAGCCTTCGGCCGGGATGAACATCTCGGGTGGCCCAGCATGACACCCACCGTGATCCAGGCCCCCTCAGTGGGGGCGCCACAGCTCAATGTGATGCCCGGGGAGGCCGTGCTGCTTGTGGATGTGCGGACCATCCCCGGTCAATCGCACGATGGGATCCGGGAGGGCCTGGCGGACCTTGCCCGACAGGTGGAGCAGGAGGTCCTTGAGCATTACGAGGTTTATGATCGCCAACTTGCGGTGAAACGGCGGCACGATCTGAAGGTAGAGGTGGTTTTTATCACCGACCGTCCCTGCACGCGGACGGAAGAACAGGACCCCATAGTCCTTGCGGCGGACTGGGCCACAAGACGAATCAGCGGGAAGGAACCCGTTCATGCCGGTGTTCCGGGCGCCACAGATGGCACGTTCTTGTGGCAGCTCAAGAAAATTCCCATCGTAACCATGGGGGCCGGTGCGCGACACGTGGCCCATCAGGCGGATGAGTGGGTGGATCTGGACCAACTCCTCGAGACCGCTCGGATCTATGCCCTTTCAGCCCTGTATTATTTGCAGCCTGAAGCCCCTGAAGCGTGATAATCCGGTCATGGTGGAGAACCAACCGGTAGATTGCTGCACCCTGTGCTGTCGCGACGAATCTCATTGGGGCGATGGCCGGTTTTTAACAACATTTTTAGGGAGGTTTTGAAATGAGCGTAAAAAAGGTTACTATCATGGATGTGCGGAAGGCCAAGAAGGAGGGCCGAAAGCTCGTGATGTGCACGGCTTATGACTACCCTTTCGGTCTGCTGGCCGATGAGGCGGGGGTTGACATTGTCCTGGTGGGCGATTCCCTGGGCATGGTCGTCATGGGCCTGGATGGTACGGTCGAGGTCACCATGGAGCACATGATTCACCATATCAAGGCGGTGATGCGTGGCTGCAAAGGGGCTCTGGTGGTGGGGGATATGCCTTTCATGAGCTATAACACATCCATCAGGGAAGCGATCACCAATGCCGGCCGCCTGCTCAAAGAAGGCGGGTGCGATGTGGTTAAACTGGAAGGCGGGGTGGATTTTGCACCCACCGTTGAGGCCATTGTCAAGGCGGGTATCCCGGTCCAGGGGCATATCGGCCTGACGCCCCAGACGGCCAGCGCGTTGGGCGGGTTCAAGATGCAGGGACGCGACGCCTCGGCGGCCAAAAAGATCTTCGATGATGCCAGGGCACTGGAACAGGCCGGTGTTTTTTCCATCATCCTGGAGGCTGTACCCGCACCCCTCGGAAAACTGTTGTCTGAGTCGGTCAGCGTGCCGGTGATCGGTATCGGAGCAGGCCCCCATGTGGACGGCCAGGTGCTGGTCACCCATGACATGATCGGACTCTTTGACAAATTCGTTCCCAAGTTCGTTAAGCAATACACGAAGATCAGGGAGACGATCCTCGAGGCCATGAACGCTTACAAACAGGATGTTCAGGAAGGGGCGTTTCCGGGCCCGGAACATTCCTTCAAGATGCCGGAAGAGGCCTTGGAAGAACTCAAGAAACTGATCAAGGAGTAGTCCGGCTTTCTCATCCCGCGATGCGGGGTACTCCGATGGCGAATCTGCCCGTGTCTACTTCGTTGCGCCGGGGAAATATCCTCGACATACTCTTTCAGTATGCCTGCGGGTATTTCCCCGGGCGTCTTATGTCCGCGGTCATCTTCACCATCTCGTCGCGAAGGTTGATGCAAAACCCGGCTCACGAAAGATCTGCCTCTTAATCCTGTCTATCGTTTGCCGATCTGCCTCAAATGGAATATTTGGACGTGTTGGTTCAGGCAATTGATGTGTCCGGAAAAACGGTGTACCCCTTAATTTCATATTGTAAGTGAGTACCATCAGTGTTTCCAGGTTAACGGTGTCCTCTATGTTATAGGCAAGCAGCGTTTCCAATGCCTTTTGGTTCCTGTTCTGCAGAAAGTCATACCATAACAGGACGGCAAAGTAGCCGTCAACATTATCCAAATCACCCCGGTCAATCCCTAATTGTTTTTCGCATCCTTTCAGGCCGCCTCTGTATCCCAGGCTTGCCAGGATGTATCGGAGGTCGATGTGAGCCTGGGTCAGGCTGGTGCCGAAGTGGCCTTCAATGAAAGGGATATCAAAAGATTTGCCGTTGTATGTCACGATAACCTTGTACTTCTGAATGTCATGTATGAAGTCATCGAGGTTCCGATCTTTCACATACCAAGAGACGGAATTCCCGTCATACAGGGAAATGGTCGTAATTTCAGCCCCCCACGTTTCCAGACCTGTTGTCTCAATATCGAGATACGCCGTGGAATTTCTGAATTCAGGGAACATCCGCCAGCGTTGATTCGATGGCAATAGAATCTCGAAATAGCTGGGATCGCCTGTCTCGAAGTGTTCTCTTGATCCTCGAAGATATCGCTCAATGGATTCCAGTTTTTTATGGGACAGATTGATCTCAACGGGTTTTCCGAAACCATCCCAATCAAGAAGTCCTGAGTCCCACAAGCATTCTTCAGTCTTAAGACCGATACCCGGTATATGGATGAACGTATTTTTTAACATCAGAATCTCCTTCGGTCTCTTGGGTTAAAAAACATATCACCACATTGAAACCAAAAGAGCAACCCTGTGGCCATAACCCAAATCCACCGTCTGATTCGCGTATGATGCGTTTCACCGGGTAGTTTGGGGACATTCCTGCTCACCGGCAAGGTGTCAGATGTCTGCAAGGTGAGCCTGCAAAATCCAGTTAATAACGGGGCTTCCGAGGTGCAACGACGTCGTATGAAGAATGCGTTGCAAGGAGGAGCGATCGAAGGCAACGCAGCAAGGGCGCCATGTTCACACTCCTGCTGCCGGAAAGGTAGACATATGGCGACGGCCAAACGACCCACCGCATCAAGCTGAAAACTTTTCACTTGACAAAAACCAGGCCTGGAGTATTGGTGGTAGGGCCAGCCCATATATGCATCGCAACAGGGCCTCGAGGCGTTGACCATGAATAGTCACCAGTCTCTGCCCTGTTGCCTCGGAATCGGAAGATTCCATAACCATCATTACACCACAAAAATCAGGAGGAGGTTGAGATGAAGAAGAGATTTATTTTAGGGGTCTTGATCTGTTTGATGGCGTTTTCGACTACCGCATCTGCGAAACAAGTCAAGATTATTTTTGCAACCGGTGGAATCGGAGGCGTCTATCTCTATTATGGAACTCAGGTAGCCGCTATCATCTCTGCAAACACGCCGTATCAGGCCACTGCCATTCAAACAGCCGCATCCATCGACGACAACCTGCTCTTGAGGGACAAGACGAATCCCGCAAAGGGGCTCTATTTTTGTGCAACCTCTCTGCCTGATTCGGCTTATGTGGCTTACACGGGTCTTCATCCGAAATTTAAGAAAAAACATGCCCCATCAAGAATCCTGTGGATGATGTATCCCAATTATCTGCAGATTGTCACCACAGCGGACAGGGGTATCAAGACGGTCAAGGACCTGGCAGGCAAACGGGTCTCTACCGGAGCGCCGGGCTCGGGGACCGAGTATACCGCCATGCTGGTATTGAAGGCAGGAGGTGTTCAACCCGCCTCGTTTAGAAAGTGGGAGAAATTGGGAGCCAAGGAATCAGCCGAGGCCCTATCGAACGGGACGATCGACGCGTATTTCTGGTCCGGAGGACTGCCCACAGGTTCCATTGTGGAGCTGGCCACCACATTGAAAAGACAGAATAAGACCGTATCCTTTGTAACCATTCCCGAAAATAGTAACATCATCAAATATTTTGATAAACATTTTTCAGGGCTTGCAGAAAGCGGTGTCATTTCCAGCAAAGTCTATGAATCAAAATCGGATACCCCTACCATGAAATTCTGGAACCGGGTATTGGCTCCCGCCAGTCTCCCGGACAACATCGCCTATGATATCGTTAAAGCGGTATTCAGCCACCTGGATCAACTCCACCGGGCCATCAAACCGGCCAGGATGACCACCGCCGAGAATACGGCAAAATTCATCGGCAAGACAACGATACCATTCGACCCGGGTGCCATCAAGTATTTCAAGGAAATCGGAGCAGTTAAATAATTGCCGGCTATTAAGAAGATCAAGAAGAGGACGCTTGTCCTCTTTTTGATTTTTACCCCCATTGTCCTGTGTCTGGTCGAATTTTCAAGACCCGTCATGATCACGTCGGACCAGGGAAAGGCGTTTTTTCTGTTTTGGAGTTGGGACAGGGGGGAGGTCGAATTCATCAATTCGGTGACGGGAGGCAAGGTGGATATTTCTTTCTCTCTTTCAAAGGATTTCAATGATTTTCATATGAAAACCAATGAAGCGACCGAAAATTACTATACCGACGGCACCTACGACATCAATGAGAGACTGAAAAAAGAGAGGAGGACCTCATTATCGTTCAGCTCGATGAAAGGGATGAAATTGACACTGGGAGATAGAGTGTTCGACATCAAGAATGACTCGTTGAAGGTTGAATTATTGTGGAGTACAGGACTCTTCTAAATAAGATCATCTACACCATTTTGTTTATCGCCACAATATATCACCTGTATATTGTGGTTCACCCCTTTACCCCATGGTCCGGACATCATATTGAACTCCTCAATATTATACAGCTCCAGAGAGCTACCCATGTCTTTTTCCTGGTTCTTTTAGGCTTTCTGATCAATTTCCATAACGATCCTGAACCGTTCAAGATCGGGGGACTGGTTTTTATCCTCTTATCCGCTGTCCTCCTGTACGCATTCCTGGATTTGGATATTGATGCAGAATTCAAATTCTTTGCGTGTATTTTCTGGATTTCGGCCGTTGCCCCTGTCTTCTTTCCCAAGAAGCTCCATCTCCTCAACCTGGTATCGGCTATCCTGATTATCTTTCCGTTTATCTATATGGCAAAAAACTTTAACGCCCTGATCTACAGGGCGGTGATTCCGGAACCTCTCGACCTGGTCATGGCATTTGGAGAGACATTTCTGGTTCTTGGACTCACCTACAGGGTCATTGGGCCCGTTCTCCCCATCCTGGTCTTGAGCTTCATGATTTATAATATTTACGGCAATTACATACCCGGAGTTTTCTCCGGGCCCGGTTTCGGTATCGATATGCTTCTCGGCAAACTCTACTGCGAGACCGAAGCCGGGCTGTTCGGCATGATCACAGGCGTTTCGCTCAAATACCTCGTATATTTCACTACCCTTGGCGCGGTGATCAGCGCTTTGGGATTTGGAAGGATTATCTCAAACATTGCCCTGACCCTTGTGGGAAAGAGCCCCGCTTCACCCGGCAGAACTTCAAGTATCCTGGCTGTTTTCATGGGGCTGTTCTCAGGGTCCGGCGCAGCAGATACCCAATTCGTTGCCACCATTACCAAGGATCTATATGAAAGAGCGGGATACGACCGATATGTTGCAGCGGGGATAGTCGCGACCGTCGGTTCCATAGCATACGTTACCCCCCCTATCATGGGATCCATATCTTTTATAATGGTAGAGCTTCTTTCCATCCCATATACATGGATCATTGTAATGGCGATAGGTCCGATGTTGTTATATTTGTCAGGAATATGGCTGTATAATGAGTTCTACGTAAGAAGAGAAAAATTAGAGCCCGTAGAAGTGGCCGCACATGTGAATAAAAGGTATGATTTAAGATTTGCTTATGTATTTGTACCGATTGTATTGATCATTATTCTGATTTATAAAGGCTTTGCCATAAATGTTTCCGTTCTGGCCGCCATCTTGTTTTTTATAGTCATCGCTTACATCGATCCCAAGATCAGGCCGCCCATAAAGAAACTCGGCATGGGACTGGCCGAAGGCTTCAGAAGCCTGATCCCCATCGGGGTTGCCGTGGTCTGCGCAAACGTGGTGATGACGGTCATGGTCACCAGCGGTGTGGCAGCCAAGTTTTCTGCGTTTCTGACGCTTCTGTCCCATGGAAATCTGTTTTTTGCTCTCATCTTTGCGGCTGTCTTCAGCCTGATTCTGGGTATGGGCGTCCCTCCAGTGGCAACCTACGTATTGACTGCAGCCCTGACAGCCCCTGCAATTCAACAGCTGGCGGTTGCCGCGGGAATTCCGGATAAGGCCGCGCTCCTGTCCACGCATATGTTCCTTTTCTACTACGCGGTCCTGGCTGAGGTTACTCCGCCGGTCGGATTATCCATTTATGCCGCCTCCTCCGTATTTGAGACGAATCCCATCAAGACAGGGATCTATTCGGCCCTGGTCGCTCTTCCCAAATATTTGATCGGATTGTCATTCATATGTTCCTATTATGGAACGGCCACACTGATATTGCCGACCCTGGAGTACAATACCTTGCTCCACGGCATTCTGATCATCGCCTCAAAATTTATTCTGACTTTTTCGGGGATCGTTTTCTTGAATGCCGGTGTCATAGGTTATTCGACGCGAACGTATTCCAAGTGGGAAAGGGTTATTCTGATAGTGGGCGGTGTCCTTCTCTTTTATCCATCATTCTACCTGGATATTGCCGTGGTCATCCTCCCTCTGATCGTATTCTTCAGGAAAAGGAAGCTGCCCTGGATCAGGACAACCGGTATCCTCGCGGGCTAAGAAAGGACGAAGGGGTATCAGTTCTTGAAATGCGCACATTGAATTGATTCATGTTGTCACTCGTCGAGCAGGAATACGACAGTCCGCTGAGTGGGGCCGTTGCGTCGGCCGTTCTCGGCAGTCAGCATTTAGCTGAAGAATTTCCGAATGAATATCCTTCTCATTTTTCATGACTTGTTGCAGATCTCGCACTCGAAAAGACGGTGGGGTGTGCCGCCCGATACGGGGTCAAAGTTGGCGTCATCCACAAGGATATTGATGCTGGCTTTACCGTCCGTCGGATTTCCCCATCCGAAATCGATCCAGATATATCCCGGCTGGGTGTCTTTGGTGAGCCTTGCCTTGAGGGTGATTTGCCCTCGGGGGCTGCTTACCTCGACGTCATTGCCGTCAGCGATATCTCTTTCCGAAGCATCCTGGGGATGCAGCCAGACCAGGGGATCGGGGTAGGATTTTGTGAGGGCCTCGATATTCCTGAACTTTGTGTGGACGAACTGGGCCGGCCGTTTGGTGCAGCCAAGCAGGGAAAACCCTCTGCCATAACAAAGGGCTTCATCCAAGGGTTCACCTGCGGGCTCCGAGTAGACGGGCAGCGGGTCGTATCCCTTGTCCTCAAATACAGTTGAGTAGAACTCCACCTTGCCGGAGGGGGTGTTAAAGCCCCCTTCCTGATACTTTCGGTATCGGACCGGCGGCGTCGCGTAAACGACCTGCTCTTTATCCAGCTGTTCAAAGGAGATGCCTGTGGGCTGAATCATATGTTTCAGCCAGCTCAGGGTATCATGAAAAGGGTATTCCTGGTGAAGCCCCAATTTTTCGGCAAGGGCATATTCAACTTCAAATACGGACCGTGACTCTCCGACTGGAGGGACCACCGGCCGCGCAAGGGCCAGGAATCCGCCCTCAGTGCTTGAATAGGCCCGGTACCCGAAACTTTCAAAGTCTGATTGGATGGGAAGAACCAGATCGGCCAAAGCCGTCGTCGCTGTGGGAAAAATGTCGGCGACCATAAGAAAATCGCATTTTCTCAGGGCCTGCTTCGTCCTTTTTTCGTTCGCCTGTATCAGCGCGGGATTGCAGTGATGGACGATCATGGCCCGGGGACGACCTTCCTCTTCGCTAAGAAGGGCCTCCTTAACCGCGGGGAAGGGGACTTCCATGAACAGGGGAAATTGCTCATAACCGAGCCTGCGCTCCCTGGACACGGTCTGGGTGGGCAGAGAGGATTGCTGCGCAAAGGGCATAAAGACATTGCCGCCCGGCACATCCAGATTTCCTGTAAGGCCGATCAGAATCGCCACCGTCCGGACAGCATCCACACCGTTTGCGATCATATCCAGGCCGTTGCCCTCATAGATGGTCGCGGGTTTCGTGGTCGCATAGGTCCTGGCCAGGTTTTCAATGGTCTTTGCCGGGATTCCGGTCAGGATTTCGGCCCATTGGGGGGTGAAAGCCTGAACGTGATCTGCCAGGGCATCAAAACCGCTCGTATGGGCCTCGACAAAGCCCCTGTCATAGAGCGATTCCCGAATGATGACATGAATCATGGCAAGGCCGAGAGCTACATCGCCTCCCGGTTTGATCCGCACCCACTCATCAGCCTGAGCAGCGGTCCTTGAATGAAAGGGATCGATGCTGATCATCCGCGTCCCCCGCTCTTTCAGACGTGGAATGATTTGTCCCAGCCCGTTATAGGCCGCGTAGCTCCCAAAGCGCTCCGATGTCAAGGGGTCGCTCCCCCAGAAGAGGACCAGCCCAGTATGATCGTAATCGGGTTCCGCTCGAATCCCGCCGGTAATGGCCATGAAGGCCGTCATTCTTGGGACCATGCAAAGATTTGCCGCTCCTGTAAAATTGGGTGACCCGAAGGCCCCCGTGAATTCAAGGAAACCGTCCCTGCACTGGTAGGATACCGGCGCGCCGCCGCAACGGGCAAGACTGAGGGGTCCGAACCGCTCCCGGATTTCGCCCAACCGCTCCGCGGCAAATTCAAGGGCCTGGTTCCAAGAAACCTTCTCAAAACCCCTAGAGGTTTTCCGCATGGGAACTTTGAGTCGATCCTCAGATGCAATGACTTCCGGAATCGCGGCTACTTTTGGGCAGCATCGCCCCCTGTTCATAGGGTGTCCCGGATCTCCCTTCACGGAAATCGATCCGTCTCCACTTCTGTGAACCACAATGCCGCAATTCGTATGACAAAACTGGCATATCGAGCGGTAGGTTTTTCCCTCCATGGACTACGTCTCCTTCCCAGTGTTGTGGGTCTGCAGATTCATATCAACCGGTATTCCCGAGAGGTAAGCAAGAATCGAGGTTCAGAGTTTACCATTTCAAATGGCAATGTGCTCGTAAAAAGCTGGTTTATGCCGCAATCGGCAACGTATGAGCAAAAAAGTGGAGGAGAACCTGACACTCATTTTCAGACCCTTTCTAAACACTCCGCAGGGGATGGACGCCAATTTGGTGTTCAATAGTAGCTATTAGTGAGCGCCAAAGCTTCCGGAGGCGTAAACCCCAAATAGCCGTCCATGTCGGCGTCTGGTGCCAAATCCACTATGAGAAAGTGTCTGAAAAAGACCCTCAGGTTCTCCTCCTGAGCTCCGGTGAATAAGACGACTTCGTTGGAAAGGAGAAAAAGATCAAAAAAAAATTGAGGAAGGTAAATCCTGGAATATCTTACTTCCTGGAGAAATATCCGGCCTCCGGTCCTCGCAGCATCCTTTGTCTCGAAACAGGTAACGGATGTAAAGGTCGCCAGTATTATTGACACACTGTTCGAAATTACCTATACTCCAATTCCGAAAAGCGGATTCTTATCACCCTATATCTAGGACAATGAAGAGGAAAATGGGTATGAAACAAGCCGTTACCTTAGTGCGCGCAGGCCAATTTGTACCTGCCTATGACCGTCCCGCCATATCCAATGGTGCTATAGTCGTCGAAGGCAAGATAGTTAAAGAAACTGGGACCTATGATGAGCTCTTAAAACGGTATCCGAATGCCAATGAGATTGGGGGCGATCAATTTCTTCTAATACCTGGGCTGATCAATGGCCATGGCCATGGCCGGGGGTTGAGCGATTTCC
>Ga0307418_1000422_pt1 | contig 12728 bp, 11 predicted proteins | sample SalMarWE160220MG_2_FD_202160 | JGI IMG/M metagenome (GOLD analysis project Ga0307418, IMG submission 202160) | Salt marsh sediment microbial communities from the Plum Island Ecosystem LTER, Massachusetts, United States - WE1602-20 | ecosystem: Environmental > Aquatic > Marine > Intertidal zone >...
CGTCACTTTCGAGGCGCTCTATCGGCCCGAGTTCCACCTCGAGCGAGCCTCGGACGACCCGGCGGGCCGATCGGGACCCGTCCACTACCGGTTCCAGGTGCTGCCGATCTTCGAGCGCTTTCTCTACCGGCCGGTCGTGCGAGCGGTCGAATGGCTCGCCGACGTCGTCCGGCCGATCCAGTCCGGCGACGTCAACCTCTACCTCCTCTACGTGCTTCTCGTCGTGATCGTCGCCTACCTCATCTACACCTACTGAGTGCGCGCCGACGAGGAGAGAGCGCCGAACGCGGTGAGCGTCGACACGGCCATCCAGCCGGCGGCGTAGAGGAAGCCGACGGTCGGCGACACCGCGGTCCAGAGCAGTCCCACGGCCGCCGAGGAGGCGAAGTCGCCGCACGACTGGACGCCGCCGAGCAGACCGAAGCCGCTGCCGCGGAGCCGGTCCGGCAGCAACCCGGCGACGAGCGCCGACTCCGCCGTCTCGGCCAGGCCGATGCCGCTGCCCGCGAGCAGGAAGGCGCCGACGAGGATCGGCCAGGAGTGGAACGGCAGCGCGAAGAGCGCGTACGCGGCGATGTAGAGCGTGGCGCCGGAGGCGAAGACGAGGCGTGGGCCCACCCGGTCGAGCCAGTGCCCGCCGCCGTAGGCGACGAACGAGCCGAAGAGGTTGTGGCCGGCGTAGATGAAGACGGCGAGCGAGGTCGCGGCGGTGGCCGAGCGCCCGCCGTGATGGAGCAGCGTCGTCGCGCGGAGGATGAGGAGCGTCGTCGCGACGTTGCCGAGCTCGAACGCCGCGATGGGGACGAGTGGCCGCAGCAGGCCCGCCTCGCGCAGGCCGCCGAGCTCGAGCCGTGCGCGCCGCCGCTCCGGTGAGGCGGCTCGGTGACGGCGCGCCTCGGTTGCGGCGAAGGTGATGGCGAGGGCGGCGAACAGTCCCGGTACGGCCGAGAGGTAGAGGGTGTGCCTGATCCCGAGCGTGGCGACGAGGCCGGCCGCGAGCAGCGGGCCGGCGACGGCGCCGAGGTTGTCGCCGGCGCGCTCGAGTCCGAAGGCGCGGCCGTACGCCTCGGGCGGCGCGAGCGAGGCGAGCAGCGCGTCGCGCGCAGGTGAGCGGATGCCGCGTGCGAGCCAGGCGCCCGCGCGCGCGAGCCCCGCCTGCCAGACGGCGCCCGAGAGGCCGATCGCGCCGGTTGCCGCGGCCGTGACGAGGTAGCCGCCCGACGCCATGCCCTGCCGGCGGGACTCGTCGTTCGCGAGCGGACCGCCGACGAGCTTCGCGACGCCTGTGAGGGCGTCGGCGATGCCCTCGATGACTCCGAGCGCGCCGGCGGTCGAGCGCAGGGTGACCGTGACGAACGTCGGGAGGAGCGACGTCGCGATCTCGTGTCCGGAGTCGCTGAAGAAGCTCGCGAGCCCGACGCCGCCGACGCCCGGCGTCAGCCAGCGACGGGGCTGGTCGTCCGGCTCCACGCGCCGGTTCTATCAGCGCGGACGGCTCAGCCGGTGGCCGGCCTGAGCGCGACGAGCAGCCCGCCGTCGTCGTCGAGGGCGGGGAAGAAGTCGCCGACGACGCGCTTGAGATGGCCGGCGCGGGTGCGGAGCTCGAGCTCCTCGTCCAGGCGGCGCACGCCCCATTCGAGCGAGAGCTTGACGGGGTTCTTCTCCTCCTCGAAGCCCTGCAGGTCGAAGGCGCTGACGACGTCGCTGCCGATCACGTCCGCCTCGCTCCAGCCGCTCAGCTCGAAGATGCCGCGGCCGAGCGCGAGGATCCGCCCCTCCTGGTCGCACGTGACGAAGCCCGTCGTCGGCGCGGGGTAGTAGTCGTCCATCAACTCGAAGAGGAAGCCGAAGCCGCAGCGGTGGCAGGCGACGGCCTTGTCGAACAGCCCTTCCTTGCCGTCGGTGTCGACCGAGCGCTCCTTGCAGTTCGGACAGATGAAGTGCGGCACGACGTTCAGGGTAGCCGGGGGCAGTGGGCCGGCCGGGAGGCTCAGAACCACCTCTTGCGGCGGAACCACCAGAGCTGCGCGAGCGTGGTGACGACGATCACCGCCCAGACGTAGCCGTAGCCGAACGACCACCGCAGCTCCGGCATGTCGTGGAAGTTCTGGCCGTAGACGCCGACGATGAAGGTGGGGACGAGCAGGAGCGACGCGACCACGGTCAGCCGCTTCATGACCTCGTTCTGGTCGTTCGCGATCTTCGCCTGGTGGTAGTCGCGGACGCCGGCGAGGAGGTCGCGGGCGAGCTCGAGCCCGTCCGCCGCGCGCTGGAGCTTGTCGTAGGCGGCGTTGAAGGCGATCTCGACCTCGTGCGGGAACACCTGGGGCCCCTCCTCGACCTCGACCGTGCCGTCGATCACGCGTCGCACCGCGTCGCGCATCGGCCCGAGCGTGCGGCGAATGTGGAGGAGGTCGTGGCGAAGCGTCGAGATGCGGGCGCGCGTCAGCTCCGCCGGCTGCGCCTCCACCCGGTCCTCGAGCCCGTCGATCTCGTCGTCGAGTGCGTCGACGAGGTCGAGGTAGCGCTCCGCGATCTCGTCCACGAGCCGGTAGGCGAGCATCCCTGCGGGCTCGTCCGCCTTCTGCACCTTGCTCAGCGGGCTGAGCTCGCACGGCGGCCTGCCACCGGGCGGCGTCTTGCGGACGGTGAGGAGCATGTCGGGCGTGAGGACGACGTCGAGCTCCTGGTAGTAGACGCTGTCGTCCTGCGGATCGACCACCGCCACGAGGAAGATCCCGAACACGTAGTCGCCGTGCCCGACGAGGGTGGGGCGCGGCTCGTCCTCGTGCTCCGCAGGCGCGAGCAACCGCTCCAGCGTGGTCCGGTCGAGCTCGCGCGGCGCCTGCGCGCGCAGCTCGTCGGGGCTCGGGTCGAGCAGGTCTGTCCAGGTGGCGGCCACCCCCGCGCGGATTCGCCGCGGCGACCGCTACACCTGCGTCCGGATCAGGGGAGTGGAAGGGGCGCCGGCCGCGGCGCCCCTCGTCTCCGGGCTCAGTTGAAGGCGGACCAGGTGGGATAGTCCGCGTTGGCCCCGGAGCCGTCGACGACGTAGATGATGACGTTGCTGCCGGCCGGGCAGAGCGTGCCGATGTAGTTGACCGGATCCTGGCCCGCGAGAATGGCGCTCGCGATGCCGGCGTTGCCGCCGTTGTTCCCGGCGTCGACGGTTGCGGTCACGTTCGACACGGTCACGGTGACCGTCGCGCAGTAGACGCCGGGGCTGACGAGACTCGACGCCGACACGTTCTTCGAGTGCGCGGTGTCGAGCGTCCCGCCCGCGTTGATGTGCGCGTAGGCAAGGGCCGATCCGGCAGGCCCGGTCGCGCCGGTAGCGCCGGCCGGTCCAGCGGGCCCTGCAGGCCCGGCAGGCCCGCGATGGCCCCTCAGCTGCCTGATCGCCTTCTTCGTGAGCCGGTTCGTGGCGATCGTGTGTCGCTTGATGTGCTTCCCGTTGATGAGTGTCGTGGCGGCCAGCGACGTCCCGCCGAGCGCAACGAAGAGCGCGATCAGCGAGATGACGAGAGCCGGGGACGGCCTACGTCCGAGACGAATCATCTGGATCCCCCTTTCGGAGGGGGCCGCACCCTCCCGTTGGCTGTTCGGGGAATCCTCTCAACCGCATCGAGTTCCGGTCAAGCCGGCCCCGGCGTCAGGTGGCGTGCGTCGGCTCGGCTTCCGGCCGTGGTGCGGTCGAGGCAGTGCCCGCGTGGCCCTCGTCGGCGGCGAGGAACCGCTCGGCGTCGAGCGCCGCCATGCAGCCGCTGCCGGCGGCGGTGATCGCCTGGCGGTAGGTGTGATCCTGGACGTCCCCGGCCGCGAAGACTCCCGGGATGTTCGTCGCCGTCGTGCCGGGCGTCGTGACGAGATAGCCGGCCTCGTCGTGGTCGAGCTGTTCGACGAACAGCTCCGTGTTCGGGTCATGGCCGATGGCGATGAACAGGGCGCCCGCCTCGACCTCCTCGGTCTCTCCCGTCTCGACGTTGCGGAGGAGCAGACCGCTGATCGAATCGTCGCCGAGCACGTCCTCCACGACGTACGGCGTCTTGAACTCGACCTTCTCGTGCGCCTGGGCTCGGTCGACCATGATCTGCGAGGCGCGGAACTCGTCGCGCCGGTGCACGATGGTCACCTTGTAGCCGAAGCGCGTCAGGAAGAGCGCCTCCTCGAGGGCCGAGTCGCCGCCGCCCACGACGTAGATGTGCTTGTCGCGGAAGAAGGCGCCGTCGCAGGTGGCGCAGGCGGAGACGCCGTGCCCCTGGAGCCGCTGCTCGTTCTCGAGGCCGAGCCAGCGGGCGCTCGCCCCGGTCGCCACGACCACGGCGCGGGCCTGGTACTCCTCGTCCTCCGTCCAGACGCGGAACGGCCGCTCCGAGAAGTCGACCCGGCTCACGTCGTCGGTCACGAACTCGGTGCCGAAGCGCTCGGCCTGGCGGCGGAAGTCCGCCATCATCTCGGGGCCGAGGATGCCGTCCGCGTAGCCGGGGTAGTTCTCGACGTCGCTCGTGAGCATCAGCTGGCCGCCCCAGCTGAAGCCCTCGATCACGAGCGGGCTCAGATTCGCCCGCGCTGCGTAGAGGGCTGCGGTATAGCCGGCGGGGCCGCCGCCGATCACGATCAACTCGCGTACGTCGCTCATCGGTTCCTTTCTCGCAGAAGTATCACCCTCTATTAAACGACCCGGGTCGGATCGGCGTTCCCCGGACCCGGCCGGAGCGGAATCCCGGGCAACGGTGCGGCGTGCGCCGCTGCGCCCGGCGGAGCGGGCGCTCACGGGCGCTCGCGGGCTCTCAGGCGGCGTCGGCGGCGGGCGGCAGCGCGCGATCGTCCGCCTGCCGTCCTGCGATCTCGACCGTCTGCGGCGGTTGCGCCGCGCGGTCGACGCCCTCGAGCTCGGGCAGGTCCTTCTTCGGCCGGACGCCGTGCTCGGTGAGCTCACGGGCCTTCGGCAGGACGCGCCGCTCGAGCGAGCCGACCGACTGGTTGTACGCCTGCACGGCGCCGTCGAGCCGCTTGCCGAGCCCGACGAGGTGCTCCGTCATCGTGGTCAGCCGCTCGTAGAGCTCCTGGCCGAGCCGGTTGACCTCCCGGGCGCTCTCCGCGACCTTCTCGTCGTTCCAGACGGCCCCGACGGTGCGCAGCAGCGCGATCAGCATCATCGGGCTGGCGAGGATCACGCGGTCGTTGCCTCCGCTGCCGAGCAGCGACGGATCGGCCTCGACGGCCGTGCGGAAGAACCCCTCGCCGGGGAGGAACATGACGACGTACTCGGGGCTGCCCTCGAGCTGGTTCCAGTACGACTTCGAGCTCAGCTGCTTCACGTGCTCGCGCACGTGACGTGCGTAGTCGGCGAGGAGCGCCGGCCGCTCCTCCTCGGGGGCGTTCACCGAGTCGAGCAGCGCCTTCAACGGCGCCTTCGCGTCGACGACGATCCGGCGTCCCCCGGGCAGCCGGACGACGAGATCGGGGCGGTAGGCCCGGCCGTCGGCGACGGTGTGGACCTCCTCCTCGAAGTCGCAGTAGGCGAGCATGCCCGCCGTCTCGACGGCGTTCCGGAGCTGCATCTGTCCCCAGGCTCCACGCACCTCCGACGACCGCAGCGCCGTGGCGAGGCGCGCCGTCTCGACGCGCACCTGGTCACTCGTCTGCACGAGGCTCTGCACGGAGGTTCGCAGCGCGCCGTAGTCCTGCCGGCGCGACCGCTCCAGCTCGTTGATCTCCTTCTGCACGGACGTGAGCGCGTCGCGAACCGGCTGGACGAGCTGCGCCACTGCCTGCTCCTTCTGTCCGAGCCGGCCGGATGCGAGCTCGAGGAAGGACTCCGTGTTCTTGCGCAGCGCGTCCGCCGCGAGCGCGTCGAAGCGGTCGGAGAAGCCGCGCTCCGCCTGCTCGAGCGCCGCCACCTTCTCCGTCGTGCGAGCCCGTTCGTGCTCCAGCTCGATGCGGAGCGCAGCCGTCTCTCCGCCGGTGCGGGCGCGGGCGACGAGCCAGGCTGCCGCGGCCCCGAGGAGGACTCCGACGATGAGGGCTACCACGATCACGGGGGGCGCAAAACCCTAGTGACCGCGTCGGACGGCACCGCCCCGGACCACCAAAACGCCGGCCCCGACGAACCCGTGAGTCCATCGGAACCGGCTCGCAGAGCCTACTCTCCGGCGGCCGTTCGGGTCAAGCAGAAAATCGGCGCTCTTTGCGCACTTTTGCGGCGGCTTGCCGTTACGCGCCGCGAAGTGCCTTGTCGAGCGCCTGCTCGGTCTGCTGGAGGTTCGGCGCGTAGCCCGCCGGCACGATGTCGTGGAGCTTGCCGCCGGCGGGGCCGACCCACACGGTGGGCGTCCCGGTGACCTTCCCCTTCTTGGCGAGCTTGTCGACGGCGCTCGCGATCTCCTTCACGCGTGACCCGTTCTTCGCGGCCTGCCACGTGCTGAGCTTCAGGCCGGTGACGCTCGCGGCGATCTTGGTCATCATCGCGTCGGACAGCCAGCCGCTGTTCTCCTGCTGCTGGTTGTCGTACAGGACCTTGGCGTACTCGTAGCCCTTGTTCTGGAAGGAGGCGGCGATGAGGCCGAGGCGCCCCGTGTCCGACTGGGGCCCGATGAACGCCCACGGCTCCAGGTGGAGCTGCACCTTGCCGGTGCGGATGTACTTCTTGACGATCGTCGGCAGGTAGTTGACCTCGTAGTTCTGGCAGACCGGGCACTGGACGTCGATGAACATCTCCATCTCGACCGGCGCGCTCGGCCTGCCGAGGACGAGCCCGTTCTGCGGGATCCCCTTGAAGAGGTTGTTCGCCTCGGGTGCGCCCGGCAGAGCGACCGCGGAGCTCGCGTCGCCGACCGTGACGCCCTGGAGCGCGCCGGAGCCGCTCGCGTTGCCGCCGCTGAAGGCGACGGCGAGGCCGATGCCCAGGCCGGCGAGCACGACGACCGCGGCCGCGATCGCGAGCACGCGCGGCGACGCCTGACGCGGCGCCCGGATTCCTCCGCCCTTCGAGCGCACCGGCGGCGGCGTCGAGGCGGCTTGCCGCCGCTGCTGTCTGGCCCTCTTACCGCTCGGCATCCGCGGGAAGGGTAGCGGCCTCCTCGGTGGTCCCGGTGCTCGCGAGGAGCAAGAACCCGACGAGCAGGAGGAAGCCGGTGAGCGCCAGGGTCGGGACCTGCAGGTAGCCGAAGGACTCGGGCTCGATCCAGTTGGTGCCGCAGCCGGCGCCCGGGGCGGAGACGAAGCAGCCCTGTGGCTCGACGATCGCGTGGTAGGCGATCAGCATGTGGTAGACGGAGACGCCGGCGCCGACGACGGGGAGCGGGAGGAGGTAGCGGGCCACGCGGTTGTCGGCCCGCGCGGCGACGAGGAGCGTCAGGATCGCGAGCGGATACATGCAGATCCGCTGGTACCAGCACAGCTCACAGGGGATGAAGCCGGCGATCTCGGAGTAGAAGAGGCTGCCGCCGGTGGCGATCGCCGCGACGACGAACGCGGCCCACAGCTCATAGCCCCAGAGCAGCCGCCGGATCCCGTCCAGCGGCCCGCGCACGCCTGCGAGCGCGAGCAGCCCGACGAGGAGAAGCAGCACGACGAGCACCTGTCCGGCGACGCCGAGCACGGAGAAGGCGTAGATCGCGTCGCGCGTCATGGGCGCGTACCGTACCGGGCGCCGGGGTGGCGGAACTGGTCAGACGCGCCCGACTTAAAATCGGGTGGCCTTCGGGTCGTGCGGGTTCGAGTCCCGCCCCCGGCATCCGGCGACCTCGACGTCTCGCGTCACCCGGGAGACGGTGTCGCGTCCGGGCTCTCTTCGCTGTCGCGGAGGTACTGGTGGACGAAGGCGATGGCCATGCTGCCCTCGCCGACGGCCGCCGCGACCCGCTTCACAGGGCTGAAGCGGACGTCGCCGGAGGCGAAGATGCCGGGGACGCTCGTCTCGAGAAGGTAGGGGTCGCGGTCGAGCGGCCACCGTCCCGCGGCGCGCACGTCGGGGCCGGTGAGCACGTAGCCCTTCTCGTCGAGCGCGATCTCGGGAGGGAGCCACGACGTCTGGGCGTCCGCGCCGATGAAGATGAACAGCCCGCCCGATTCGAGTCGCGTCGTCTCGCCGGTCCCGCTGTCGTGGACGTCGATCGCCTCGAGCGAGGCGTCGCCGTGCGCGGCCGTCACCTCCGTCCGGAAGAGCACGCGGATGTTGTTGCGGGCGGCGAGCTGGTCGACGAGGTAGCGCGACATGCCCTTGTCGAGCGTCGTGCCGCGGTAGAGGATGGTCACGCTGCGCGCGTGCGACGAGAAGTACAGCGCCGCCTGGCCGGCCGAGTTTCCCGCCCCGACGATGTGGACGTCGAGGCCGTGGGTGTTCGGCGCCTCGCTGCGCGCCGCGCCGTAGAAGATCCCCTTGCCCGCGAGGCGGTCGAACCCCTCGACCTCGAGCCGCCGCCAGGAGACACCGCAGGCGAGGATGATCGTGCGCGCCTGCAGGACGTCGCCTCCGTCCAGGTGGATCCGGTGCGCAGCGGCGTCGATCCGGGTCACCGACCGGGTCACGACGATCTCGGCGCCGAGCCTGCGGGCCTGGCGGAGCGCCCGGCTCGAGAGCTCGTCGCCCGACACGCCGGACGGGAAGCCGAGGTAGTTCTCGATCCGCGACGACGTACCCGCCTGGCCGCCCGGCGCCTCGCACTCGATCGCGAGCGTCCGGAGGCCCTCCGAGGCGCCGTACACGGCGGCGGCGAGGCCGGCCGGGCCGCCGCCGACGATCACCGTCTCGTACTCGGCGGCCGCCGGCTCGGTCGCGATCTCGAGGAGCTCCGCGACGCGCCGTAGCTGTGGCCGCACGACCGTCTTGCCGTTCGCGACGCGCAGGACGGGGTAGTCGTCCTCGGCCGGCAGCGCATCCCCCCATTCCTCCACGTCGGCGGCCACGTCCGGCTGGAGCCAGCGGAACCGGACCTGGTTGCGGTCGAGGAAGCGTCTCAGCTCCGCGCACGAGGCGTCCCATCGGTGCCCGAGCACGGTCGCGCGAAACTGCGCCGTCTCGGCGAGGCGGGCCCGCAGCCCTTTCGCGCCGCTGAGCCGGTTCTGCGCCAGCGCGTCGACCCGCTTGTCGACCGCGGGCGCGACGGCGGCGATCGCGCGGTAGTCGTCCGGCTCGAGCCGGAAGACGCGGGAGGGCTCCACCGCGCGGTACCCGCCGGGTTGCGGCATCCCGAGCGTGATCGAGAGCTCGCCGATCACGTCGCCGGGCCGTCGCTCGCCGATCACGCTCTCGATGCCGTCGGCGAGCCTGACCACCTCGACCCGACCCTCGAGGAGGCCGAAGAGCGCCGGTGGGTCCCCCTCGTGAGCCACGTACTCGCCCGGCGGGAGGTCGATGTCCGCCGCCGCGCGGCAGAGCCGCTCGCATTCGTCCGGCCCGAGGTCCGCGAAGACCGCGATCGAGCGGATCTCCTCCATCGTCACCATCGTCGGCGTCTATTCGTACCCGAGATCGCGGAGCCGGTCGACCATCCGGCGCTCCTCCTCCTCGGAGTAGACGGGCTCGTCGGTCGCCTCGCGCGGAGCCGCGGCCGGCGCGACACCCGCAGCCGGCGCCCCCTCCTCGAGGATCGCGTCGAGCGGCTCGCCGTCGAGGCCCTCCGCCGAGAGGCCCAGCAGGCGGAGGATCGTCGCGGGCAGCTGCACGATCTCCGCGCCTTCGGGCACGTCCGCGGGCTGGATCCCGGGGCCTGCGGCGGCGAGGATGCCGGTCACGCCGTGATGGCCCGAGTAGCCGTACGAGTGCTCGGGGTCGAGGCTCTCGCGCCGCTCGAACGCGGTCTCGAAGCGCCGGCGCGACGGGTCGACCTCGATCCGCTCGTCGTGGGGGATGAGCACGAGCTCGGGCGCCTTGTCGAGGAACGGCCCTGCGTAGAGCTCCTCCTTGCGCAGCACCTGGAAGGCGGGCTCGCCGGTCTCGGGATGGGGTACCTCCGCGAGCTCCGCCGCGAGCGCCTCGAGATAGGCCGGGTCGTTGCGCGCGCCCGTCAGCTCGCCGAGATAGACCTGGCCGCCCGAGGCGAAGCCGTAGGCGCGCGTTCTGCCGAAGTCGATGTCCGCGAGCTTGCGCTCCGCGGCGGGGCGCGGCAGGAAGGGGAGCGTGTCGAGCGCGCGCCCCCACCACGGCAGCATCCGCCCGAGCTTGTTGTCGACGCGTGCGGCGTAGTCGAGCCGCGTGCGGAGCAGCGGCTGCAGCGACCGCCGGCGGAAGCGCAGGTGGCCGTGCTCCTCGAGCCAGCGGTCGAGGTGGAACATCCAGTAGATCGGCTGCATCCCGTGGTCGGAGAAGAGGAGGACGGTCGGCTCCTCGCCGTAGCGCTCCGCCGCCTCGTCGATCAGCTCGCCGCAGAGGGCGTCCACGCGCTCGTAGACGCGCAGCAGCTCGTCGCCCGCGCCGCTCGCCGCGTGCGCCGGATGCTCCGGGTCGATCCGCGCGTAGCCGAGGTGGCCGACGTGGTCGGTGCTCATGAAGTCGACGCAGAGGAAGCCGAGCTCCGGCTCGAGCTCGTATGCGAGCTTGCAGACGCCCGCGATCTGCTCGGCATGCTCGAGCAGGCGCCCGGCGTAGGCGGGGAAGTCCTCCCACCAGCGCTCGGCCATCGGATGGTGCGCGCTGACGAGGTCGGGATAGGCGGCGAGGATCCGCTCCTCGGCACTCTGCGGCAGGATCTGCGGCCGCTCCGGGCCGCCGTAGCCGGTCACGACGATCCCCTCGATCGGCTCCGCCGGGTACGTGAACGGGACGCCGACGAAGGCGGAGCGGATGCCGGCCGAGCCGAGCAGCCGCCAGAGCGGCGTCCCCGCCCTGCTCGCGGCGCTCTCGAGCCGCTGGCGGCCGCGGTTCGGGTTCGTCGAGAAGTTGAAGATGCCGTGGCGTCCCGGGTTGAGCCCGGTCAGGAACGACGACCAGGCCGTCGGCGTGTAGGCGGGGATCGTCGAGCGGAGCGGCCCGAACGTGCCCTCGCGCGCGAGCCGCGAGATCGTCGGCAGCCGTCCCTCGGCCATCCAGCGCCGGACGAGGTCGTAGTCGCCCCCGTCGAACGCGAGGGCCAGGACCCTCATCGGCGGCCGAGCACGTCGAGGTAGACCTGCTCGAGCTCCGTCGTCGGGTCGCCGAAGCGGGCGTGCACCTCGCGGAGGTTCCGCTCGCCGTAGCGGCTCCGCAGCTCCGGGTCGCGGGCGAGGCGCAGGATGGCGGCGGCCACCTCGTCCACGCCGTGGCGGTCGACGAGCTCGCCGCCGGAGCCCTGCTGGATCCACTCCTCCATCGACGGTGCGCGGCCGACGACGAGGGGCAGGCCGCTCGCCATCGACTCGAGCAGCGAGGCGGGGGAGGAGTCGACGTCCGCGAGCGTGACCGCGAAGTCGGCCGAGGCGGTCATCGCGGGAAGCTCGGTGAACGGCAGCTCCTGCACGGCCATGTACGGCTCGAGGCCGAGCTTCGACGCGAGCCGGTCGAACTTGCTGCGCGTCCAGCCGCCGCCGGAGCTCGAGAAGAGCCGCAGCTCGGGCAGCTCCTGCCGCGCCTGGGCGAACGCCCTGAGCAGGACGTCGAGGTTCGTGTAGGGGCGGAAGTGGCGCAGCGAGAGGCAGACGACGGCGTCGTCCGGCCAGCCGAGCGCGCGCCAGCGGTCGCGGCTCGCCAGCTCGGGCGAGTAGCTGTCGATGCGGGCGTGCCAGAGGATGCGGTGGAAGAGGGCGGGGTCGGCACCGAGCCGGACCGAGGCGTCCTCGAGCGCCTGCGAGTTGACGACGTAGGCGAGGGCCTTGCCGGGGGCGATCCCGATCCGTGCGCGCCGCTCGGCCGCCGGCGACGACCAGGCGTCGACGATCGCGTCCTTCCCCCACGGGCTGACGACGAGCGGCTCTAGGCCTGCGAGCGCGGTCCACCAGCCGTACGGCAGGAGGTAGTGGGAGTGGACGATGTCGGGACGGATCTCCCTGCCGAGGCGGGCGAGCAGCGGCGTCATCCGGTAGCGGCGCACGAACGGGACGCGCAGGAGCGGGTCGAGCTCCTTGAGCTGGTGGACCCGGACGAGGTCGAGCTCTCCCGGGCGGGGGTTGACGCGCCCGGAGGCGATGTGCACCTCGTGGCCGCGCTCGGCGAGCCGCGTCGCCCAGCGGGAGAAGTGCTGCGACTTCGCGTCCCCGATGCCGAGGATGCGCAGCGACTCAGCCACGGGGCTCACTCATAGCCGTACCGCTCGAGAACGTCCCCGTAGCGCTCGTTGAACGTCTCGAGTACGTCGGCGGGGAACACGTCGCGCCACTGGCCCGGCCTCGGGTCGCGCACGTGCGGCGCCGTGGTGCGGAGGTTCGCCGCCTTGGTGCGTCGAGCCTGTCTGCGCCCGAGCGCCCGGAGCGGCCATGAGAACCCGTAGTGCGCGAAGATCTCGGAGAACACCGTCTCCTCGTTGCCGACGATGTCCTCGTAGCGCCACACGCGAATGCCCGGATCGTCTTCGGGCCACTGCCGCATCGACTCGAAGTGGCCCGCCCGCATCTCCATCTCCGCGAGCAGGCCCTCGCGGAGATCGAGCCGTTGCAGGCAGTCGGCGAACGACTCCCCCTCCCGCAGGCTGCTCGGGATGCGGCCGTTCACGATCATCCAGTCGGCCGCGGTGGGGTTCTCGACCAGCGTCCATTTCTCCGCGCCGCGCCGGTGGTAGTGGTAGCCCGAGACGACGAGGTCGCGGGGGTCGCGC
>Ga0307418_1000424_pt1 | contig 12704 bp, 15 predicted proteins | sample SalMarWE160220MG_2_FD_202160 | JGI IMG/M metagenome (GOLD analysis project Ga0307418, IMG submission 202160) | Salt marsh sediment microbial communities from the Plum Island Ecosystem LTER, Massachusetts, United States - WE1602-20 | ecosystem: Environmental > Aquatic > Marine > Intertidal zone >...
GGCGAGGTCTGAACGAAATCGACGACGCGGATCCGGCGCTGGCCCTGCACGATCGCGCGGACCGTCCCGTCCTGGAGCTGCACGACCTGGGCGATCTTCGCCATGGTGCCAACCGAGTACAGCTCGGATGGGTCGCCGATCTCTTCCTGCTCTGGCTGGCGCTGCGTCACGAGCGCGATTGGTCCGCCGCTGTCGACAGCGGCGTTGAGCGCGGCGACGCTCTTCTCACGGCCGACCTGGAGGGGGACGATCATCTCCGGGAAGATGACCGTCTCCCGGAGCGCGACGAGCGGCAGCTCGCGCGGCCCGCCCGTGGCGGGCGTGCGCTCCTGCTGCTCCTCCGGGTTCGACGGTCGCTTGGCCATCAGGGTCTCCTTGGGTGCCGGCCGGTCGTCAGGCCGGCGGCTCAGATTCTGGATGCTGGTTGGATGGTGGTGGGTTCGATCGTGGGTTCGGGTCTGGTTGCCGGGACGCCGACCGGGGCTCGCGGAGCCGCCGTTCGGCCGATCAGCCATCTTGGCCAGGGTCGGCGCGACCGGTCCGGCCGGACTGGCGTTTGCCTGTGCCGTCCTGGTCACGGGTCCCTTCGTCATAAAGCGCCTCGAGGATCCGCATGCGGAGCCGTTCCTCGAGCTCGAACAGTGTCCGCACCCCGGCAAGGTTCACGCCGCGGTCGCGGGTCAGATGCCGGATCCACAGGATCCGACGGATGTCCTCTTCGGAGTACAGGCGGATGTTGGTGGGCGTGCGCGCCGGGCAGACGAGCCCCTCGTCCTCGTAGATGCGCAGCGTCCTCGGATGGGCCGAGACGAGCGTTGCCGCGACGCTGATGACATAGACGGGCCGGGTGGGATCGCGGTCGGGCCGGCGCGCAGCCGCCACGGTGATCAGGCTCCGGTCTTCGTTTCGACGGCCTTCGCCTGGCCGGCCGTCACCGGCCGGATGTGGATCTGACGCGGCTTCACCTGCTCGGCCTTCGGGATCCGCAGGCTCAGCACGCCGTGCTCGAAGGTCGCTTCCGCCTGATCGGCCTCGAGGCCGGTGGGCAGCGTGACCGTGCGCATCAGGGTCCCGCGTGAGATCTCGCGGACGAGCCAGTCACCCTGCTCGTCCGTCCGCTCGGTGCGATCCTCGGCACGGATCGTCAGGGTGCCGTTCTCGACGGTGATCTCGACATCCTCGGGCTTGACACCCGGGAGCTCGGCCTCGACGAGCAGGGCGTCGGGCGTAGACCGGACGTCGAGGGGCAGGCGGGAGACGTCCCCGCCGGAGTAGCCGTTGACCGGCCGGAACACGGTGTCATCAAAGAGACGGTCCATCGCCTGGCGAAGCGTCATGAGCTCGCTGAAGGGCGACGAGCGGCGCACCAGCGTCATCTGTCGAGCCTCCTGCCTGATCGCCGCCGGCTCTACGCCGGCGACGCGGTGTGGGTCCCCGCGGTCACTCCCGACCGGGGCATGGCGCATACTAGAACCTTGACAATTGCGTTGTCAAGATAGATGCCTCCGGCAATGCTAACAAACCCGGCTGGCAGAGGTCACGCAATCCCTCCGGGCCGTCTACGCTCATCCGCCGCAGCCGCCGACTCAGCACCGAGATCGGGCGCCGTCCGTCACCCGCGCGGACGGAGCCGCCCGGCTCCGGGCTCCGGATCAGGCCTCGATCGGCTCCCCGATGAGCTGATGGCGCAGCTCCGCTTCGCAGTCGGGGCGTCCGATGGCGATCACCTTGTCACCCTCGGCCAGGATGGTGTCCGTAGCCAGCGAGCGCGGCGAGCCGTCACGGATCAGTCCGAACAGCGAGCACCCATTGGGGACATCCAGATCGAGGGCGACCTTGCCGATGGCGGGCGAGCCCTCCTGGAGGTGAGCCTCGATGATCTCGAGCTCGCCGATGCCCAGCGCCGCCAGGTGGAGCAGCTCGTGGACGGGAATGTCCTGCTCGATCGAGCCCAGGATCATCCGGGTCGGGCTGATGATCTCGTCCACGCCGAGGTGGCGGAACAACGCCTCGTTCTTGGGGTTGTTGACCCGGGCGATCGTCCGCGGCACGTCGAAGTGGTGCTTCGCCATCTGGCAGATGACGAGGTTGTCCTCGTCGTCGCCGGTGACCGCGGCCACGATGTCGGCGCGGTTCGCACCCGCCTCCCGGAGGTACTTGCCCTCACAGCCGTCGTGCGAGATGACGACCGAGCCAATCTCGTCGGCGATCTGCTCGGCACGCCTTCGATCCTTCTCCATCAGCACGACCTCGTGCCCGGACGCGATCAGCTCCCTGGTGAGGTAATAGCCGACCTTACCCCCACCGACCACCATGACGAACATCGATCAGGCCTCCGGAGACGTGGCGCCCGTGGCCGGTCCCGTCTCCGGCCCCGCCGCTCCCCCGGTCGCTGATGAAGCACCCGACGAGTCAGCGTCGCTCGAAGCCCCATCGCCATCGCTGGTCGAGCCGTCGCCCGACGCGGCCACGGTCACCGTGTCGGACGCCACGCCATTGCCGTTCCCGGCGTGCGGGTGGTGCTGGGTCGGGGCGTAGATGCCGGGACGCTCCGGCGCCGCCTGGCCGACGTACTCGAGCACCGACGTCATCACCAGATTGGTGCGACACACCGCTGCGATGCCGAGGTGCGCGTACGCCGCGGCCCGGACCGGATCGTTGATCTTGGCCACACAGCGCCTGGCCCCGAGTGACTCGATGCCGAGCTGGGCCGCCATCACGTTCCGGTTGTCGCCCTCGGTCATGGCGAGGAACAGGTCGGCATCCTCCGCGCCTGACTGGCGCAGCGTGTCCTCGTCGGTGCCGTCACCGCGCCGGGCGAGGCCGCCGAACGTCACCGGCAACCGATCGAACGCGGACGATGTCAGGTCGATGATCAGGACCTGCCAGCCGGCCCGGTCCAGCTCGTCGGCGATTCCGGCGCCGACGCGACCGCAGCCCACGATCACGGCTTTCATGTCTGCTCCTCGGGCATCGCCTCGCGGATGATCCACACGGCGCACGGGGCGTTCCTCAGGATGTACGGGATGGTCCGGCCGATCGCGAAATCGCCGCCGAACCGGCGCCGAAACGGGAGCCCGGCGATGATCAGGTCGGCATCGCGCTCGGAGGCCTCGTCGACGATCGCCGCGCCCACGTCCCTCGCCTGGAGAAGCACGGTATCGAGCCCGTGGCCCGACGCCTCTGCCGTCGCCTCGGCGATGTCCAGGACCCGCTGGGCATCTTCGGACTGCCCGGCCACATCGGCATCGAGCGGCAGCGTCCAGTCGATCTCGACCACGTGCACGCCCACCAGCTCGGCCCGGGATGCGCGTGCCATCTCGGCGGCGAGAGCGACGATGGGCCGGTCGGTGCGGACCCCGGACAGCGCGACGACCGCGCGCCGGAACTGTGGAGCCGAGCTGTCGGCCAAGGTGCCAGGAGCCTCCCGCCTGATCGACGGCCGTGGGCCAGGTTTGGGCCCCGCCACATCGGACGTCACGCCGGGCCACGATACCACCGGATCCGGCTCGTCCCCAACGCCGGCTCGTGCTCGAGCCGGGAGCGCCGGTGCAGCGGCGCGCCACCCCTGCACAGAGCGGTGTGTGCCCGGTTGCGACTATGCGCGGGCCTGCTCCGCGCGCCGGTAGGGGACGTCCGCGATCACCGTGTGCTCCCGGCCGACGAGGGCGGCCTTCAGCCGCTTCGACGCCTGGTTGTAGAGCAGGCGGTCCCACCAATGCTTGGCGATGTACTCGGGCAGCACGACGATCGTGATCGGGGCGTCGCGATCAGGCGGCCAGGCCCGGTCGAGCACGTCCAGATACGTCACCAGCGGCCCCACGAGCGCCCGGTACGGCGACTCCACGATGACCAGCGGGACCCCGGGCAGCTGGCGCTCCCATCGATCGCGCAGGGCATCAGCCTCCTCCGCGTCGGTGGTCACGTAGACCGCCTGCAGCAGGGACGGGTCGCTGGCCAGGGGGCGCCCGAACATCACGGCCTGGATCACCGAGCGGTTCAGACCGTTGACCGGGATCACGACCCGCTGCGCACGGTGAGTCTTGTCGAACACCAGGTCGTCGCGCACCGAGAGCTCCCTTGCCTGCCCGTCGTACTGGCGCCGGATGAACAGCATCGTGCCGACGAGGGTGGGGATCAGGATGATCACGAACCAGGCCCCGGCCGAGAACTTGATGTACACGACCACGCACAGGATCACGAACGTCAGCACACCGCCAAACAGGTTGATCACGAGCCGATGGCGCCAGCCCTGCGGACGGGTCGCGAGCCAGTGGCGGACCATGCCACTCTGGGAGATCGTGAAGTCGATGAACACGCCGATCGCGTACAGGGGGATGAGGGCGTGGGTGGATCCGCCGCCCGCCGTCACCACCAGTGCGGCCACGACCCCCAGCAGCAGGATCCCGGTTGAGAACGCCAGGCGGTCGCCCCGGAATGCGAACTGGCGTGGCACGAACCCGTCCTCGGCGAGCACGGCGGCCAGGCGCGGGAACGCCGCGAACGAGGTGTTGGCTGCCAGGAACAGGAGGAGCGCGGTGAACGCCTGGAACAGGTAGAAGGCGAGGTTGTCCCCATATACGTGCTTCGCGATCTGGGCGATGACGGTCTGGCGAGGCTCCTCGATCGGCAGGATGTGGAAGTTGGTTGCCATGAACGTGATGCCGATGAACAGCGTGGCGAGGATGATCGCCATCGCCATCAGCGTCGCCGCCGCATTGCGCGGCTCGGGCGGCTTGAACGCCGGCACCCCGGTCGCGATCGCCTCGGTCCCGGTCAGGGCCACGGCACCCGATGCGAACGCCCGCAGGAGGATGAGGATCCCCACCGACTCCGTCGTGTGCTGCAGGGCCTCGGTGACCTGGGCCGTCGGCGCGGGTCCCGTATCGCCCTGGACCAGGATCCGGAACACACCGATCGCGATCATCAGGAACGCGCTGCCGAGAAACAGGTAGGTCGGGATCGCGAAGATGTTGCCCGCCTCGCGGATGCCGCGCAGGTTGCCCAGGGTGATGAGCCCGATCGCCACGATGCCGATCTCCACCCGAACCGGATCGAGCTCGGGGACCGCCGATGCGATCTGCTCGACGGCCGACGACGTCGACACCGCCACGGTGAGCGTGTAGTCGACCAGCAGCGCGGAGGCCGCGATCAGCGAGGCGAGGCGCCCGAAGTTCGCCTTGGAGACCGAGTACGAGCCGCCGCCGTTTGGGTACGCGATGCACACCTGGCGGTAGCTGAAGGCGACGACCCCGAGCAACACGGCGATCGCGACGCTGACCTCGATCGAGAAGCCGAACGCGGCGCCGCCGGCGCCGGCCAGGATGAACGCGAGGATGATCTCCTCGGTCGCGTAGGCGGAGGACGAGATCGCGTCCGAGCTGAAGATCGCGAGCGCCTTCTTCTTGGACAGCCGTTCGCCGATCTCCTCCTCGTTGGCCAGCGGACGGCCGATGAGGATCTGCTTGATCCGGGCCACCAGGCGGCCCATGGGGGTGGTCGGAGCGCTTGCGGCGGCCTTGGCAGTGAGCTGGCCGGGGCCCGTGTAGCGGAAGTAGGGCGTGTGATGCCGCTCGACCCGGACCCGGCGATCTCCGGGCTTGCGTCCGGAAATCGGACGGCGGCCCCCGATCACCGCGAGCTCCCGCTAGAGGCCATACGACAGCCGCGCCACCAGGCGCTCGGGCAGACCGACGTCGACCATGGCGGCCTGGACCTGTCTCACCTCGTACGCGGTCCGGTGCCATGTGATCGAGTCATCATCGGCGTCCACGAGGAGCCACGACGCGGTCGCGATCCCATCCCGCGGCTGCCCGACGCTGCCCGGATTGGCCAGCACCCGGCGGCCCGCGATCGCCAGCCGCGACCCGGCTCCGGGGCTCATCGCCTCCAGACGGCCATCCTCGTCCAGGAACGCGATCGGCACATGCGTGTGTCCATGGAGTCCGCTGGGTGTCGCCATCGCGGCGATGCTGGCCCTGGCGACCGGCGTCGAGGTCACGTATTCCCAGATCGGGTCCCTGGGACTGCCATGCACGAGCGTGAAGCCCTCGAGCTCGCTTCGCTCGGGCAGGCTGCCCAGCCATTCCAGCGTGTCGTCGCTGATCACCGACCTCGTCCACTCGATGGCACGTCGTGCGTCGACGTTGAAGGCATCGACGTCCAGCTCGCCGAGCGCGGCGGCGTCGTGATTGCCGCGCACACCCATCGCGCGGATCTCCCGCAGCCGGGCAACGACGCCGTCAGGGTCGGGCCCGTAGCCGACCACGTCGCCCAGCTGCCAGATGACGTCCACCGATGGCATGGCCGCCAGCACGGCATCGAGCGCCGTGAGGTTGGCGTGGATGTCCGAGAGGACGCCGATCCGCACGCTGCGAGGGTAGCGCAGCCGGCGAGCGCCGAAGCACCTCCGGGGCGCATGTGGCGTTCGGTCAATCGCCGGGCAAGACTCGCCTCTGGAGGTCCATGATCCCGGTCGCCCGATGGCCGGCGACCCTCGTCAAGCGCGGCTACAGCTGCCGGCGTCGTCGCTCCGCCGGGTCGCGTGGAAAGCGGTCATCGACCTGACCCCGCCGGGCGACGACCACCAGGCGATGAGACTCGAGCCCCGGGACGTGGCTGGGAACGATCTGGACCGGCCCCGCTCGGAGCGCTGCCAGCGCCCCACCGGCGGCCTCGAGCTCGGCATCGAAAGGCTCGCGTTTCCAGGCCACGAGGACCCCGTCCGGCGAGACGAGCGGCAGGGCAAGCTCGACGAGCTCGGACAGCGGAGCAACTGCGCGGGCGGTCACCACCGGCCACAACCCACGGTGTCGTGGGTCTCTGGCGAGCGCCTCGGCGCGGCACGCAACCGCGGCCACCCGCCGGGTGAGTCCCGTCGCCCCGATGGCGGCGCGCAGGAACGCCACCTTCTTGCCCACCGAGTCGACGAGCAGGGACAGATCGGTCGGCAGCGCGGCTGCCAGCGGCAGGCCCGGGTATCCCCCGCCCGATCCGAGGTCGAGCAGCCGGACCAGCCCTCGACCGCGGAGCACCGGCACGGCCGTCAGGCTGTCGAGCACATGGAGGGTGGCGATCATGGTCGGCTCGCGGATCGCGGTCAGGTTGATCGCCGCCGTCCAGGCGAGCAGCAGCCGGGCGTGCCCGTCGATCGTGTCCCGGGTCACCGGATCCAACTCGAGATCGAGGGCGCGGAGACCGGCATCGATCGTGTCGTGGTACTCGACGGGAAGCGGAGGAAGGTCCTGAACGCGCGTCGGGAGCGGACCTCTCGGCCGGTCCAGGGCACCCTCCTGTCTGGTCGTGCACCGGGCCGTCCGGGAGCCGCTCCCGGCGTGATCGTTCGCTGCGGCCGGCGTCCCTCCGGTCTTGCGCCGCCCAACTGGTTCCGGTCCGAGTCTCCCCGGGCCCCATTCGGGCGGCGTTCCCCGTTGCGCACAAGCCGCGTGCGGAGTGCGGACGTTAGGCGCCGCCGGCGCCGAGGTCAAGACCCTTATCCACGAATCGCCGGGCCGGCGGATGAGATGTGGATAACCGGCCCGACGATCCACGTCCCGCCGCGCGGCGATGAGCCGAATGGATCAGCCGTTGCGGCCGTCCGTCGCTCGCGTGGCGCCTCGCACGGGACGCCCCAGCGTCCGGCGGACGACATCGATCACCTCTTCAACGTACTTGTCGGCTTCGCCTCGCTCGGCGGCGGTGCGGACGCACCCCTGCACGTGGTCCTCGAGGACCAGGATCGAGACGGCGTCGACCGCGGCTCGGAGCGCGGCGGTCTGCTGGAGGATGTCGATGCAGTATTCCTCGCGCTCGATCATGCGCGCGATGCCCCGGACCTGGCCCTCGATCCGGCTGAGCCGGCGGACGAGCTGGACCTTGTCCTTGCTGTAGCTGTGACGGAAGCTCGAGGGCGCGGCGCCGCGCGGCACCTGCCGGCGGGTGGTGGTCTCGGCCATGCTTGCATGATACCCCATGGGAGTATCGACTCCAACGCACGCCCCGGTGCCAGCCGGGATGGGCGACCTTCGCTAGACTGACGGCTGATGGACCATCGCGGACTCCGGGAGCGTCTCGCCGGGGCCGGCTGCACCTCGTGCGGAGCGGCCATCCCCGGCGACCGGATCGACGTCCTGGCGGACCGCGGCGACCTGGCGTTCGTCGAGTTCGGCTGCCCGGTGTGCGGAAGCAGGACCATGGGCCTGGTCGTGGGGCCCGAGCCGGGCTCCCGGCAGGCGAGCCTGGACACGGCGGTCCACCCCGAGATGGATCCGGTCACAGAAGCTCGCCTGGCCGGTCATCCGGCCATGACCTGGGACGACGTCGAGGACATGCGCGGCTTTCTGGCGCGCTGGACCGGCGACCTGCGCTCGATGCTGGGCGGCACGCACGGCCCGGGAGGGGGGCCACTGGATGGGTGAGCCGGCAGTTCAGGCCTCATTCGCGCACGCGAGCGAGGCCGAGCTCGCGCGGATCCTCGACTTCTACGACGTCCGCTGGGCCTATGAGCCGGACACGTTCCCGATCGGCTGGAGCCTCGACGGCGACGTGGTGGAGAGTTTCTCACCGGACTTCTACCTGCCGGACCTCGACCTCTACATCGAGCTGACGACGCTCAAGCAGAAGCTCGTTCGCAAGAAGAACCGAAAGCTGCGCCGGCTTCGCGAGCTCTACCCCGACGTGCGGATCAAGCTGTTCTACGCGCGCGACTTCCGGATGCTGATGGTCAAGTTCGGCCGGATGGCCTTGATCGACGAGCTCACCGGCACCACCGGTCAGGCGACGCCGCCGCGGATGGCCGAGGCCGGACCGCGACCGGTCGCAGACACGGCGGCGTCGCTCGTCGCGGAGAGCTCGGCGCCGGTCGAACCGGGCGTGGCGGTGCTGACCCCTGGTGCCCCGGCCGCCGCGGGCGGCTCGCCGGTACCCGCTGACGCCGTACGCGCCACCTCGCTTCACCCAGCTCCGGCCGGCCCCGGACTGCATCCCCCCACGGTCCGCCCGGCATCCGACACCCGTGGGCGCCGCCGGGGTCGCCGTCGGCGCCACTCAGCCGCGACGCCTGGCGGCCAGCCGGCACCGGCAGAGCAACCCGGAACCGGATGATCACGCGAGCGCCGTGCGCGCAGGCGTGCGACGCGCGATCATCGACCCCAGCCGAATGAGCTCCGAACCAGCTCCCGAATGCATGACCCGGAGGCATCGCCGACCGATCCATGACCCGCACCGCTGATCTCCAGGCTGACATCGGCGACATCCTGCTCACCGAGGACGAGATCGCCGCCAAGGTGACCGAGCTCGGGCGTCGGATCGGCGCCGACTATGCCGGCCGCAACCTCACCCTGGTGAGCGTGCTCAAGGGATCGCTCCCGTTCATGGCTGACCTCATGCGTGAGATCCCGCTTCCACTTCGAATCGACCTGATGGAGGTCAGCTCGTACGGCGGCACCACGACCGAGTCCTCGGGCCTCGTGCGGATCATCAAGGACCTGTCCGCGAGCATCGCCGGCGAAGATGTCCTGCTCGTCGAGGACATCATCGACACGGGGCTCACGCTCAACTACCTGATCCGCTATCTGCGCGGCAAGAACCCGGCGTCACTCCGGATCTGCACCCTTCTCGACAAGCCCGCCCGGCGGCTGGTGGACATCCCGGTTGACTACATCGGGTTCGAGATCCCCGACCAGTTCGTGGTGGGTTACGGGCTCGACTACGGCGAGCGGTATCGCAACCTGCGCTTCGTGGGCGTGCTGCGCCCCGAGGTCTACGGGGCGGCCGACTGATGCACCGACGACCACTGGGCAATGGCCGGCGCCTGGCCGCCATCGGTGCGATCGTGGCGATCGTGGGCTGCCTCCTGCCGTGGTACGTGCTTGGGGGTGATGGGGGGCTGCCACAGCAGACGTACCGAGCGTTCGACGGCCCCGGGATCCTCACGTTCCTCACCGGCCTCGCGACGCTCGCGCTCGTCACCCTGCCCTACGCGGCAGGCGAGCGGCCAGTCGCAATCGACCATCCGCTGGCGTTTGGGTTGCTGGCCGTGGTCGGCCTCATCGGCGTGGCCCTCTGGATCCCCAACGTGCACGCGCTCGACGCGCCCGAGGGCCTGCTGCCGGACCGCGCCTACGGCTACTGGATCGCGGTCGTCGGTGCGATCGTGCTCGCCAGGGCCGCGTACGACATCGCGCTCGAACCGCCCAGGCGCTGACGCCGACGATCCGGCACGCGGCGCCGACCTCGATCGGCGGGATCGCCTCTCAGGACCGGTCGGCGACCTCGATTGCGATGAACAGGGCCGGGCCGTCGAGCGGCCCCAGGTCGCCAACGCCTGGCCCACCGCTCCGCACCGGCTCCAGGCGCAGCACATAGCGCCCGGGTGGCCAGGCCAGCGGGGACTGGTCACCCGCCGCGGGCGCTCCTTCGCCGGGCGTTCCGGGCGCGCGCGTGATGCGGTCGCCGCGGCTCGCTGCCCCGCGCTCCAGCGCCAGCTGATCGATGGTTGGCCGGGAGGGTCGGTACAGGATCGCCAGGTCCGGCGCGCCGCCGTCGGGACGCAGGGCTTCGATGGGAAGGGACCGCATCTGGCCGCCGACCGCCGTCCACGCCTCGACCACAGGAGCTCCCCGGTCCGACAGGGCTACCCCTGCTTCACCCGACCTCGGGGTCGGCACGGCGGTGACGGGAGCACGGGCGAGGGACCCATTCGCTCCGCGGCGAAGGCCGCGGAGCGATGCCGTATCATAGGCATCGGCGACTGGGATGCAAGGTTGTGCATTCGTGCCAGCCGCCATTCGAGTCGGGACGGCTGTTCGAGCCTCGAGTCGCTCGCCTCCCGACATCCTCAACCGCGGCCAGGCGCCAACCGCCCTGCCGATCGCTGATCGGACCGGGCCCCGGTGCACGGTCGCTCGAAGGGGTCGTGCTTCGGCGTGGAGTATCTGGTCAGACCAGCCCGCATCACGGACATCGGTCGCCTGGCCACGCTCGGCCGCGGGGCGATCGGCGATCCGGCCTCCGGCTCGCTCGGTGCCGCCGATCTCCTGCGCCAGCTGGTCGACCTCCCGCACGCCAGCGTGCTCATCGCCGAGGCGACGCGGGAGATGGCCGGTGTGGCGCTGCTCGTGCTCCGTCCCTCGGTGGTCGCCGGGGGCTACGTGGGCACGATCGATCTGATCATCGTTGCCAAGGATCACGATGCCGACCGCGTCACGGACGCGCTGCTCGAGGAGCTGCTCCGCTCGGCGGGCAACAAGGGTTGCTCCGTCGTCGAGGTGGCGGAGCCATCGGATCCAGAGGGCCTTGCCCGCCTCGAGCGGGCCGGGTTCACACCCGCCGGACCCACGCTCCGGCGACCGGTCGCGGCGGCCGGCTCGGCCGCTCGCCGCATCTAGAGCACGGGCGGCCGGCGGGACCGGACTGCCCAACCACATACATAGGAGTCAACGTGGGCAAGAACGTCGCCGTCTTCGTGGACGTGGCGAACATCTTCTACGCGGCCAAGGCGGCCGGCGTGGACATCGACTACGTCACGCTGCTGAAGTCGGCTACCGCCGGACGGGACTTCGTCCGAGCGTACGCCTACACCGGGCTCGACCCGGACAACGAGAACCAGCGCAACTTCCACCAGTTCCTCGCTCGCCACAGCTACAAGGTGGTCAGCAAGGACATCCGCAAGTACGGCGACGGCAAGGTCAAGGCCAACCTCGACATCGAGCTCGTGGTGGACCTGATGAAGACCGCCCGCAACCTGGACATCGCGGTGGTCGTGTCGGGCGACGGCGACTTTGCCTCGGCGATCCGGGCCGTCCAGGAGATGGGCGTCCGCTGCGAGGTCATCAGCTTCCGCGGCAACACATCCTCGGACCTGATCGAGGTCGCGGACCTGTTCACCGACATCACCCAGATCGCCAAGGTCGACAAGGGGTCCACACGTTCGGGGCGCCGGGTCGCCGACGACGAGGAGGACCTGTCGATGACCGAGGTCCCCGAGAAGCAGTCGGAAGGGACCGGTCGCGGCCGGGGTCGCGGTCGTGGCCGCGGTCGTTCGGACCGCGAGGAGACGCCGGTCGCCGCATCCGGCCGCGGTCGTTCGGACCGCGAGGAAACGCCGGTCGCCGCATCCGGCCGCGGCGTTGCGAGCCGTGGAACGGCTGCTCGACGCGGTGCCGCTGCGGGCCTGATCGCCCTGCCCGGCGAGAAGCTGGCGCATGCTGCCGCGGCCGCTGGGCCGACCGGAGAGACCGAACCGGAGGCAGCCGAAGCGGTCGCCGAGACCGACGAGCCTGTCGCGGCTGGCGAGACGGCCCCCCTCGTTGTCGACGAGGGCGAGACCGCGGACGGTGAGGCCCGGCGCCGCCGGCGCCGCCGTGGAGGCCGTGGTCGTGGCCGAGGACACCACGACGAGGTCTCGCAGGATGCGGGAGACGTCGAGGCGGGCGAAGGAGAGGTTGCCGAGGCGCCGCCAGCGCCGGAGACAGGCAGCTCGGGCCGGAGCCGCTCCGGTGAGCTGCCGACGCCGTTCGATGATCTCGAAACCTTCGAGGCACCGCGTGCGCCCCGATCCACCCCGTTCGGCTCCGTTTGGGACCGCCAGCTGGGCACGCCGCCAGCCCGCCGGACGGCCGCGGAGCTGCCGCCGCTCCCCGAGGACGAGGAGGACCTCGAGGAACCAGAGATCCCCGAGTACCTGATCGCCGAGCGGCGTCAGG
>Ga0307418_1000426_pt1 | contig 12699 bp, 8 predicted proteins | sample SalMarWE160220MG_2_FD_202160 | JGI IMG/M metagenome (GOLD analysis project Ga0307418, IMG submission 202160) | Salt marsh sediment microbial communities from the Plum Island Ecosystem LTER, Massachusetts, United States - WE1602-20 | ecosystem: Environmental > Aquatic > Marine > Intertidal zone >...
GCAGTAGCCGGCAACCACCTGCAGTCCCGGACGATCCCCGTACAACCGGCGTGCCTGCTTCAGAAGCTCGCCGCCACCCTTGCCGATGCACACGGCCCCCTGGCAGATGCGCAATTGGTGCGTCGCTGTGGGCTTTTCGGGAAACTGCGCCGAATCCCGCATCAAGGCGGTGACGGCAGCAGGCTCCATGCCCATCCTGTCAGCGATAAGCGGTACCGCCTCGGTCGGCACATGCCCGAACTGCGCCCGCACATCCTGCAGGGCGGCCAGGGCATAGTGCATGTTTTTGGGATAGGCGGCCTGGTCCAGCAATGCCGCGACCGTTTCCGTAAGGCTGGTGCTGTCCATGCAACGCAGCCTAAATGGCCATGCGTGGCCTGACGAGACCTTACTTTTTCGAGGCTAGCGATAGCATGGGCGTTTGGTTATATTCTGTGCCCTTTGTCCCGATCGCGGACAGTCGGCTCCCAGCGGGCTTCCCAGGCGCATGACAAAGGCGCAAATGCATTGGATAGGATGAGGTTACAGCATGGCAAGGCTTCCCGAACGGCAAGGATTGTATGATCCGAGGCATGAACACGATGCCTGCGGCGTCGGCTTCGTTGCCCATATCAAGAACCGGAAAAGCCACCAGATCGTCGAACAGGGCCTGGAGATCCTGCAACGCCTGACCCATCGCGGTGCCGTGGGCGCCGATCCTCGCGAGGGTGATGGCGCCGGCATGCTGCTGCAGATCCCGGATGCCTTCTTCCGTGCCGTCACCCCCGATCTCGGCTTTACGCTGCCGGCCGAGGGCGACTACGGCGTCGGCATGGTGTTCCTGCCCAAGGGCGCCGAGTTCCGCCGGCAGTGCGAGGCGATCATCGAACAGGCGATCACCGAGGAGGGACAGTTGTTCCTCGGCTGGCGCGATGTACCGACCGATGCGGTCAGCGCTGACCTGCCGGAGAGCGTCACCCGTTGCGAACCCGTGATTCGCCAGGTGTTCATCGGCAGGGGTTCCGGCCCGGATAACCAGGATACCTTCGAGCGCAAGCTGTTCGTGCTCCGGCGCGTGGCCAAGAACCGCATCGATGCCCTGAACATCCAGGACGATGCCAACTGTTATTTCGCCTCGTTCTCGAGCCGCACCATCGTCTACAAGGGTATGTTCCTGTCCCATCAGGTCGGCGCTTACTACGATGATTTGAACGATGCCCGCCTGACCTCGGCCCTGGCCCTGGTGCACCAGCGTTTCTCGACGAACACCTTTCCGGCCTGGGAGCTGGCCCATCCGTTCCGCATGGTCGCGCACAACGGTGAGATCAACACCGTGCGCGGCAACCTGAACTGGATGAACGCCCGCCGCCATTCGATGAAATCGGAACTGCTGGGCGGGGATCTCGACAAGATCTGGCCGATCAGTGCCGAGGGACAAAGCGATACCGCCTGTTTCGACAATGCCATCGAGCTTCTGACCATGGGCGGCTATTCGCTGGCCCATGCTGCCATGCTGCTGATCCCCGAGGCCTGGGCCGGCAATACGCTGATGGACGACGAGCGGCGCGCCTTCTACGAGCACAACGCGGCACTGATGGAGCCATGGGACGGTCCGGCGGCCGTGGCCTTCACCGACGGCCGTCAGATCGGCGCCACCCTCGACCGCAACGGCCTGAGGCCGGCGCGCTACCTGATCACCAGCGATGATCTCGTGGTCATGGCCTCGGAGATGGGCGTGCTGGACATCCCGGAGGAGAAGATCATCAAGAAATGGCGGCTGCAGCCGGGCAAGATGTTCCTGATCGATCTCGAAAAGGGCTGCATCGTCGACGACGAGGAGCTCAAGCGCGACCTGGCCACCGCCCATCCGTACCGGGAATGGCTGGCCAAGGCCCAGATCCAGCTCGAGGAGCTGCCGGACGAGGTCGCCCCGCAGACGCCGGATCACGCCACGCTGCTCGACCGCCAGCAGGCCTTCGGCTATACGCAGGAGGCCCTGAAGTTCCTGATGGTGCCGATGGCCATCACCGGTCAGGAGGCCACCGGCTCGATGGGCAACGACAGCCCCCTGGCCGTGCTTTCGAACCGTGCCAAGCCGATCGACAACTATTTCCGCCAGCTGTTCGCGCAGGTGACCAACCCGGCGATCGATCCGATCCGCGAGGAGATGGTGATGAGCCTGACCTCGATCATCGGCCCGCGCCCGAACCTGCTCGGCTTCGATGCCGAGCCCTTGACGCGCCTGGAGGTGCACCAGCCGATCCTGACCAATACCGATCTGGAGAAGATCCGTCATATCCACCAGCTGACCGGCGGCAGCTTCCGCACCATCACACTATCGGTATGTTATGCGGCCGCCGAGGGTGCCGCCGGCATGGCCGCAGCGCTCGAAGCCCTGTGCGCCGACGCCGAAGCTGCGGTGCGCGAGCACCACAACATCCTGATCCTGTCCGACCGTGCCATGGACGCCGACCGCATCGCCATCCCGGCGCTTCTGGCCACCAGTGCCGTGCACCAGCACCTGATCCGTGAGGGGCTGCGCACCGAGGCAGGACTCGTCGTCGAAACCGGCAGCGCCCGCGAGGTGCACCAATTCTGCACCCTGGCCGGCTACGGGGCCGAGGCCATCAACCCCTATCTGGCCTTCGAGACCCTGGTCGACATGCAGCGCCTGGGCTGGCTGCCGGACGAGATGTCGGTCGAGGACATGGAAAAGCGCTACATCAAGGCCATCGACAAGGGCATCCTGAAGGTGATGTCCAAGATGGGCATCTCCACCTACCAGTCCTACTGCGGCTCCCAGATCTTCGAGGCCGTCGGGCTGGCCTCCGATTTCGTCGAGCGCTACTTCACCGGCACCGCCACCCAAATCGAGGGTGCGAATCTCGCCGAGATAGCCGAGGAAGCGGTACGCTGGCATCGCGACGCCTATGGAAATGCCATGATCTACCGACAGGCGCTCGATGTCGGCGGCGAGTACGCCTGGCGCGTACGCGGCGATGCGCACACGCTGACGCCAGACACCATCGCCAAGCTCCACCATGCCATCCGCAGCGGCGATAACGGCATGTACAGGCAATACGCGATGATGATCAACGAACAGGACGGCAACCTGAAAACGCTGCGCGGCCTGTTCAGGTTCAGGCCCGGCAAGCCCGTACCGCTGAATGAGGTCGAGCCTGCCTCCGAGATCGTCAAGCGCTTCGCCACCGGGGCGATGAGCTTCGGCTCGATCTCGCACGAGGCGCATTCGACGCTGGCCATCGCCATGAACCGCCTCGGCGGCAAATCGAACACCGGCGAAGGCGGCGAGGAGCCGGAGCGCTTTGTGCCATTGCCGAATGGCGACTCGATGCGCTCGGCCATCAAGCAGGTGGCCTCCGGCCGCTTCGGCGTCACCACCGAGTACCTGGCCAATGCCGACCAGATCCAGATCAAGATCGCTCAGGGCGCCAAGCCCGGCGAGGGCGGCCAGCTGCCCGGCCACAAGGTCGACCAGCGTATCGCCAAGGTACGCCATTCCACCCCGGGAGTCGGCCTGATCTCACCGCCGCCGCACCACGACATCTACTCGATCGAGGACCTGGCACAACTGATCTTCGATCTGAAGAACACCAACCCCGCCGCCGCCATCTCGGTCAAGCTGGTGTCGGAGATCGGCGTCGGCACCGTGGCGGCCGGCGTGGTCAAGGCGCATGCCGATCATGTGGTGATTGCCGGTCATGACGGCGGTACCGGTGCCAGCCCCCTGACCTCAATCAAGCACGCCGGCACCCCGTGGGAGCTGGGCCTGGCCGAGACCCAACAGACGCTGGTACTGAATCGACTCAGGGGCCGCACGCGCGTGCAGGCCGACGGTCAGATGCGCACCGGCCGGGATGTCGTCATCGCCGCCCTCTTGGGTGCCGACGAGGTGGCCTTCGGCACCATCGCCCTGGTCGCCACCGGCTGCATCATGATGCGCAAGTGCCACCTGAACACCTGTCCGGTCGGTGTGGCTACCCAGGACCCGACTCTGCGCGACAAGTTCGTCGGCAAGCCGGAGGATGTCGTCAATTACTTCATGTACGTGGCCGAGGAGGCGCGCGAGATCATGGCTGAGCTTGGCTTCAGAAGCTTTGCTGACATGATCGGGCGCAGCGACATGCTGGATACCAACGAGGCCATCCGCCACTGGAAATCGAAGGGCCTGGATCTCTCCCCGATCTTCCACCAGATACAGGTGCCGGGTGCGGCCGTGCATCACTGCGAGTCCCAGAACCACGGCATCGACACCATCCTCGACCGCATGCTGATCGACAAGGCCAAGCCGGCGCTGGAAGAACGTACGCCGGTGATCATCGATGCCGCCATCCGCAACAAGGACCGCAGCTTCGGCACCATGCTCTCCGGCGAGGTCGCCAAGCGTTACGGCCATGCGGGGCTGCCCGAGGACACCATCGTCATCAAGGCCAAGGGCACCTCCGGGCAATCGCTCGGCGCCTGGCTGGCACGCGGCGTCACCATCGAACTGGCTGGTGAGGGCAACGATTACGTGGGCAAGGGCCTGTCCGGCGGCCGCCTCGTCATCTACCCGCCGGAGGAATCGGGCATCGTGGCCGAGGAGAACATCATCGTCGGCAACACGGTGCTGTTCGGTGCCATCGAGGGCGAGTGCTATTTCCGCGGCATCGGCGGCGAGCGCTTCGCCGTGCGTAACTCCGGCGCCGTGGCGGTCGTCGAGGGTGTCGGCGACCACGGCTGCGAGTACATGACCGGCGGTACCATCGTCGTGCTCGGTTCCACCGGGCGGAACTTCGCAGCAGGCATGTCGGGCGGCATCGCCTACGTGCTGGACGAGGACGGCGGCTTCGAGAAGCGCTGCAACATGGCGCAGGTGGAACTGGAGCCGGTGGCCTCGGAGGCCGATGCGCTGGAGGCATTGGATCATCAGGGCCCGGATATGGAAACGCATGGGCGGGTGGATATCCGCCACGCGCTGGACCAGGACGACAAGCGCATCCTGCGTGAGCTGATCCACCGGCATACCCACTACACGAACTCGGAGGTCGGGCGGCGCATCCTGGAACGCTGGGATCACTACCTGCCGAAATTCGTCAAGGTGATGCCGGTCGAATACCGTCGGGCCCTGCAGGAGATGGAGGCCGAGATGCGTGCCGGCGGCGACGAGAGGAAGGAGCTGGTGCATGGGTAAGCCAACGGGATTCATGGAATATGCGCGCGAGGAGATGCGCTACGATCCGGTGTCCGACCGTGTCACCCACTTCAGGGAATTCGCACGCCTGCCGGAGGACATCGCCACGCAGGGGGCCCGCTGCATGGACTGCGGCATCCCCTTCTGCCACAACGGCTGCCCGATCAACAACATCATCCCGGACTGGAACGATCTGGTGTACCGCGGCCAGTGGCGGGAAGCGATCGATGTGCTGCACTCGACCAACAACTTTCCGGAGTTCACCGGCCGCATCTGCCCTGCCCCGTGCGAAGAGGCCTGCACGGTCAACCTGATCGGCGATGCCGTGGCCATCAAGAACATCGAACTGGCCATTGCCGAGAAGGCCTGGGAAGAGGGCTGGGTCGAGCCGCAGATCGCCCGGCACAAGACCGGCAGGCGCGTGGCCGTCGTCGGCTCGGGTCCCTCGGGGCTCGCCTGCGCCCAGCAGTTGGCTCGCGCCGGCCACGATGTCGTGGTATTCGAGAAGGCGGACCGCATCGGCGGCCTGATGCGCTACGGTATCCCGAACTTCAAGTTCGAGAAGCGTTTCATCGATCGCCGGATGGCGCAGATGGAGGCCGAGGGCGTGGACTTCCGCGTCAACTCCCACATCGGCGTCGATATCCCGGTCAAGGAACTGATCGATGGCTTCGATGCCGTGGTGCTGGCCGGCGGCGCCGAGAAACCGCGGGACCTGCCGGTGCCGGGGCGCGAGCTGGCCGGCATTCATTTCGCCATGGAGTTTCTGACCAAGAACACCAAGCGCGTGCTCGGCGATGCCGTCCCCGAGGATCAATGGATCTCTGCCACGGACAAGCACGTGATTGTCATCGGCGGTGGCGATACCGGCTCCGACTGCATCGGCACCTCGAACCGCCACGGGGCGGCATCCGTGACGCAACTGGAGATCCTGCCGAAGCCGCCGGAGGTGCCGAACAAGCTGCTGACCTGGCCCAACTGGCCGATGAAGCTGCGCACCTCGACCTCGCAGAAGGAGGGCTGCGAGCGCGACTTCTCCGTCAACACCCGCCGCTTCATCGGTGACGATGCGGGCCGCGTCACCGGTATCGAATGCGTGCGTGTCGAATGGACCCAGGAGAACGGCCAGTGGAAGATGCAGGAACTCGAAGGCTCTGAATTCACCCTGAAGGCCGATCTGGTGCTGCTGGCCATGGGCTTCATGCACCCGGTGCACGAGGGCATGGTCGAGGCACTGGACGTGGCCAGGGATCCGCGCGGCAACGTGCAGGCCAACACCCACGACTACCGCACCAGCATCGACAAGGTGTTCGCGGCCGGCGACATGCGCCGCGGCCAGTCGCTGGTGGTGTGGGCCATCCGCGAGGGCCGGCAGTGCGCGGCAGCCGTCGACGAATACCTGATGGGCGCCACGACCCTGCCCCGCTAAACAGGCGAATGGATCGTCAAGAAACCGGCGGTACCGCTCCCAGGCGGGCCACCGGTTTTTTTATGCCCTAAAGCTAAAGCTTTCCTGGGACCTTGCGCGCCGAGGGCGACAGCGTGTGCCTGACGGCGTCATGCCAGCCCTTTAAAAGTTGATTTCTGGAGGCTTCGTCCATGCGGGGATCGAAAGTCCGCTCCGATCGCCAGGTGGCGGCGATCTCATCCAGGCTGCCGATGACACCGGCCTGCATCCCGGCCAGGTAGGCCGCGCCCAGCGCCGTTGTTTCGAGCACCTGCGGCCGATCGACGGGAAGGTTCAGGATGTCGGCCAGGAACTGGGCGAACCAGTCATTGGCGACCATGCCTCCGTCGATGCGCAAGCTCGAAGGACTGACACCATCCTCGGCCATGGCATGAAACAGATCCCAGGTCTGATAGCCCACCGACTCCAGTGCCGCCCGCACAAACTGTGCCGGCCCGGTGGCGCGGCTGATGCCGAAGATCGCGCCACGGGCATCGGGATCCCACCAGGGGGCGCCCAGCCCCGTGAAGGCAGGAACCATATACACCCCATCATTTCCCTGGGTCTGCCTGACCAGGGCTTCCGTCTGTTTGGCATCATCGATGATGCCAAGGCCGTCGCGCAGCCATTGCACCGCGGCACCGGCGATGAAGATCGAACCTTCCAGGGCATAGGTCGGCCGGCCGTGCAGCCGGCAAGCCACGGTCGTCAGCAAATGATTGCCGGACAGAATCGGCCGATCGCCGATATTCATCAGCACGAAACAACCGGTGCCGTAGGTACTTTTGATGCTGCCGGGCGTAAAACAGCACTGGCCGAAGGCCGCGGCCTGCTGATCCCCCGCCACCCCGGCAATGGGGATGGAACGGCCAAACAGCGCAGGCAGCGTCTCTCCGAAATCGTCCGCACAGTCCTTGATCGCAGGCAGCACGGATTCCGGGATGCCGAACAGATTCAGCATCTCTCCGTCCCAGGTTTGGTGGGTGATGTTGAACAGGCAGGTGCGGCAGGCGTTGGTGGCGTCGGTGGCGTGGATTTTGTGGCCGGTCAGCCGGGCGATCAGGAACGCATCGATGGTGCCGAAGGCCAGCCTGCCGGCTCGTGCCTTGTCCCTGGCCCCCTCGACGTTGTCCAGGATCCAGGCGATCTTCGAGGCGGAGAAATACGGGTCCAGAAGCAGCCCTGTTTTCTGCTGCACCTGTGCCGACAGATCCTCCCGCTCCAGACGTCTGCAAAAATCCGCGGTGCGCCGATCCTGCCAGACGATGGCGTTGTAGATCGGCCTGCCGGTTTCCCGGTCCCACAGCACGGTGGTCTCCCGCTGGTTCGTGATGCCGATGGCGACCACCTGCCCACCCTTGGCCTCGGCCTGATCGAAGGCCTGACGGGAAACATCCAGTGTCGTCGACCAGATCGACTCGGGATCATGCTCGACCCAGCCGTCCCGGGGATAGATTTGCGGGAATTCCATTTGCGCACGACTGATGACATGGCCCTGCGTATCGAACACGATGGCGCGGCTGCTGGTCGTCCCCTGATCGATCGCCAGAATATACGGCTGTTTGCTCATCATGGACCAATATGGTGCAAAGCGTCCGCGAATGCCACCACGCCCTGACCGGCAGGCGACACGAATTTGCACACCCACCGGTTTCATTCCATGCTGTGCTAAGCAGTCGCTACGAGGGGGAATGGGAATGCACGAAACAGGACCCGACCCTGTTGATCTCTTAATCCGTAAACAGCGTGAATTTTTTCATACCACAGCGACGCATTCTTATGACTATCGGCTCAATGAGCTGCAGAAGTTAAAAAAGGCGATCCTGGCATTTGAAGACCGAATCCATGCGGCCCTAAAAAAGGACCTGGGGAAATCCGCATTTGAATCCTACGCGTCGGAGGTGGGATTTACCTTATATGAGCTAACCAACACGATAAAACATCTAAAAAAATGGATGAAACCCAAGAGGGTAAGAACCCCGTTGCTCAATCAGCCCGGCTCCAGCCGGATTTACTACACCCCGCTTGGCGTGAACCTGATTATTTCCCCTTTCAACTACCCGTTTACCCTTACCTTCACGCCATTGATCGCGGCCATCGCTGCCGGTAACACCGCTGTCATCAAGACATCCGAAGACACGCCCCATACCAGCGGGGTGATTGAAGGGATGATCCATGAAAGCTTTGATCCGGAATATATTGCATATATCCCCGGCGGCATCCCTGAAACGACGCGGTTACTACAGCAGAAGTTCGATCACATCTTCTTTACGGGAAGCACCAGGGTCGGCTCCATCGTGATGAAGGCCGCGGCCAAACACTTAACCCCCGTTACATTGGAGCTGGGGGCTAAAAGTCCCTGTATCGTGCATGCGGATGCCAACCTGGAGATTGCCGTAAACCGTATTGTTTTCGGTAAGTTTCTTAATGCGGGCCAATCCTGTGTCGCGCCGGATTTCGTGCTTGTTCACCAAAGCGTCAAGCAGGCATTTCTTGAAAAGACAAAACAGCGCATCGCGGATTGGTATGGTGACGATGCCTCTCTGTCGCCAGACTTCGGTCGCATCGTCAATGAGCCGCATGTCGACAGGCTTATCAAGCTCATCGATCAGGACAAGGTGATCATCGGAGGGCAGGTCGACAGAGCCGCGCGTTACATTTCACCCACGGTCATGGCGGATGTCACCCCGGATGACAAGGTGATGGGAGAAGAGATATTCGGGCCTATTCTACCGGTACTGGAATACAGCAGTTTCGATGAAGCCCTGGATACGATTGCAAGGCTTCCTGAACACCCCCTTGCCTGTTATGTATTCAGCGAAGACAAGACGGTGCAGGACGAGCTGATTGCCAAAATCCAGTTCGGCGGAGGATGCATCAATCATTGTGCCGTGCACTTGGTCAATCCCCATCTGCCGTTTGGCGGCATCGGCGAGAGTGGTATCGGCAGTTATCATGGATTTAATGGATTCGAGCGCTTTTCGCACAGGAAAAGTGTTTTGAAATCGGCCACATGGGTAGACCCTCCATTGGCTTATCCGCCCTATAAAGGCAAGCTCAAATTATTGCGCAAACTGTTGAAGTAACGTAGCAATGTATCATTCGTTCTTACCCCTTCGCAGGGCGCAAGATCAACGCTTATGTATGCTAGCCTCATACGTAGATTTACCGCGCACGTCGTTCAACCGCTAATTCGGGAGGAAACCATGGGTGAAATGATCGATTTCAAACGGCCGGACGGCCAGAGCGCGAAGGCCTATCTGGTCGAACCGGCCGGGGGCAGCAACGCCCCGGGGATCGTGGTGATCCAGGAGTGGTGGGGCCTGAACGACCAGATCAAGGGTGTGGCCGAGAAGCTGGCGGCGGCCGGCTACCGGGCGCTGGTGCCTGATCTGTATCGCGGCAAGCTGGCGCTGGAGGCGAACGAGGCCGAACACCTGATGAACGACCTGAACTTCGGCGACGCTGCCGGGCAGGACATCCGTGGTGCCGTGCAGTATCTGAAGGGCTCGGGCAGCGCCAGGGTGGGCGTGACCGGCTTCTGCATGGGCGGAGCGCTGACGGTGCTGGCGGCGGTGTTCGTGCCCGAGAGCGACGCCAATGCGACCTGGTACGGCTATCCGCCGCTCGAATATGTCGATGCCGACAAGATCAAGGCGCCGCTGCTGGGTCATTGGGGCCTCAGGGACCAGTTCTTCGCCATCAGCGGTGTGGACGCCCTGGAGCAGAAACTCAAGGAAGCAAACGTGGGTTTCGAGTTCCACCGTTATGATGCCAAGCACGCCTTCGCGAACGAGGAGGCGGACTCGAAGAATCTGCCGGTGCTCGGTTACAATCCGGAAGCCGCCGAGCTTGCCTGGCAGCGCACCCTGGCATTCTTCGACAAGCACCTGCGCTGATCAGCGGCCCCGGTCGGCAGCCGATGAATGCACGCCCTTTCTCGCAGGCCTGCGCCAACAACCAGCAGCCGATCCTGGAAATCATCCGGCCGCTGTTCGCCGAGGTCGCCGAGGTGCTGGAAATCGGCAGCGGCACCGGCCAGCACGCGGCGCACTTCGGTGCGGAGATGCCACACCTGCGCTGGCAGACCAGCGACCGCCCCGCAAACCATCCCGGCATCGATGCCTGGCGTCAGTGGGCGAAGCTACCCAATGTCCCGGTACCGCTGGCGCTCGACGTGGGCGAACCATGGCCGATCACCAGTACGCCGGCGATTTTTTGCGCCAACGTCATCCATATCATCAGCTGGCCCGAGGTCGAGCTGCTGTTCCAAGGCATCGCCCACCATCTGCGCGATCCCGGCATCGTCTGCTTCTACGGCCCCTACAACTACGGCGGCCGCTTCACCAGCGACAGCAACGCCCGCTTCGACCAGTGGCTGAAACAGCGCGATGCGCGCAGCGGCATCCGCGACTTCGAGGCCGTCGACGCCCTGGCGCAGAAGGCGGGCCTGGCCCTCGAGGCCGATCACGCCATGCCGGCGAACAACCGCTGCCTGGTTTGGCGGTTGGCACGTTAGATGAGCTCACCGCCGCCCTAACCGGACACGCGCCCCTTACGCAACACCGCAAGATCCGGGTCGAGATTGGGCGCACGAGGTGCCATCATATCCGCATGACAACGTCCATCTCGCCGATGCCGCCCGCTGGCGTTCAGAAAAGCGCCATGTCGGACTATGAGCGCATCGCCGAAGCCATTTCTTTCATTGTCGACCGGACAGATCATCAGCCGACCCTGGACGAGGTCGCCGCGCACGTCCATCTGAGCCCCTTCCATTTCCAGCGCCTGTTCAGCCGGTGGGCCGGCATCAGCCCCAAAAGATTCCTGCAGGTACTGACACTAGAACGCGCCAAGCTACTGTTGGCCGAATCGAGGCCACTGCTGGAGATATCCCACGCCCTGGGACTGAGTAGCGGTTCGCGCCTGCACGACCATTTCGTCCGGCTGGAGGCGATGACGCCGGGTGAATACAAGACCGGAGGCTCCGGCCTGACGATCGCATACGCGGTGCACGACACGCCGTTCGGCAAGGCATTTATCGCTGTCACCCCCCGCGGTGTCTGTCATCTCTCCTTTGTGGACGATGCGGACAACGACCAACAGCCCACCCGTTTGTCCGGTCAATGGCCTTATGCGCGGTTGCGCAAGGATTCGAAAACGACCGGTGCCCTGATTCGTGCCATGTTCGACGACGACACCCCGCCCGACCGCCCGCTGTCCCTGCACGTGAGCGGTACGAATTTCCAGGTCAGCGTATGGAAAGCCCTGTTGCGAATCCCGCCTGGCAAGGTGGCGAGCTATGCCCAGGTAGCGGCAGCAATCGGTCATCCATGCGCCGCCCGCGCCGTGGGCCGGGCCGTAGCCAGAAATTCGGTGGCATTTCTTATTCCCTGCCATCGCGTGATTCAGGGCAGCGGCCGCATCGGCGGCTATCGCTGGGGAGAAATAAGAAAACATGCGATCCATGCCTGGGAGGCGGCCAGGAACGCATAAGCCATCCCCGATGACAGAACCGGGTAAATGCGGCTTAATAGGCGCACGGGGGTGCGTCTATGGACTACGACATCCTGATCGTCGGCTCCGGCCCTGCCGGCCAGCATGCGGCCTGGCAGGCGGCACGCATGGGCAAGAAGGCGGCCATCATCGAACGCAAGCCGGCCATCGGCGGTGCCGGCCTGCAGACCGGCACCATACCCAGCAAGGCGGTGCGTGAGGCGGCCTACCTGGTATCGCGCTCCGGAGCGCACGGCATGCGTGGCGCCTTCATTCAGAACGGCCTGTCGCGTCACGGCCTGCTGGCCGATGCAATGCGGCGCAAGAATGCGGTGATCGCCATGCAGGAGTCGGTGATCCTCAAGAGGCTGCTCAGTTCAGGCGTGGCCTTGATTCCCGGTGAGGCCTCGCTGGTCGACGCCCATACCCTGGAAGTGGTCGATACATCGGGTCAGTCCAGGCTCCTTTCCGCCGACATCATCGTGCTGGCCACCGGCTCCCGCCCCCGCCGTCCCTCGGACGTACCTTTCGACAAGGAAACGGTGCTCGATTCCACCTCGATCCTGAAGCTGAAAAGACTGCCGAA
>Ga0307418_1000431_pt1 | contig 12639 bp, 12 predicted proteins | sample SalMarWE160220MG_2_FD_202160 | JGI IMG/M metagenome (GOLD analysis project Ga0307418, IMG submission 202160) | Salt marsh sediment microbial communities from the Plum Island Ecosystem LTER, Massachusetts, United States - WE1602-20 | ecosystem: Environmental > Aquatic > Marine > Intertidal zone >...
CCCTCGATCAGCGCGACACGGTCCACCGTCACGCGGCGATCGTCTCGCGCTTCGCCCGCACCCCGTCGAGCAGCTCGGCGAACGAGTCCGCGAACTTCTGCACGCCCTCCTGCTCGAGCGTCAGGGTCACGTCGTCGTAGTCGATGCCGACGGCCGCCAGCCGCTGCAGGAGCTCGTGCGCGCCCTCGACGTCCTCGAGCACCGTGTCGCCGCGCACCTTCCCGTGCTCCTGGAAGGCGTCGATCGTCTCCTGCGGCATCGTGTTCACCGTGTGCGGGCCGATCAGCTCCTCGACGTAGAGGACGTCGCTGTAGTCCGGGTTCTTCGTCGAGGTGGAGGCCCAGAGGCAGCGTTGCGGCAGGGCGCCCTTGCCGGCGAGGAACTCCCAGCGGGGACCCGAGAACGCCTCGAGGTAGTGCTCGTACGCGAGCCTCGCGTTGGCCACGGCGAGCTTGCCCCGCAGCGCCAGCGCCTCCTTCGTCCCGATCTCGTCGAGCCGCTTGTCGGTCTCCGTGTCGACGCGCGAGACGAAGAAGCTCGCCACCGACCGCACCCGCGCGGGGTCGCCGCCGCTCGCCACCAGCCGCTCGAGCCCGCGCAGGTAGGCCTCGACGACCTCGCGGTAGCGCTGCAGCGAGAAGATGAGGGTCACGTTGATGCTGTGGCCGGCCGCGATGCAGTCCTCGATGGCCGCGAGCCCGGGCTTCGTCGCCGGGATCTTCACGTAGAGGTTCGGCCGGTCGATCCACTCGTGCAGGCGGACCGCCTCCGCGTAGGTCTCCTCGGCGTCGTAGGCGAGCGTCGGGTCGACCTCGAGCGAGACGTAGCCGTCCTGCGGGTTCGCCTCGTGCACCGGCGCGAAGCGGTCGAGCGCGGCCTCGACGTCGCGCACCGCCAGGCGCAGGAAGATCTCCTTCGGGTCGGTCTCGTGCTCGAGCAGCTCCTTGAGCTGGTCGTCGTACGCGTCGCCGTGGGAGATCGCCTTCTGGAAGATCGTCGGGTTGGACGTCATGCCGACGACGGCGTCCTCCTCCATCATCCGCTGCAGCTCTCCCTGCTCGAGCATGTCGCGCGAGAGGTAGTCGATCCAGACCGACTGTCCCCGCGCGCTCAGCTCGTGAAGTCTCGACTCAGGCATCCCGCATCTCTCTTTCCATCGCTCGTACCTTCTCCAGTCTGGCGACGTAGCGCTCCCCGCCGTCGAAGCGCGCGGCGAGGAAGCTGCGCACCAGATCGGCCGCGAGGCTGGGCCCGACCACCTCCGAACCGAGGCAGAGGACGTTCATGTCGTCGTGCTCGACGCCCTGGTGGGCGGAGTAGGCATCGTGGCAGATCGCCGCGCGGATGCCCGCGATCTTGCAGGCGGCGACGGCCGCGCCGACACCGGAGCCGCAGACGAGGATGCCGCGCTCGGCCTCGCCGGCGAGGATCGCCGCGCCCAGCTCTGCCGCCTTGTCCGGGTAGTCGATCCGCACGGCGTCGGAATCGGTGCCGAGGTCGACGGCGCTGTGCCCCTCGTCGCGGAGCTCCTCGAGGATGCGGTCGCGCAGATGCACGCCGCGGTGGTCGAAGGCGACGGCGACCCGCACTCAGGACACCCTGGTGCGGAGCGCGAGGGCGCGCTCGACCACCGTGTCGACGGAGAAGCCGAGATTCTCGAGGACGGTGGCGCCGGGAGCCGAGGCGCCGAAGCGCTCGAGCGAGACCGAGTCGCCGTCGTCTCCGACCCAGCGCCGCCAGCCGAGCGCCACCCCGGCCTCGACCGAGAGGCGTGCCTTCGCGTCGGGCGGCAGCACCTCGTCCCGGTACTCCTGCGGCTGCGCCTCGAACAGCTCCCAGCACGGCATCGACACCACGCGCGCGCTCGTCCCCTGCTCCGCCAGCCGCCGCGCGGCCGCCAGCGCGAGCTGCACCTCGGAGCCGGTCGCGAGCAGGAGGACGTCCGGCAGGCCGTTCGCCTCCTCGCTCTCCCAGAGGACGTAGGCCCCGCGCGTCACGCCGTCGGCGCTCGTCTCGGCCAGCGTCGGCACCTTCTGCCGCGTGAGCGAGAAGGCGACCGGGCCGTCCTCACGGTCGAGCGCGACGCGCCAGGCGCCGACGGTCTCCGTCGCGTCGGCGGGCCGCACGAGCCAGAGGTTCGGGATCGCGCGCAGCGCCATGTAGTGCTCGACCGGCTGGTGCGTCGGGCCGTCCTCGCCGAGGCCGATCGAGTCGTGCGTCCAGGCCCAGACGACGGGCAGGGACGAGAGGGCGGAGAGGCGAACGGCCGGCCGCATGTAGTCGGAGAAGACGAGGAACGTCGACCCGTACGGCTTGACGATCCCGCCGTGCAGCGCGAGGCCGTTGACGATCGAGCCCATGGCGTGCTCTCGGATCCCGAAGGCGACGTTGCGGCCCGCATGCGTGGCCGAGAAGAGCCCGCCCCCCAGGAACTGCGTGTACGTCGACTCGACGAGATCGGCGGCGCCCCCGACCATCGTCGGCGTGTAGCGCTTGAACGCCTCCATCACGTCGGCGGCGGCCTTGCGCGTCGCGAGCTCCTCGCCCGGCTCGAACTGCGGCAACGCTTCCGCCCAGCCCGGCCGCGGTCTCCCGCTCCACACCTGCTCCCAGTCCTCGCGCAGCTCCGGGTACTTCGTGCCCCACGCCTCGAGGCGCCGTTGCCACTCGAGCTCCTGCTCGCTGCCGCGGCCGGTCACGTCCATGTGCTCCCGCACCTCGTCGGGCACGACGAACTTCTCGTCGGGATCCCAGCCCAGCGCCTCCTTCGTCGCGCGCACCTCCTCCTCGCCGAGCGGGCTGCCGTGCGCCTTCGCGGTGTCGACCGCGTGGGGCGCGCCGAAGGCGATGTGGCTGCGGATGACGATCAGGGAGGGCCGCTCCTCCTCCGCCTGCGCGCTCGCGATCGCCTCGCGCAGCCCGTCGAGGTCGTTCGCGTCGTCGACGTGCTGGACGTGCCAGCCCTGTGCGGCGAGGCGGGCGCCCTTGTCCTCGGCGGAGAAGGAGATCGAGGTGGTGCCGTCGATCGTGATGTGGTTGTCGTCGTAGAAGTAGACGAGCCTGCCGAGCCCGTGCTGGCCGGCGATCGAGGCCGCCTCGTTCGAGACGCCCTCCATCAGGTCGCCGTCGGAGCAGATCACGTAGACGCGATGGTCGACGACCTCGTCGTACGGCCGGTTGTAGCGGTCGGCGAGGAAGCGCTCGGCGAGTCCCATCCCGACGCCGTTCGCGAAGCCCTGGCCGAGCGGCCCCGTCGTCGCCTCGACGCCCGGGGTGTGGTGCACCTCCGGATGCCCCGGCGTGATCGACCCCCACTGGCGGAAGCGCTTCAGCTCCTCGAGCGGGAGCGCGTAGCCCGCGAGGTGGAGCGCCGTGTACTGGAGGATGCAGGCGTGGCCCGCCGAGAGGACGAAGCGGTCCCGATTCGGCCAGTGCGGGTTCGACGGGTTGTGCCGCATCACCTCGCGGTAGAGGAGGTAGGCGAGCGGGGCGAGCGCCATCGCGGTGCCGGGATGACCTGCGTTCGCCTGCTGGACGGCGTCGATCGAGAGCGTCCGGATGGTGTCGATCGAGCGTTGCTCGAGCTCACTGTTCGCCACGAAGCACCTCGTAGAGTCGCTGCTGCTGCTGCCGCGCCGAACGATATGCGCCCGCCCGCTCCGCGCGCGGCCGGATCACCGTGTCGATCGGCGCCTCGTCCGCCTCATACCCGCTCCGCTCGAGCGCCAACACGGCCGCCCCGCGCAGCGAGGCCTCGGGGACGCCGGAGACCGAGACGGGCCGCGCGAGCGCGTCGGCCAGGATCTGGATCCAGTCGGGGTCGTGGAGGAGGCCGCCGCCGGTGCCGACGACCTCGTGCACCTCGGGCAGGAGGTCGAGGATCGCGGCGAAGCGGAAGCCCACGCCCTCGTAGGCGGCCTGGCGGATGTCCAGTGCCGTCGTCGCGAGGGTGAGGCCGTGGATCGTCCCGCGCGCGTGGGGGCTCCACCCCGTCGAGCGCTCGCCGCCGAGGAAGGGCAGGAAGACGAGCCCGTGGTCGCGTGGGTCGCGCTCCGCGAGCGAGCCGGCCGCCCCCTGTGCTTGTAACAGTCTGTTACTTGCGGCCGGGGCGGGTGAGAGCGTTCGCTCGAGCCAGGCGTAGAGGTCGCCGCCGTCCGAGAGGGCGCCGCCCTCGACGACGCGGCGCTCGTCCAGCCGGTAGAGGAAGAGCCCCGGCCTCGGCTCGGGCCGCTCCGCCTCGTAGAGGATGCGGAGCGCGCCGGAGGTGCCGACCATCAGCGCGGCACGCTCGCGCGACGTGCAGCCGGTGCCGACGTTCGAGCAGGCGGCGTCCGACCAGACCGGGAGGTCGGCGACCTGCGGCAGCCGGTCGCGGTCGAGCTCGAGCACGGAGAGCAGCTCCTCGTCCCAGTCCCGTGTCGTCAGGTCGAGCAGGCCGCTCGTCGAAGCCATCCCGAGGCTCGTCTCGGGTCTCCCACGCAGGTAGTCGGCGAACGAGACGAACCACGCCGCGCGGCGGCAGATCTCCGGCTCGGTCTCGGCGAGCCAGGCGAGCTTTGCCGGCCAGAAGGACGGGTGGAGGAAGGCGCCGGTGCGGCGGTGCACGGCAACCGGGTCGAGCCGTCGCGCGAGCTCGTCGGCCGCGTCGGCGCTGCGTACGTCTCGCCAGCCGAGGATCGGCGTCAGGGCGTTCCAGTCCTGGTCGACGGCAACGAGGCTGTGGGCGAAGCACGAGGTCCCGTCCGGCTCCGCGCCGCCGAGGACGCGCCGGACGGCGGCGGCGACCTCGCCGGGGTCCGCGCTCTCGTACCGCTCGCGGCGCAGCTCGTCCTGCGGCCGCCCGTGCTCGTCGAACCGCTGCGCGCGGACCGAGGACGAACCAACGTCGAGGGCCAGGACCGCCATCGTCCTAGTCTCGCGGACGCAATACCCTGAGGCGGCCATGGCCGTCGTCATCGCCTCGAACCTGCGCAAGGAGATCGCGGGCACCGTCCTCTTCGACGGGGTCTCCTTCTCCGTCGAGCGGCGCGACCGCGTCGCGCTCTCCGGCCCGAACGGGGCCGGCAAGACGACGCTGCTCCGCATCCTCGCCGGCGAGACCGAGAAGCACGGCGGCGAGCTCGCCTTCGAGAAGGACACGCGCGTCGCGCTGCACGACCAGCGCCCGCCGCTCGAGCAGGAGCTGACGCTGCGCGAGTACGTGCTCTCCGGCGCGCGCGACCTCGTCGCGCTCGAGGGCGAGCTGCGGCAGCTCGAGCAGGCCATGGCCGGAGGCGACCATGCGCAGGCGACGCTGAACCGCTACGCGAAGGCGCAGGCGCGGCTCGAGCATGCCGGCGGCTATGCCTGGCGCGATCACGCGACCTCGGTCGTGCGGGGGCTGGGCTTCCGGGACGACGATCTCGACCGGCCGCTGCGCACCTTCTCCGGCGGCGAGCTGACGCGCGCCTCGCTCGCTCGCGCGCTCGGCGGCGACCCGGATCTGCTCCTCCTCGACGAGCCGACGAACCATCTCGACGTGGCGAACCTCGAATGGCTCGAGCGGGAGCTCGCCTCGCTCGACGCGGCGGTGATCCTCGTCGCCCACGACCGCTGGTTTCTCGAGGCGGTGACGACCGCGACGCTCGAGCTCGAAGCCGGGCGGAGCACGTTCTTCCCCGGTCCGTGGCACGCCTGGCGGCGCGAGAAGGCGGCACGGATGCTGCATGCGCAGAAGGAGGTGGAGCGCGTCGAGGTGGACATCGCGCGGCTCGAGCGCTTCGTCGAGCGGTTCCGCTACAAGAAGAGCAAGGCGAAGCAGGCGCAGGCGAAGCGGACCCAGATCGGGCGCCTCGAGCAGGAGCGAGCCGCCGCCGCCGGCGAGGCCGAGGTGCTCTCGCGCGGCACGCGCGGTCTCGGCTTCGAGTTCCTCAAGCCGGCCCGCAGCGGCCGCACCGTCCTCGAGGCGGAGGGACTGGACGTCTCCGTGGCAAGTAACAGACTGTTACTACGTGGGGTGTCGTTCGCGCTCGAGCGCGGTGAGCACGTTGCGCTCGTCGGACCGAACGGTTCCGGCAAGACGACGCTGCTCGAGCAGGTCGTCCGCGGGGAGGGAGTCCGGCTCGGCTACGGAGTCGAGGTCGGCTACTTCTCCCAGCAGGAGATGGAGCTCGACACGCGCGGCTCGGTGCTCCAGTGCGTCCAGACGATGACGGGGCTGCCTCGACCGGAGGCGCAAGCCCTGCTCGGGCGCTTCCTCTTCTCCGGCTGGGATGCGCACGACAGGCCTGTTGCGGTGCTCTCGGGCGGTGAGCGGCGCCGGCTCGCGCTCGCGGTCACCGTGGCGTCCGGGGCGAACTTCCTCGTTCTCGACGAGCCGACGAACCACCTCGACCTCGAGAGTCGCGAGGCGCTCGAGGCGGCGCTCGACGCCTTTCCCGGCACGGTGCTGCTCGTCTCGCACGACCGCGCGCTCCTCGACGCGATCGCCGAGCGGACGCTCGCGATCGAGGACGGCGGGCTACGGGCCTACGACGGCGGCTGGGCGGACATGCTGCGGCGCCGTGAGGAGCGCGCCGCGCGAGCGGCAGCCCAATCGGCAAGTAACAGACTGTTACAAGGCCGGTCCGAGCAGGCCGGGGCGCCGGAGCCGAAGGAGAAGAAGACGAAGGCGAAGGCCGCACCGAGGCGGCGCCGCTCCCAGCTCGAGCGGATCGAGGCGGAGATCACGGCCCGCGAGGCGGAGGTCGCCGAGCTCGAGGCGAAGCTCGCCGAGAACTGGACGGACGTCGACGTCCTCGCCGCCCACAAGCGCAGCCGCGACGCGCTTGCCGCCCTGCTCGAGCGCTGGGAGGCCCTGTTCGAGGAAGCGCAGGCGTAGGAGGTCTCCTAGGCTTCCCGGGCGTATGGACGCCCCGCCGGACGGCCGGACGATGATCTCGGAGAGCCTCGCCCCGGGGATGCTCCCGCGCGTCCTCGACTCGTTCGACATGACGATCGTCTTCGTCGCGATCGTGCTCTTCGTCGTGCAGGCGTCGGCCATGCAGCAGGCGGGCCAGGCGGCGTTCACCTACTGGGTGCTCGGCTTCCTGCTCTTTCTGATCCCCGGCGCGCTCGTGACGGCTCAGCTCGGGCAGATGTTCCCGCAGGAGGGCTCGCTCTACGTCTGGACGCAGAAGGCGCTCGGGCCCTTCTGGGGCTTCTTCGCCGGCTTCTGCGCGTGGTGGCCGGGCATCCTCGTCATGGTCGCGACCGGCGACGCCGTCGTCACGATCTGGCAGTTCGTCGACAGCGGCGGCCTGCCGGCGGCGTGGGAGCAGGGGCTCGTCATCCTCGCCGTGCTCTGGTTCTCCGCGGGGATGTCGCTGCTCCACCTGCGCCTGACGCAGACGTACGTGAACTGGGTCGTCGTCTTCTACGGCGCGGGGATCTTCGTGATCGGCCTCGCCGGCGTCCTCTGGCTGGTCGGACACGGCCATGCCGCGACGGCCGGCTGGGGATCCGCGACGAACTGGGGCATCCACTCCGGCACTTGGACGTTCTTCGGGCTCGTGATCCTCTCGCTGCTCGGGATCGAGGTACCCCTGAACATGGGCGTCGAGATCGTGCACATGCGGTCGATCAAGAAGTACCTCTTCTGGGGCTCGATCGTCGTCATGGCGGCGTACCTGTGGGCGACGCTCGGCACGATGCTCGCCCTGCCGGCAGCGCGGAGCGTCGGCAACACGACCGACATCCTCGCCGCCGTCCAGGTCGGCTTCTGGGGGTCGCACGGCTTCGCGCTCGCGATCGGCCTGGTCCTGATCTGGTTCTTCGTCTCGAACACGGTCGTCTACAACTACTCGTTCTCGCGGCTGCTGTTCGTGTCCGGGCTCGAGCAGCGGATGCCGCCGAGGCTCGGCACCGTCGACCCGCGCACGAAGGTCCCCGTCTACGCGATCCTCACCCAGACGGTGCTCTCGTCGCTGTTCGTCGTCGCGATCTTCAACCCGTGGGTGAGCGGCGACAACAACCAGAAGGCGTACTGGCTGTTCCAGGCGGCCGTGACCGTGATCTGGTGCCTCTCGATGGTGCTGCTCTTCGGTGACATCTTCCTCGTGCAGCGCGCCTTCCCCGCGAGGTTCGAGGAGGTGCGGACGACGCATCCGTACCTGCTCCACGCTTCGGGTGTGATCGGGATGCTCGCCTCGGCGTTCGGTGCGTATGTGACCTTCCGGAGCCCGTGGACGGGCCTCTTCACCGTCACCCACTGGCGGGTTTGGCTCGCCGTGCTCTGCGGCGTCTCGCTGGCGGCGGCCGTCGTGATCTACGGCGTCAGCGAGGTCGTGCGGCGGCGCGAGCCGGCACCCGAGTCGGCGCGGGCGGAGTAGTGGACGTCGGCGAGATCATGGAGCAGGTCGTCGGGGCGGAGCTCCGCTTCGTCCGCTTCCTCTGGTGCGGCAACGACGGCACGATCCGGGCGAAGGCGTCGTCCCGGCACGGGCTCGAGGGCCGGCTGCGGGCCGGGATCGGGCTCACCGTCGCGATGCAGGCGATGAACTCGCTCGACCAGCTCCAGCCCGTCGAGGGGATGGGGCCGGTCGGAGAGGTGAGGCTCGTCCCCGACCTCGAGACCTTCCGCGTCCTGCCGTATGCGCCTGCGAGCGGCGCAGTGCTCGTCGACCACGTCGCGCTCGACGGGGAGCCGGCGGCCGTCTGCCAGCGCTCGTTCCTCAAACGGCAGGCGGCGAGGCTCGCCGAGCGCGGCCTGGTGCTCGAGGCGTCGTTCGAGAACGAGTTCACGCTGGCCGTGCGGACCGACGACGGCTACCGGCCGGTCGACGAGAGCCTCTGCTTCTCGACGATCGGGATGACGGCCTCGCAGGACTACGTCGAGGCACTCGCCGATGCCCTCGAGCGGCAGGAGATCGTCCTCGAGCAGTACTACGCCGAGCTCGGGCACGGCCAGCAGGAGATCTCCACCGGGCACGTTCCCGCGCTGCGCGCCGCCGACGAGCAGATCCTCGTGCGCGAGACGATCCGGGCCGTCGCCGAGGGGCTCGGCTACGTCGCCTCCTTCGCGCCGAAGCCGTGGCCCGACGCCGCCGGCAACGGCTGTCACATCCACTTCTCGCTCTGGTCGGAGGACGGCTCGCGGAACCTCTTCCACGATCCGTCTCGCCCGGGCGAGCTCTCCGACACCGGCCGGCAGTTCGTCGCCGGTGTGCTCACCCACCTGCCCGGCCTCTGCGGCCTCACGGCGCCGAGCTTCAACTCCTACCGCCGGATCGTGCCGCAGTACTGGGCGGGCGCCTTCACCGCCTGGGGACACGACAACCGCGAGGCGCCGCTGCGCGTTCCCTCCGTCTTCGCCGGCAGAGAGGAGGCGTCGGCGAACGCCGAGCTGAAGGCGGCGGACGCGACGTGCAACCCCTACCTCGCGCTCGGCGGCCTGGTCGCGGCCGGGCTGGACGGCCTCGAGCGTGGTCTCGAGCCGCCGCCGCCGGTCGAGGTCGACCCGGCCACGATCCCGGAGGAGGAGCGCGAGTCGCGCGGCATCGACCCGTTGCCGGCGACGCAGGAGGAGGCGCTCGCCGCGCTCGAGGCGGACGAGCTTCTCATGGCTGCGCTCGGCCCGGTGCTCGCCGGGTCCTACCTCGCCGTCCGGCGGTCGGAGTGGACTGCCTACTCGCTGACGGACGGCGAGTTCGAGCAGCACGGCCACTTCCTCAAGTACTGATGGATCTCGACGGCATCGCGCTCGTCGACCACCATGCCCACGCGGTCCTGCGCGCCCGGCCGGCGTCGCTCGACGAGTTCCGCGGCCTGTTCAGCGAGAGCGGCGACCCTCGCCAGTGGCCCCACGTCGCGACGGGGATCGCCTACCGGCGCGCGATGAGGGAGCTCGCCGGGCTGCTCGGCGTCGAGCCGACCGAGGAGGCCGTGTACGCGCACCGGCTCGCGGCGGAGCCGCGCGACTACGTCCGCCGGCTCGTCGAGGCGACGAACACGGAGCTCCTGCTCCTCGACGACGGCTACCCGCCCGAGGACGTCGGGCTGTCCTGGGAGGAGTTCGCCGGCTGGGCCGGCGTCCCGGCGCGGCCGGTGCTGCGCCTCGAGACCCACACGCTCGAGGACGCTGCGGCTGCGCGCGGGCGGGGTTACGTCGCCCTGAAGACGATCGCCGCCTACCGGGGCGGCCTCGACCGCGTGGCCGAGCACGTCGTCTCCGCGCTCGAGGCGAACGAGGCGACCGGCGCGCCGCTGCCGGTGCAGGTGCACTGCGGTTTCGGGGACTCCGACCTGCACCTCTGGCGCTCCGACCCCTCGTACCTCAAGCCGCTCGTGGAGCGCTTCTCCGCGACGCCGTTCGTGCTCCTCCACTGCTACCCGTTCGTCCGCGAGGCGGGCTGGCTCGCCCACGTGTACGGGAACGTCTGGTTCGACCTCTCCCTCACGATCCCCCACGTCTCGCAGCCGGCGCAGGCTCTGCGCGAGGCGCTCGAGCTCGCCCCCGTGTCGAAGCTGCTGTACGCGTCGGACGCCGCCCGCACCCCGGAGCTGTACTTCCTCGCCGCGCGCTGGTGGCGGCGGGCGCTCGCGGAGGTGCTGCCCGAGCTCCTCGCCGAGGACGAGGCGGAGGAGGCGGCGCGGCTGATCCTGCGGGACAACGCGCGACTCCTCTATCGCCTCTGAGCCCTGCGTCGTATCGTCCGGAGCAAGGGTCTCATTCGCGAAGGAGGAACGGTGTCGATGCTCCAGGGGTTCAAGAACTTCCTCATGCAGGGCAACCTCGTCGTCACCGCCGTCGGCCTGTCGATCGCGCTGGCGTTCAGCACGCTCGTGAGCGCGTTCACCGGCTCGGTGATCACGCCGCTCGTCAACGCCGCGGGCGGCGGCGGCACGAACGGGCTCGGCTTCAGGGTCAACGGCCAACTCGTCGACCTCGGCGCGTTCGTCTCCGCCGTCATCTACTTCGCCGTCTTCATGGCCGTCGTCTACTTCGCGATCGTCGTTCCGTACCGGGCGTATGGCCGCAGGCGCGGCATCGCCGTGTTCACGGAGCCGGCGCCGACGAAGGCGTGCCCGGCCTGTCTGTCGGGCGACCTGCCGCTCGAGGCGACGAAGTGCCGCTACTGCGGGACGGCGCTCACGACGGGCGAGTCCGGGGGTCTCGCAGAGCCCGCCTAGGCCCAGAACTGCTCGAAGGCGGAGTCGAGCGGGACGGCGGTCACGTCCTGCCACAGTCCGTCGCGGATCCGGATCAGGAGCGCCTGCTCGACGTCGAGGTCGATCCCGTTGCGCCGGCCGGTGGCCCGGTAGATCGCCACGGCCCAGTCGTCGTCCGCGAAGACGGTGTGCAGGCGGCTGCGGTACGTGCCGCCGGTCTCCATGCCGGTGCGGCGGAGGAACTCGACGACGCCGCGGCGGCCGCGATACTCGCCGCTCATCGCCGTGTGGCCGGGGACGCGCCAGACGACGTCGCGCGCGAGCGCCGCCGAGATCGCCTTCGCGTCCTTGCCGAAGGCTGCGAACACGCGCCGCGTCAGGGCGGCGTTCGGGTGCTCCGTCACGACTCTCCCGCCAGCGTCGCCACCACTGCTTCCGCGATCACCCTGAGGGGCCGGCCCGACGACTGGCTCGCCTTGCGCAGCCGCGCGAACGCCTCCTGCTCGCTCAGCTGCTCCTTCTCCATCAGGAGACCCTTCGCCCGCTCGATCACCTTCCGCGCGGCGAGCGCGTCCGCGAGCGACTCGGCCTCCTCGCGCACCGCCAGCAGCTCCTCGTGGCGCGCCCTCGCCGCCGCGATCGCCGGGAGCAGGTCCTGCTCCCGGAACGGCTTGACGAGGTAGCCGAAGACGCCCGCCTCGACGGCGCGCGCCACGAGCTCCTCCTGGCCGTAGGCGGTCAGCATCACGATCGGGATCGGGCGCTCGCCGAGGATGCGGCGCGCCGCCTCGATCCCGTCGAGCTTCGGCATCTTCACGTCGAGCACCGCGAGGTCGGGCCGCTCCGCGCGCGCGAGCGCGACCGCCTCCTCGCCGTCCTTCGCCTCCGCGCAGACGTCGAAGCCCGCCCGCTCGAGCAGCTCCCGCAGGTCGAGCCTGATGATCGTCTCGTCCTCCGCGATCAGGATCCTCACTCCCGCATCCTCGCGTTTCGGAGGCGGATGCCGCTGTAGTCGAGGCTCGACGCGATCACCTCGTGCCAGAGCGCGTGCGGCCCTTCGCCGCGATACGCGGGTGCCGGCTCCGTCACGGAAGCGAGTGCAGCAGCCGGGCTGGCTCGGGCCAGAAGAGGAGCTCGGCGGCCTGCTCGCGCGGCAGCCAGCGGTAGTCGTCGTGCTCATGGTTCAGGCTCGGCTCCCAGCCGGGCTCGACGTCGACGAGGAACCCCTCGACGTGGACACGCAGTCCGGCCTCGTCCTCCCACTCCTCGCGCACGTACGCGAACGCGCCCAGCGGCTCGAGTGTGTCCGCCGCGAGCCCCGTCTCCTCGCGCAGCTCGCGGAGCGCCGCCGCACGGGACGCCTCGTCCGGCTCGACGCCGCCTGCGATCGTGTGCCAGTACCCGCCCTTTGCGGGCACGCGGTGGACGACGAGGAACTCGTCGCCGCGGCGGACGTGGACCAGGACCTCGGACCGCTCGCTCACGCCGGGAACACCACCTCGGCGCGCGCGC
>Ga0307418_1000438_pt1 | contig 12513 bp, 16 predicted proteins | sample SalMarWE160220MG_2_FD_202160 | JGI IMG/M metagenome (GOLD analysis project Ga0307418, IMG submission 202160) | Salt marsh sediment microbial communities from the Plum Island Ecosystem LTER, Massachusetts, United States - WE1602-20 | ecosystem: Environmental > Aquatic > Marine > Intertidal zone >...
ACCGCCTCGGCGATCGCGTGCCGGAGGTCGCGGTCGCGGGCGAACCGCAGGGCCGCCCGGTCGCGCTCCCGGGTGATGCGCGGGGTGGGCCAGAACGTCGCCGCCTTCTGGGGCCGGTCGGGGGGGCGGCGACGGTGACCCGCTCGCGGGACGCTTCGGCGCGGGATACGTACATCTGGCGCCGTGGGATAGGCTAGGGCGTCGGTCACCCCCGAGGACCCCCCGTGAGCAGCTCGCCCCGCAAGCAGATCCCGCCACCCGACGATCCGGGTGACGGGCACCTCCCGCCCACGCGCCCGTCCAACATGTTCTCGGGCCGTCTGATGTGGATCATCTTCGGGTTGCTGCTCGTCTGGAACATCGCGACCCTGTTCGGCCCGGCGACCGGTTCGTCGGTCAGCCTCGCCTACTCGGACTTCCTGGGCCAGGTGCGCCAGGGCACGGTCGCCACCGTCAACTTCAGCGGCCAGGACATCAACGGGACCTTTGCCGGCCCGGTCGCGTGGCCGCAGGCGAGCCCGGCACCATCCCCGGGAGCCAGCGCTGCGGCCGCCAGCCCGTCGGCATCCGCCGCCACGCCCACCACCTACACAACGTTCACCACGATCGTGCCCCCCAACGGCGACCCGGCGCTGCTGCCGCTGCTCGAGGCGCACGACGTCACGGTCACCGCCCAGGACACCGGCGGGGGATCGTTCCTGTTCGACCTGCTGATCAGCGTCGGGCCGGTCCTGCTGCTCATCGGGTTCCTCGTGTACATGGGTCGCCAGATGCAGAGCAGCCAGCAGGGCATCTTCCGCTTCGGAAGCTCCAAGGCCCGCGTGTTCGACGTCGAGAAGTCCAGGATCACGTTTGCCGACGTCGCCGGCGAGGACGAGGCCAAGATCGAGCTTGCGGAGGTCGTCGACTTCCTCAAGGCACCGGAACGCTACCGGCGCCTCGGCGCCCGCCTGCCGCGCGGGGTGCTGCTGATCGGCCCGCCCGGCACGGGCAAGACCCTCCTGGCACGCGCCGTGGCCGGGGAGGCGGGGGCCCCGTTCTTCAGCATCTCCGCCTCCGAGTTCGTGGAGATGTTCGTGGGCGTCGGCGCCAGCCGCGTCCGCGACCTGTTCGGCAAGGCGAAGGCGGTCGCTCCCGCCATCGTGTTCGTGGACGAGATCGACGCCGTCGGCCGCCAGCGCGGAACCGGCATGGGTGGCGGTAACGACGAGCGCGAGCAGACCCTCAACCAGCTGCTGGTGGAGATGGACGGCTTCGACGACAAGACGAACGTCATCGTCATCGCGGCCACCAACCGGCCCGACGTCCTCGATCCGGCGCTGCTCCGCCCGGGGCGCTTCGACCGCCAGGTGACCATCGGCTACCCGGACCGGGCTGGTCGCGAGGCCATCCTGCGGATTCACACCAGCGGGATCCCGCTGGATCCCAGCGTGGACCTTGCCGCGCTGGCCCGGGCGACCACGGGCTTCGCGGGCGCCGACCTCGCCAACCTGGCCAACGAAGCGGCGCTCCAGGCCGCCCGGGATGGGCGCGACGCCGCCGGCCCCGCCCAGTTCGAGGAGGCGCTCGACCGGATCATGCTGGGCACGAAACAGGCGGCGCTCGCCGATCCGCAGGAGCGCCGGGTGGTCGCCTACCACGAGGCCGGGCATGCGATCGTCGCCCGCCTCACCGCCGGGGCCGACCCGGTGCAGAAGGTGACGATCGCACCCCACGGCCGGGCGCTGGGCGTCACCGAGCAGCGGCCCGACGAGGACCGCCGCAACTACCCGCGGGACTACCTCATCGGCCGCCTGACCATGATGCTGGGCGGCCGGGCGGCCGAGGACCTCGCCTTCGGACAGCCGACAACGGGAGCCGAGAGCGACCTCAAGGCCGCCACCGACCTCGCACGGCGGATGGTCGGGACCTGGGGCATGAGCGACGACCTGGGACCCGTGTCCTATGGCGTCGGCGAGACGCACCCGTTCCTGGGGCGGGAGCTGGCCGCACCGCGCGAGTTCGCCGAGTCGACCGCGGCCCGGATGGATGCCGCCGTCCAGGAGCTGCTCGAGCACGCGCGCACCAGGGCACGGGAGCTGCTGGAGCAGCATCGGGCGACCCTCGACGCGGTGGCCGAGGAGCTGGTGGAGCACGAGGCCGTGGATGCGCGCCGCCTGGACGAGATCCTGATCGGGACCGGCGTCCACCCGGCAGACGAGGTCGCCGTGGATCGCCTCCGCTGACGGAAGCGGACCTCTGCGAGGCTCGGACAGCGTTGTCGGGCGGGCGGCCGCTGCGGGTCGCGAGGCACGCTCGCGTCCGGCCTGCGGCGACTCTCGCGTCTCGACCGCCCCCGGTCGCCGCTCCGCCACGCTGCCGATGCGGTCTCCGAGGCCAGGCGAACGCAGGTCGGGACGTTCGTGACGGGGATCAGCAGAGATGATGGCGTTGTGACGGCGCAGCCCTCTCGCGCCGTCGAACGCCAGTACCTCCCCGAGGCGCTCGCGCCGCATGACGACGAAGCTCGTGGCATCGACGAAGGAGCAGACCCGCTCGTCGTGGCGCCGAAGCCAGGCCCGCGCCGCGCGCTCGACCGATTGCTCGACGTGCACTTCGGTGAGCCACTCCGCGGACTCGACCGCGTCGAGGAACGCGACGGCCGATGCGTGGCCGTCGTGGCGGCGCAGGAAGGTCCACGTCTCGCCGACGACGTGGTTCGTGGTCAGGAGCGCCTGGCCGGGCGTCCACAGGCGGACCGCGACACCGTGGTTGGCATCACGCCGGAGCCGGAGCGTCACCCAGCAGGAGGTATCGACGAACCTCACGAGCCGTAGACGATGTCATTGACGGGGGCCGGCTCAGCCTCACTGCCGCTGATCCAGTCGCGGAACGGATCGACCGTGGGTTCAGACTCGCCGATCGAGCGACGGACGGCGTCGCGGATGAGGGCGGCCTTGGACGTGTGGGTTCGGCGCGCCCGGACGGCGAGCGCGTCGTCCATCGCCTCATCGATGTAGGTGCCCAGCCGGCTCAACCGCGTGGCGTCGGGAGCGATCGACCGTCCGTTTCCGTCGTTCGGCACTTTGCCGGGAAGCTCCCCGTGTGGAACCTCCCCGCTGGAGGTTGACATGCGTCGTCCGACTGGATCGCTACCCTATGGCGCCGCTTCCGGACCGCGCCGTTTGTCGTACGAGCGTCGGAGCCGCTGGGTCCTCGCCGGCCTCGTGGTGCTCCTGCTCGCCACCCTGAGCGTCTCGCTGCTCAAGGGCCAGGACATCTTCATCTTCGCCTACATCATGATCGTCATCTATGCCCTGGGCGGGCCGCGACGCTACGGCCGCCCGTGGAACGAGCTCGGGATCAAGCGCGGCCTCATCGCTGATCTCAAGCGCGTGTGGTACCTGAGCGCGCTCGACGCGGTTGTCCTCCAGGTCCTGCCTCCGGCCCTTGGGATCGCGTTCCTGTTCGGCTACGGGTGGGAGCTGGTCGACCATGTGACGGGCCGCCTGCCTGTCGATGTCGGCTCCGGAGCCGGCCTGGCCGCGGTCGTGGGCCTGCTCGCGCTCGCGCTCGTGCTCACCCTGATTGAGGAAATCGTCTATCGGGTCACGATCCAGGAGTATCTGAGCTCGTTCATCAGGACGCCGGCGGCCATCGTCCTGGCGGCGGTCCTGTTCGGGCTGGCGCACGCGGTCGGCACGTCCGGAAGCCCGGCGGTCGTCCTGAGCGACGTCGCCGGAGTCACGCTCGACGGCGTCTTCTTCGGGATCATCTACGCCAAGACCCACAACCTGGTGCTCACCTGGGTGACCCACTACGCGGCCGACGTCGTCGGCCTACTTGCCCTGGTGCTGGTGTTCCGGGCCATCTAGCAGCGATCGATGGAGCGACTGCAGTGAACGCACACGTTTCCCACGTCCCTGTTTCGGATCGGCGGTCCCTGCCGGGGGGAGCCTCCCTCACGGCACTCATGCGCCGCCGCCCGATCATCGCGTTCTTCGCGCTCGCCTACGGCATCTCGTGGGCGATGCTGCTGGTCCTTTACGGGCTGCTGGGCCTGCCGGCGGCCCTCGTGATCCTGCTGCAGACGCTGGGCCCGACGCTTGCGGCCCTGGTGATGGCCGGCCTGCTCGAAGGACCGGCCGGCCGCCGTCGCCTGCTGGCGCGCGTCCGGATCTGGCGCGTTGCCCGCCGCTGGTACGCGTTCGCCCTCGTAGGCATCCCGGCGGTCTGCGTCCTGGCCGCACTCGCCCTGCCGGGGGCCTTCGTCGGCTTGGGCGATGCGTCGGCCGTGAAGCTGGTCATCGAGTTCCTCGTCTTTATGGCGGTGGGGTTCTTCAGCGGACCGCTGTTCGAGGAGCCGGGCTGGCGCGGCTTCGCGCTGCCTCGCCTCCAGGCCCAGACGGGAGCCCTGCGCGCCACGCTGGTGCTCGGCGCGCTTTGGTCGGCCTGGCATCTGCCCCAGTACCTCGTGCCGGAATGGGCCGATGAGAACGGCGGCCTGGACCCGACGCTGGTCGCGACGTTCCTGGTCATGGTCATCGCGATCGCGCCAGTCATGACCTGGGTGTTCAACCGCACCAAGGGCAGCCTCCTGCTGGTCATGCTGGCCCACGCGAGCATCAATGCCTCGCTCGCAGTTTTCGTCGTGGCCAGCTCAGCCCTCAACGTGGGCTTGCTGGCCCTTGGTGCCCTGTCAGTCCTGCTGATCGTGGTGACCCGCGGCCGCCTCGGCTACGTTCCGTCCGAGGACCTTGCCTGACCATGACAACTCGTCGCCGAGCATGGGCTCGGCGACGAGCGTAGACTAGTCTCAGACCAGATGGAGGAGGCGAATGCGGCGGATCGGCGCGTATGAGGCGAAGACCCACCTTCCCCGATTACTGGACGAGGTAGCCAGCGGGGAGGCGATCACGATCACGAAGCACGGCGTCGCGGTTGCTGTGCTCGGGCCTGCGTCGGCGCGCCCGGCTCGGACCGCACACGAGGCGATCGTGGGTCTGCAGGCCTTCCGCCGCGCCCACCCACTCGACGGGCTGTCGCTGCGTGAGCTCATCGACGAGGGCCGGCGCTGATGTTCGTCGTGGACGCCTCGGTTGCCCTTGCCTGGTGCTTCGCCGACGAGTCATCCGAGCTGGCTGGGCGGGCCCTCGATCGGCTCGAACAGGACGAGGCGCTTGCCCCGGCGATCTGGCCGCTCGAGGTCGCCAACGGGCTTCGCACCGCGGAGCGGCGTGGACGACTCGACCTGGCCGACATGACGCACGTCCGCGAACTGCTGGTGTCGCTTCCCATCGAGGTCGAGGGCGTCCCGCTGGACGCGGCGCTCGGTGAGGTGACCGAGCTCGCCCGCCAGCTCGATTTGACCACCTACGACGCGGCCTACCTGTCGCTGGCGGCGCGACGCGGCGTTGCTCTGGCTACGGTCGACGAGCGGCTCAGGCGCGCCTGCGAACGAGCCGGCGTCAAGGTCGTGGGGTGAGCCGGTCGCCCGTTCGCTGAGCGATCGAAATCGTCGTCACAAGTCCTCTCGCCCCGACCAGACCACACGATGGTTCGAGTCCCTTGCATGCCAGGGGGCTTCTTGCCGCCCGGTGGCCCTGTGTTGTCGCTGGGGTCTTGACGCTGGCGCAGGCATGGGCGAGGCTCGGGCGGTGATCGACGAGATGGAGGCGCCACGGGCTCTGGGCGGCGACAGAGGTCGTGCACGCCGCTCGCTTCTGGTCGCCGGGGCGGGACTCGCGACGGGCGGGCTGACCCTGCTGGGGCAGGCGGCGCTGGACGCGGAGTGGAACCGCCTCGCGAACTCCGGGGCGATCTGGCTCGCGGTCGCATTCGCCGTCGGATCGCGCATGGCGTCGGACCGCGAGGCCTCCGTCGCCGGCAGTGCGACACTCCTGTTCGCGCTCGTCGGGTACGAGTTGGCGGCTCGGGTGACGGGTGCATCGATCTCCGTCGCCGGGCTCGTGATCTGGTCCGGTACGGCGCTCGTTGGCGGGCCCGTCCTCGGGTTCGCGGGTCAGCGATGGGGGGTGGGTGCCCAGCGTGGCCGCGTCCTCGCGCTCCCTGTGCTGCTGGGTCGCGACGGGCGCGAACGGGTGGCAAGCCTCGCCCTTCTCGTGCCACTCGCGTGCGTGGGCTTCGTTGCCTTCGAGATGATCAATCGGCTGTTCCTCGCCGGTTGAGGACGCCATTCCGATGCCGACCGCACGAGCCACGTCGCCCGGACCTTGTATGAGGGCCATCATCTGCACGGACTACGGACCGCCGGATGTCCTTCAGCTCAGGGACGTGCGCAAACCCGTTCTGAAGGACGACGAGGTAGTTGTTCGAATTCGCGCCACGACGGTCAGCGCAGCCGATTGCGAGCTGCGGCGATTCGACTTCGCCCCCTGGATCTGGGCGCCGATCCGGCTGGGGTTCGGGATCCGCAGACCACGACAACCAGTGCTCGGGCAGGAGCTTGCCGGTGACGTCGAATCGGTAGGAAGCGAAGTCCGGACGCTCAGGGAGGGCGACCGGGTCTTCGCGGCAACGGGCATCGGCCTGGGAGCCTACGCGGAGTACATCTGCCTGCGCGAGAAGCCCAAGACCGGGGCGATCGCGACGATGCCCGCGAACCTGAGCTACGAAGAGGCTGCCGCCGTCCCCTACGGCGGAGGCGAGGCCCTGCAATTCCTGCGGAAGGCAAACGTCCAGAGCGGACAGCGGGTCCTGGTCAACGGAGCGGGAGGGAGCTTCGGCACGTTCGCGGTTCAGCTCGCCAAGGACCTCGGAGCGCACGTGACCGCGGTGGACAGCGCGCCGAAGCTGGAGATGCTGCGCACAATCGGTGCGGACCGCGTCATCGACTATGCCCAGGAGGACTTCACCGACAGTACCGAGACCTACGACGTCATCTTCGACGTCGTCCGCAACACACCGTCCGCTCGCATGGTGAGGTTGCTGACCGAGAACGGATGTCTGCTCATGGCCAATCCGGGCTTCTTGCAGATCGTTCGCGCCAAGTGGGCGTCGAGAGGGAGCAAGAAGCGGGTGTCGTTCGCGGCATCGGGCGTGACGAGCGAGGACCTGGCCCACCTGCGAGGCATGGTTGAAGCGGGACGGCTGCACCCGGTCATCGACCGGCGCTTCCCGCTCGAGCAGATCGTCGAGGCGCACCGGTACGCCGAATCCGGCCAGAAGACGGGCAACGTCGTTATCGTCGTCGCATAGTTGCGGCCGCGATCGCAGCCTCCCCGTGGGCCCCACAGCCCGCAGCGCGAGGCGACCGGCCGAGGGGCCCATCGATCCAACCCGCCCAAGAGATCGAAGGGGGCTCGCACGCTTAACGTCCACCCCCAGATCCATCGCATCAGACCGGATCCCGCACCCTCTCGAGCCCGTCGAGGATCAGGCCGAGCCCGTACCCGAACTCGCTGCCATAGTCATAGCCAGGCTGCATGGCGTGCTCGATCATCGCGACGAGGTTGGGGTAAGCACCGGGCCGGAATGGCTGCACCATGCTCTCCGCAACTGCCGCAGCCTCGTCCGCGGTCCCGAACGGCAGGTTCATGTGCGTCAGCGCGAAGCCGTAGATGTAGCCGTCCAGGAGCGCGTAGGCGTGGGCGGCCATCGTCATGTCGAAGCCCCCCGCCAGAAGGCTACCGATCACCGCCTCGTGGTGCCGCAGGTTCGCCGGACCTGGATTGACCCGCGACTCCATCATGCCGATCGCCCATCGGTGGCGGGCCATGGCGTCGCGGACCGAGATCGCCCGCTGGCGCATCGCCGTCTTCCAGTCGGTGCCGGCCACTGGCAGCTCGATCTCCCCGAACACCAGATCCACCATGCCATCGAGGACTCGTTCCTTGTTGGCGAAGTGGTAGTAGATGGCCATCGCCTCGACCCCGAGCTCATGACCGAGCTTGCGCATGCTGAGCGAGCCGAGCCCGCCCTGATCGGCGAGCTTGATGGCGGCGTCCAGCACCTGCTCCCGGGTCAGGTGGCCGCGGTGTTGCGCTCGCCTGGTCGTCTGCGTGGTCATGGGCCTCCTCTCCGTCCCGGTGGGGCGTGGCACCGGGGTTGACACTGCGAACTTTACACCGTACAGTCACGGCACGGACTTTACATCGTACAGTAGCAGGAGAGCCACCGATGAAGGCAATCGTTCAAGACAGGTACGGCTCGGCCGAGGTCCTGGAGTCACGAGACATCGAGAAGCCCCAGATTGGGGACAGTGAGGTCCTGGTCCGCGTCCACGCTGCGTCGATCCATGTCGGTGACGTGGTCGTCATGACGGGCTCGCCGTACCTCATGCGGATGGCGACCGGGCTGCGCAGACCGAAGAACCGCGTTCCGGGGACGGACATCGCGGGGACGGTCGAGGCAGTCGGCAAGGACGTGAAGGGGCTACGGCCCGGTGACGACGTGTTCGGGTGGTGCACGAGCGCCTTTGCCGAGTATGCGACGGCAAGCGAGGACCACTTCGTGCTCAAGCCGGCCAACCTCACCTTCGAGCAGGCCGCCGCCATCGGAGTGTCCGCGACCGCTGCCCTCCAGCTCCTGCGCGATGACGGGCACGTCCAGTCCGGGCAGAAGGTCCTCATCAACGGGGCGTCCGGCGGCGTGGGCACGTTCGCGGTGCAGATCGCCAAGGCGTTCGGCGCCGAGGTGACCGGCGTATGCAGCACGAAGAACGTGGAGCTGGTCCGCTCGATCGGGGCCGACCACGTCATCGACTACACCAAGGATGACTTCAGGAATGGTGGACCGCGCTACGACCTCATCCTCGACAACGTGGGGGACCACTCGATGTCGGCGACGAGGCGAGCACTCGCCCGCAATGGGACGCTGCTCTCCAACGGCGGTGCACACTCGGGCGGCAAGCTCGGGCGCGTGATCCGGCACACGATCGTGTCCATGTTCGTTCGCCAGCAGGGCAAACCGTCCGTCAAGTTCCAGAACCGAGCCGACCTCGTCGCCCTGAAGGAACTCGTCGAAGCCGGGACGGTGACGCCCGTCATCGACGCTACGTACCCACTGGCTGAGACCCCCGAGGCGATCGGTCATGTCGGAGCGGGACACGCCCGGGGCACGGTCGTCGTTTCCGTCGCCCTGCCATCCGAGGGGGCGTTTGCTCCGGCGAACACGATGGCGCCGGCAATCGCATGATGCTCCTCGTGCGCAATCTCGCCCGCCGAACACGCGTCGCTCCGACCGGTCGTGGTGGCGGCAACGGATCCGAGGACGATCGAACCGTGCACGACAAGCGATTGAGCCAGGGAGCGTGCGTCGCCATCGGCGCCGGGATCGGCGCCGCGATCGGAAGCGCCATCGACAACCTCGGCGTAGGCATCGGGGTGGGCGTCGCCATCGGTGCTGCCATCGGAGCCAAGCTGTCGGGATCGGGGGGCGGCTAGCTCCGCCGCGACTCACCAACCACGGCCTCGGCGATCGCGCGGCGGCCCGCGTCCGACGTCTTCGCCCACAGGGCCGGCAACGACTCGAGGTAGGCGCGCGCCTCGGCGGCCGTCGGGATCGCTGCGCGGCTACGAGGTCGCCCGAGTGCTCATGGGTCGGGGCTGGACGAACGTCAAGGTGATGGAGGGCGGGATCGCCGCCTGGCCATACCCTCGCGAGAAGTGATGCAGGCCAGCCGCTCTAGTGGACGGCTGATGACTGGAACCTCAGGCGAGGCCACCGAGCAGCTGAGCGACAGCACCGTCTCGGGGGCACCCTGCGGGTAGCAACGGAGGCGCAATCGGGGCGAATTGCTACGACCGACCGTCCGTGCCGTTCGGCACTAGGAGTCCCCTCAAGCATATGTATGCTTTTGGCATATGGATGCCGATACCCAAGTCCACCATCACGTCGATCCACACCACCACCACGACGGCTACCGCGGCTGGGTCCGCTCTGGTGGCCGGCGCGGCCGCTGGCTCGAGCCCTTCCTGCTTCGCCTCGTCGCCGAGGAGGAGGTCCACGGCCGGGCGTTGATCGCGCGTTTGAACGAGCTCTGCCTGGCGCCCGATGGGGTCGACGTGGGGATGGCCTACCGAACGTTGCGCGAGTTCGAGGCCGAGGGACTCGTGGGGTCGGCGTGGGTGACCAATGACGGACCGCCCCGGCGCACCTACCGCCTGACCCAGGCTGGGCGCCGGGCACTCGACGAGTGGATCTCGGTGATGCACGAGCGGGCCCGCCTGATCGATGCATTCCTGGATGGAACGGAGCGCCTCGACCGAGGCGAAGGAGACTGACATGGGTTGCGGGCATGGCTGGCACGGTTGCGGACACTGGTACGGTCCGCCCTACGGCGGGGGCTGGTACGAGCCTGCAGAGTGGTACGAGGAGGCCGACCGGCCGATCCGCCGCCGCTCGCGGGGTTACCGCCGGCCCGAGCGCGAGACCGCACCCGAGGCGCTCGAGATGCGGCTGGACGAGCTGCGGGACGAGATCCGTCGCGTGGAGAACGAGCTCGTGAGCCTGCGTGGCTCTGACGAGGCGGCCACCGGGAACACCTAGTGACGTCGAGCCGAGCGATCGGGAGGAGGGTGGCCGTGATCCAGACCTCGCGCGAACGGCCGGGGTCGACGGCACCGTCCCCGAGACGCCCTGGCCGCGTGAGGAGGCGAGTGGGGTGAATCGATGACAGGAAGAGGGCGCCGCCATGAGCTGGGGCCCGGCGGGTACTGCGTCTGCCCGACATGCGAAATGCGGGTCCCTCACCCGCGGGGTGTCCGGTGCGAGGAGGAGCGTTGTCCGAAGTGCAGCGGAGAGATGCTGCGCGAGGGCTCTGGCCATCATCGGCTCTGGCTCGCGAAGCACGAGCCGGAGCCGGCCCGTTGACCGAGGACGGAGGCGGGGACATGGCCAGAGCAGCGATCCACACACCGCCGGTGGCGCATCCCACCGACGACGTCTTCGTGGTCATCGACAACACCGAGCGTGCTGACGCGACGATCCGCGCCCTGCGCGCAGCCGGCTTCGCGGAGGCGGACATCCACGTCTTCCGAGGGCGAGAGGAGATCGTCGTGCTCGCCCGCGCCTGGGTGCGACACCTGGATGGGCCGGCATTCCTCGTGTCGATCCTGGCGGCCTTCCTGAACGACGAGCGGAACATCGAGGAGATCTACGAATCCTCCGGCCTCGCCGGCCATGTCGTCCTAGCGGTCCACACTCGGAGCCTCGGTGACGTCGACGAGGCAACGCGCGTCCTCCGCGACAGCGGGGCGCACGACACGTGGTACTTCGGCCGCTGGACGAAAGCGGCCCCTTGGCCGGCGGGGCGGAGCGCGAAGTAACGAGAGGGACTGGTGAGGAGCATGATGATCGAGGAGAAGGACCAGCCGGAGGCTCCCGCGCAGAGTCTTGTGGCCCATGACGTGGCGCGGCTGCTGGCCGACACGTACACGCTCTACCTCAAGACCCACGGCTACCACTGGAACGTGGTCGGGCCGCACTTCCGGTCGCTCCACCTCATGTTCGAGGAGCAGTACACCGAGCTCGCCGGGGCGGTCGACGAGATCGCCGAGCGGATCCGCACCCTCGGGCCGCTCGCCCCGGGGTCGTATCGAGAGATGGCGGTGCTGGCCTCCGTGAGCGACGAGGAGGGGGCTCCCGGGGCGATGGAAATGGTCCGCCGCCTGATCGCCGCGCACGAGGCCGTCGTCCGCACGGCCCGCGGCGTTGTCGACGTTGCCGAGAAGGTCAATGACCCGGCAACCCTCGATCTGGCAACGCGCCGGATTGCCGTCCACGAGAAGGCGCTCTGGATGCTCCGGGCGACGTTGGGGGAGGAGTGATCGTCGTGACCGAGTGGCCGGCGGACATGGAGTCGACGGCCGGCCTGCTCGTCGCGCCAGGTAAGGGGATCCTGGCCGCCGACGAGTCGACCGGCACGATTGAGAAGCGGTTCGCGGCGGTCGGCGTGGAGGCGACCGCCGACACCCGCCGCGCGTGGCGCAACCTGCTGTTCACGACGCCCGGCATCGAGGCGCACCTCGCCGGCGTGATCCTGTTCGACGAGACGATCCGCCAGGCGGCCGATGACGGGACACCGTTCCCGACGCTGCTCGCCGGGCGAGGCATCATCCCCGGGATCAAGGTGGACCGCGGCGCGAAGGCGCTCGCCGGGGCGCCCGGCGAGAAGGTCACGGAGGGGCTCGACGGGCTGCGGGAGCGACTTGCGGCGTACCGCGGGCTGGGAGCTCACTTCGCGAAGTGGCGGGCCGTCATCAACATCGGCCCCGGGGTTCCCTCCGACTACGCGATACGGCTCAACGCCCACGCCCTGGCCCGCTTCGCGGCGCTCTCCCAGGAGGCCGGCCTCGTCCCGATCGTCGAGCCCGAGGTCCTGATGGATGGGGAGCACACGATCGAGCGGAGCTTCGAGGTGACAAGCTGGACGCTCGAGGCTGTGTTGGGCGAGCTGGTCGCCCAGCGCGTCCACCTCGAGGCGATGCTGCTCAAGCCGAACATGGTCCTGCCGGGCTACGGGTGCCCGGAGCAGGCGACGCACGCGGAGGTCGCCGACTGGACGATCCGAGC
>Ga0307418_1000439_pt1 | contig 12506 bp, 11 predicted proteins | sample SalMarWE160220MG_2_FD_202160 | JGI IMG/M metagenome (GOLD analysis project Ga0307418, IMG submission 202160) | Salt marsh sediment microbial communities from the Plum Island Ecosystem LTER, Massachusetts, United States - WE1602-20 | ecosystem: Environmental > Aquatic > Marine > Intertidal zone >...
TCGGGAGGCCCGTGAGGCCGTCGATGAATGCCAGCTGGCGAATCCGCCGCTCCGCCTGCCGTAGCTCGGTAATGTCCTGCAACGTCCCGTAGACACACTTCGGGCGCCCATCCGTCGCGCGAACCATCTCCACCTGTTGGCGGACATACCGCGGCTTTCCTTCGACCCCCAGCACCTTATGGGTGACGGACAGCGGGCCCGTACCCTGTCTGAGCTCCGCGAACCAGCGGCCGACCTTCTCCCGCTCCTTCTCGGGGACACGCTCGATGAACGCAGAAAGGGCGATCTCCTGATATCGAGGGTCCAACCCCAGGATGCGGCAGACCTCGTCGGACAGCATCAAGATATCCGCGCCGCACTGCCAGTCCCAGTGACCCAGGCGGGCGATACGCTGGGCCATCGCGAGGCGACGCTCGCCGCTCGCTACCCGATTCATTGCCTCGCTTGCCCGCATCAGATAATGGACGCGGTGCCCGAGCAGCGCGTAGTTGATGGGCTTGGTTATGAAGTCGGTGGCGCCCGTCGCAAAGGCCCTGGCGATGGACTTATGGTCTTCAAGCCCGGTGAGTATCAGAATCGGCAGCTGCGCCCCGTCTGGGTGCCCCCTGAGCGCTTCGCAGAGGGCGAACCCGTCCATCTCCGGCATCATTACGTCAGTCAACACAATTTGCGGCCGCGCCCGCTCGAAGCGCTGAAGGGCGTCCCTTCCATTGGCCACCGCATCGACGATGAAGCCCGCGCCAGCCAGCGAGTCGGCCACCAGGAAGCGCGTCGCCCCGTCGTCCTCGGCGAGCAGAACGCGGGGACGCGCCGTCTGCGCTGGCGTGGGCAATGCCCCAAGCACCCGGCTGCTCTTCGGGGATCGATCGGTTGGTGCCATTATCGTCGACCACAAGCACCCGCAGGGGTGGCCAGAAAAAGCGACTTGTCCTCCCCGGCGGCAGCAGCTGCAACTCCCGCGCTAACCCAAAGAAGCAGCCCTGCGGTCAGCATGGAGCTCGGTTGGCGGCGCCGAAACAGTGCATTCACTCGATAACCCTCGTCCAATCAGGATGCCGCGGCCAGCAGGCCCACACCGCGGGCGCTTCGGACCAATCCCGCAAGACCGTCGCGTCCACACTTGTGCCCCGCGAGACGGCTCGCCCGGTCCAGGGCGACGGGCAGATCAAGACCCGCAAGCACTCCGTCGATCACCGCAGCGTTGAGCACATCACCGGCCCCAAGGGTATCCCGCACTGCAGGCGGAACGCAGGGCGGCACGAAGAACGGGGCCCCCCCCCGCCCCTGGCCGTAAGCGCCCTCGGCTCCCCACGGGAGGACAAGCAAACTGGCAGTGGTACGCATCCACTGCTCGGCGAGGAACCGCCGGGGATCGGTGTAACCAAGGCTTAAGGCATAGGCCCGGGAGAACAGGACCAGCTGCGGCCCGATCAGCAGGTCCGCGATGCCGGGTCGCGGCTTCTCCACCTCCACAGAAAAGTGACAACCGGGGGCACGACTGCGAAGATCACGGAACATGGCCGACGTCTCCGCAGGCTCCCGCCCCTCGAAGTGCACCCAATCGTAGCCGCCTGGGTCGATCACCCGGAACTGTGCAGCGGTGAGCTCAGGTAGGTCCCGGTAGTGAACAATCGTACGGCTGCCGTTAGCACGGCTGAGGAGCACGCAGGAGGTGGGCGTCATGCGCCCCTTGATGCGCACGCAGTGGGAACGGTCAATCCGGTTGAGATCGAGATCCGAGAGGACCGCCGCGCTCTGGGGGTCATCACCCAGGGTACCTATCCAGCTGCAGGCATGGCCCAGCTGACTGAGCACCACCAGGCTGTTGGCGACATTTCCGCCCCTGCGCCACGTCTGGCGCAGCGCCCGGACTTCCATGTCCTCGTCCGGGTAGGTGTCCGTCTCATTGACGATGTCCAGGGTTGCGACGCCCACACCGAGAATACGGTGAGATTCGGCGCGCGCCGGCTCACTCATCCCGGGTGATCCGGAATCCGATGATGTTGATACGGGTGTCGGGTGCAAACTCATGCCGCGAAGTGTCCCGCATTGACGCGGCCGGCTTGTTGAACGCGCCGCTGCGGGCCACTCGGAAGGCACAGGGGACGCCCTCCCACGGGTGTCCGTCCGCTGGCGCACCGATATAGCTTGGATGATAGCAATCCTCCACCCACTCCATGACGTTGCCAACCGTGTCGTAGAGGCCGAACGGGTTCGGCGGAAAGCTCGCCACCGGCGCTGTGGACCGATTGTCCCATCGACTTCCGCAATCGAAGCAATCCGCCCGTCCGCGGCCTTTGCGGTACCCCCACCAGTAGATGGACGGCTGCCCGGCCCGGGCCGCGTACTCCCATTCGGCCTCGCTGGGGAGGCGGTAGTGCTTTCCAGTCTGCGCCGATACCCACTGCGCGTAGGCCTTGGCATCCCCCCAGCTCACATCGACCACCGGTCGCCGCCCCCGGCCCCAGCCAAAATCCCTCGGCAGCCGTCCCCCCGTGGCCCGCGCATAACGGTCGTATTCGTCGAAGGTCACCTCGGTTGCCCCGATCAGGAAAGGCTGCAGACGCACCTTATGGGGCGGCCCGTCGTCGTCGGTAGGCAAGGTCCGCGGCCAACCCATTTGGAAGGTACCTCCGGGCAGCGCGATCATCAGGGGGCCCGCGGTACCGTCGCGAAGCCGGTCCCGCACAGTTCGGGCCTCAACAGGGGCGGGACGGGGATCCGTCCGCCGCCCTGGCTCGACCTGGACCTTGCCCGATTTGACGGTAGCAGCGACGCGATGTGGCGGACCACCCGAGTCTGACTTTGTGCTGGCCGCCACCCTTGGGCTGACATGCGAATCGGGGCGCAACCAGAGGAGCCCACCCCCCGCGAAAGCTGCCGCAACAGTCCCGCCCAGCACAAGTCCAATGACAAACCGGCGATCACTAAGCACTGACGGCCTCGTCCGTACCGCAGGAGGGGCTGCTGCGTCCCCGTCTGAGGAAATCAATGGGGCCGCCAGCCGTTGGGCTATTGCCTCGCGCTCTCTCCCAAGATTCGCGGCGACCTCTCGGGCCTCGGCAAGCAGCAGCTTGTTCTGCTCGAGGTCTTGCTTCAGGCCGTCATAAGCCTGGTGATGGTCTTCCAGCTCATCTTCCAGACGGCGGCATTGCGCGGCCGTGGCGTCCACCAGCCGCTCCTTCTCCCGGAGGGCCTTGCGCAGGGTATCCACCTCCTGCCACAGTGCGATATCTTCCGTCGCCTTGTCGACGTCCCGCTCCGGATGCGCCAGCTCCCGCACCGCGGCCAGATCGCCCCGCAGGTGAGCGAGCTCTTCCTCGGCCTCTGCCCTAACGCGAGCCAGCTGGTCACGCAGCGACTGCACATCTTCCTGGACGCTGTAAGTGTCGTTCATAAGCTGTTCCCGGGCACCGGGTTTCTGCCGCTAGGCCGACGGGCGCTACAATCAGGGCTGGACCTCGCCTCGGCTCGCTCCCTTTTGTCGCGCCTGGGAAGCGTATGCCCATCGAGCGATCAAGAGCTTACCCACAACCATCCAACCGAATTGTTACAGCTATCACATGAAGGCAAGCCGGGGCGTCGTTGCAGCGGGTCACCCGAAGACCGCGGAGGCCGCCGGCACGGCCTTGGCCGCGGGCGGAAACGCCTTCGACGCCGCGGTTGCGGCCTGCTTTGCCGCATGCGTGGCGGAGCCCGTGCTCGCATCCCTGGGCGGCGGAGGGTTCCTGCTCGCCAAGCCGGCTCATGGAGAGCCGCTGCTCTACGATTTCTTTGCCCAGACTCCACGCCGTAAGCGAATTGAGCGGGAGACCGATCTAAGGCCTGTCCTGGTCAATTTCGGCGACGCTACCCAGGAGTTCCATATCGGGTTTGGATCCATCGCCACGCCCGGGGCCGTCGCCGGGCTGTTTGCCATCCACCGCGACCTCTGCCGCCTGCCGCTGTCGGTGCTCGTGGCCCCCGCCCGCGACTTCGCACGTAGAGGAATGATGCTCACCGCGGCCCAGCATCATCTTGCAACGATTGTCGAGCCAATCCTGCGCGCGAGCCCCGAGGCCTTCGCGGCGCACGCCTCCCCCTCCCGGCCCGGTGACCTCGCCCTGCCGGGGGAAACGGTGCACCAGCCAGCCTTGGCTGAGGCGCTCGAATTACTGGTCACAGAAGGTCAGGGACTGTTCTATGAAGGCGACTGGGCCGAGCGCCTCGTCGCCGACTGCGGCCGTGCGGGCGGGCACCTCACGCGGGAGGACCTTTCCGGCTATCGGGTGGTGCGCCGTACACCGCGTGCCCTCGAATACCGCAACAGTCATGTATTCACCAACCCCCCGCCCGCCCTCGGCGGCGGGCTGATTCTATTCGCCCTTCGGCTGCTGGCGGAGATGGAGCTCGGCGCCTATCCTCACGGGCAGGCAGATCACGTGCATGCCCTGGCGACAGCGATGCGGCTCACCCAGCGGCTGCGCCAGGAGGGCTTGACAGACATCGACCCCAACGAGGACCCCTTGGCGCTGGAAATCCTCGCAACCATGCAGCGGGAGGCAGTCTTTCCCCGAGGCACCACTCAGATCAGCGTCGCCGATGTGGAAGGCAACCTGGCGGGCCTGACCATCTCCAACGGGGAAGGATCGGGCTACGTGCTGCCCGGGACCGGCATCGTGCTCAACAATATGCTGGGCGAAGAGGACATCAACCCGGAAGGGTTTCATCGCTGGCCGCGAGATCGGCGCATCAGCTCGATGATGTCCCCCACCCTGCTGGAGCTTCCGGACGGCAGCTCCGTGGTCACCGGCTCCAGCGGGTCTAACCGAATTCGCAGTGCAGTGCTTCAGGTCATCTCCAACCTTGTGGACTTTGGGCTTCCTCTCGACCAGGCGGTGGGCGCACCCCGTATCCACTACGAGGGCGGGCTGTTGAATCTTGAGCCGCCCGTCCCGTCCTCCACGCTGGGAGCGCTGCAGACCCGTTGGCCCCGGATCAAGCTTTGGAGCGCCTTGAACGTCTTCTTTGGCGGAGCACACTCGGTGTGCCGCAAAGCGGACGGCAGCCTCCTCGGCGCCGGAGACCCAAGGCGGGGCGGCACCGCTCTGGTTGTTTGAGGCCGGGCGCGGGCACGGGAGCAACGGGATTGCCCTGTGGCTCCCTTGGCGCCTCGGTGCCTCGGTGCCTATTCAGTCCGGCGCGGCATGTGGAGAGGGGACCCGGACCGTCAGGGTTCCCCTGCGCTGGATCAGCTCAAACCGCTGCAGGTAGCTCATCCCGAGGAGCACCTCATGGCCGGCCATGTCTGGCACCACCGAAGCCGGAACCCCAGATGCCCGCAGCCCGCCGAGATCCACGCTGTCGAGCGCGGTGCTCCAGGTAAGGACATCGCCGTTCGCGGTCCTGCTCATCGTGCGCGCACCCAAGCGGAGGCCGAGGCGGCGTGCCTCGACCAGCGGGAGCGCAACGTCGGTGGCCCCCGTGTCCACCAGGAAGACCACGGGCTTGCCGTTGATCCGGCCGCTCGCCACGTAGTGCCCGGCCCGGTTGCGCTCAAGCACGACCTGGGGCTGCCCCGCCGGGTCGAGCGTTGCGGCCACGCGCTGGTTGGGATTCTCCTGGTCGCGCAAGAGCCTTTGGAAGAAGAGCAGGAGCAGGACCAGCCCGATGACCCAGGCTGCCAGGAGCATGGCCTTGCCGATGCGCGAGCCGGGGTCTGGCGGGGGTTGATGCCGAATGGTCACACCCTCACAGCCGTATCTGCCGGGGCGGGGGGATCCGGGGGGGTGCATAGAGCGCCCCCCGGGAGGGGCGCCCGCCGGGCGTCAGCGCGATCAGCGCTGAGAGGGCGGAGGAGAGCCTCCGAGCCCGGAACGGTTGAACTGGACGCGGTAGTAGGCAACGGCGCTCCGCCCGTTCGCAACAACGTCATAGACCTTCCAGCCGGCCTTCGACCGGTACATGCGGAAATTGAGCTTCGAGGGATAGGTACCTGGCTGCAGAATGCCGACACTCACACTGACGGCGCCGCGCCGGGACATCCGCGGACGAAAGTAACGCACCTGCTGCCCTTGGTAGCTGGAGAGATGCCCGGCCAGGGCGCTGAGAAAACGGGACTCCAGCTTGGCAGCCAAGACCTTGCGCTGCTTCCCGCTCATCGCCCCATACCGGGGCCCGGCGACCCACCGCGCCATGTAGCCGAAATCGAAATAGGGAGCGATCTCCCTGTCGAGAAAGGCCGCGACCTGCAGCCTGTTAGGCTTTTCCTTCTGACCGAGAAAGTCGAGCAGCTTATCCATGCCCTGGCGAAGGATTTCGGCAGCCTCCTCCCCGGGGAAGACGCGGGGGGCCGGCCGATGGGCGCCCGACGGGTAAGCATTGGGGGGATACGGGTAGGGCGGCTGGGCCTGAGCGACGCCGAAGGTGCCCAATACGAGAGCCAGGGACAGGCCGAAGTGCAATCTCATCTGAATCCTCCTGTGATTATTGAAAACGCCGCACGGGGATCTCGTGCAGCGCAGCCCGCAGGGTGCCTAGGCGGACGGGGAAAATCAAGCGAGCTTTCCGCGTGCGCGGCCAGGGTCAGCTGGTCAGCTGACGGCTGAGAGCCGGCGGCTTCGCCTCAGCGCCGCCCGCCGAGCAGGGAGCCCAGGATACCTCGCACCAGCTGCCGCCCGATCTGACTGCCCACCGAGCGGGCCGCGCTCGTTACGAAAGCCTCCAGCGGGGATTGGCGGCCGCGGCCGGGACGCCAGATCGACTCCGCCCCCGACTGTTCCTCGGCAGCCAGGGCCTGTGCCCGTTTCTGCAGAATCTCATAAGCCGACTCCCGGTCCACCGGCTGGTCGTAGATCCCGTGCACCAGGGAGCGCTGCATCAGCGCCTGCCGCTCGGCCGAAGTGATGGGACCGAGCTTGCTGCCCGGGGGAGCGACCCGGATCCGCTGGACGACCGTCGGCGTGCCCTCATCGTCCAGGGTCGAGGCCAGGGCCTCGCCCACCCCCAGCTCGGTGATCGCCCGCTCGGTGTCGATCGTGGGGTTCGGCCGGAAGGTCTGGGCGGCCACCCGCACCGCCTTCTGATCCTTCGGCGTATAGGCGCGCAGGGCATGCTGGACCCGGTTGCCGAGCTGACCGAGCACACTGTCCGGGACGTCCGCAGGATTCTGGGTGACGAAGTAGACCCCGACCCCCTTCGAGCGGATGAGTCGGACGACCTGCTCGACCTTGTCGAGCAGGACCTTGGGGGCATCGTCGAAGAGCAGATGGGCCTCGTCGAAGAAGAACACCAGCTTGGGCTTGTCCGGATCGCCCACCTCCGGCAGCCGCTCGAACAGCTCCGACAGGAGCCACAGGAGGAAGGTGGCATAGAGCTCAGGGGTCTCGATCAGCTTGTCCGCCGCAAGGACATTCACCATTCCGTGGCCATGCTCGTCGGTCTGCATCAGGTCATCGATGTCGAGAGCCGGCTCGCCGAACAGGTGCTCCGCCCCCTGGCCTTCCAGGCCCAGCAGGCGGCGCTGGATGGCACCGACGCTCGCCTTTGACACGTTGCCGTAAGTCGGGCGGATGGTGTCGGCGTTGTCCGACACATAGGCGAGCAGCGCGCGGAGATCCTTGAGGTCCAGAAGGAGCCAGCCGTTCTCGTCCGCGACCTTGAAGACGATGTTCAGAACGCCCTCCTGCACGTCGTTTAGGCCGAGAAGCCGCGCGAGCAACAGGGGGCCCATCTCGCTCAGAGTGGTCCGTACCGGATGCCCCTGCTCCCCTAGAATGTCCCAAAAGGTCACCGGACAGGGGGCATAGACAAATCCCTCGGCCGCCTCCAAACCCATCTCCTTCACCCGCTCGGCGACCTTGTCGTTGCCTCCCCCCGCCTGACTGATCCCGGCAAGGTCTCCCTTCACATCGGCCAGAAAGACAGGGACGCCGACGCGGGAGAAGCACTCCGCGAGGCGCTGCAGGGTGACTGTCTTGCCGGTCCCGGTGGCACCGGCCACGAGACCATGACGATTGGCCATCCCCGGAAGGATGTGGACCGGGACTTTACCCGTGCCGACGAGGATCGGTTGCGGCATTGCTTGCTCCTTGGTCTTGCATCGTCTGATCTGTCCGGCCGGCATCCGCTCCGCCCGCCGGCGGCACGCTCCCCTTCCCGCTCCCAGGGGCGCTTGCCGGAGCCCGCCGATGCTCGGGGGCATGCCCGGCGAGGACCTGCCGCAGTGCACTGGCGGTGACCGGCTTGTGCAGCAGGGGGTAACCGCTCGTCCGGGCCTCGCGCAGGCGTTCCGGTGCGGTATCCGCCGTCAGCAGCAGAGAAGGGATGTCCGGCCCCAGGTGCAGGCTCATCTCGTCCAGGAATTGCACCCCGTTTCGGGTGCCGGGGAGCCGATAGTCGACCAGCGCCATGGCAGGGCGCAAGGCTGTGTCCTTCAACAGCGCGAGTGCCTCCTCCGCGTGACGGGCGCAAATGGGCTGGTAGCCCCAGAGGCGAAGCAGGCGGGCGGTGGCAAGCAGGACCTGGCTGTCGTCCTCCACCACCAGGACGGTCGCGTTCCGCGCGGGGAGTCCGGTCTCGGGAGGCGGGTCCTTCACCTTGGCCGCCCGCGCGCTGGTGGCAAGCGGTACCTCCACGAAGAAGACGGAGCCCCGACCCACCTGGGAGCGGACATCGAGTCGCAGCCCAAGCAAGGCGGCAATGCGCTTGGCAATGGCCAACCCGAGACCCAGGCCCTGGCGGACGCTGCGCTCCGGATTTCCGAGCTGTTGGAATTCCTCGAAGATACGGCCGAGTTCGGCCGCCGCAATCCCCTCTCCCCTGTCCCAGACCTCGATCCGGAGCCGCGCACCGCGACGGCGGCATCCGACAAGGATCCTGCCATGCCGGGTGTGACGGATCGCGTTGGAGATCAGGTTGTGGAGAATCCGCTCCAACAGGTCCGGATCCGTATGCAATGGGTCGTTGCGGCAGAAGAGCCGGATCTTCACGCCCCGGTCGGCGGCAAGCGCCTTGAACTGGTTACGCAGCTGGTGCAGGAAGACCGACGCGAGGAAGTCCTGCTCCTGCGGAACCACGATCCCCGCGTCAAGCTTGCTGATATCGAGCAGCGCGTTCAGGAGTCCCTCCATCGCCGTCAGGGTGTCCTGCATGTCCCGCGCAATCGCGCGGGCCTGTTCGTCGATCCGGGTGTAGGACAGGGCACCGACCAGGAGCGACATGGCCTGCAGGGGCTGGCGCAGGTCATGATTGGCAGCAGCCAGGAAGCGTGACTTGGCCGCGTTGGCCTGTTCCGCCTGCTCCTTGGCCTCGGCCAGGGCCTCCTCCATGGCCTTGCGCCGGGTGATGTCCCTCGCGAAGATGGCGACCCCTTCCGGCCTGCCGCTCGGCCCGATCACCGGGCAGATGTTGTTGTCGAACCAGTGGCCCTCTCGCTGGTCCTCGAACCGGACCGGCCTCCCATGCGAGAGGACCTGACGCGCCATGTCTTCGCGATGGGCGGCCACGGCCGCCGGCATCAGGTCCCCCATCCGCTTCCCGAGCACCTGGTCGACGGTCCTGCCGAACCCCCGCGCCATCCGCTCGTTGACAATCACCATCCGAAAGGACCCGTCCAGGAGGACCACGATGTCTTCCGCAGTCGCGTCGATCAGTGCCCGGAAACGCTGCTCGCTGGCACGCAGCTCGGCCTCGATCTGCTGGCGCTCGGCGATATCCTGCTCCAGTTGCCGGTTTGCCTCCCGCAGTGCAGCGGTTTGGGCCACGACCTCTGCTTCGAGCTCCTGCCGCTGCCGCAACAGCTCACGCTGGGCATCCTTGCTCAGATACTTCGCTTCGCTCTCCGCGAGGGCCGCCTCGCGGTGCCGAGCCTCCTCCTCGAGCTCCGCGACACGGGCACGCAGGCCGAAGACCTCAGCCTCCCAATCCGCTTGAGACGCGAGCCCGTCCTTCATGCAAGCCGGAACGGGCGAGCGCGCTGCTTAACCTTGCAAATCATCACTCACAACACTCAGAATCTGGTCAGCGCGAGGCAGATGTTAGCGAAAACAACCAGGCGGGCTCATGTTTTTTCAGGTCGATGAACCCACTCGCCGGAGGGCCAAGTCCCCCCATGAGCTCGCCATGGTGAATCTGCTCCTGTTCAACCTGCTGCTGCTGATCGGCCTGCTCGCCGGGAGCTTCCTGCCGCAAGATTCGGCCCTTGCCCATTACAAGGCCTTGGGCGTCATCGTCCCCTTGGTGATCTCGCTTGCGATCGTCGCCTATACCTTTGCGCGGGCGGGTAGGGTCGACGCCGTTAGCTCCTGGTTCGTGGCCGCCCACTGGCGGCTCACCACCGCCCGTTACAAGATCCTGCTGATTTCCTACGTCGCCGGCGCGGCGCTGATCGGGCTCGGCTGGCTCCTCTCTCTGACCCAGACGGTCCATGGCATGCAGGAGCTCATGTTCATCGCGCTGCAGCGCGTTGCCATCGCGCCGATCCTGATCGCCCTGATGGTACTCATCATGCTGGAGTCTGGCTCCATCTACCAGGCGGGACGTGGGGAGGTGCCGGACGGCCTGCTGAAACGGCTGCCTCCTCCGGCAGATCTGCCGACCAGGGAGGAGGCGGAGCTTCCGGAGACCGACTCCGCTCGGTAGGCCGCTCGCCATCTGCCCGGAGGGACACGAGGTGAAGAACACCGAGACGATGCTTCGGGACATCGAGACCGAGATCCGCTATACGCGGGACCTCATCGGAAAGGATGCATTCGATCCCCGGGTCATGGCGGCGATGGCGGAGGTGCCGCGCCACGAGTTCGTCCCGGCGCTCGAGCGGACCTGCGCTTACGCCAATGGCCCGCTTCCCATCGGCCATGGGCAGACCATCTCTCAGCCCTACATCGTCGCACTGATGACCGACCTGCTCGGCTGCGGTCCCCATGCCCGCGTGCTGGAGGTGGGAACGGGCTCGGGCTACCAGGCGGCAGTGCTGTCCCGCGTGGTCGACCGGGTCTACTCCATCGAGATCGTCCCCGAGCTCGCTCGGGATGCAGCGAAGCGGCTGGCGCGGCTTGGTTACGAGAATGTGACGACGCGCCTCGGCGACGGCTACAACGGCTGGCCCGAGGAGGCCCCATTCGACGGCATCCTGGTCACCGCCGCGGCGCCTGCCGTGCCCCCGGCCCTGGTCGAGCAGCTTCGAGAAGAGGCACGCCTCGTGATCCCCGTCGGGGTGCCGTACGGCCACCAGGAGCTCATGGTGGTGGAGAAGGAGACCAATGGCTCCGTAACGACGAACCCCGTGCTCGGGGTAGCCTTTGTGCCGCTGACACGGACACCCTCATCAGCGGATAGCGGATAGCGGATAGCGGATAGCGGATAGCGGACAGAGGGTACAGGACAGAATCGGAGCTAATGAGATCCCGGATTGGAACTGCTGCGCGGCCTCCATCGGCTAGGCCGGCGGCAGCGAGCTGCCACGCCTCACCCTCTCGGCCCACAACACTGCCCTGTCCGAGGAGCACAACCCCGGCCAGGACATCGTGGCCACCTGCGCCGCCTGCCGGATGAACGTCGAGGTCTACCAGGACCAGACCAACGCCACCTACGGCACCAAGTGCAAGATGCTGGTGGCCCACTACTCGACCCTCATGGCCGTCCCCTACAGCCGCTCGGTCAAGGACACCGCCCTTAATAGCCTGGTGATCCCGGCCAAGAAGCTGGAGGAGCTGGCGGCGAAGTAGCCTCGCGGCCGTCGATCCTGGAGAGACGAGGAAGCCCGCGCAAGTGAGTTCTTTCTTGTGCAGACCGGATGCTGGATTCCTTGGACGCCGACAACGACATAGAGTGACGAGGGCGACCCCTGGATCTCGCCGGGCTGCTTTACGAATCTGCCAAAGACTTACCGCCAACCCGGGCGCAGGAGGACCTGGACTTCGCCCGATTCCTGGCCCAGAGCGAGGCACCCAAGGAGGACCGCGACCTCCTGCTGGCCCAGCGGCGTTGATCCTTAAGTCGGCCGAGGGCGCTGACGTAGGATGTGGTGAGCGAAGCGAACCGCATCAAACGCGACGCGCCGAAGCGATGCGGTTCGTGCCTCACCGCATCCTACGCAGATGCAGCGTTGCCCATGGCCGGCGTTATGACCAAGGCCGGCCCAGCAAAGTGCCCTCCCCGACTGGGACAACCCCGATGACGGCGCCTGGAACGATGCCCCAGCCGTTTGACCTTGTCCCGCTTCGATTCCCGTTCTCGAACGTCGAAAGGGCAACAAGGAGTGTCGCCGTGCTCGTGATACATTTTGGGACTCCATGTCCCAAAATGACTGCGCTCGGCGACAGCCTTTTTGTGCCCCGGTTCGCCCTGCGTCCGTGGCGCTGCGCCGACATCTCGCGCGCTCGATGCCGGCTGCGCACCACTCCCTCAAATGGCTTGACGGCGTGTCGGATGCGCTTGCATATGGCCTCCGCCTACCGGAGACTACGCGCCCTCGCTTCGCTCTCCATGGCGCGCAGCGGCTGAGGCCGGTCCTCGTCCTGACGCCC
>Ga0307418_1000441_pt1 | contig 12461 bp, 6 predicted proteins | sample SalMarWE160220MG_2_FD_202160 | JGI IMG/M metagenome (GOLD analysis project Ga0307418, IMG submission 202160) | Salt marsh sediment microbial communities from the Plum Island Ecosystem LTER, Massachusetts, United States - WE1602-20 | ecosystem: Environmental > Aquatic > Marine > Intertidal zone >...
AGATAGCCGTGCCAGGCTTCGCCGGACCGCGCGGCGAGCGCGAGCGCATTGGCTTCGGTGCCGCCGCTGGTGAAGATCACATTCTCGGGCTTCGCGCCGACAAGCTTGGCCACCTGCACCCTCGCCCGCTCGATGGCGGCGCGCGCGGCCCTGCCTTCGGTATGGACCGAAGACGGATTGCCACTGAGCGCGAGCGCGTCGATCACCGCCTGGCGGACTTCGGGGCGAAGGGGGGCGGTGGCGTTATGGTCGAGATAGGAGCGCTGGTTCATGATCTGCCGAGGCTCGCGGCCGAATGCCGCCGGGTTAACGCTTGCACGAGCCCCCGTCGCTCATGCTATGAAGCGCGGCCTAACAAATGGACCGCTCCAAGCGCCCAGCTGATTTGGAACGGCCTTGTTTGGAACAATTCTAAGCTCTTGTTTGTATAGGATTCTGAGGCGGCAGAGTCAAGGTTTGCGGCATTGGTTGGCGCGCCCTACACCACGCCCCATATACGGTCAGCCGTCCCCATCAGCGAATAACGTCCAGTCGAGGCCAGTGGTTCATGCCTGAAGTCAATATTAGCGGCCCAGCCGGTCGGATCGAAGCCCGCTACCATCATCAGCCGTCTCCGAACGCCCCGGTCGCTCTCATCCTGCATCCGCACCCGCAGTTCGGCGGGACGATGAATAATCAGGTCGTGTATCACCTGTACTACGCCTTCCAGAAGCGGGGCTTCTCGGTGCTGCGCTTCAATTTCCGCGGCGTGGGGCGGAGCGAGGGCCTGTTCGACAACGGGCCCGGCGAGCTTGCCGACGCGGCCACGGCACTCGACTGGCTGCAGGCCTACAACGCCGATGCGCCGTCCTGCTGGATCGCGGGCGTCTCGTTCGGGGCCTGGATCGGCATGCAGCTCCTCATGCGGCGCCCCGAGATCGAGGGCTTCATCTCCGTAGCGCCGCCGGCCAATCTTTACGACTTCACCTTCCTCGCCCCCTGCCCGTCTTCCGGGCTGATGGTCAACGGCGCAAAAGATCGAGTCGTGCCAACGGAGTCCGTGCGCGGGCTCGTGGATCGGCTGAAGACGCAGAAGGGCATCGTCATCGACCATCAGACCGTGCCGGACGCCAACCACTTCTTCGAGGAGCGCATGGACGGCCTCATGGAGGTGGTCGAAGGCTATCTCGACAAGCGCCTCGGCAAGCCGAAGAAGAAGGCGAAGGAGTCGGCGGCCTAAGCGCTCAAAGACTTCCCCCGGCCTCCGCGGCGGTGACCGGGTTTGGTAATCCGGGCCCAAACCTGCTAGAGGCTCTGGCCAACGCTACATCAGACTTGAACCGTCCTGGCCATGAGCACCGTCACATCGGACCTCCTGCACGAGCTCACGACTCGCGGCTATATCCATCAATGCACCGACGAGGCGGCGCTCGATAAGCTCGCACGGACGGACGTCATCACCGGCTATATCGGCTTCGACTGCACGGCGCCGAGCCTGCATGTGGGCAATCTCGTCAGCATCATGCTGCTGCGTAAGCTGCAGCAGACGGGCCACCGCCCCATCGTCTTGATCGGCGGCGGCACCACCAAGGTCGGCGATCCGTCAGGCAAGGACGAAGCACGCAAGCTGCTCACCGAGACCGAGATCGGCGCCAACATCGCCGGCATCGAGTCCGTGTTTTCCAAGTTCCTGACTTTCGGCCATGGCGACACCGACGCGCTTCTGGTCAACAACGCCGACTGGCTCGATGCACTGAACTACATCGACTTCTTGCGCGACTACGGGCGCCATTTCAGCGTCAACCGCATGCTCAGCCAGGATTCCGTGAAACTGAGGCTAGACCGCGAGCAGCCTCTGAGCTTCATCGAATTCAACTACATGGTGCTCCAGGCTTACGACTTCGTGGAGCTTTACCGGCGCGAAGGCTGCCGCTTGCAGATGGGCGGCTCGGACCAATGGGGCAACATCGTCGGCGGCATCGAGCTTGGGCGGCGCACCGAAGGCGTCGAGCTGTTCGGGCTCACCTCGCCGCTCCTAACCACCGCATCTGGCGCAAAGATGGGCAAGACCGCGGCTGGCGCGGTGTGGCTCAACCCCGACATGCTCTCCCCTTACGACTATTGGCAATACTGGCGGAATGCCGAGGACGCCGACGTGCCGCGCTTCCTCAAGCTGTTCACCGAGCTGCCGTTGCCCGAAATCGGCAAGCTTGCCGCGCTCGAGGGCGCCGAGCTCAACGAGGCCAAGAAGATCCTGGCCACCGAGGCGACCGCGCTCGTGCACGGGCGGGATGCCGCCGACCGCGCCGCCGAAACCGCGCGCGCGACCTTCGAGGAAGGCCAGCTTGCGCAAAGTCTACCGACCTTCGAGATCGCGCGGGCCGAGCTCGAAAAGGGTTATGGCGTGCTGAGCGCCAATGTCCTTGTCGGCTTCGTGAAGTCGACCGGCGAGGCGCGGCGTCAGATCAAGGGCGGCGGGATCAAGGTCAACGACGCGCCGGTCACCGATGAGCGGCAAATGCTGACGCCATCGGACCTGACCGAAGACGGCGTGATCAAGCTGTCGCTCGGCAAGAAGCGGCACGCGCTTATCCGTCCTGTCTAACCGCTCCAGGCTTAGCGGGACCGAAACGGCTGGACTCCCTTGAAGTCCGGAGGGGCGGCGTTCGCGGCAGCGGCCGATGAATCCGGGACGGAGCCAGTTGAGCCGTTAAAGTCGAAGATCTGCCGGAAGATGCCTGGCGCCATCACCGACATCGGATTGACCAGCACCGTGGGATCGTCGAGCTTGCCCTTGATGGCGAACGTGATGCCGACCACACCCTCCCCCTGGCGCCCGACCAGCACTTTCCCGAGAATCGGAATGTTGCCCAGAGCCGAGTTCAGGCCGTAGAGCGGCACATAAGTGCCGCCGAGCTCGACCGTCTGCGTTTTGAAATTCACCGTGCCGCGCATGGTGGCGCCAAGCGCGGGCCCATTGATATAGGCATCGCGCAGGCGGAACCTACCGGACCCGACAATGAAGGGCGCGCGCAGACGCCTAAAGGCAATGCGAGATCTGGCGATCGGCTTCTTATTCTGACCCAACACCGCCGCCGAACTCGGATCCGTCAGGACGTCGGCCACAACGGAATCACCTACCACGGTGAAATCGCGCGCCCACAACGTGCCGGACTTCGTGCCCGGACTGCCCGCATCCATGTTGACTTGGAGCGAGGCGTTGCCGCCCTCGATGTTGCCGTAAAAGCCAACCAGGCGGAACGCTGCGCCGGCATCGAGCGCCTCGGCCTTGAGCACGCGCGCGCCGTTCCTCGTCTCAAGTTTTACGGCTGCTGGTTTCTTGCCATTGAGCTTGCCCTTGGCGTCGAGCGCCACCAGCCGTCCGTTGCGCTTCTTCAGCATGACCTCGACATCGGTGGCAGTCGTGTCGTGGAAGCCGATCACTTTGCCGATATTGGCCGTCATGTCGATGCCGAACGGATCGGCGGGCTCCCCCTCTGCGGCGAGCTGGCCCGCCGAAAATAGAGAGTGAAAGAACTGCTTGCCGTCAAAGCTCGGGCCTTCCGCCTTGATATCGAGCACTTGGTCGGCGCGGACATTGGCCGTGATCTCGACATGAGTCTGCGGGCTCACCGAGAAATCCGAGAAGTGGAAGCTCTTGAGGTGCTGGTTGGGATCGAGAGCGATGTCACCATAGACGGCGATATCGTCGCCAACGAGCTTAAGGTTCTTGAGGTCGACCGAGCCGTCCGCGCTCTTGGCGATATCGAATCTGATCTTTGCTTCCTGCCCTGGGGGCTTGGTCCAGCCCATACTGCCAAAAAGCAGCTCGGCCTTAGTCAAGTCGGCTTCCATGCTCATGGCCTGGGTAGGTTGACCGAATCCGGTGACGAACAATGTCACCGGCGTCGGGCCCCGGACCAAATGATTGACCTTGATGCCGAGCTTCTCACGCAAGTCCGCATCGAGCATGGCTGAGACTCTGACCGGCGGTTGCTGGTTGTCAGGCGCATAGAAAACGCGCTGCCAATAGATCTCGGCCGGCACATCCTTGATCTCGATCTCACCCTTCGCCGTGACGCCTTCTTCGGAGAGCTGCACGTCCAGCGCGCCGCCTTTGAAGTCCATGTCCCCTGCGAGGTTCGAAGCGATCGCGTCTTCAAGACGCGCTGCGCCGTTCATCTTGATCTCTTTGAAATCGAGATCGTTCTTAAGCGGCATCGACAATGTGAATTCGCCCATGGCAGTTCCGCCGAGGAAGTCCGGCTTCATGCCGACCTGGCGGATGTAGCCGAGCGGCTCGTGATCGAGAAGTTGCATCACCGTGGGCGTGGCCGCGGCCGCGCGGAAGGTAATCACCCCTAGCTGGGGATCCTGGCGGAGGTCGGGAATGTAAAACCGCCCCTCGCTCAAGGCGATCTCCTTTCCTTTGGCGACGACGATCTTCGCCTTGGGAATATCGACGGCGAACTCGGTGCCGGAGACCGTGAGCTTGGCATCGCCGGCCACGACCGGCGGCATCTTGGGCATATAGGTGATGCGCGAGCCGGTGAAATTGAGTTCCACATTCACGGCGCCCTCTGGCGCATCGGCGCCCCGCTCGATCGCGGTGAGCGCACCGGCCGGCAGTGCCACGTTGAATTTCCCGCCGCGAACCTGCCCGCCGGCGACGCGTTCCAGAACCCATTGCCGCGCTTTGCCGACGAGGAATTTCGGCCAGAGCAATTTCAGCGTGTCGACCGGCATCGGGCTGACCTCACCCGCAAGCGTGACCGCGGGCGAGGATTGAGGCGCATCAACGACGTTTCCGGAGACGGCGATCGAGGCATCGCCTGCGCGAATGACAAAGCGAGAAAGGGTCACGCGCCCGTCCTTGGGCGAAACGTTCCCCCTCGCCGCCCACTCATCGATCTTAGTGGGCTTGAGGCCGAACTCCTCGACGCCGAGGACGGCATTGTCCGCCTTCAAGTTGAAGTCCCAGGAGACCACATGCTTCGTCGCGTCGCGAACCGGACGGAACTCGCCGCTGAACGTTGCCTGGCTCTTGCCCCAGCGCAGCGTCGACGGGGCAATCTCGATCACGTCGGTACCTTCGATGTAGCGCACCGTGAAGTCACCATGGTCGATGCGCACTGCCGTGTCGCGATCCCATGGCGGCGTGATTTGTCCCGGTGCCAACTTGAGCCTGGCCTCGCCGGACAGGAAGTCTCCATTACGAGCGAGCTTGAAGGTGGTCTCGCCATCAACCGCCATATCGAGGGCCTTGAGGATGCCGATCGTGGGGAAGTTGCCGGCAATCCCCGAGGGCACGAGATTCTCGATCAGCGCCGTGATCCCGAGGCTCTTGTTCTTGGCGTGCTGCTCGGTGCGCACCTCAAGCTGCCAGTCACCTCTGCTCGAGGCGACATTCGCCTCGCCAATAAGAACGCTGCGCTTGTCCAGGTGCTCAAGGTCGATCGCGAAGTCGGGTACCTGCCAAAGGGTCTGCCTGCCCTCCTGGTTCAAGACGAAGATCGCATCCTTGAAGCCGAACCGTGTGAGATAGGATGTGTCGCCGCGCCGTGTGCGCTCAAAGACTTCGGCCACCGTCTTGGTGAGATTGAACTTGCGTGCGGCTCCGGCTGGCCTCGGTTTGTTGGGTGCAGCGTGTGGCGGAGCTTGCTCCGGCGGCGCGCCCGAAGATTCATCGGCGGGGAGTGCGCCGCGCATCAAGGCATCGCTGTCCTCGTCGGGCTTGGAGAAGGCAAGCGACAGGCCCTGGTCGGGGTTGTACAACATCAACAGCCGCGGACCGATGAAGTCGACGCTGCCCGGCGCGAACCGGCCCACCAGAAGCGCGCTGCCGCTCATGCCGATAGCGGCGAGCGGCGCTTGCGCTACGATCTCCCCGTCCTTGTCGATAAGGCGAATGTTGCGGAGGCGGAATACCACGCCCGGCCCATCGTCGCTCCGCTGGAGCACGGCATCGTCGATCTTCACGTGCAGATCGGTCAGCTGAGCATTGATCGCCGCCTCGATGGGAGGCACGAGGTTCGGCAGCGAGATGGGCCCGCGCGCCAAGCGCCCATAGCCGAGCACGATGGCGATCAGTCCGACGACAAGGACACCGGCGAAAATCTCGCGGCAGACATGCGCACCGTGTGAGGAAAGCTTGGCGAGATGAATTTGAACCGGCGGCGGGACGCGCTTCACCAGTTCCCGGCCCTGCCTCGGGAGAGCGCGAATGGCCTTGCCGCCCTCCGTGGTCAGCTTGGCCAAGGCCCCTGTGATTGGTTCGTCCATTCAGTCACAGGCCCCAACAAGGATCGGCCAAGCCCCCAATTCACTGCCCTTCCTCGGACCCACGCGAGCAGCCATACGCAATGACCGGCCCTGCCTCACCGCGACGCCCACTCCGCTCATGGTCTCTTGTCGGCACCCCCCAAGGCGCACCCCTTACGACCTCCAAGCATCGTTACCACGATGCACAATGCGAGGCTAAGGACTCGTGGCATATGAGGCGCCAAAATCGGCTAAACGAAGGCGATTCAAGGCAGAAAACCCCGTCGACCGGGCCCGAGCGGCCCGGGGAAAGGTTCCGGGAGAACCCTCATGACAAGGTTAAAGCGAGGCGATATTGTCACCCAAGGAGTTGGGCGCTGGGTATTAGCCAACGGGCAAGAAGCTCCGCGACAATCCATTTAGACGGCTTTACAGTCCCATGTCGCGGGACCTGGTGCCGAGTTACGTTTCGCGCTGCGTCACTCGTATTGGATGGGGAGGTACCCACGTATGTTCACGAAGAAACCTGAGCCTGGCGAGACCGTCACCAAGATGGGGGAGCGGCCAAGTAGCCCGGAGTCCAAGTCATCGCCCTTTACCGAGCGTCCTGCCACCTACGCCAAGGGCCCAAGCCCGAGCGCTAGTGCCAGCAAGATGGTCCCTTCCATCATCGGTGAAGACCTGACGATCACCGGCAACGTCACCTCGAAAGGGGAGATTCAAGTCGACGGGGAAATTCAGGGCGATATCCATTGCGGCTCCCTGCTGCTCGGCGACAAGTCGCAGGTCCAGGGCTCGGTCATCGCCGAGGACGTCGTGGTGCGCGGCAAGGTCGTCGGCTCGATCCGGGGTTTGCGGGTCACCTTGCAGGCGCAGTCCCATGTCGAGGGCGACATCTTCCATCAGAGTCTCGCCATCGAGCAGGGCGCATATTTCGAAGGCAAGTCGCGCCGGTCGGACGATCCGATGGGCGAGGCGAAGACTCCTGGCGGTCGCTCCGATAAGCCGAGCGACTCGGGCGGAAATCCCTTCTCGAGCCGGGCGGCGGAATAGCGGACAGACCGACTTCGGACTAGCGAGCGGGCGAGAGGCCGATTAGGCCTGGGCGTCGGCGTGGATGCGCTCAGCGAGCGCTGCCTCGATAAACGCATCGATATCGCCATCGAGCACGGCGCTCGGGTTGGTGCTTTCGACGCCCGTCCGCAAATCCTTCACCAGCTGATAGGGCTGGAGTACGTAAGACCGGATCTGGTGGCCCCACCCGATCTCGGACTTCGTGGACGCCGTGGCGAGCGCCTCCTCCTCCCGCCGCTTGAGCTCGGCTTCGTAGAGCCGCGCCCGCAACATGGCCCACGCCGTAGCCCGGTTCTTGTGCTGGGACCGCTCGTTCTGACATTGGACCACGATGCCGGTTGGCATATGGGTGATGCGGACCGCGCTGTCGGTCGTGTTGACGTGCTGGCCGCCAGCGCCCGAGGCGCGGTAAGTATCGATGCGGACATCCTTCTCGTCGATGTCGATCTCGATGCTCTCGTCGATCGCGGGGTAAATCCACGCCGAGGCGAAGCTCGTGTGGCGGCGGGCATTGGAGTCGAACGGTGAGATGCGGACCAGCCGGTGCACGCCCGATTCGGTCTTGAGCCAGCCATAGGCGTTGTGACCCTTGACCAGGATGGTGGCCGACTTGATGCCCGCCTCCTCGCCGTAATGCTCGCCGATCAACTCGACCTTGTAGCCGCGCCCTTCCGCCCAGCGCATATACATGCGCTCCAGCATCTGTGCCCAGTCCTGGCTTTCGGTGCCGCCGGCGCCTGCGTGGATCTCGACATACGCATCATTGGCGTCCGCCTCGCCGGACAGGAGCGCCTCCACCTCGCGGGTATGAGCCTCCTGCCTCAGCTTGCTCAGCGCCGCTTCCGCCTCGGCGACGATGCCCTCGTCACCCTCCTCCTCGCCGAGAGCGACAAGCGCGAGATTGTCGTCGAGTTCGCGGGTGAGACGGTCATATGCGCTGAGCGCCGTCTCGATCTGCTGGCGCTCGCGCATCAAGCCTTGGGCGCGGAGGGCGTCGTTCCAGAAATCCGGAGCTTCCGCCTCGCGGTCGAGTTCGGTCAGCCTCGCCTTTGCCTGGTCGGGGTCAAAGATGCCTCCGGAGCAAGGACAGGGACTCTTTGATCTCGTTGACGACCATGTCAGTTTCGGCGCGCATTCTTTCCTCGATAGTGGGTTGTCAAAAATAGATCACCGCTCAGGCAGGGGAGACCCTACCTGAGACAAGCTCTTTCCTTATGGCTCTAGTAGAGGCCGCCCGTGCCCGATGTCAAAGCCCGGTCGTTGCTCGGCGGGCCAGCAGGAAAGCCGGAATGCCGGGGCGGCGGCTGATATTGGGGGGCCGCCGGAGGTGGGAATCCTTGCGGGGGACCGGCCTGGGCAGCATCCGGATACTGGGGAAAGTCCTCTTCACCCGGCCCGGCTCCGCCTCCGTCGTCGGCAGCCTCGACCACATCGCCGGAGGCACCCGCAGGGACCTGCCAGGGCTGGAAGGCGTCCGTGACCACGTTCGTATCGCCAGGACGCGCCGGCAGACCCGTCTTGTGATTGACGCGCACGAGCACGGCTCCCGGCGGTGCCCGGAACGGAACCGGCGGAACGCCCTTCAGCGCCTCCTTGAAGAATTCCTTCACGATCGGCAGGGCAGCGCCAGCACCCGTCGCACCGCGTCCCATGGACTTCGGCTGGTCGTAGCCGACATATGCTCCAACGACGAGGTCAGGCGTATAGCCGATGAACCAGGCGTCCTTGTAATCGTTGGTAGTGCCGGTCTTGCCCGCGAGCGGCCGGTTCAAGGATTTGAGCCCGCGCCCCGTGCCATATTGGACGACGCCTTCCTGGATGCCGACCATCTGGAACGCCGAGATCGGGTCGACAATCTGCTTGCGATTATCGACGAGCTTGGGCTCTTCCTGACCCTTCCACTCCCGCGCGCTGCACTTGCTGCAATCGCGCGTGTCGTGACGCCAAATGGTGCGCCCGTAGCGGTCCTGAATACGGTCGATAAAGGTCGACTCGATCTTCTTGCCGCCATTGTCGATCATGGAATAGGCGGTGACCATGCGCAGCAGCGTGGTCTCGCCCGCGCCAAGCGACATTGACAGCGCCGGCATCAGGTTGTCGTAAACGCCGAAGCGCCGCGCATAGTCGGCGATGATGGGCATGCCGATGTCGCGGGACAGCCGCACCGTCATCAAATTGCGCGAGTGCTCGATGCCGTAGCGCAGCGTCGAAGGACCCGCGCTGCTGCGCTCATAGTTCTTGGGACACCACTGCGGCATGCCCTTGCCCTGACTGACGCAAATCGGACCATCGAGGATGATGCTGGATGGCGTGTAGCCGTTGTCGAGCGCCGTCGTGTAGATGATGGGCTTGAACGAGGAGCCGGGCTGCCGCAGGGCCTGGGTGGCGCGGTCGAACTGACTCTCGGCAAAGCTGAAGCCGCCCATGATGGCCAACACGCGGCCGGTATGGGGGTCCATGGCGACGAGCGCGCCACTCACCTTTGGCACCTGCTGCAAGGACCATTGCCCTTTGACCGTGTCCGGGGACTCGGTGCCACCATCCTTGGTCTTCTCGGGCTCGCGCGGCGCCACATAGACCACGTCGCCGGGCTTCAACGCCTGCGTGACGGTCTTGCGGGTCCATTTCACCTCGCTTGCGGGGATGACGCCGGTCTCCCGCTCAGCCACGAGCTTGCCTGTGTCGGTCCGGCCCGGGCGAATGCCGATCTTGGCCTGGGCATTCGAGACCTCGAGCACGACGGCGAGCTTCCAGGGATCGATATCCTTCCACACCGGAACGCCGGCCAGTGTCTTGCCCCAGTCGCCGGAAATGTTGATGGTCTTCATGGGACCGCGCCAGCTGGTGTGCGAACGGTCGTACCTGGTGAGGCCCATGACCAGAGCTTTGCGCGCGATGCGCTGGAGCCGCGGGTCAAGCGTGGTGCGGACCGATAGGCCGCCGCCATAAAGTTTATCCTCGCCGAAGTCGTCGATGATCTTGCGGCGCACCTCCTCGGCGAAATACTCCGAGGCGAAGATCCGAGGACCGTAAGTGCGCTTCTTGACGCCGAGCGGCTGCGCCTTCGCGGCCTCCCCTTCCTCTTTCGTCGCGTAGCCGTTTTCGACAATGCGATCGATGACCCAGTTCCGCCGCGCGATGGCGCGATCAGCATGCTTGAACGGATCGTAGTTGCTGGGTGCCTTGGGCAGCGTGGCGAGATAGGCGGCTTCGGAAAGGGTGAGTTCGTCCAGCGCCTTGCCCCAGTAGGTCTGAGCCGCGGCGGCAACGCCATAGGCTCCGGCACCGAGATAGATCTCGTTCAGGTAGAGCTCGAGGATCTGCTCCTTGGTGAAGGCGCGCTCGATGCGGATGGCGAGGATCGCCTCTTTGAGCTTGCGCTCGATGTTCTGATCCCGCGTCAGCAGAAAGTTCTTGGCCACCTGCTGGGTGATGGTCGAAGCGCCGACCAAGTGTGATCGGCCGGACTGTATCGCGCTCAAATTGGTGACCACGGCGCGGAAGATGCCCTGAATGTCGAGGCCGCCGTGCTGGTAGAAGTTCTTATCCTCGGCCGAGATGAAAGCGTCGATGACGCGCTTGGGAACGGCGGTGATCGGCACGTAGATGCGCCGCTCGCGCGCGTACTCGGCGATCATCCTGCCGTCACTGGCGTGGATGCGCGTCATCACCGGAGGCTCGTACTTAGCGAGCACCTCGTAGTCGGGCAGCTCCTGAGAGACCTTCCACAGCACGAACGCGGCCGCGCCGGCCGCAGCGATGAACAGAATCATGCTGGCGGCAAACATGAAGCCGAGAAAGCGCAAAAAGAACCCGCCACGACGACGGCGCCGCCGTTGCTGCGGCGGCTTGACTGGTGCTGTGATATCCATGGTTTCCGACCATCCAGACCCCGCTTCAGCCTCGCGGGGCACCCGAGCCAACCCTAACCAAGAATATGGCAACAAAACGCTGGAGTCGCCCGCATTTTGGCTCTCCCCCGACAATAAATCGGGGCGACCGTTAAGGTCAGAACGGCATGCGCGCGATGCGCTCGGCAAAATAGTCGTCGATGGCCTCTGCCACGGAATCGGCCATGCGGTCCCGCCATCGCTCGGAGGTGAGCTCTTTCTCGTCGTCGGGGTTGCTCAAGAAACCCAGCTCGAGCAGCACTGAGGGCACATCCGGTGCTTTCAACACGCGGAAGCCCGCCGATCTGAGCCGCTTGGTGTGCAGGATCGTCTTGCCGGCCAACTCGCCGACGATGGACCGGGCGAACACCACCGACCGGTTCTGGGTCTCGCGCTGCGCCAAGTCGATGAGGATATTCGCCACCACTCCATCGGAATCATCCGGCAGCGCCACGCCGGCGATGGCATCGGAGAAGTTCTCCTTGGCGGCGAGCTCCCGCGCTTCGTCGTCACTGGCTTCCTCTGACAGGGTGTAGACCGTGGCGCCGCGCGCATCGTCGATCTTTGTCGGGAAGTAGTCCGCATGGATCGACAGGAAGAGCCCTGCCCCCTTCTTCTGGGCAAAGGCCACGCGGTCTTTCAAGGGCAAGAAGGTGTCGTCGTTGCGGGTCAGGTAGACCTCGTAGCGGCCAGTGGCGAGGAGCTTCTTCTTCAGCTCCTCGGCGAACTTAAGGACGACCACCTTCTCGGTCACGCCGTTCGGGCTGCTCGTACCGGGATCGACGCCGCCGTGACCCGGATCGAGCACGATGATCGGTTTGGCGTCGGCGGGGCGCACCGGCGCCGCTGGAAGCGGCAAAGAGGCTTTTTCGACGGCAGCCTGTCGCGCCTCGCGGAGCGAGGCTTGGAACGTCTTCTCGTCGGTGGGCACGAGATCGATCACAAGACGCGCCGGCTGATCGTCGCGCGCCTCGAGCACGAAGGATTTGTCGATGAGAAACGGACCGCTCACGTCGAGGACGATGCGCGACTTGCCGGGAGCGAACAGGCCGTAGCGGAAGGCCGTCACCAGGCCCCGCTGCTCCTTGCCGATGCCAGGCGGCATCTGGAAGCTCACATCCGCGGCATCGACGATGACCCGGTAGGGATTACCGAGGGCAAAGACATGCACGTCGACCTTCTTCGACAGATCGGCGATGAAACGGGTGCGTTCACGGTCGCCGGCGAGGCGCGCGTCCTTGGCGATTGTGGCGTTGG
>Ga0307418_1000444_pt1 | contig 12444 bp, 8 predicted proteins | sample SalMarWE160220MG_2_FD_202160 | JGI IMG/M metagenome (GOLD analysis project Ga0307418, IMG submission 202160) | Salt marsh sediment microbial communities from the Plum Island Ecosystem LTER, Massachusetts, United States - WE1602-20 | ecosystem: Environmental > Aquatic > Marine > Intertidal zone >...
CATCGGTCAGCGGGCGGGCAGGATCAGTCGAAGGTCTCGTCGCCGTTGGGCTCGTAGTGGGGAACCCTGTTCATATCGTGGCGCAGTTTCGAGAGCTCCCAGTACATCCGCTTGCGGGCACGGCTCTGGTTGCCCAGCGGCCGGTGCTCGGGGATGCAGTGCCAGGGGTTGTAGGACAGGCGCCGGGCGAAGGCGATCTGGTTGGGCGAGGCGAACTGCTGGCGGGGGATGTGCAGGGTGGCGACCGAGACCCGCGGGGAAAGGCGCTCGGGCCAGAGCACGCCAGCGTTCTCGATGGGCATGAGGTGCGGGTCGGTCTGACGCTGGACGCGGAAGTCCAGGTCCACGTCGCCCGCGTCCAGGGCGACGACCATGGCGTCGCGCAGGTAGTCGTCGGGGGGACGGCGCGGCAGGCGCGGGATGGGCGTCTTTTTCTTCGTCGTCGGCCAGACAGAGTACTGCATTGCCTGGCCCTCCCCCAGCAGGTAGGGCACGCAGCTGAAGTACGGGGCCTCGAAGGGGCTCGACTGGGTCTTGGTCCACAGGCCCTGCATGATGCCGTCCGCGATGTGGGGATTGCGGAAGTTGAGGAAGTGGAAGATCGCGGCGTTCTTGAGGCTCCACCGCTGCAGGTGGGCGTTCTCGCGGGTGTTCGGTGTGACGAAGGTCGGCGTGGAGACGCCGAAGAAATCCTGGGTGAAGCGCTCCTCCTCCATCAGCTTGGGGCCGGGCACCCCCATGAGCTTGATGCTGATGCTCATGAAGCCGACGTCGTCGATGTCCGGGGTGACGTAGGGGCCGGGACCGGAGAATCGTACCCAGGCGGGGTACGTGTGCGACTTCGCGAAGATCCCGTGGCGAAGCTCGGGCGGCAGGCCCTCGTGAACGCGGAATTCGGCGCGCACGATGCCATGGGTCTTGGTGTTGCCGCCGCGCTCGAAGCCCCCGGGTTTCCACAGACCCTTCATCTGCTCGGTGAAGGTGTCGATGATGGACTGGAGCCAACGCTCCTCGTCCGGGATGGGGCGCTCCTGGGCCAGGGCGAGCCCCTCGTCCTTGCGCCCCCGGTTGATGAGCCAGGTTACCAGGCGGGCGATCGGGTCGCGGAGCGTGGCGTCGAAGGCGGGGCGGATGAAGGGGTCGATGCGCCGTTCGATCTGGGTGGCCCGCAGCAGGATGTCAGCGATGAAGTCCAGCAGGGCACTGCCGGTGTTGGCCGGTGGCACCGGCCGGCTGGTATTGGAGTCGATAGGCATCGCTTCAGCTCTTTGGTGACTGCCCGGCCAGGTAGCGCAGGGCGTGGATGCCGGGCAGGAAGAAGTAGGCCCCGCCGCGCACATGGACAAAGCGCGGCAGACCGCACAGGCGCCGGTCCGGTCCGTCTGGGCGGGGGATGGAGAAGCAGTCCACAGGCTCCCCCTCCGGCTCCGGCATGCGGTGGCCGAGCAAGGGATCGGTCTCGCCGTGCAGGCCCGCGAACCGGGTCCCCATGATCCAGGCGTTCTGCACGAACTCGAATTGGCGCCCGATGTTGGCTGCGAGACAGATGAAATGCAGACCGGTTTCCACCGCCGGCGGCGGGTCCGCGAGGGCCTGGTCCAGGGAGAGCTGGGGTCCGTAACCGCGGCCCCGACGCAGAAGCCGGTGAAAGCGGGTGGAGGCGATCAGGTCGAACTCCCGGGCCTTGGCGTCGAAACCGAAGAAGCGGATCACCCGCAAGAGGAGCCCCCGGGTGCCGGGGGGATAATCCCCGGTGCGGGGGTTGGCGCGCCGGACGTGGGCACCGATCGGGCAGCGCACACCATGCGGATCCTGGTCGTAGTCGAAGGCGTTGGACCCGTCCGCCGCCGGCACCAGCGGCTCCCCGTCCAGGCTTCGGCCCACCATCTTCGCTGCGGCTTGCTCGGCCAGGTCTCGGTCGCCGTTTGCGTCCTCGATCAGCCAGCGCCAGAACCCCGGCACGTCCTGGTGCAGCTGGCGCAGAACCAGGTAGCTGCCGTTGCGCCCGAGGTCGGCCATGTCCGGCTGGTCCTCGGCGCGCGGGAGCAGTCGGTCGGGGTCGAAGGCGGGGTCCAGGACGGGGCGGTCGGTATAGAGGCCGTACTCGTTGGGATAGCCGAGCAGAAACTCGCCGAGGCACGTCAGGTTGCCGTAGTCCAGCCGGTCCCGGTCCTCCATGGGGCGGCGACGATCCCAGTCCACCTCGGGCTGAGAGAGGCCGTCCCGAAAGCCGAAGGGCTCGTGGCCGTCCCGGTCAGCGGTCTCCAGCGCCTGAAGCAGCTCGAAGCCGGGGGCCCAGCGGGACTCAAGCTCCCGTCGCCAGTCTGCTAGACGTCCGGGCAGGGCGTAGAGCAGGAGCAGAACGTGGGGCTGGTTCTCGCCACTGCCCCAGGCCCAACGGGAGGGATGACTGTGGTCCTGGTCGCCCAGGCGGCGGGAACGGTCCTCGTCCCCGGCCATGCCGGCGAGAAACTCCTCGGCGAAGCCACGCATCTGCGCCTCGCCGAGACCAAGGGCCGCGAGGCCCGCGGCGCTGACGGCCACCTGCAGGGCGGTTTCTGGGAGACGAGCGGCCAGCTCCACGGTAGCAACGGGGGCTTCGGCCAGGAAGGCGCGCGCCGCCGCCGCGTCCTTGACCCGCAGCAGCAGAAAGCAGGCCTCCGTGTGGTGGCCGTAGCCGAAACGCAGCAGCCCCTGGACGTCGCCCAGTTCGACGGGGCCTTCCTTGGACCTGTCCTTGCTCATGGCTGGTGAGTCCCCGCCCGTGCGGGCGCTCTGTTCGACCGAGCCGGAGTCATAGGAGCCTCACCCAGGCCATCGCCTCGTCTCCGGTCATGTCCGGCTGCTCCAGCCCCGCGCGGATGCGCCGGTTGCGCTCAATGTCGTGCAGGGTCAACCCCGGGTAGGCGTCGTACCAGACCTGGCTGGGAACCTGGTGGGCACGCTGGTAGCGCTTGAAGCAGCCCTCCCGGCGGGCGCCCCGCGCAACCAGCCAGCGGGTCCTGGGCCAACCCACGCCGTTGCTGAAGATCAAGTTCAGCCCCCAGGCGACCTTGTTGATGAAGTCGTCCATATAGGCCTCGTGGCTGCCGTCATAGTTGCTGGCGAAGAGCACCCGCAAACCGTCGTCCATCACCACCCAGCGGGCGAAGTGGATGGTTTGAACCCGCGCAAGGTGCCCGCGATTGAAGACGTGCCGGCAGCCGTAGTCGATGGCGATGAGGAGCAACCGCACCAGGAGCCGCCGAAATGCACCCGGCTTGATCGGACCCACGGCGCTGAACTGGTTCGTGAGCCCAAGGTCCTCCAGCTCCCGCAAGACCCGCAGGTGTGCAGGCGTTGGCGGCGGGCAGTGCTCCGGGTCGCTCCGCTCCAGTGCCCGCAGCCGCCACGCGAGCCACGGCAGCGAGACAAGCAGCAAGGGGGACAGGATCAGGGCGACGACCGGAATGCCCACGGCGTGCAACAGGTTGCGCAGCCGCCAGCCCAGGGGCGTGGCCTCCGGGCGCGCGAGGGCCAACCGCCCCGCCTGGACTTCGTCCTCGACGAAGGCGTGCAACTCCCTGTGCAGTCGCCTGGCCGCGTCTCCACCGGCAAGGGGCTCCCGCGGAACGCGGGCGGACAGGGCCCGTTGCAGCGCGTGCTCCTCACGCACCTGGCGCACCGTTCGCCCCAGCCGGTTGACGTAGTTGGCCTGCACCTCCAGGCAGTGGGCACGCATCCAGCCGGCCAGGTCCGCCCCGCCGTCGAACCCCTCGCAGTGGGCGAATAGCCGGCGCAGCCCATCCCCCGCCACCTCGATCATCTCCGCGAGCAGCTCCCAGGCCGGTCCGTCGCAGTCCCCGAGAAACACCAGGCGGAGGCCCAGCCTGGGCGGGTCGAGACCGTACAGTGCGAGGTCCGCCATGCCGATCTCGTCGAGCACCACCAGGCGGGCGAAGTGCAGCCGCTCGAAGCGTCCGAAGGGCACCACCGGGTTGTACGGATTCGCCACCCCCGGCGCCGCGTTCATGGTGGCGAGCAAGGCCCGCAGGGCGGCCTCCTGGCCGGGGGCGACGGGAGCGGCGAGCATGAACGGGGCCTGGGGGGTCACGGGCTCAGAACTTGAGGCAGAAGTCGATGAGCCGGTCCTTGTCCCAGTACACCTTGCCCAGGTAGAAGCCGGGTCCGATGAGCCGGATCTCATCGCGGATGCGACTGGCGATCAACGAGGTGTCGGAGTAGTCCAGGACGATGCACTCCTTGCCGTCAAGCCAGCTCTCACCCTTGTAGACCTTGGCCATGATGGCCTCCATGCCGAAGATGGTGATGCGGTTCTTGAGGTAGCCCTTGGCGGCATCGAAGACCTTGCCCTGCCAGCCGAAGGTGTTGACCACCTTGGCGATGATGTCGGAGTAACGGGTGCCGGGGGCGATGATGGCGGTGCCCTCGGCCTCGCCGGCGGGGATGTCTCCCGCGGGGCTGGCCCTGAACAGGTCGTCCAGCTCTTCCTGGGTCATGTCCAGGAGCTTCTCAACGGTGTATTCCACGGTCGTTTCCTCCGGTCGGGGGCCTGGCGGCCAGGCCCGGTTTACGCCTTTGCGCGAGCATCCGCGAGAATCGCGTCCGCCGCCTTCTCGCCAATCATGTAGACGGCGCTGACCACGAAGAACCCTGGGATGCGCGGAAACACGGACGCGTCCACCACCCGCAGGCCGTGGGTGCCGTGCACCCGAAAGCCACTGTCCAGCACCCCACCCGTGTCCGGCGCACCGATCGGGCACGAGCAGGAGGCGTGGTGTCCCCAGGCGGTGTCGCGCACGTACTGCGCGAGATCCGCGTCGCTCGCCACAGCCGGGCCGGGCATCAGCTCTTCGGCGATGATCCCCTCCTCGATCAGTGGGGCAGTCATGCGGCGTACGAAGCGGATGCCGTCCACCACCGCGGCCAGATCGCGGCCCTGGGAGTCGTCTCCCTCCTCGAAGTAATGGAAGTCGACAGCCGGCGGATCGCGGGGATCCGAAGAGCGCAGCCGCACCCTTCCAGCCCGGTTGTCGGTGTGGGCCTTGAGCACCGCCCAGGTGAGGGCGTCGTGGTGATCGCGGATGAGGTTGGAGAAACCTTCGAAGTAGCCCTCGAAGCGGCCCATCAAAGCCATGAGGTAGAGATCCGGCTCCGTCGCCGCCACGGCGGAGCGGCGCACCAGGGCCACCGCCGCGCCGTTGCTGCCGTAGAGCCCGCTGCCGTCCTCGTGCCAACGCTGCCACTGGGGATCGCCCGCGGCGAATCGCGCGCCGGTAAGTATTTGCCAAGGGCGGCGCATGCGGTGGGTGACCGCCACCTCGTAGCGGTCCTGGAGATTGCGGCCCACGCCCGGCAGGTCCACCAGCACGGGGATCTCGTGGTCCCGCAGGTGAGCCGCCGGCCCCACGCCCGAGAGCATCAGCAGTTGGGGCGTGTTGAAGGCGCCACCGGCCAGGATCACCTCGCGGCCCGCCAGGGCGCGGCGCGGCTCTCCGAGTGCGTCGCTGGGGTTGGGGTGTGCGCGATAGAGCCGCTCGCCCTTACGGTACTCCACGCCGCTGGCCCGACCATTAGCCTCGAGCATGACCCGAGTGGCCAGGGCGTTGGTCTCCAGATGGAGGCGGTCCGGGTGCCTGGCCGCGACCGCGAGCAGGCGCTCCCGCGAGCCCACCCGCACGTGGTCTCGGGTGGAGATGGGGGTGAAGCTCAGGCCCTCGAAGCTTCGCCGCAGCCACGTCCGGCTGTTCGGGTCACCGCGTCGGCGCATCCAGGAGAGCACCTGCGTCAGGGGCCTCGCCATGCTGCGGACCTGAGTGCGGGCGGCCGTGAACACGGTTTTCACCAGGTCGTCATCAGTCATCGCCTCGGCAGGCGCGGGCACCTGTGTGTCCAGCCAGCCGTCCCAGCCGTGACCCGTGGGGTCGATCCCGATCTGGCGCAGCAGGCGCCACAGGGGCCGATGGTGGCAGGCCTCGACCCGCCGGGCGTAGTCCCGCATCCGGGCCGCGGACCAGGACCCGTCGCCGGTCAGCGTGGCGATGCGGTCCCAGTCCGAGTCGTGAGGCAGCATGTAGATCATGGCGTTGTGGGCAGTGCAGCCCCCCAGGGCCGCGGCCCTCGGGTAAAAGACGCCCCGCCCCGGCTCGTACTTGGGGTCGTGCCGCTGGCGCTCCTCGTCCTCGTAGTGGCGCACCATGAAGGCCCAGTTCATGGCCGGGTTCTCGGAGGCGAATGGATGGAAGCAGGGGACGCGGTAATCGTCGGGCATCCGCGCCTCATCACTGACCAGGGGGTCGCCCCCAGCCTCCAGCACGCACACCCGCATCCCCGCCTCCGCGAGGCGGGCGGCCAGTGTGCCGCCGCCCGCCCCGGAGCCGACGACGACATAGTCCCAGCCCGCTCCCTCGCTCTCGGCCATGGAGGGGGCGTCAGAAGGTCTTGAGAAAGGCGATCAGTGCCCGGCGATCCTCGTCGCTGAGCTCCGGCTCGGTACCGAAGGCCTTCTCGTCGTCGCTCAGGCCTTCCTGCCGGTTGAAGGCGGTGGTGCCGAAGTAGTGACCGCGGTTGACCACCAAGTCCGGACACTTGCTGAGCTTCAGCATGGGTTCCTTGAGCGCGGCGAAGTGTTCGCGCAGCTCCGCATCCGTGGCATTCGCCGGGGCGGACTTCAGGGCCTTTTTAAGCCGGATCAGGAGGTTGCCCATGTCCTTGACGTGGGTCGCCACCTTCAGCGGGTCGTTAGACTCCGCGCGCAGGCGCAGATTGGACAGCAGGCCCACCGGCGTCCCTTTGGGAATAGGGCCGAGCACGACGTCCCCGTCCGAGGACATGGGCCAGGGCAGCCAACGCTGCACGATCCCCTGCACAGGCTTGACAGAATCCGGCACGTAGCCCTCAGGAATCGTAACTTGGCTGCGCACCAGTGTGCGATCGATGGTGCCCGGGACCTTGTCGCCAAGGACGGCGTCGTGCTCGCGCTTCTCGGGCCAGAGCATCTGCTCGATGGAAGCGCTAAAAATCTTCATGCGGGCCCCCACCGAGGGGTCGACGTCGAAAGGTCCCACCGAGTTGTTGAGCAGGAAGGGCCCCGAGGACCACAGCGAGATGAGCGACGGCACCCGGGTGTAGCCGCGCCCGCCGGCGGGCATCTCGTAGGGCATCGGCTCGCCGCTGAAGGGGTCATACAGGGTCACGGTGCCGACCGACGGCAACTCCTTGTAGGACTGGGAGGAGAAGTTGTCCCAAATGTTGTCGCGCAGGGCGTTGGTGGCGAGCGGGCTGCACACGTTGGTGCGCAGCAGCGTCACAGGGATGCGGGCGTCGGTGGAGAGGAAGTTGCCCTGGAGGAAGTCCGGCGCGTGCACGATTTCGCGCATGGCCTGCTTGTAGGCGTCGGTCTTGGTCCACTGCCAGTAACGTTTGAAGCAGTCGAGGTACTCCGCCCCCATGCACCTCATCGGGTCAATGTCCGCCGGCAGGGGTGGCGCCTTGCTGGAGTGGCATCGGGCGCAGGTGTCGGCGAAGACGTCCTTGCCGTGCTCGATAGTCGCCTCGTCTGCGGTGAGGTAGGCCTTGCCGTCCGGGGCGTCCGCGAGCCGATCGGGCTGGGCCGCCTTCAGGAAGAAGCGGGCCACGTCCATGTTCCCGGCCTCTGTGGCGAGCCAATAGCTCGAGTTCTTCTGGGCCGTGGCGATCGGAATCGGGGAGATCTCCTTGCCGCCCACCACCGGCTTGAAGTGCAGTAGCCACTCCTCGCTGAAGAGCCCGATGTTGATATAGACACGGTTCAGCGCTCCGAGGAGCCCGACGGAGTCGGCCCCGTCCTTGAGCACCCGCGGGGTGCGCACGATGCCGGTCTTGGGGTCGAAGAAGTCGAGCAGTGGGCCGCTCGTCACATAGTCCTGGAACTGCTTGTTGTCGAGCTCGCCGCCGGCGAGCTGCGCCGGGCCGATGTCGTGGGCCAGGCCCATGCGCGCCGCGAAGTCGTAGACCGAGTTCATGGTGCGCGGGTTGTTGATGTAGTCGGTGGAGATGAGTGAGGTGTCCATCGTCCCCGGACGGTAGGTGTGGGCCAGCTGGTACATGAAGTTGGCCCGGCCCTCCGGCTTGTCCGCGTCGAAGATGAACATCCGGTCCACCCACATGTACTGGGCACCCACCGACGAGCTCAGGTTGGCCCACTCGGGCTTCTCCGGGTCCTTCGGGGGGTGGGTCGGACTGGGGCCCACGTGGCAGAAGCCGCAGGACATTCCGACCCGGTAGGGACGCACCAGGTCCTTGTCGTTGTAATAGCTGGGATCCGTGTAGTAGCGCTTCGGGTCCCACTTCGCTGCCGCCTTGGCGTCGAAGGCAGGGTTGGGGAAGAGGCGCAGACCCACCACGCCCGTGGCGTAGCCGTAGTAGGAGCCCACGGGCTGGGTGGTGCCGTCTTCCAGGTCCTGGCCGCGGGAGCCGATCTTCACGCCAGGGTACTTGGCCTCGTTCTCGAAGGGGTCGGGCTTGCAGCCCTCTGCGGGCACATCCAGCCAGAGGCCGCGGCGGTCGGCGCGGGGGCCGGTGGGCGTCTCAAAGCAGGGCTCGTTGACCAGTCCCAGGTAACGCCAGCGGTTGGATCTGGAGTAGCCAAGGCTGGGGTGGGAGCTGATGGTCTTAAGCAGATCGAAGGCGCCGTAGGTGTAGCCCGTCATCAGGTCCCAGAAGCGGTCGTTGCCGCCGCTCCAGACGACCCACATATTGCGACCCTTGACCTCGTCTGGGGTCAGCGCGATGCCACCATCCATGGCGTGGAACCAGTCCTCGGTCGCCTGAGGGAACGACGAAGGCTGCCGCCCGGCCTGCTTGGCCTCGTCTAGGACCGAGCCGGGCGCGGGCGCGCTGTTGCCGCACCCGGTCAGGAAGAGCGCGCAGCCCAACAGGGAACACACCAAAGGTCCACAGATTCCCCCCGACATGATCGAGCCTCCTCGCGTTTCTTTTTCAAACCATTCTTGTGTGCTGCCCGGCCCGCATCTCCGAGCGCTAATGTCAGGTTAGTCCGGGTTCCCGGCGAGCGCAATGTGGGGGGCGGTGACCGACAGAAACCTCAGAAGCTACCGGCACGCCGGAACTCGCGGCGGCCGCGATGTTGTGTTTGCATCCATTTCTGCGAGAAGGGCTAGCGTGATCGCCCGCTCGCTGCCGACCCGCAGGCCAGCAACTGCACCCGAACCAACGGTCCGGGCGCGCGCGGAAGCCGTCGTCGCCATCCAAGTGAACGGCGTGGGCGGGCAGCGCATCCACCTCATCGGGCTGGCACCGCGCCGCGAAGGTGAGCGGCGGGAACCTGAGCGACACCCTCATGCTCATCCTCCGGCCCACCAAACTCAGAGCAGGCGAACCGTTGTGCCTTCCACCCGTCTCAGGTTAGAACGCGGAAGGTCTCGCGGCGCGCACTCCCTCCCGCCCAAGCAGATTGATCGTGCGAAAACCGCCGAGAAGTGACTGAATCGCCGGACGTGATCCGCGGGTACACGGCCGTCGCAACGATAATCTACAGTTAGTTGGTCGGATGATGCGGTCCACCCCGCGGGCTGATCCCCGATTCATCCGCTGGCCGTACGTTTGCGGCACGACAGCGCCCCACACTCACGTGAGGTAGCATCAGATGGAGGCGGACCTCTTCAAGATCTTGAGGCAGGTCACCGGCGTCGGCAGGATCGCCCTGGGCGTCGCCCTCCCCCTTCTTCGCGATGTTATCAACAGCCCTCTGGCTCTTCGGCTGGGGCGCGTTCAGGCCATCCGGCTACTGCGTCTGCTAACCGTTCTCGTGTGGTCGATGGGCGTGATCGGTGTCCCGTTGTGGGCCATTCCGACTGACCGAGGAGCCACCCAACTCGTCGCTCGAGCCGGCGTCGGTAGCGCTGGGCAGATTGAGCGCTCGCGCATTGAGATCAGGGATGTGCCTGGCCGGGGCCTACCGCCGAGGGAGCGAAATTCCACTCGCACCCACATCCACGTCGAAAGTGGCATCAACGGCAGTGCGGTCATCATCAATGCCCCGCCGCATAGTGAGGCCTCAGTGAGCGTGATCATGAGCGTGTCCGGGCGCCTCTTAGCCATCGCCTGTCGAGCGCTGACACCCGCGATCATTGGTCTGATCATGGGAATTACGCCCGCTGCGACGCGTGCTGGTGTCAGCCTCGAAGCGTTCGGTGGTGTGGCCGTCGGAGGCGATATTCGCGACAGCACCATCACTGTCGGTATCCCGCCCGAGCAGATTCAGAACTTGATCAGCCGAAGGTCCGAGTCGGAGGTCGAACTTCGGGACCTGGGTGCGAAGCTGGCTGTGACTGAAGCGGCCGTTTCCGGGTTTCTTCATATCCTCGAGCAGCAGCAGGTGCCGCGGGAACTGCTGCCCGCCAAGCTCGCTGAGATCGCACTCCGTCACAAGCAGATGGTCGCGCGCCGCGAGGCACTGCAAACTGCCGACCCGAAGGTGCGGCAACTGCTGAGCAAAGCACACACCGCAATCACCGAGGGTGACTATGGCGGCGCGGAAACCCTGCTAACGAGCATGCAGGCGTTGAGGCACCCCGGAAAATGAAAGATGCTGCGCGGGAGACCGTGCAGCGAGGTCGGTCAAGTGTTTGGCGACTCGATCCTGATGGCTAACGTGACCCGCCGTCGCTGCTCCGAACCCCGGAATGCATCGCCACAGAGCGCACGGTAAAGAGGTCCAAGCGCAACGCGCTTGAGCGGGATGTCAGTGGCGGCCTGCACGGTCTCCCTGTCGCCAGTCTAGCAGTTGGGCGGAACCTGTCAACGACTTTGAGACACTGGCAGCAATTCCCGCCGGCCTCGGAGGCGGGCGATCGCGCCGGAGACCGGCCGGTGTCGAAGATCGCCAGGCACGCGAGCACCTCGCGACGAAGAAGCGCGTTTGCGCAGTCGGCTTGTTCTCACCCCCAAACGAGACCTCGAGCACGATCGGTCACGGCCGACGCCTAGGAGGTATCGTGCCCCAGGGCAATCTGCGGCGGGTGGATGATGGATTGATAGAGTGCCTCCCAGCTGGGGATCAGACACAGATCAAAGCGGTTGCGTAGCTTGCGCCACAGCCGGGTCTTGCTCTTGGCGGCCGTGACGGCGGCCTGGAACAGCCGGCAGCAGCGCTGTTGGATCTGGTCGATCAGAAAGGCCAGCATCATCAGGTGCATGAGCACGGTGCTGAGGTGCTGGTTGCCGTGACCGAAGTTGTGCTCGAAGTGATAGCCTTGGTTTTTGAGGGTGTTGAAGGTTTCGTTCTCGATTTTCCAGCGGGCGCGGGCTCCGCGCATCAGGGTCATGAGATTGTCTTCGGTGATCGGGATATCCGTCACCCAGGAGAAGTGTTGCACCGTGCCGTCGGGGGCCTGCTCCCAGTACTCGAGGAAATTGACCTCCAGATCGAAGTTGGCGTCGTTCAGCGGCACGCCGTTGAGGTAGCGGAAGCGGTGGCCAACGCCCTCTGCGTCGGTGAACGTCACCTCGGCGGTCTGCTCACTGCGCGCCACCCAGTCGAACAGGAAGGTGTGATCGCTCGGCTTGGCGCCGAGGATGAAGCGCAGATCAAGGGACTGGAGGTGACGGATGTGCGGCCCGTTGGAGGCCAGCGCGTCTTCGATGACGATCAGCTTGAGATGGGGGTGCTCGCGGCGCAGCGCGCTCAGCAGGCGTTTGGCGGCGTTGCGCTCGCAGTCGTTTTTGCGCGCCCCATCGGGCTTGAGGATGGGCTCGGGGGCGAGGGGAAAGACCTCCTTGCAGTCGGGATGCACCAGGACCGCACCGAGCATCTGGTGATAGTAGGTGGTGGTGCCATTGCGATGGTGCTTCTCCGCGCACTGGGGGCAATGGATGGTGTGCGAGGAGAAATACCCCGTGCCATCGAGGGACAGCAGGTAGTGGCCATCGAGATAGGCAAAGCCCTCCAGCCCCTTGCCGCGCTGCAACTGGCGAAACAGCGCCTTATACACCGGGCGCAGCTGGGACGGCACGACTTCATCGAGGCGCTCACGCAAACGGGTGTCGCACGGGGCGCGCTCAATGCCGTAGAGCGCCTTGAGATTCGCCCGCACCGTGGCGTCCTCGCGGTCGTGATCGAACTGCAGCAACGAGGCATACTTCAGCTCAAACACCGCCAGCCCCGCCATCAGATGATCGACCAGCGGGATGTCGTTGTTGGGGCTGTCGGGAATCCTCGCAAACACGCGCCGCACCTCGTGCAGTAGCCCTTCGACGCTGAGACCTTCACGGCAAACCGGAGCACGCATGCGTCAATACCTGCCTCGCAACCTCAAGTTTGCGTGACAGTATACTGATTAACCGGCAAAAGTTTACGAAGAACTTTTTTCAGGTCAGGCCTAAGCCGCTGTTTTTGCGACAGAAATTTTTGCGGCGGGAATTGCTGACCGGAGTCGTTCGGGG
>Ga0307418_1000446_pt1 | contig 12424 bp, 10 predicted proteins | sample SalMarWE160220MG_2_FD_202160 | JGI IMG/M metagenome (GOLD analysis project Ga0307418, IMG submission 202160) | Salt marsh sediment microbial communities from the Plum Island Ecosystem LTER, Massachusetts, United States - WE1602-20 | ecosystem: Environmental > Aquatic > Marine > Intertidal zone >...
CACAATTATCGGGATTTTAACCCCCGGTGTCGGTTGGTTCCTCTATTTTTTCCTGATACCGTTCTGGGCAATGTTTCCGATCATCATCCTCGGCACAAAAGGTGCTTTTGTTTGCCTTGTCACTTATGTGATTATTTTCCCGTTAGCAAAACTTTTTCTTAAGAACTCTCATTGGTATAAAAAGGCCAAAAATAATTTGCGCACCAAAGGAAAAACATCAATCGGCGGTTTTGTCCTTTCATCCGGAAGATCCAGCGGATCATGGTCATCGGGCAGTTCCGGAAGCTCGGGCTTTTCAGGCGGAGGCGGATCATCAGGCGGAGGCGGCGCTTCAGGAAGCTGGTAATTCAAATTGGTGTGTGGGTGGGGGCGGGGTCCACTATAGTTCCTCAAATTAACAAGGGTTCCAAAGTGACAGACCATTTTCAGCAGTGAAAGCATTAGGAGACAAAACCTTGTTTTCGGAGGCGCGCGGAAAAATGACCTTGTGAGGTCGGGGAATAAGAGGCACAATGCAAGGCGGCTTGCCCGTCCAGGACGGGCTTTTCCGGGTTAGAAATCTGACCGGTTGAGGAACCGAGGGGAAAGGAGGATAGAAATGATGCAGCCACAAGGACCATTTTGCCAGAGTTGTGCCATGCCTATGGACAAACCGGAACTTTTCGGGTGCGTTCCGGTTCCGCCCGAGAGGAATCTGTCAGGTGAATGGCTCGACAGGATTACAGGCATACCCGGATCTGAGATTTCAGGCGTCCACCTCCGCCTTCCGGGCCATAGAGACAAGGGACCGACACTCGAGATCTTTCAGTATGGCACCCGCCCGAATCACCCCTACGTCCAATCAAACACCCCGGGATTTTCGCACATCGCTTTTGCCGTGGATGACGTATCAGAAACAGCACAGGCCGCCTTTGGTCACGGCGCCTCTCCAGTAGGGGAGCTGGTGGTCAAGGACGTGCCCGCGTGGGCATTCTTACGGTTCAATATGTCAAGGACCCCGAGGGGAACATCGTCGAAATCCAGAAATGGGCGATAACCGAGGATTAGGAGGTTGAGATGAAGACCGGACTGCTGGTTGTCGATATGCAGAACGATTATTTCCCAGGCGGAAAGATGGAGCTGGTGGAAATGAACGGGGCAGTGGAGAATGCTGGAAAGCTGCTCAGTTTCTTCAGGAAAAAGGAATGGCCGGTCTTTCACATTCAGCACGTGGCCCTCCAAGACCAGGCCACCTTCTTCCTTCCAGACACCAACGGGGTTGCCATTCACGAGCGTGTGAACCCCCTGTCGGGGGAGGGGATCATCATCAAGCATTTTCCCAACAGCTTCCGGGAGACAATACTTTCAAAGGCCTTGGAGAGTGCTAAAATTGACCGGCTGGTGATCTGCGGCGCCATGAGTCACATGTGCATCGACGCCACGACGCGAGCGGCCGCGGACCTGGGATTCGAGTGTTTGGTAATCCACGATGCGTGTGCAACAAGGGATCTCCAGTTTGGAGAGCAAACCATACCTGCACATCAGGTTCACGGCGCTTTCATGTCGGCCCTGGGGTCTGCTTATGCAAAGGTATTGCGTTTCGAAACCTTCGCGGCTGTGACGTCAAACTAAAGATGCCATCTCAACTTAGTTTCGAACGGAGACTGGCCTGCCACGGCGTAGTTCGTAGTGAAATGAAGAACGAAGACTGGTCGGGGCGAGAGGATTTGAACCTCCGACACCCTGCTCTCAAAGGGTTGCGGTGGGGCCACTAACTATCCAAGTTTATTAATGATCAGGCAACATAAGGGCCTTATTCAGGAACCCTATTTAGCTTAGAAGAACCAAAAAAACGTTCTTGATATGGGTTCCACTTCAGGATTAAGCCTTTGTGCACATATTGAACCTTGAACCCTTATAGCATGAGAAGGGAGGCAGGTCATGAGCCCATATCGGGATAGGGATGAATTCGTCGCGATTTTGTCTGCTCTGTGGGACGAAATCTTTGCCACGCCGGCTGTTGTACAGAAGGTAGCAGGCGAAAAAGTGGTGATAAAGTTCCGGTACACGGATTTCAAGACAGCCCTGTTCATCGATATCAGCGGCGAGACCCCAAGGTATTACTGGGATCCCGAAGAAGGTACCCCGTCCGATGTGGAGATGATCCAGACCTCCGAGACCAGCCATAAATTTTGGATGGAAGCCCTCAATGTGCCCATGGCCATTGCTACCAGGAAGGTGGTGGCAAAGGGTTCGGTGCAGAAGGCCCTCAAACTTCTCCCTGCATTGAAACCAGCCTTTGCCCTGTATCCAACCATTTTAAAACGCATGGGGCGGGAAGATCTTCTCAAGGCGGAAACCGCCCAGAGAAAGAAGAAGAGACGTACGTTCAGGTTATTCGGACGGAAAAGACCGGGCACGTACGATATTGATACTATTCCTTTGTTTCCCCTATCATTCACAGAACCTCAACCAGAGATATCATCTGCAGAGAAAACGCCCAGGGGAAAACCTGTCTCCCCGGTAGATCTCCTGAAGATCATGTATACAATCCGGGCCTTTGAGGAGCACCTGGCCCACGCCTTCCAGGAAGGAGAGCTCCCCACTGAAGCCATTCATCTTTCCCTGGGGCAGGAAGGCGTGGCAGCAGGGGTATGTATGAATCTCAGGGAATCGGATTATCTCAATACAACCCACCGGGGGCATGGGCATATCATCGCCAAGGGCGCGGATATAAAGAAGATGATGGCCGAGCTCTACGGGAAGGCAGACGGGCTCTGCAAGGGAAAGGGCGGGTCCATGCACGTGACCGACGGGAGCATCGGCGTGCTGGGGGCCAACGGGATTGTGGGCGCGGGATACCTCCTGGCCCTGGGAGCGGGATTCAGCATCAGGCATCAGAAAAAGGACGACAGTATTTCAGTGGTCATTTCAGGCGACGGCTCCGTGAACCAGGGGATGTTCCACGAGGCCATGAACATGATATCCCTCATGGAGTTGCCCGTTCTGGTGGTGGTGGAAAACAACCTCTACGGGGAGTTCACCAGCATTGACCGCCATTCAGCCGTGACGGATATCCGGAAGCGGGCGGCGGGTTATGGAATAGAATCTTTTCGTGTTGACGGGAACGACGTATCGGCCCTTTTTTCAACGGTTCGGGATATCATTGAAAAGATGAGATCAGATGGCAAGCCGCGGTTGGTGGAGGTGATGACCTACCGTTGGCACGGCCATATGGAAGGAGACCCTCAACCCTATAAGCCGGCGGGGGAACAGGCCACATTCCGGAAAAAGGATCCCATCCTGAAACTGGAAAAGGAACTGCTGGACCAGGGTGTCCTGGATGCTGACACCATGGCCGACATGAAAAAGCACATTGCGAAGGAAATCGAGGAGGCGGTTGCCTTTGCCCGGGGTGCGGAACCACCGGAAGAGGGTGCATTATTGTCCGATATCTATACCCCGGAAGACCCGGGCCTCTTCTCAGGTTCTTTTTCAACCGGTGGCGCCATGGACGAGAGATCGGTTTCCGAGGCTATCAATCTGGCACTGGCCCAAGAGATGGAACGGGACAACAGGGTCTTCCTGTGGGGAGAGGATGTCACCCTGGGTGGATATTTTAATGTTACTGCCGGGCTGGTGGAGCGGTTCGGTTCGGACAGGATCATTGATACGCCCATATCGGAAAATGCTATTGTGGGAGGCGCGGTTGGCGCCGCCATGACCGGCATGCGGCCTGTAGCTGAAATTCTGTTTAGCGACTTCCTTACCTGCTGCATGGACCCCATCGTGAACCAGGCCGCCAAACTGCGGTACATGACCGGGGGCCAGGTGTCTATTCCCCTCACCATCCGAAGCCCTGTGGGCAGCGGGATCGGGATGGCGGCCCAGCATTCCCAGGCCATGGAGCGATTTTTCCTCGGGATACCGGGCCTGATGGTGGTGGCACCTTCGGATGCCTATACCTCCATGGGCCTCCTGAAATCGGCCATCCGGTCCAGCAACCCGATCCTGTTTTTCGAGCACAAGCTGCTCTACGCCGAGCCGGGGAAAGTCCCCCGGGATGATTATGTCCTTCCTATTGGCAAGGCCCGGGTCATTTGTGAGGGAAAGGATGTAACCATTGTCACCTACCTCCTGGGCGTGGGTATAGCGAAGGAAGCTGCCGGGCTCCTTTCAAACGAGGGCATAGAGGTGGAGATCATCGATCTCCTGACCCTCTACCCCATGGACACCCAAACCATCCTGGATTCAGTTGCCAGGACAGGCCGTCTGGTAACACTGGAAGAAGGGCACTTTACCGGCAGCGTGGGCTCCGAGGTCATCTCGCGGGTATCTCTGGCGGGATTCAGTCTCCTGAAGGCGCCACCCGTGAAAATCGCCGCACCGGAGTGCCCCATCGCCTATGCCAAAAACCTCGAAAACGCCATGCTGCCCTCGGCGGAAGCAATCGCGCAAAAAATTGAAGCCTTGTTTGGATGACCTACTCGGCCAACCGGCACTACCGGCCAACGGGGTTAGGAGGAGATCATGGGAAAAGAACCATTTGAGGAGGAAAAGAGGCAGGCACTGGCGGAATATGCCCGCTATGTCAATCCCCAGAAGGTGCGGGTCTTGAAGAACGCGGGGCTGGACATTATCGAGGGGAGACGGGAAGGCGCTTGTGTGTGGGACATGAACGGGAAGCGGTATATCGACTGCATCACGTCGGCAGGCTCTTTTAATGTGGGGAGGAGAAACCCTGAGGTTATAGCGGCATTGAAGCAGGCCCTTGATGGATATGACCTTGGCGGGTTCCTCATTTGCAGCAAACCAAAGGCCGATCTGGCAAAAAAGCTGGCAGAGATCACGCCTGGAGATTTGCAGTATGTCATGTACGGCACAGGCGGGGGTGAAGCCAACGATTTCGCCATCAAGCTTGCCAGGGGGTTTACCTTGAAGACAGGGATTATTTCGACCCTTAAAGCCTATCATGGGCACACGGGATTTTCCCTGGCAGCCATCGGGAGGAAGGAATACCGGAAGCCTTTTGAGCCGATGGTCCCGGGCTTCAAACATGTTCCGTTCAATGACCTTGATGCTATGAAAGAAGCAGTCACGGACGAAACAGCCGCGATCATCATTGAGCCGGTCCAGGGGGAGGGCGGCATCCATCTCGCCACTGATGAGTATCTGCAGGGCTTGCGACAGCTCTGTGATGAACGGGAAGTGGTTCTCATCTTTGATGAAATCCAGACCGGGTTCGGGCGGACCGGAAAGATGTTCTGCTGTGAACACGCCGGGGTGGTGCCCGATATTATGACCCTCGGGAAATCTCTGGGTGGTAATTTGTACCCCATTTCAGCGACCATTTACCGGGAGGAACTCAACGATTTTGTCATGACCCATCCATTCACCCATCTTTCCACCTTCGGCGGATCGGACCTGGGGTGCATCGTGGGAATGGCGGCCATTGATTACATCATTAAAAACGGACTTCCGGAACACGCAGCGGCTATGGGCGAAAGGTTCCAGAAGGGCTTTGATGGCCTCCTGGAGCGCTACCCCGAACTCCTGGTCGAAGTAAGAAGGAAAGGGCTCATGATGGGGCTCCAGTATACCAACGATTCCATCGGCCCCCGGATGAGCTACCAGCTCGCCCAGCATGGAGTCATGGCCATATACACCGGGAATGAACCCTCGGTTATGCGTATTATGCCGGTCCTGGGAATTCAACCGGAGGAGGTGGCTGAGGTCCTTGACGCCTTGGATAAGTCCATGGCGGAGATCATGAACCAGGGGGGGATTGAGAAGTATTGATAAGGACAGGCATAAGGCGCACGGTTTGCCCGCCGGCCTTGTGGCGGGCGGAAGGCCAAAGGAGAACGAAAAATTGTGAAGATGACGGTCGTTGGGTGTGAGCCGTTTCAGAGCAATAAAAAGGGGGAGGAAAGGGATTATGGCAACTGCTGATGAGATTATGGAGGCCCTGGAGGACTTCAAGGAACAATGCAACAACAACAAGAGGCTCCGGAGGATGCAGCGGGACTGGTCGAAGGTCCTCCACTATGAGGCTGCGGATACGGGCGACACCTTTACCATGACCGTGGTGGAGGGAGAGACCACCCGGAACGAGATGGGGAAGCACGGCACACCGGACGTGGTAATCGAGACCGACAGCGAGACCATGTGCGACATGTTCTGGGGGGATGCGAATCCGACCCAGAAATATTTGAAAGGTGAAATAAGGGTCAAAGGGAGCCAGGAAGATGTCATGCGGATCGATGCCATTACGGCGGTCATCTGGCCGGAGGTGTGACATGTCCGTGATTGACGACATTCTCAGTGAAACGGATCCTGAAAAGATCAGGAAAGAGACGGAGTTCAATTACCGGGAATACGTGAACCCCTTTGCCCTCAGGATGTTCAAGAACGCCAGCCTTGACATTGTCGAAGGCAAGCGGGAAGGGGCGTCTGTCTGGGATGTGTCCGGGGAAAAATATATAGACTGCGTGACGGGCGCGGGCATCTTCAACGTGGGCCGTCACAATACCGAGATCGTCGCGGACCTCAAAAAGGCCCTTGACGTGTATGACATGGGAGGCTGGATCAGTATCCTGCGGGAGCGCGGGCTGCTCGCCGGAAAGCTCGCCGAGATCACGCCCGGGAACCTGAAATATTCCCTCTTTTGCTGCGGGGGCGGAGAGGCTGTAGAGGTAGCGGTAAAGCTGGCAAGGGGACATACGGGCAGGAGGGATATCATCTGTATGGAGAACGGATATCACGGGGTCACGGGATTCGCCCTGCCCGCCACGGGGAGAGACGTCTACAAGACCCCTTTCGCGCCCCTGGCACCGGGATACCTCCATGTGCCTTTTAACAATATCGAAGCGGTGAAAGAGGCTGTCACTGAGGACACAGCGGCTGTTTTGCTTGAACCGGTGCAGGGCGAAGGCGGGATTATTCCCGCGGATGAGGACTACCTCAGGTCCCTTCGGGAAGTCTGTGATCAGAACGAAATTCTCCTCATTTTTGATGAGGTGCAGACCGGTTTTGGAAGGACCGGGAAGATGTTCTGCGCGGAACATAGTGGGGTAGTCCCTGATATCATGGTCCTTGCCAAGTCCCTTTCAGGGGGGATCTATCCCATTTCCTGCGCTGTCTTTACAGAAGATATCAGCGACTTTCTCATGACCCATCCCTTCGTCATCATCAATTCATTCGGGGGTACTTCCCTCGCGTGCCTGGTGGCTCTGGCGACCATCGAATATATCGAGAAAAACGATCTCCCCGCGCGTGCGCACAACATGGGCGAACGATTCATGGCCGGGCTCAATATTATCAGGGAAAAGTATCCTGATCTGGTGGTGGATGTGCGGGGGAAAGGCCTGATGCTGGGCATGGAGTTTCTTGATGACAGCATCGGTCCGCGAATGGTCTATCAACTCAGAAAAAACGGCGTCATCACTATTTATACCTTCAATAACCCGCGGATTATCAGGATCATGCCGACCCTGGTGATCACTGAACAAGAAGTTGATGTTGTCCTCGATGCACTGGAGAGATCTCTGCGGCAAATCATGATTCAGGAGGAACGCTTTGAAGAAGGTCGTCAGAAATGAAGGAATAGAGGTGATCCCATGACAGAGTTGAGACGGGCCCTGGGCTTGAGGACCGTGGTTTCCACGGGCGCCGGTATGGCCCTTGCCACGGTCAACTATGTGGCGTTCATTGAAGTGGCCAGCTATCTTACGGGAAATTCCGCGTGGATAGCCATTCTGACCTCCGGCATCATGGCAGTCCTTGCCGGTTCCTGCTTTTCGGAACTCAACTCCATGTACCCGTCGGCCGCGGGGATTAAGCTCTACATTGAAAAAGCCTTTGGGGAGAGAGCGGCGATTATCATTGCCGGTGTGTACGTGATGGGCCAGCTCGCCATTGTGGGGGCGGAAATTTATATCCTCTCTCAGGCCCTGGGCCAGGGATTTACGTTTATGACGCCGGTGGTATGGGCGATCGCGTTTGGATTGGTCCTGCTCTATCTGAATTACCGGGGGATACGGATCGCCGGCACCGTTCAGGACATCATCGCCTATGCCATGTTTATCGGCCTGATCCTGGTGTCGGTCTATGGTTTTTACCGGATCGATTTTCAAATAGCCATGCCCTTTGAAGTGGGGAGCCTGGACGGTTTTATCCAGGCGGTGGCCATCGGGATCGCCTGTTTCATTGCCTTTGAATGGGTGGTTACCCTCTCCGAGGAGGTCACGGATACGAAGATCATCCCGAAGGGCATGATGTTGTCTCTGGGGCTTCTGGCCATTACTTATGCCCTATTTTCAACAGCAATGACCTCGATCCTGGATAAACAGCAGCTCGCCTGGGTCCTGAAGCCGGAAGGACTCCCCATCCCGCACCTCCTCTACGGGAAGAAGCTGCTAGGCGGTTTTGGCCTGTACTTCATGATCGTCATGGCCCTCTTCGCTTCTCTCACCTCCCTGAATGCGGGCATTATGACCGCCTCCAGGTTTCTCTATGCCATGGCCAGGGACTGGTCCATCCCGCGGTTCATCGCCAAACTTCACCCGAAGTATGCAACCCCTTGGGTGGCTATGCTCGTGGTGTGCGTGTACGCCGTCATCATAACGGTCTATGGCTTTTTGACCCATTATGTGCTTTCCATGATCCTGATCATCGCTGCCACCGAGTGTATGATTTATATGGTCATGGCCCTTTCAGTCATCCGTCTTCGGTATAAGGAACCGGACACAAAGAGGGGCTTCAGGATAAAAGGAGGGATCACCATTCCCATTGTGGTCATTCTTGTGTATGGCATTGTGGCGGGATCTATCCTCTTCGGCCCGGTCAAGCCCCAGGATGAACTGGACCAGCACATTGCCCTTTTTTTTATCCTGGGCCTCGCGATCCTGAATACGCTTTATGTATATACCATATTGCCGAGACTTCGGGCAAAATATCAGAAGCTTGCCGAGGCCAGGAAGCCGCGGAGAAGACGAAGGACGCCGGCTCCTTCCGAATGACGATGGTTTCTTGGGATTTTGCAGCCTCGTTCAGTACCTTTGGCGCATGTTCCTTGAATTCACTAATGGCCATTGTCTTCACGTGACCACCTCCTTCTTTCATGAAATAGTCAAATAAAGTGGTCAAGTCAGGAGAAAATGTCAGAAGCCATATGGCGCATGGTGGATAGAACTGTTTTCAACATTTCGCTCCCATTGCAACCCCTTCATCGCACCATATGCCTTTCTGTCTTACAACCTTTCAAAAATCCGATTGATCCTCTAGGATGGAACTGCACAATCATAAGAAGAGGAGAAAAGGAAAGGTGATTTCTATGGCCCTTATTGAAATGCAAGACATCAAGAAAGACTATTTTCTCGGGGAAGCCGTGGTCCATGCGATTCAGGGGATCGACCTGCAGATTGATACGGGGGAGTTTGTGGGCATCTGGGGGCCGTCAGGCTCGGGTAAGACCACCTTGCTCAATCTGATCGGGGCCATTGATGAACCGACGGAAGGCTCTCTGGAGATCGCCGGCCGGGAAGTAAGCTCCTTGTCGGACAATCAGAGAAGTGAGCTTCGTAATGAATCCATCGGCTTTATCTTCCAGGGTTTTAACCTGATCCCGGTCTTCTCCGCCCTGGAGAATGTGATGCTCCCCCTCCAGATCAAAGGGACCTCCCCGGGTGACGCCAAGGCCAGAGCCTTTAAACGGCTGGAGGCGGTCGGCCTGGCGGATCTGGTCAACAATCGCCCCTTTAAGATGTCCGGCGGACAACAGCAACGGGTGGCTATTGCCCGGGCCCTGGTGACCGATCCCTCACTGGTGATCGCCGATGAACCGACCGCCAACCTGGATTCGAAAACCGCACACATGATCCTTGATCTCATGCGCGATTTGAATGAGAAAGAGAGGACCACTTTTATTTTTTCCACGCACGATCAACGGTTGCTGGATCGGGTCAAACGCCTGGTTCGTATGGAGGACGGCCGAATCATTGAAGGAGGGGCGGGACAATGATCAACTGGATGAAACTTGCCGTTCGCAACGTCCTCAGAAACAAACGCCGCTCGCTGGTCACCCTGCTGGCCATCGGTGTGGGCTTCTCGGCCGTCAGCCTTTTTTACGGGTATGTTAGCTACATGTATTATGGACTGAGAGTATCGGCAATCCGGGGCGAGGGACTCGGGAATCTGACGATTTTCAAGGCCGGATGGAATGAAAAAGGGAAGCTCGATCCGGAAAAATATATGCTCTCGAAAGAGGAAACCGAGCGGATCATGAAAATCGTCTCAGCGGAGAACGGGGTGGTCGTGGCTACCCCTCAGATCCATGTGAGCGGCATCGTGTCAAATGGCACGGCATCCACCATCTTCATCGCGCAGGGTGTGGTGCCCAAGGACGAAAAGATCATCAAGGGCGCCTGGGCTGAATTCAGGCCGGTGAAGGGAAAGACCCTGGACGACAAGATTACTTATGGCGTGGAAGCGAGCCAGGACCTGGCCAGGTACCTCGGCTTTTCGCCCGGCGCCGACGGGGTCGTCATGGCGACTACTCTCGGAGGCCAGATGAACGCCATGGATATTCTCGTCAGGGGCGTATACGATACCGGTTCGGATGCGACGAATGACAAATACATGCGATGCACTTTCGGCTTCGCCCAGTCGCTCGTGGATACAAAATCCGCTGAAAGAATCGTGGTTCTCCTGAATGATTGGAAGAAGACAGAGAGCATGCGAACGAAACTATTAAGCAAGCTCAGTCAGGCCGGGATTCCCACCGAGATAAAGACCTGGAATGAACTCTCCCTGTTTTACAATAAGGTCAGAGGCATGTTTGACATGATCTTTCTCTTCCTGTTTTCCATCGTCCTGGTGATCGTGATCATGAGCACCGTCAACACGATGGGCATGGCTGTTCTGGAAAGAACGAGAGAGATCGGGACCCTGAGGGCGCTTGGGCTGAAGCGCAGAGGCGTATCACTCATTTTCGCTCTGGAAGGCGGGCTTTTGGGGCTCTTCGGCAGTATCATCGGAATTTTTCTACATGTGATCGTGTGGGGAGCCATTAAAATCATTTCGCCCACCTATACGCCTCCGGGCGTATCGACGCCTGTGCCGCTGGTCGTCGACCTGGTCCCCCATTTTCTGATTATTTTGGTGCTTTGTCTGGTCGTACTTTCCCTGCTGGCGGCTATTATTCCGGCCAGGCGGGCGGCCGCACAAAATGTGGTGGACGCCCTCGGGCATGTCTAAGATGATGATAGGAGGAGAACAATGACCAAGCGATCCAGTAAACGGTTTCGGAAGACGCTCCTTTGGACGATGGCTGTGGGCATGGGTCTTCATTTTTCTTGTGCTTATGCCTCCTTGTCCCCCAAGCAGATTCTCAGGAAGGCGGATGAGGCTCGGGGAAATGAAGAGGGGGTGGAATGGCGCATCGATATCCGATCCGTCGAGAGGGGACGCAAACAGCAGAGGACGCTCCGGGTAAGTGCCCGAAGTTTCAATTCCCTGGCGGAATTCCTTGCACCGCCCAATGTGAGAGGTCAGAAGCTCCTGATGCTGGATCGCAACATGTGGTTTGCAAAACCGGGTCTGTCGAAACCGGTTCCTATTTCTCCCCGGCAGAAACTGCTCGGAGGGGCGGCCAACGGTGATATCGCATCCACCAATTATGCGGGCGATTACAACATCGTGAAGACGTCGGAAGGCATGGTGAACGGAGAAAAATGCTATCTCTTCGACCTGAAGGCCTCGGACAACAGGGCGACCTACGACCGGATACTGTACTGGATATCCATGAAGAGGCTGGTCGGGCTCAAGGCCGAATTCTATACCGTTTCGGGAAAGATGTTCAAGACCGCCGTATTCGAATACAAGAACAGCATCACCATCGCAGGCAAGCCCCGGGAGTTTATTTCCAGAATGGTCATCACCAGTGCGCTGATAAAAAACGATGTCACCACCATGAACTATGGCCGGGTCGTGATCAGGAAGATCCCGGATTCCGTGTTCAATCTCAACTTATTGACGAGATGATCTCCTATAGGACGGGACAGGAGTGAGGATGCAAACGACCCTGTCAAAGAAATTGAATGTCCTCATTATTTTTGTTCTGCTTGCCGGAATGGTATGGCGGCCGGCGCCGGCCCTGTCCGCCGAGGGCGACAGTCCCGGGTCATCCGAAATCCGGAAACCGGCCGAAGCCTTTCGCTTCGATCTCCGGGTCCTGAGTTACGGCATTATCCAGCAGTCGTCCGACTCGAGCCAGAATCCGGGCAACAATTTCCTGCAGATACCACGTTACACCGGGAATCTGGAATTCCGACCCGATTTGGCCCTCAAGACCGATTCGCTGGATCTTATGGCCAAACCGAGACTGCGTCTCGAATACCGGGAGTGGGAAGAAGGATCTCGTGAGGGGAGGGGAGACTGGGAAAGC
>Ga0307418_1000447_pt1 | contig 12409 bp, 7 predicted proteins | sample SalMarWE160220MG_2_FD_202160 | JGI IMG/M metagenome (GOLD analysis project Ga0307418, IMG submission 202160) | Salt marsh sediment microbial communities from the Plum Island Ecosystem LTER, Massachusetts, United States - WE1602-20 | ecosystem: Environmental > Aquatic > Marine > Intertidal zone >...
AAGACAGTCATCCACCAGCGATTTGGCGCCGCCACGCCGATTCGTCACCCGCCGCCTAAGCACGGTGAAGGGAGTCCCAGCGACGTGAAGCTTTCGGTGATGCAGGAAAACCTGGCGCGCGGTCTGCAGGTTGCCAGTCGCGCAGTCAGCACTCGTAGCACGCTGCCAGTGCTCGCCAACGTCTTGCTCCGAACAGAGGACGCCGGACTGAAGCTGACTGCCACCAACCTCGAGATCGGCATCACAGCCTGGGTGCCCGGCAAGATCGATGTGGAGGGCAGCCTGACCGTCCCGGCACGGCTGTTCAGCGACCTGGTTGCCGGCCTCCCGGCTGGCGAGCGGATCGAGCTCGAGAGTGAAGGTGATACGACGCTCAAGCTGCGCGCCGGTCGTTTCCAGACCCAGCTGCGCGGGATCGATGCTGAAGAGTTCCCGGTCATACCCTCGCCGGGCGAGCGGCCCACCACCCGCATCAGCCAGAAGGAGATGCGCCGCGCACTTTCGGAGGTCGTTTTCGCCGCTGCCAGCGACGAGGCGCGGCCAATTCTTACTGGGGTGCTCACACACCTGTCCGGTGACCAGCTGACGCTTGCCGCGGCCGACAACTACCGCATCGCGGTGCGCACACTGCCGCTCCTGGACGCCGTCGAGGACACCAGCCTGACCATCCCGGCACGTTCGTACGCGGAGCTGCTACGCGTGCTGGGCGACACCGACGAACCGGTTGACCTGATGCTCGCCGGCTCGAAGAGCCAGGTGCTCTTCCATGCCCAGGACGTCGACATAGTCAGCCGGCTCATCGATGGCCAATTCCCCAACTATCAGCAGGTGCTGCCCTCTTCGCACACCACCCGGGCCGTGGTCGACCGCGAGGACATGCTCAAGGCGGTTCGTTTGTCCGCCCTCATCGCCAGCTCGGCCGCCAACGTCATACGCCTGCGACTCGATGACCAGGGTTCGGGAACAATCACCATTGCCGCGGCCGCGGATGTTGGCGAGGAACAGGGCGAGGTCGAGGCTGCCATCGAGGGAGATGCTGTCCAGATCTCGTTCAACGCGCGCTACCTGCAGGAGGCTCTTCAGAACCTTGATCACGAGCAGCTTGCACTCGAGTTTTCTGGGCCGCTGTCGCCGGGCGTCCTGCGCCCGACGAACGATGAGGACTACGTCCACGTGATCATGCCGGTGCGAACACCGTCGTAGGGGTCGGCGCCGGGCGGGCCGGCATGCGCATCGAGCACCTCGCCCTCACTTCCTTCCGTACGTACGAGTCGCTCGCTGCAGATTTTCCGTCGGGCCCGCAGGTTGTCGTCGGCCACAACGCGACCGGCAAGACCAACCTGCTCGAGAGTCTGGTCATGCTCGGGCGTGGCCGGTCCCACCGGGCGGCCCAGGATGGCGACGTAATCACCTGGAGTCACGATTTCGCACGCATCGAGGCGGACCTGGGCGACCCGGGCAAGGCTGGCCCGACCTCAGCCGCGCTGATCATCAGTCGAACCGCGGCCGGCAGCGGTCGCAAGCGCGCGCTGGTCAACGGCGTACCACGGCGACCAACAACGCTGCGCGGGGTGCTGCCGCTCGTGCTTTTCGCGCCAGAGGACATGCTGCTGGTGATCGGCTCGCCATCCCAGCGACGTCACGCCATCGATACCCTGGTCGAACAGACTGTCGCCACCGCCGCCGCGACCATGGCCACCTATGCGCGCGCCCTGACGCAGCGCAACAACCTGCTGCGAGCGGTCCGGGACGGTGCTGCATCGTCGAGCGAGTTGCGCTTCTGGGACTCGACGGTGGTCGAGGAGGGCAGTCGCATCGTCGACTGGCGCCGCGAGATGCTCCTGCGCTTGCTGCCCAGCCTGGCCAGCGGGCATCGTGAGATCGCCCCGGACGAACCAGCGCTCGAGCTGCAATATCAGAGCAACGTGGAGCTCGCTGCCGGCGAGTCGACCAGGGAGGCACTCAGCCGCCGGCTCGCAGAGACCGCCCAGAAGGAGCTGTGGAACGGAGTGACACTGGTCGGTCCGCACCGCGACGACGTCGTCTTCCGGGCCGGAGGACGTGACCTGGCGAGCTACGCTTCGCGTGGCCAGCAACGCACGGCGATCCTGGCGTTCAAGCTGGCCGAACTCGATCTTATGAATGAGGTTCTCGGAGTGACACCAGTGCTGCTGCTCGACGATGTCTTCAGCGAACTCGATCCAGCGCGGCGAGCCCATCTTGTGCGGCGTATCGGTGAGTTGCCACAGTCATTCGTGACGACCACGACGACCGACGATCTTGACCCAGCGCTGGTGCGCGCCGCCACGACCTGGCAGGTGAGCCTTGGCCGGCTCACCCGGCGCGGCTGACGGCGATGGCGCGCGACCCTCGCGATCCGATGCGCCGCCAGCCCAGGCGCGTGGGCGACCTTCTGCCGTCTGTCACCGCGGGCCTTGGGCTTGAGCGGGAGCTGCGCGTGGCGCGCCAGATGGCGGCCTGGGAGCGACTCGTCGCCGAGCTCGTGCCAGGCGCAGCGGGGAGCACGCGCATGCTCGCCGTTCAGCCACCGGCGCTGCTGGTGAGCGCCGCAGGCACGGCGGTAGCCCAGGAGCTGCGTCTGCGTCAGCACGAGCTGCTCGGGGCGTTCGCCGCGTCACCCGACGGCGAGCACCTGCTCGAGCTGCGCATCAGTGTCCGCCCAGTGGAACCGGCCGCGGAGCGGTAGCCGGCCGTGGCCACGCTAGACTAGGCCGCCGATGGCTTCCCGCCTTGCGCTCAAATATGGGCTGGTATCCGAGGAGGATCGCCTGCCCGATTCGTCCGATGCGCTCCTTGTAAGTGAGCCGACCACCGGCTCAAAGACGCGCACCAAGGGCAGCCTGTACATCGTCGTCAGCGCCGTGTCATCCACGGGCCGCAGCCGCGAGGCGTGCCGGCTCGTGGCCGACGTCATTCGGCGTGAGTACTACTACGATGAATCGGCGGGCATCGTCATCGTCCTGGAGAAGGCCATCCGCGCTGCCAACCGGCGGCTGCGCGACGCTCGCGAGGCGAGCGGCATGGAGCCCGGCTCAATCGGTGTGGCGGCGGCCGTGGTCCGCGGCAACGAACTCTATGTCGCGAGTTGTGGGCCCGCCGAGAGCTATCTCATCCGCTCCGCACGCCTGCTCATGCCCGAGCACCGACCAGGCGAGGGGCTGCCACAGGCAGAGGTGCCGCGCGTCGACGTATGGCGGGGGGATTTCGGCGTCGGTGACTCGTTGGTGCTGTGCTCGCGCAACGTGGTCGAGGTGGTCGGTACCGAGGAGCTCAAGAACGCCGTCGTGACGCTTCATCCGCAATCGGCGGTCGAGCACCTGCACCACCTCTTCGTGGCTGCCGGTGGCGAGGGGTCCGACGGCGTGCTGGTTATCGAGGCGACCGAGGTGGCGTTGTCGCACGTCGAGCACCGCCTGGTGCCGGTGGCACCATCCGAGCCACCGGGCGGAGTGCCGCTGGGTTCACCCATCCCCCTTGCCGATCAACTGGCGGACGCGGCCACCGCCGTTCAGGATCGCGCCACGGCCGCGCGCGGGGCGGTGCGTGAGATGTTCTCGGGCGGCGTCGGCAGGCTGCTCGAGCTGATGCCCCGCCGCCAAACCCGCTATCGGCGGATCGATTCCGCCGCCAACCGGCAGGAGACCCGGCGGCGCATAGCCTTCGCCGCACTCGCTTTCATAGCCGTGGTGGCCGTCCTGGGCGCCGTCGTCTGGTACGCCGGTCCATTCCGTAACGAGAATCTCCCGCAACAGCTGACGCAGGGCGAGGCCGCCTACAACCAGGCCTACGGAGAAGCTCTCCAGGCACTTGGGAGCGGCGATCTGATCCACAGCAACCCGCAACAGGCCACGACCCTGTTGCGGGCAGCCTGGGCCGATCTGAGCCGTGCTGCGGCGACCGTCGATGCGACACGCGTGGGCAACCTGCGCAACCAGATCGCGGGCGGGCTCGATGAGCTGTACGGCACCGTCCCGGTGACCGCCACTTCGATCTACAGCACAGCCGCCGGTGTGGCGTTGAGCGACCTCGTTCAGGGGCCGGACGGCGCGGCCTACGCGATCGCCGGCCAGACAGTCTTGCGCATCGACCCGGACACCGGCTCGGTGGCCACGATCATCCAGGGCGCTGAGCAGGGCGGCACGGGCATCGGACCGCCGGCCCTACTGACGTCCGGCGGGCCGGACCTGCTCATCGTCGATGCCAGCGGAGCGCTGTGGCGCTGGCGACCGTCCGATTCGGTGGGCGGGGGCACGCTCGGGCAGATCAACGTGGGGGGCGACCAGCAGTGGGGCGGCGAGGTGGCCGACATCGAGACCTTCCTGATCAACGCCGATCAGGGCCTATACCGACTGTATGTGCCATATCCGCCCGATGACCAGATCCTGCGTTATGAACCAACTGCCGATGGCAGCGGCTTCTCTGCCCCCAACCCGTACTTCGTGGCCTCGGGTGAAAACGTGGCTGCCTTTCACCAGTTGCTGGTCGACGGGGACGTGTACGCGGTCACCAGCGACACGGTGCTGCGCTACTTCGATGGGCGGGATACGACCTTTGCGCTCGACCAGCCCCCGGACAACGGTGATCTGCGACCCGGCCATGATTACCGGCTCATGACTGCCTCCGGTGACCGCGGCGTGGGACAACTGTTCGTCTGGGACAAGCTTCATCAGCGCATCGTGGTCTTCGACAAGGCCACCGCCACGTACGTCGAGCAGTTCGTCGCGGCACCCGGCTCGACGGCCTTTGCGGACATCGTGGGCATGTACCTGGTCGACAGCGGCAACGGGCCGCCGGTCCTCTACTGGGCCACAACCGCCGGGATCTTCAAGACCGTTCTCGAGACGCCCGGTGCCGCATCATCGCCGTCCCCGTCGGCGTTGCCATCGATCTCCCCGCCAGCGTCGATCACGCCCAGTGGATCACCGGGCCCCACGACGAGCCCGTTGGTCAGTGCCTCGCCGAGCGCATCACCCACCATCCGCCCGCGGCGCACGCCGCTACCCCAGTAGAACCGCCGTGGACGGCGGCCACGACTAGAATTCGAACATGTCCGCTGGGGGTGACACGAACGGCGGCGGCCTCCACGAGATGGTCGTCGAGAGCGTTCGGGTCCACATGCTCTCCTCCCAGCACGTTGTGATCCTGCGCGACACCGAGCGTGAGCGCTACCTGCCCATCTGGATCGGCCCGTGGGAGGCGAACGCGATTGCCATGCGCCTGCAGGGCGTTACGCCCGAGCGGCCGATGACGCACGACCTGTTCAGCGTCACCCTTTCTGAGCTTGGTGTGACCGTCAAGCAGATCGTCGTGTCCGATCTTTCCGAGGACACGTTCCGTGCGCGCCTGCTGCTCCAGCTCGACGGACGCGAGGTGGATCTTGATGCCAGGCCAAGCGACGCGATTGCCCTGGCGGTGCGCACCGGCGTGCCGATCTTCGCGACCGACGCGGTACTCGATCGCGCGGGGGTGGTGCCCGAAAGCGCGGAGGAAGAGAAGCTGTCCGTATTTCGCGAGTTCGTCAACTCGCTCAACGTTGACCTGCCCGACGAGGGCGAGAAGCAAGATTAGGCGCGCAGCACCGGCTCGCCGCGCGACAAGGCTCGCCGCCGATTGGCCCACAGGCGCAGACGCAGGCTCCAGAAGTCGCGCACGGCGCGCAGGACGACCCTGGGATTGGCACCCGACGCAGTTCCTGCGGTGCGTGGATAGTGCGGCACGCCCGTCTGTGCGATGTGGCGGCCGGTCTGGTCCAGCTTGATCAGCAACTCGGCCGACATGAAGGCGCCGCCCGACTCGAGATGGACCCCTTCGAGGGCGGCGCGCCGGAAGATCTTGCACGCGCAGTCCGGGTCGCGTACCGCCAATCCGAAAAAGATGCGCACCGCCAGCCGGTAGGCTCGCGCATAGGCGAGCCGGACGAACGAGTCAGCCCGCCGGAGCCGGAAGCCGATGACGATGTCTGGCTCATCGGGTGCCTGCAAACGATCGATCAGCAGAGCGAGATCGGCGACGCGGAACTGGCGGTCGCCGTCGAGAAATGCGATCAGGTCGTAGCGCGCAGCGCGGAAGCCACTGCGCAGCGCGGCACCATAGCCGCGGTTCACCTCATGGTGAACCGCGTGGACCTCCGTGTGTTCACCGGCCAGGCGATCGGCGATCGCCGGTGTTGCGTCGCGGCTGCCGTCATCCACGGCGATGATCTCGAACCGTTCAGCAAGCGTGGGCAGCACGCTGAGTGCCTCATCCACGAAGGGGATGATGTTCTCGGCCTCATCATGGGCGGGAAAGAAGAAGGAGAGCTCGGCGACGCGCGGCCGGTCGGCGGGTGACGATGCGACCTGGGCCACCGGCGGATTATAGGTGCGGGCCGGTGCCTACCCGGACATCGCCAGCCCGAGCCTGTACTTCGTAGATTTCGCCGGTGGCCAGGTTGGGCAGCGGCGTGAGTGCGTAGCGCTGCTGGTAGGCGCCCAGATCGTAGGGCGTGCGGATGAGGAAGACGGGACGCCGCCCGAGGTTGGCGTCGATGACTGCCTGCGGGCTGCCCAGATCATGCTGCGCGATGGTCGAATCGTCGATGACCGTTACGTCGGGCCGCAGGTGCTCCACGTACTGGCCGTACCACAACGTGGTCGAGTAGCTCCACCAGCTGATCACGATGGCATTCGGCGGAAGTTCTGCCATGGCCGTGTTCAACCAGTCGCGCGCATAGTGATCGGTGGACTGGTCCATCAGCGGTAACTGGGAAGGCACGGCAACCAGGGCGGGCAACGCCAGCAAGAGGGTCGCGACGGAAAGAGCGACTGTCGGGACCATGTCGCGCGACACGGCGATGCGCCTGCCGTGTGACGCCGCGCGGCCGAGTAGCCGCCACGCCTCGCCCACGGCGAGCGAGCCAAGGACGGCGGCGCACATGATCGGTACCAGGTAGTAACGGCCGATATCGGCGTTGCTGTAGCCGAGGGCGAAGAACCATGTGACGGTGAACCAGGTGATCAGCAGCAGGATCAGGCCCGGGCGCCGATACGCGCCCACGCTGGCGCCGACGAGCGCGAGCGGAGCGAATGGTCCCAGCTGGGCGAAGGTCTCCGCCACCACGCGCCGGAGCGCGTCGCCGAGCGCCGGCCACGCTCCCAGGTCACCGTGGAATTGCGTGGCCAGCACCACGTACAGGAAACCTTGAAGCGTCTGGGGATTGCCGTAGTCGAGCGGCGGGTTCATCGCCGAGCGCAGTGGCAGGTAGGCGTAGATCGCCACGGTCAGGCCAACGAAAGTCAGAACGCAGGTCAACAGGAATCGCCAGCGACGGAACACGCCGGGGTCCACGAAGAGTACGTACAAGGCAATACCGGGTGCCAGCAGCAGAGTCAGGGCGTGGTTGCCGAGCGCAACCGCGTAGACGGCCGCGGAGCCGATCAGCCAGCGGTCGGCCGGTCGCCCGTGCGTGGTGCGCTCTCCCCAGACGACCAGCGTGAACAGGAGCAGAGCAATCAACGCCAGGTGCAGGGCGTGCGGATCGGCAGCGAGCGCAATGGACCAGGGCTCCGAGGCGAGCGCCAGCACGACGCCGGCAACGATGCCGATCAATGCGCGGCGCGTGAGCATGGTCACCGTCAGCGCGACGAGCCCGCATGCCGCCGAGACGGCCAGCGCCGACATCAGGTTGGCGCGCAGCGCCTCGTTGCCGAGGGGCTGCAGGAGGACTGAGGCCAGCCACGCGAGCAGGGTGTAGGTCGGGTAGCCGGTCGGATGGGCAATGCCCAGCACGGGTCCGATTGCCTGGAACTCGGCGGTATCCCAGAAGCCCACGCCCGGCAGCAACGTCCGCCAGTAAAGCGCCAGGGCGGGCAGCGCCACGACGAGCGCGGCGAGCACCATGCGCCGACGGATGGTAGGCATCAACGTGCCAGTGGTGAGCTATTCACCAGCGCAGCGCCACGCCCCAGTAGACGCCCCACGCGTTCACGAGGATGGAGAACGCGACAAGCGCGGCGGCCACACGGCCGACGCCATAGCGGGTCATCGCGAGCGCCACGAGGATGAGCGCGAAGGGCGCGAAGTCGAGCGTGCGCCGGAAGCCGAACTGGACCCACCCGGGCCCGAAGTTCATGAGGATGCCAAAGCCAATCGCGACTGTCGCCAGGATGGCCCCAAGCACCAGCCGGTTCCGCCATCTCTGCATTGCCAGCGGTACCCCGAGCAGATACGCCGGGCTGGTAAGCAGGATGCTCATGCCGATTGGGTCCGGTTTGATCAGCGCGCAATTCGGATTGAGGAATGACAGGCCGCAGGACAGGTCGATCGTGGGCATCCAGCCGAACATGATCAGGGCGTTGCGCGGCACGTTGGCGATGTCCTCGAGGCCCTTCGTCTCGTCGATCGGCAGCCAGGAGGGCATGTAGCCGTGGTACTCGGTGTGAAATAGCCAGTCGTAGGCCGGGTTGAAAATGTGGCCACTCGAGGCGACGTTGTAGGCAACCAGGAGGAGACCGGGCAAGATCGCGCCCAGACCGGCCGAGAACGCTCGTCGCCAGAACGATCCGCCGCCCCCGATGAGCACGAAGAACGGCGCGCCGAGGACGGTCGTCAGGCGTGACAATGCGGCCAGACCGAAGACGAAGCCGGCCATGAACTGGAACGGGTCGATCTGTGCCCTGACTGTGCGGTAAGAGCGCAGGAACAGGCTGCGCTGCTCGAACGTCGCGGTGAGCGTTCCCTGACGGGCTGGAGCGGGCCGCAGACCACCTGCCGCCTGGTCGGCGAAGCGCCCCAGCTTCGCGCGCAGCTGCTCACGGCGCTCGGCGTCGAGAGCAATCGTGATACCGAGCAACAGGAAGGTGGTGGCCACCACATGTGCCAGGAACCACGTCGTCGAGAGCATCGCCGAATACCAGTGGGCGGTGCCGAAGGCGAAGAACAGCGTGGTCATGAATACCGCCGCGCGGTTACCGGTCACCCGCGTCAGCATCCGCCAGGTCAGGCCGATGTTGATCGCGCCCAGGACGGCGCCGAACAGCTGGGCGTCGGTCGCCAGGCCAAAGACGGCGACGAACGGCAGGAGCAGCACCGCCGGCAGCGGCGGGAAGGGCAACAGGCCGTAGCTCGGCTGGCCGGGCGACGACGGCAGCGGCATTACGTCGTTGAGATAGGCGTTCTGGTAGGGCCCGACGCTGACCGGGTAGGAGATGACGAAGCGGCCGTGCAGGTAGGCGTCCGCCTGCCACACGAAGTGGTTGTACCAGCCGATCCGCGAGGGGTCGGAGAAGACGTAGACGATCAGCGCGAGGACGACGAAGAAGAGGCCGATATGGGTCAGGCTCAGCCGGTCGAGCAGGCCGTTCAGCCAGATCTCGAAGCGGGGCGCGGTGCGGGCACCGGCGCTGTCAGAGTAGGTCGCTATACTCGGCTGCACCTCGTCAACCTCTGGAGGTTCGGTCGAAAGTGACAACGCCCCAGGCGGATGGGGCCGACCGGGCCGCAATCTCCGGGAGCCCGCTCAGAGCAAGTGCGGCCGCCTCCGGCCTTGCGATCGTACTGCTCGTCGGGCTGCTCCTCCGCCTAACTATCGCATACGTTCTGTTGCCCGGCTCCGGCTTCAAGTCGGACATCGGGACGTTCACGGCGTGGGCAGTCCAGCTCGCCAACCATGGCTCGGGCACCTTCTACGCCACGGCCGGTTTCGCCGACTACCCGCCCGGCTATCTCTACATCCTGTGGTTCATCGGCGGGCTCGGCCAAATGCTGGCCCCGTTTGCCAACGGTGACGCGGCAAGCGCGACGACGACGCTGATCAAATTGCCGTCGATGATCGCCGACGTTGTCGTCGGCTACGTGCTCTTCCGCACAGTGCGTGGCTGGCTGGAGCCGCGCCGTGATGCCGCGCGCCTCGGCCTTATCGCCGCCGCCTTCTACCTCTTCAACCCGGTCACCTGGTACGACTCGGCGATCTGGGGCCAGACCGATGCGGTTGGCGCCCTGGTCACGCTCCTGACCGTCGTCGCGCTCGTGCGCGGCAACTCGGAGGGCGCCTCAATCCTGGCTGTGCTCGCGGCCGTCATCAAACCCCAGTTCGGCGTACTCCTGTTACCGGTCGTCGGCATCGTCCTGGTGCGCCGCCACCTGCTTCGACCGGATTCCGGGCCGCACAACGAGGTGCTGCTACCCCATGGCCTGCCCGCCGTCCGCCGGTGGCTGGCCAGCGAGCAGGGTCCGCTGCGGCTCGTGTCCTCATTCCTCGCCTCGCTGCTCGTGCTGTTGCTGTTGATAGCGCCGTTTTCGCTTGACCTGGTTGGCTTCTTCGACGTGCTGAGCAAGGCCGCCGGTGGCTATCAATACCTGTCCGTCAACGCTTACAACCCGTGGGCGCTGATCGGCTCCGACGGGCGCCTGCCGCTCGCCTTCGGCGGCGGCTGGTCCTCGGACACGGTGCCGCTGCTGGGACCGCTGCCCGGCGTGTTCATCGGCGCTCTTCTGCTGCTGGTCGGCTTCGCCGTCGGTGTCGTGCGCGCCGTGTGGTCAGACGATCGACGCAGCATCATCGTCGTCACGGCCTTCCTGGCGCTCGCCTTCTTCGTCCTGCCAACGCGCGTCCACGAGCGCTACATGTTCCCGGTGTTCGCGCTGTTGCCGCTGCTGGCCGTCGTCGACCGGCGCTGGTTGTGGACCACCGTCGCGCTGTCGATCGGTGCTTTCATCAACCTGCACGGCATCCTGACCATCGACCTGTATGGCTCGCCGAACGTGGTCACGCTGCCGTTCGGGGATCTCTTCCGCTCGCCACTCGGGGTGGTCACCGCGGCTGCCCTCAGCGTCGGCGGCTTCGCATTCGTCGCATGGCAGATGCGTCCCTCCGCGATCGAAGAGCCCGATCCGTTCAACGGCACCGAGCAACCAGCCTGGGGACCGATCGAGGAGGAGTACTCCGAGCCGGAACCGCCTGGCCCCGGACTTTGGCAGCGGGTGACCCAGTTCGCCGGCATGGCCTCGGCCCGCCGCGACCGGAGCGCCAGCCTGGTCGGCGAGACGGGTGGTCACCTGGACCGGCGCGATCTGGCACTGATGCTGCTCTTCTTCCTGGCCGCGCTGGTGCTGCGCACGTACCGGCTCGAGGTGCCCTTCGGCCCGCACTTCGACGAGGTCTACCACGCGCGCACGGCGAAGGAGTTCCTGCAGGACTGGCAGTACGGCATGCCGCACTCGATCTACGAGTACACCCATCCGCATCTGGCCAAGTACGCGATGGCAGTGGGCATCATGGCGCTGGGCGACAACCGGGTGACCAGTACCACCGAACTGGACACACAGGTGGTCGCTGCCGCGACAGAGACGCGCTGGAGTCCATCCGATCAACCCGATCAGCGCGACGGTGATCGCCTCTACGTGGTCACCCCGACCAACGTGCGCGTCTACGACCTGGCCACTCAGCAGCAGGTGGCCACGATCACGGGCAGTTACAGCGCAGTCGCCGTCGACCAGGCCGCACACGTCCTGTTCCTGGCCAACGCCAGCGGCCAGGTCTGGCAGTTGCCCACAGCCGAGCTCGACCTGATCCGGATGAATGCCCAGGCGCCGACGCAGATCGCGCCGTCGCCGCTCAGCCAGGTGGCGGGGCTGGCCGGCGACTTGAACCGGTTGTCCGTGGCAGGAGGCCACGTGATCGCCGTTTCCGCGGGCGGCACGCTGGCGAGCATCGATCCCTCGTCGGGCGCGGTGACCGGGCGCACGACGCTTGCCTCACCGGCCGGGCTGGTCGAGGTACCGGCGCACGCCCTCGTTGTCGTCGACCCGTCACAGGTCCCGGACACGTCCGCCCTGGCGGCGCGGCTGGGGCCGATCCTCGGCGTCAGTCCCGAGACCATCCGCGCCGAGCTCGACGCGGCGCCCGGCCCGGTGGCCGTCACCGGCTATGCCGACGCCTTCTTGGACAACATCCAGTCCGCGATCGACGGCGGCGACCTGCCCGGCGTTTCGGTCCAACAGGGAACCGGGGTTGCCGTCGCCACGGCGTCGGGCATCGCCATCCTCGATGCCAATTCGCTCGGCCAGCTCGACTTCATCACCAACGCGGCCCCCGTGACGGGCATCGACCTGATGGCCTCCGGGCTTGACCAGCCGACCATCTATGCGGCTGCCGGCAAGCAGTTGATCACCGTCAAACTGCCGTCCGACGGGGCACCGATGGCCGGCGACACGGTGCCCATGCCGAACACCGTCACCCAGGTCTACTGGAACCCGGCCACGACCGAGATCCACGCTTTGGGCGTGACCCAGGACGGCAGCTCGCCCACCGTCTACGTGGTCGAACCGCGCGGCAACTCGATCTACGCCGACGCCCGCCTCAACGCGCAACCGATTGCGGTGGCCCTGGACGTGCAGCCACTGCGCCCGG
>Ga0307418_1000448_pt1 | contig 12407 bp, 10 predicted proteins | sample SalMarWE160220MG_2_FD_202160 | JGI IMG/M metagenome (GOLD analysis project Ga0307418, IMG submission 202160) | Salt marsh sediment microbial communities from the Plum Island Ecosystem LTER, Massachusetts, United States - WE1602-20 | ecosystem: Environmental > Aquatic > Marine > Intertidal zone >...
CAGGCACAACAACAAGTTTTTCAATAGGGTTCAAGATGGAGGTCGGCGACGCCCCGGAAAACCCCTCTACCCACAGGAAACGTAACAGAGGCATCTATTCCGTCGGATTGAAATCGATCGGCAGGCGAACTGCAAAACAGGTGCTCCCCGGTTTCGAAGATACAGAAATCTGGCCCCGGTGTTTCTGCACGATCAGGTTTCGGCTGATATTGAGCCCCAGTCCGGTCCCTTCTCCTGGCCCCTTCGTGGTGAAGAACGGATCGAATATCTTCGTCCGTATTTCATTGGGAATGCCGGGTCCGTCGTCCTCGATCTCGACGATCACCCATCGGTCCTCCCGGCGCGCGCGGACGATCAGCCTTTCCTTGCCCTTCATGGCATCGATGGCGTTGTCCATGATATTCGTCCACACCTGGTTCAGCTCGCCGGCGTAGGCCTGGATGATGGGCAAGTCCTCGGCATACTCCCGGACGACGGTCACGCCCCGCTTCAGCTTGTTGTGGAGGATAATCAGGGTGTTGTCCAGGCCCTCGCGCACGTCGACCGGCTGAACCGGGGCGCGGTCCATGTAGGTGTAGGTCTTGAGCGCCTTGACCAGCTCGACGATGCGGCTGGTCCCGAGGGCGATCTCGGAGACGAGGCTGTAGATGGTGTACTTGAAGCTCAGCCAGTCGATCACGACCGGAAGCTGCGACCGATCGAAGACTCGTGCCAGGGCCTCGAGGTCGCCCCGGTCGTAGCCGAGGCTGACCAGCGCCGGAACCACCTCGATCGCGGCATTGACGTCGCGCTTGTGCAGCCATTCCTCTAGCGCCGCCTCTCGATCGCTGCGGAACAGGGCATTGAGCTCCGCCGGTTTGCGGGCTCGCTTGTTGGCGGCATCGTCGAGCTCCGTCACTTTCGCCGTCAGCCGCTCGTCGGGACAGAGCTTGTTCATCCTGAGCTGAACGCCCTGCCATCGCGCAAAGGTCGCCTGTAATTGTGCGGCACCGCGCTGTGCGGCCGCGGCGGGATTATTCAGCTCGTGGGCCATGCCGGCGCTGAGCCTGCCCAACGAGACCATCTTTTCCTGAATGATGAGCTGGTTCTGGGCCCCGTGCAGCCGGCTCAATGTTTCTTCGAGCCCCACGTTCTTGCTGGTCAGCTTCTCGGAGCTTTCTCGGAGCGCCTGCTCGCTCCGGCGCAGAGCCTCTTCCGCGCGCTTGCGCTCGCCAATGTCGCGAATGATCCCGGTGTAGTACCGGTTCCCGTCCAGGAACCAGGTGGCCAAAGAGAGCTCGACCGGGAACTCGCTGCCGTCCTTGCGGATGGCAGCGAGCTCGACCGTCTTGCCGATCACGTGGCTCAGCCCACCCGAGCTGACCCTGCGGATGCCCTCCTTGTGACTCTCGCGGTAACGCTCGGGGATGATCACCTCGATGGGCTGGCCGAGCACCTCGGCCTCGGTGAAGCCGAACAGAGCGGTCGCCGCGCTGTTCCAGGACCGGATATTGCCCTCGGCGTCACCGGAGACGATGGCGTCGATCGCCGACTCCATGACTGATCGGAACTTGGCCTCCGATTCGCGCAGGGCCGTGCGCACCTTCGAGACGGTCACCTGCCGCTCGATCCTTGCGAGGACCTCGCGCTTGTCGAAAGGCTTGACGATCAGGTCATCGCCCGACTCGAGCCCCTTGACCCGAGTGTCGTCGTCGTCCCGGTTAGTCATGACGATCACCGGGATATCCCGCACCTGGCTGCTCGCCCGGAGCTGGGCGAGCAGCTCGAACGGGTTGGCATCGCAAAGATGGGCGTCCAGCAGCACCAGGTTGGGCGCGGTAGAGATGACGGCCTCGAGCGCATCGGTACCGCAGGAGACCGAGTCGACCGCATACCCATCCTGCTCAAGGAGCTCTCCCAACATGTCAGTGCTGGCTGCGTCGTGGTCGATGATGAAAACAAGCCCGCGGTCGGACAAAGCTGCCTCCTTGCGTTGTGGGTTACGGAATGTTCGTTGGCTCCAGACAGAGGCTAGTCACACCGACTCTGAGCGTGGAAGGCCGCCGGACGCGCCGGGGTGGGTTTTGGCCGGTTCCTCCGCGGACTGACCCCTGGCGGAGACCATCGTGGCCCGCCATCAGCCCTGACAGCGGACACAGGCCACCGGTGGCAGATGGTGACTGACGCCCTGCCAGGTGTCGCCTTGGTCCTCGCTGATCCAAAGTGAGCCGGTGGTGCTGCCGAAGGCGAGTCGCTCGCCGTCCGGCGAGCAGTCCAAGGCGTGGCGGCAGAGGAGGTCGTAGGCCGGGCCTTGGGGAAGTCCCCTATCGAGCACGTCGAACTGTTGCTCCCCGTCACGGGTGCGCGTCACCACTGGACGTGCGTCGACCGGGACGCGTTGCTCGTCCTTGGTTGCAGGAACGAACCAGGCGGTATCAGGTCGAGTCCAGACGCCTCCAACCGAGACGGCAATGATGATGTGGCGCGGGTCACGCGGGTCGTCCCACAGAGAACGGCAGATCTCCCAGCGGCCGGCGCCATCGCGCTCGATCTGGAACAGTCCCTTGCGGGTCCAGACCAGCAGGCGGTTGCTCATGGCAACCTCCGGAAAGGGCCTGGGCGACGAAGATCTCGTCGCCGTCGCCAACGGGGTCGGACAGCTGGCGGCGATCCTGGATCAGCTGTCCGTTGAGAAAGATCGCCACATGCCAGCGCACGGCACCCTGATCGTCGAGCACAAAGGCCCGTACGCGAGGGTTGATCTCGAAGTAGCGCGCGAGCGCCGCGGAGGGGGTTAAGGAGGCGTTGCGTGGGCTGAGGTACCCCCGCTGTGTTCGCGCCGCACAACAGGCGCCAATGCCAACGCACACGAAGCCACCTTTCGGTAAATCCTGCGGCGAGGCGGCCGGTTGCATTCGTGCGTGGGCTACCAGGGCCCAGATGAGTTTGAGAGGAACAGGCGACTATGCGATGTGGCGTAACGGGGTGTCCGTTTTCGCCCCATTGATCCCCCCTCAATGCGCCGAGTTCCTCCGGATACCTTGATTTCCTTCGCTATGTCGGCTCGGCTTCGGATACGATCAGCACTTTCCCCAGGGACGTTGCGTCTTGATCCGTAGCTACAAGTCGGCATTCATTCTGCTGTTTCTCGTGCTCCTCGTGGTGACGGTCTTCGCGGTTGCCTTCAACGCATATCGGCGGGCGGCCGAGGTCTCCCTGGAATTGTCGGCGCGAACCCTGGGGGAGATCTCGGAAAAGGCGATTCAGCGGACGATCGGCATCTTCGATGCGGCGCGGATGGATCTGGAGGTGGACGCGGTGGTCTTGGGCGCCGGAGAGATAGTCTCGGACCAGGACGAGCTCCTGCGGCTTTTCTGGAAACAGGCGCAGCTCACCCCGCAGATCCTCGCGATCTTTGTCGGCGACCGTCAGGGCAGCTTCGTCCAGGCCCGCAAGCTGCCGCAGCTGGTCACGCGTGTGATCGACCGCAGCATGGGTGCACCGAGGGAGCGGCTGATCTATCGGGACAGCGATTACCGGCCCATCGCTCATATCACAGGGGACGCGGTGTTTGATCCGCGGGCAAGGCCTTGGTACGGGGTCGCAAAGCCGGACGGGCGGATTCGGGTGTCGCAGGTGTATCGTTTTTCCAGCACCCAGGGGCTTGGCGTCACCGCCGTCTTGGCCCTGCCGGGGCCGGAGAAAGCGGTACGGGCCGTCCTTGGTGCGGACATCGGCCTCGACAGCCTGTCCGATTTCCTCGCGGAGCTGAATGTTGCCAAGGGCGGCGTGGCCATGATCGTGGATGGCGATGACCGGCTGGTCGCCTTCCCCCAGCAGCTGCGCCTGAAGACGGCGTCGGCCGCGCAGGATGAGGGGCCGCCCCCGGTCTCGGCCCTCTCGGACCAGCGGCTGGTGGATGCGTATCTGGCGGCGAAGGGTGGCGGGACTCGCCCAGTGAGAGTCGGGGGACGCGGACCCGGCTTCTCGAGGTTGGACGGTGCCCGCTACATCGCCCACGTGGCCGCCTTTCCCGCGCCCCTGGGCGACTGGAGGCTCCTCCTCGTGGTCCCCCAGTCCTCGCTGCTGAGCGCCGCCCACCGGCTGTTGTCCGAATCCGTCGTGATCTCTTTGATCATCCTCGCGGCAGCGATATTCGCGGTCTATATACTGGCGGCCCGATTCTTCGAGCCGGTGCAGCGTCTGGCGCGCAACACCCAGCTTATTCGGGAGCTCCGCTTCGCCCAGGTTCAGCCCGTACGATCCCGGTTTCGCGAGATCGAGATCATGAACGACGCCATCTGCAGGATGGAGCAGACGCTGAAGGCCGTGGCGAAGCTCGTGCCGGCGGACCTGGCGCGGCATTGGGCCCAGTCAGACGAAGATCTTGGGTCCCGGGGCGAGGTGCGCGAGCTCACCCTGTTTTTCGCCGGCTTGCCCAGTCTTTCCCAAGTGTACCGGCGTCTGACGCTTGAGCGGCTCATGCAGGTCCTGACGGGCCGCCTGGAACAGCACACGCGGGTCATCGTTCGAGAGGGCGGCACGGTGGACAAGTTTCTTGGCGACAGGGTGGTGGCCTTCTGGGGGGCGCCATTGCCGGTGCAGGACGGGCCGGCGCGTGCCTGCCGAACGGCGATCCAGTGCGAGCGCATCGACCAGGACGAGGGCCACCAGCACGGGGTCCCTGCGGAGTTGCCGCCCAGCCTGTTTGCGATCCACTCGGGGCCGGCTATTGTTGGCAACATAGGCTCGGCGCTCCGGCTCACCCGCACCGTCCTCGGCGAGAATGTGGAGCTCGTTGCGGAGGTCGCGCGACTCAATCAGCGCTACGGGACGCGAATTCTGGTGACAGGTGCCGCGCGTCAGGATATCGCCGAGGGGTTTTGGTGGCGGAAGGTGGACGTGCTGTCCCTTCCGGACCTCGATCTGGACATTGAGCTGTTCGAGCTCATCGAAGAGCGCTCCGTTCCCTTGGGCGCCGCCAAGGAGGCATTCATCGCCCGCTATGAGGCGGGGCTGGCCCATGTCTTGGCAGCCGAGTGGGAGCCGGCACGGACAATCTTCGAGGAGCTTCGGCGGGAACATCCGGCGGACCTCTCGGTGGACATCATGCTTCGGCGTTGTGTGAGCCGGGGGACGGGGACCTCGACGCCGCTGAAGGCGGGGCTGAGTGTATGGGGGCAGTCGTGAATGCCATTGCCCGAGGCTTGCGAAGAATAACGACCTCGGGAGGCTGCTTACCGCAGAGGGGCCTTGGTGAGACGGGCCCTGTGGCTTGCGCCCGTGCCTGCGAGCGGAGCGCTTTGCCATGCTGACGCCTCGCGACGAGGAACGACTGGACGAGGCCCTGGAGCGCTTCGATCGAATCATCGTCTCCCTGGAGGACCGCCAGTCCCGGTTGGAGTATCGGCTGTCGGTGCTGTATCAGGTCGCCTTCGTGGCATTCACCGTTATCGTGGCGTCCATCTCATTCCTGGTGATTATCTTGTCCCGCCAGGTGCCCCAGATCACGGCCGCCATCACCAACATGAACACGGGCTTTGCTTCCGTTTCAGCCGAGATGGCGCGGATTGATCGGGTCATGGGGGCCATGACCGAAAGCGTGGCCGCTATGCCCGACATGGTTGCGAATGTGGACCGGATGCACGGCGACGTGACGGTCATGACCACGGACGTGCGCAGCATTGCCGAGGTGCTGGCCGCGATGGACCAGGATGCCGCCAGCATGACCGGCAGTCTGGTCGACATGCGCCAGTCGTTCGAGGTGATGGACCTCAGCATCCGTCAGATGGGGGGGGACGTCAATCAGCTGTCCGGGCCTTTCCGGCTGTTTAACCAGATGAGCCCGTTCCGGTGAGAGGGCGGCGGAGCGGCCCATGAGCGAGAGCGATCAAGTCGAACGCCTCCTGCGCTCCCTGCGCCGGCTGGAGAGCGATCTCGTCGAGCGCTCCGCGCAAGCCTCCCAGCGCTCCCGAGGGGTGGCGACCCTGGTCCGCGCCCTGGCCATCGTCATGGGGGCGCTGGCCCTCGCCAACCTCTATTTTGTGAATGACCTGACCCAGGAGGTGCGGGCCGCGATCGCCAACATGGATGAGATGACCGACTATTTCGGTCGTGTCGCCGCCAGCATGTCCGCCATCCGGAAGACGGTCTCGACCATGCAGGACCACGTGAGGGTGATGCCCGTGGTTGCTGCGCAGACCCGCGAAATTGCAGGGCGCATGGACAGCATGCGGGACAGCGTGACGGGGCTGAACGGGACCACGGCGACGCTCAAGCACCGGATGGACGTGATGAATCTGACCGTCGTGGACATGGCGCACCGCTTCCGCAGCCTCAATCAGAGCGTCGGCCTGATGGGACGGGATGTGAACCAGATGTCGCGTCCGGTTCCCTAGCGGCTTGCCAACCCGGGAGCCGTCGCGATTGCGCGTGGTGGCGGCTTTTCTTGCCCAGATTGACGATTTTCCTTGCGCTGCGCCCGGCTTTGGTCGCCTCGTTGCGGTAGTTTGCGAAGGACCACTCCCCGCGAAGGCGTCGTCACACCACGGTCATCATTTCGTCATATTAGCGAAGCATAATTCGAGAACAATGGGCAGTGCCCTCCACGCTGGGGGTGCACATCACAGTTCGCCCAATGGGAGATTCTTCACATGAAAACTCTATCCACGATGCGGATGACCGTCATTGCCGGCTGCCTGTCCGCCGCGGTCTTCGCACCTGCCGCGTCCGCCGAGGTCAAGCTCGTCGGTTCCGGGGCCAGCTTCCCCTTCCCCATCTACTCCAAGTGGTTCAAGGACTTCAGCCGGACCCACAGGGGTATTCGCGTGGACTACCAGTCCAAGGGTAGCGGTGCGGGTATCCAGGACTTCATCAACAAGACCGTTGACTTCGCGGCCAGCGATGCGGCCATGAACAACGAGGAGCTATCCAAGGTAAAAGGGGGCGCGGTCCTGCTGCCCATGACGGCCGGCGAGATCGTCATTGCGTACAACCTCCCGGGCGTCAAGGAGCTTAAGCTGCCCCGCGACGTGTACCCCGAGATCTTCATGGGCAAGATCACCCGGTGGAACGATCCCAAGCTCGTTGCGGCCAATCCAGGCGCCAAGCTACCGGATGAGCCGATCACGGTGGTGGTGCGTTCGGACTCGAGCGGCACGTCTTTCGTCTTCAGCGGGCACCTGAGCGCCGTCAGTCCGGAGTTCAAATCGATGGTCGGCCAGGGCAAGTCTCCCCAGTGGCCTCAGAGTAACCGGTTCGTGAAGGCTCCCCAGAATGCGGGTGTCACGGCCACCATCAAGCAGACCCCGGGCGCCATCGGCTATATCGAATACGGTTACGCCAAGCTGACCAACTGGAAGCAGGTCGCTCTGCTTCAGAACAAGGCGGGCAACTATGTCCCCTCGGGTCCGGCCGCCGGTAAGGCTGCCTTGGCGAGCGCCCAGTTCCCCGGTACCAACCTGCCTGGAGAGAAGGTCCCGGATCTTCGGGTTTGGGTAAGCGATCCGGCTGGTGCCAAGGCCTATCCCATCGCCACCTTTACTTGGATGCTGTTCTACCAGCAGCAATCACCGGAGAAGGCGAAGGCACTGCACAAGCTGATCGAATACTGTCTGACCACAGGCCAGAAGAGCGCCGACGCCTTAGGCTACATCCCCCTGCCGAAGAACGTGGTCGCGAAAGACCGCGCGGCCATGAAGTTCATCAAGTAGACTATCGCGCTTTCCGCGGCCGGGCGTCCGGCCGCGGCCGGCTGACCAATCCTTATCCGAACGTGACACCATCATGCCAGTCACGCCCCTGTCCCAGGTGACGAGCGCCAGCCGGGTCTCGCGCCCGCCCTCCCAGGCCGACTACACCCGGGACTCGCTCTTCCGCTCGCTCGCCTACGCCTGTGCGCTGGGGATCATCCTGCTGGTGGCCTACATCCTGTGGGAGATCGGCCGCCAGGCGCTGCCGGCGATCGGTCATTACGGGCTTGGCTTCATTACCAACACCGCTTGGGACGTGCGCCACCACAACTTCGGCGTGCTCCCCCAGATCTGGGGCACCCTCTACAGCTCCCTGCTGGCGCTCCTGTTCGGGGGTCTGTTTGGGGTGGCCATTGCCATCTTCCTCACCCAGGACTTCATCCATGCGAGGCTCTCGGCGGTCTTTCGCACCATCATCGAGATGCTGGCGGCCATCCCGTCGGTGGTGTTCGGCCTGTGGGGCATCTACGTGCTGATCCCGCTGCTGCGTCCGGCAGCCGACTGGCTGCACGGGCATCTCGGCTGGTTTCCCCTATTCTCGACGGACTTGAGCGGTCCGGGGCTGGCCCCGGCGGCCTTGGTGCTCTCCATCATGATCCTGCCGACGGTGGCCGCCATCTCCGTGGATGCCTTCCGGCGCATCCCCTACAAGGTCAAGGAGGCGGCCTTCGGCATGGGCGCTACCCGCTGGGAGGCGATCCTCAAGGTCATGCTGCCGACCGCCACCTCGGGCATCCTGGCTGCCCTGGTGCTTGGCTTCGGGCGCGCGCTGGGCGAGACCATGGCGCTTGCCATGCTGATCGGCAACAGCAATCAGATCAGCCTCTCGCTCTTCTCCCCGGCCAACACCCTCGCGTCGCTCCTCGCCTCCAACTTCCCCGAGGCTGGGCACGTGGAGGTGCAGGCGCTCATGTACGCCGCCCTGGTGCTCCTGGCCATCACCTTTCTCGTCAACGTGGTGGGGCTCGGCATCGAGCAATATGCCATGCGCAAGTTCGAGGGCAAGAAATGAACAGCGTCATCACCACTGCCGACGAGCTTGCCCGCCCGACCCCGCGGCTGCAGCGTCACCTGATCGAGGGGCGGGCGCTCAAGAGCCTGATCCTCTCCATCCTCACCTGGCTTGCGGCGATCCTCGCGAGCGTGCCGCTCTTCTCGGTCATCTACATGCTGGTCGTCAAGGGCGGGGCACGCATCAGCCTGGAGACCCTCACCGCGCTCCCCCCGGCGGGCTTCGAGACCGGCGGGGGCTTCGGCAACGCCATCGTGGGGACCTTGGCGATGGTGGGCATAGGCGCGGCGCTCAGCGTGCCGATCGGGATCCTGGCGGCCGTCTACCTTGCCATTCTGGGCCCCGACAGCAAGCTGGCGGCCATCTCGCGCTTTCTCGCCAAGGTCATGACCGGGCTGCCCTCCATCCTCGCGGGCGTGTTCGCCTACGCCGCCATGGTGGTCGTGATGGGGACCTACTCCGCCCTGGCGGGGGGGGTGGCGCTCGCGGTGCTGATGCTGCGCACCGTCGTCCTCACCGCCGAGGAGGCCATGAAGCAGGTGCCCCAGCGGATGAAGGACGCCGCCTTCGGCATGGGCTGCACCCGCAGCCAGGTCATCTGGAAGGTCGTGCTGCCCACGGCGCTTCCCGGCATCCTGACCGGGGTCATGCTGGCGGTGGCCGGGGCGGCGGGGGAGTCCGCGCCCTTGTTGTTCACGGCGCTGTTCAGCAATTACTACCTGTCGAGCCTCACCGAGCCGACCGCCTCGCTCTCCATCCTGATCTACAACTTCTCCGCCATGCCGTTCGAGAACCAGATCGAGCTCGCATGGACGGCCTCCTTGGTGCTGGTGCTCATTGTGCTGGTGTTCAACATCCTGGCACGCCTGGTGAGACAGCCCAAGGTCTAGTCCGCGTCTCGAGGTAACAACACATGAACGCAACGGCCGAACAGCTCACGCCCCGCGCGGCCTTCGCCCCCCAGGGGCAAGCCATCATCGACTGCAACATCGAGAAGATCCACTACGGGGACTTCCTGGCCGTGCGCGACACCGCGGTGCCCATCGAGAAGGGCAAGATCACCGGCTTCATCGGTCCGTCCGGCTGCGGCAAGAGCACGGTGCTGCGCAGCCTCAACCGCATGAATGACCTCATCACCACCTTCCGCTTCCAGGGCGAGGTCAAGTACCACGGGCAGGACATCTACGCCAAGCAGGTCGATCCCGTGCTGGTGCGCCGCTACATCGGCATGGTCTTCCAGCAGCCCAACCCCTTTTCCATGAGCATTTACGACAACGTCGCCTTCGGGCTGCGGCTGAACCGCTACAAGGGCGACATGGGCGAGCGGGTGGAGACCGCGCTCACCCGTGCGGCACTCTGGAACGAGGTGAAGGATAAGCTCAAGAACAGCGGGCTCTCCCTCTCCGGCGGGCAGCAGCAGCGCCTTTGTATTGCCCGCGCCATTGCCACCGAGCCGGACGTGCTCCTGATGGACGAGCCCTGCTCGGCACTCGACCCGATTGCCACCCGTCAGGTCGAAGAGCTCATGCTCGATCTCAAGGACCGCTACACCGTGGCGCTGGTCACCCACAACATGCACCAGGCCGCCCGGGTGGCCGACACCACCGCCTTCTTCTCGGTGGAGATCTCCAAGGGCGGGCGCACTGGCTACCTGGTGGAGATGGGGCCCACCAGCCAGATCTTCGACGATCCGCGCGAGCAGCTGACCAAAGAGTACGTCTCCGGCGCCTTCAGCTAACGGTCAGGGCGTCCTGAGCGTTTCCCGCTGCGGCGGAATGCACGCACCAGGCGCAGCTGTGGCCAACAACGCCTGTCGTGGCCTTTGTGTGAAACCGGTCTCTGTTGGAACCAATGCGATGAACCGAGTCGGCTCCCTGCTTGCCCTGCTCATCCTCTTGGCGGTGCTCACCGCCTGCGGCAAGGAGTCCGGCCAGGGGCAGCAGAGCCCGCAGGCGCCCGCCACGGGACTCCTGATCCAGGGCGCGGGTGCCACCTTCCCCCAGCCCCTCTACGCCAAATGGATCGAGGAGTACGGCAAGACCCACCCCGCTGTCCCCTTCACCTACAAGGGGGTGGGCAGCGGCGAGGGCATCAAGCGCTTCATTGCCGGGAGCGTCGACTTCGGGGCGAGCGATGCGGCCATGCGCGATGCCGAGATGGCCCAGGTCAAGCGCGGGGTCAAGCTCATCCCGGCCACCGCCGGCATGATCGTGCTCGCCTACAACCTGCCGGGCGTGGCAGGCGAGCTGCGACTCCCGCGTGACGCCTACCTCGGCATCTTCGCCGGGCGCATCACCCGCTGGGACGACCCCCGCATCCAGGCGGCCAACCCGGGGCTCGCGCTGCCGCACACAGACATCGCCGTGGTGGTGCGCCGGGAGGCGAGCGGCACCACCTACGCCTTCACCAGCCACCTGAGCGCCCTGAGTGCGCAGTGGCGTGACCGCGGCCCCGGGGTCGGCAAGCTGGTCGACTGGCCGGCCAACACCATGGCCGCCCCCGGCAACGAAGGGGTGGCGCAGCGGGTGAAGATCAGCACCAACTCCATCGGCTACATGGAGTACGGCTTCGCCAAGCGGCTCGGGCTGCCGATGGCGGTGCTGCAGAACCAGGCGGGGCAGTTCATCCGGCCCACCCCCGCCAGCGGGCAGGCGGCGCTCGCCGCGGCCGCCCCCAGCATCCCGGCGAACCTGCGGCTCTTCATCCCCGACCCGCCAGGGGCCGACTCCTACCCGATCGTCACCCTCACCTGGCTCTTGCTCTACGACCGCTACGCGGATCCGGCCAAGGCCGATGCCCTCAAGCAGCTCATCCGCTGGGGGCTCACCGAGGGGCAGGCGGATGCCGAGGCCATGGGCTACATCCCGCTGCCGGCGTCGATCGTCGCCAAGGCCAAGGCCGCGCTCGACAGCATCCACTGAGCTTGCTCCGGCTGTCTGCGCAAGCCTTTACCCCTGAGGTGCCAGGGCGCCGTCTCAACCTGAGCGCCATCGAGGCCTCCCTGCGGGCGGTCCAACAGGACTTCGTCCGCCTCAATGCCACCCTCAGCACCCCGCGGGACCCCTTCAGCGACGAGGTCCTCGCCAACCTCCTCGCGGGCTATGCCTGCGTGGACGACGCCATCGCCCAGGGGCTGGACCTCTTTGCCCTCGGCAACTCCCGGCGGCTGCTGGAGCTCAATATCCGGGTTCTGTGCGGGCCGGGTGAGAAGGCCCGCCGCGCGGCCGCCTCCCACATCGCCGCCACCGAGCGGCGGTTTTACGAGCAGCCGGGCGGGGGCATCCGCGACCTCATGCACTGGCTCAGCGTGCACACGAAGGACCCGGTCTGGCGCCGGGCGGCGGGGGCCTATGTTCGGATCCTGAGCCAGCCCCAGCTCTACCTCGAGGGCAACCACCGCACCGGTGCCCTGATCATGAGCTACATCCTCGCCCGGGACGGGCGCCCGCCGTTCGTCCTGACACTGGACAACGCCAAGGCCTATTTCGATCCCTCTGCCCTGGTGAAGGGGACGAAGAAGCGGGGCGTTGCCGAGCTCACCCGCCTGCCCAAACTGAAGAAGCGATTTGCCAAGTTGCTGGAGGCGCAGTCCGATGATGCCTATCTGTTACCGGCCTCACCAAGCACTGCGGAGCAACGAGCGGCGAGTGACGAGGCTCGAGAGC
>Ga0307418_1000451_pt1 | contig 12384 bp, 11 predicted proteins | sample SalMarWE160220MG_2_FD_202160 | JGI IMG/M metagenome (GOLD analysis project Ga0307418, IMG submission 202160) | Salt marsh sediment microbial communities from the Plum Island Ecosystem LTER, Massachusetts, United States - WE1602-20 | ecosystem: Environmental > Aquatic > Marine > Intertidal zone >...
CTATGGCGGCGGCAACAACGCGACCCCACAGCAATGCCAGACCTATACCGGCAAGTACTTCAACCCGACGAAGGATGACTCCAGAGCTTCTCCGAACGACAACTGTCCACCCCGCGCGCTGACGCCCCTGACCAACAATCGAGGAAGCATCACCTCGGCCATCGAGCAGCTTCAGCCCAATGGCAATACCGTGATCCCCGCGGGGCTTCTGTGGGGCTGGCGCGTGCTGTCACCGGGAGAGCCTTTCACCGAAGGCGCGCCGTACGACGACGATAAGCTGGTGAAGGCGATGGTGCTTCTAACCGACGGCCAGAACGATGTGACGTCCGGCGCCATCGCCATGAACGGTTCCACCTACAATGCCTTCGGTTACAAGACCAATGGGCACCTCGGCAGCGATCCGAATTCAGAGCTCAACACCAAGACGGAGGACGTCTGCAACGCCATCAAGGCGAAGGGCATCCGCATCTACACCATTGGTTTTCAGGTGTATGATTCCACGACGCAAAATCTCCTCAGGAACTGCGCGACCCAGCCGGACATGTACTACAACTCGCCGTCCAATGCGCAGTTGGCGGAGGTCTTCCAGGACATCGCGCAAGGTCTGAACGACCTGCGCATCGCACAATAGGGAAGAGCTGGCTGGTTGTAGCGAGTCCGGCGCGCGGGTATCGCGCCGGACGGCTACTCGCCCTGCTTCTCGCCTTCGGCCGATGACTGACCGATTGCCTGCTTTGTCCGGATTTCCTTGGCGATGGCTTCGAAATAGCCTGGATTGTCGCCGATGACGAGTGGGGTCTCGCAGTTCGGCGAGCACTGCAGGGTCACACGGTTGGTGCCGTGATACACGGTCACATACCCGGTCTGCGGCTCACTTACGACCACGCGCCGGTTGATGATGACCTTGCGCTGAGCGTCGAGCACGATGAGGTTGGTTTCACCGAAAGACTTGCCGGTGAGGACCAGGGCTTTGCTGTCTTGGATGGAGACATCGGCGATGGAGGGATTGCCCACCACGATTTCCGCCGCCGGCCTCTCGAGCCGCAACATTGTTGCCTGATCGATCAGAACCACGACGTCCCGGCTGGCGGAAAGCGCCGGCTGGCTCGCACCGACGGCGAGAACTGTAGCCAACACAAGCCCGTGGGCCGACCGCTCCGGGCGGAACCGGAAAACCATTGGCGCCCTATCCCTTACGCTGAACTGAATTCGAGGAATGTCCGTCACCCTCATCTGAGCGGGAAAAGGTGAAGGATTGGCAAACCTGCAGGCTTGGAGCCCCGGTTAACACAGCTTTCAGCCCTTCGCGGCCAAACTCCGCTCGCAAGCCCCGTTGCGGAGAACACGGAACAGGGTGGGGAAAGGCGGGGAACCAGAGGCAGATGATCACCAATCTTCTCATCATCACGGTTTTCCCTCTAGCGATGGCGCTGGCGGCGGCCACCGACCTCTTCTCCATGACGGTGCCCAACTGGATCTCGCTTCTCTTGATCGTGGGCTTTGCCGTGCTCGCGCCGCTGGTCGGGCTCGGCTGGTCGGAGGTCGGGCTTCATGTGGCGCTTGCCGCCGCAGCGCTGGTCGTCACCTTTGCTATGTTCTCCTTTGGTTGGATCGGCGGTGGGGACGCCAAGCTGTTTGCCGCCACGTGTCTGTGGCTGGGGCCTCAGGCGATCCTCGCCTACAGCGTCTACGCTGCCTTGATCGGCGGCGCGCTGACCCTCCTGATCCTCCTTTTGCGGAACGTGCCGCTCCCGGCCGTCCTCAACTCGCAAGGCTGGCTCCTGCGCCTGCATAGCCCCAAAGAGGGCGTCCCTTACGGGATCGCTTTGGCGGCGGCCGGACTGCTCGTCTATCCCGGCACGCCTTTCATGGCGGCGCTCGGCCTCTGACCTCTCTTTCACGCCTGCCCTGAGCAACGTCGAGGCGCCAAGCCCGGCGTTCCTCTGCCGTTTCTGGACGCGTTGGCGCCGGCCAAATTGGCACGCCTATTAACTTCGCGTTGAGATTTTGAGGGGCAGAGTGGACCCAATCTTCGGGACGTGGGGCGTTCGAGAGAAAGAGAATCCCGTTATGAAACGAGCAAGAGTCATCGTCCTCGCCATCGCCATTACGGCGGCGATCGGTGCCGCCTGGATTGCCCGGGCCATCGTCTCGAGAGCCCCTGAGGTCAAGCAGGTGGAGAAGACGGTGGGCGCCACCGACGTATTGGTCGCCGCCAACAACATCGATCTCGGCGATTCGGTGCGGGCCAGCGACTTCAAGTGGCAGCAATGGCCGGTCTCGGGCGTCACGCCTGGCCTCATCACCAAGACGGCCCAACCCAATGCGGCCTCGGAGCTGTCCGGGGCCGTTGCCCGCGCGCCGTTCATTGCCGGCGAGCCCATCAAGGAGCAGAAGCTGATCAAGATTTCCGAGGGGGGTGTGATGGCCGCCATCCTGCCCTCGGGCATGCGCGCCGTCTCGACGCCGATCCGTGAGGAGACGGCGGCTGGCGGCTTCATCCTCCCGAACGACCGGGTTGACGTCATCTTGTCCTACAAGATGCGCGTCGGTCGTAAGGAGGAGCCGGTGAGCGAGGCCGTGCTGCGCAACGTGCGTGTGCTCGCAATCGGTCAGGCACTGGAGAACAAGGACGGCGAGAAGGTCGCAACCGGCAAGACCGCCACGCTCGAGCTGACGCCGCGCCAAGCGGAAGTCCTCACTCTGGCGCAATCGATGGGCGAGATCTCGCTGTCATTGCGGAGCCTCGCAGATTCGATTCCCGGACAGGCTGAGACGACATCCAAGCTCGGCGACGGCAATTCGGGCTCGGTGAAGATTCTCAAATACGGCGTGCCCTCGCGCACCTTCGGCATCAACTGACGATGCGGACCCACGGCACGCTCGATAATCGAAAAGGCAACCGGATGCGTCGCTCTCCACTCAAAGCCCTGGTTACGCTAGGCCTAGCTGCGGTCCTAGGCTTCGGGCTCTGTGCCGTCATTGCACCCGCCAAGGGGTTCGCGCAATCGAAGCATCGCTCGATTCTGCGCCTCGGCCCGAACGAGGCGCCGCGCGCGATCACGCTCGGCCTCAACAAATCGATGATCGTCCAACTGCCGCGTGCCGTGCGCGAAGTGATGGTCTCCAGTCCCGATAAGATCGACGCGGTGATGCAGAGCTCTACGCGCGCCTACCTGATCGGCAAGAAGTCCGGCGAAGCGAACATCCTGTTCACAGACAGCAACGGCAACCAGGTTGCCACCCTCGAGGTGACCATCGAGCGTGACCTCAGTGCACTCCAGAGCCTGATCGCGCGGCTCGTCCCGGGCTCCCGGGTCAAGATCGAGACGATCGGCCAAAACGTGGTGTTGACCGGAAGCGTGCCGACGCCGCTCGATGCCACGCGCGCAAGCGAGATCGTCAACAGCTATCTCGGCCAGAGCGACAGCGGGGGCACAAATAGCGCTGCGGCAGGCGGCGCTGCCGTCACCATCAACAATTCCAGCTCGTCGGGCGGCTCCGGCGGCTCTTCCAGCTCCGGCCCGAGCAGGGTCATCAACATGATCACGGTGGAGGGTCGCGAACAGGTGCTGCTCAAGGTCTCTGTCGTCGAGATGGAGCGGAACATCGTCAAGCAGTTCGGCGTCGACCTCAACGCGCTCATCAACTCGGGCAACTTCGCTTTCGCGGCGGTGTCGAGCCTGCCCTATCCGATCAATGGAGCGTTGGGCAATGCGATCGCCAGTGCGGCCTGGACAGATGGCAAGAGCAACGTGCAGGGCGTTATACAGGCGCTTGAGGAGGATGGGTTGGTCCACACGCTGGCCGAGCCGAACCTCACCGCTGTCTCCGGTGAGACGGCGAACTTCCTGGCCGGCGGTGAGTTCCCGATTCCGGTTGCCCAGCAGCTCGACCAGATCTCGGTCGAATTCAAGAAGTTCGGTATCGGCCTGTCCTTCACGCCGGTGGTCATGTCGGGTGGGCTCATCAGCCTCAAGATTTCGACCGAGGTCAGCGAGCTCTCCAATCAGGGTGCGGTGGTCCTCAGCAATATCTCGATCCCCGCGCTGAAAGTGCGCCGCGCCGAAACCGTGGTCGAGCTTCCGAGCGGCGGCTCCCTCGTGATCGCCGGCCTTCTTTCCGACCAATCGCGGCAGGCCCTCAGCGGCTATCCGGGACTCAAGAACCTACCTGTCCTCGGCACGCTGTTCCGCAGCCGGGACTTCCAAAAGGACGAGACCGAGCTCGTGGTCTTGGTCACGCCTTACGTGGTCAAGCCCGCGGCACGGCAACAGCTCGCAACGCCTGACGACGGCTTCGGCTGGGCGTCGGATGTGCACTCGGATCTGTTGGGACAGATGAACCGTATCTATGGCCGCAACCCCGAGCGCGCGCCTGTCGGCAAGTTCACGGGCGACGTCGGTTTTATCGTCGAGTAGGGGATAGAGGGGAAGAGTATCATGGCACCAACACTTCAAGGCTCGCACGCGTTAGCGCGCGCAGTGCGACCCACCATGACCCTATTCGCGGTTCTCATGATCGCGGTGCCGGCCGGCGGTTGCTGGAAGAGCCCGCGCATGCAGTCTCCTTTCACGCTCTCCAATCCCAACGAGCGGCATCCCATCACCGTGAAGCAAGGCGAAGCGCTGCTTGACTTGCCGGTCTCCAGCAATTCAGGCGGCCTCAACGCCCAGCAATGGAACCAGCTCTACGCTTATCTGAACGACTATCGAGAACGCGCTAAGGGCGGCTTGATGATCAAGGCGCCGACCGGCGGTGCCAACGAGAAGGCGGCCATGCGTGTCTACCAAGACGTGCGCCACGCCATGCGTCGGGTCGGCATCAGCCCGAGGGAAGTCCAGCTCAAGCCCTATTTCGCGAAATGGAATCCCGCCGCTCCACTCAGGCTCTCCTATCTCGAGATCGTCGCCAAGGGCCCCGATTGCCCCGACTGGTCGGAGAACGTCGGGCGCGATCCGCAGAATCTGCCGTGGCCGAACATGGGCTGCGCCATGCAGAAGAATCTCGCCGCCATGGTCGCCGACCCGGAGGACCTCCTTGTTCCGCGGCCGGAGGCGCCGCGCCCGAGCGAGCGGCGTGACACCGTCTGGGGCAAGTACGTCGCCGGCGAGCCGACGCTCTCCAAGCGTGATCCTTCGGAGCACGCCAATGTCAGTGACATTAGCCAGATTGGGCAATAGCCAGAAATGAGTGACGCCGCATATTCGCTAAACGAACCGCCTGAGCAGGAGTCCGCGGCGCCGGAGCCCGCGCCGGCCGAGCCGCGTGCCCGGCCGATCCCGCGCGTCAACATCCAGGCCTTTTGTGAGGACCAGGAAACCGCCTCTGTAATCCAAAAGGCGTCCGAGGACCGGCGCCTCGCCAAGGCTCATGTCACGGTGCAGATGGGCGGTGTGGAGGCGGCCGTCGCCTTCTACCGGAACGCCTCGACACCGAACCTGATCATCATCGAGTCCTTGCTCGATCGAACGGCGATGCTCTCCGATCTCGAGCGCCTTGCCGAAGTCTGCGATCCGGGCACCAAGGTCATCGCCATCGGTCACGTGAACGATGTGTTGCTCTACCGCGAGCTCCTGCGCCGCGGCGTAAGCGAATATGTCGTGGCGCCCATGAACGTGACGCAGGTCATCGAGAGTGTCTCCTCGGTCTATACCGATCCGGAAACCGGGCCTGTGGGCCAGGTCATCGCTTTTGTCGGCGCCAAGGGTGGTGCCGGCTCCAGCACGATCTGCCACAACACCGCGTTCTCCATCGCCGCTGCGCTCGGGAGCGACGTGGTCATCGCCGATCTCGACCTTCCGTTCGGTACCGCCGGCCTCGACTTCAATCAGGACCCGCTTCAGGGGATTGCCGATGCGTTGTCCTCGCCTGAGCGCCTCGACGAGGTTCTGCTCGACCGGCTGCTGTCGCGGTGCTCGGACCATCTGAGCCTCTTTGCTGCGCCGGCTGCGCTCGATCGCCCGTACGACGTCGACACCAGCGCCTGCGAGACCGTGATCGACGTGGTTCGCGATAACGTGCCCTGGGTTGCCGTGGATGTCCCGCATCTATGGACCGCGTGGGCCAAGGAGGTCGTTCTCAAGGCAGATCACGTGGTGCTCACGGCGATGCCCGATCTCGCCAGCCTGCGTAACACCAAGAATCTGATTGACCAGCTCAAGGCCGCCCGGCCGAATGATCGCCCGCCTGTGCTCGTTCTCAATCAAGTCGGCTTGCCGAAGCGGCCCGAGATTTCGGTCAAGGACTTTGCCCATGCGATCGAGCTCGAGCCGAAGGTCGTCATCGACTTCGATGCGCAACTCTTCGGCACGGCGGCAAACAATGGACAGATGATCGAGGAAGTCTCCGACAAGTCGAAGGCGGCCGATGCCTTCCGGGCCTTGGCCAACCTTCTGACCGACCGGGCGGAGCAGAGAAGTGAACGTCAGTCGCTGCTTGGTCCCATTCTTGACCGGCTAAGGCTGACCAAAGCGCGCGCGTAGAGAAGAGCGATGTTTGGAAAACGGAGTACGCCCACGGCCACGCCAGCGCCGCCCCCGGAAAGGGCTTCGGCGCCCGAGCCGTCTCGTGAGGAGCAATACGAATCCGGAGCGCAACCAGCAGCGCGCCTTGCGGAGTCGCAGGCCGAAGTGCCACAGCACTCAGCCCCGCGCTCCACGCCGACGCCTCCGACAATCAAGACTGAGCGCAAGCACGTCGAGAGTGCCCGCTCCGAAGAGTACTACGACGTCAAGACGACGGTCTTTAACGCCCTCATCGACACCATCGACCTGACGCAGCTCGCCAAGCTCGATCCCGACGCAGCACGCGAAGAGATTCGCGACATCGTCAGTGAGATCGTCGCGATCAAGAACGTGGTGATGTCGATCGCCGAGCAAGAAGAGCTGCTCGAGGACATTTGCAACGACGTGCTCGGCTATGGTCCGCTTGAGCCGTTGCTGGCCCGTGATGACATCGCCGACATCATGGTCAACGGTGCCGAGACCACATATATCGAGGTCAACGGCAAGGTCGAGCCGGCCGCGGTCCGGTTTGCCGACAACGCACAGTTGATGAATATCTGTCAGCGCATCGTGAGTCAGGTTGGTCGGCGCGTCGATGAATCGAGCCCTATCTGCGACGCCCGCCTTCCCGACGGCAGCCGCGTCAACGTCATTGCGCCGCCGCTCGCCATCGATGGCCCGAGCCTCACCATCCGCAAGTTCAAGAAGGACCGCCTCACCCTCGACCAGCTCCTCAAGATCGGCTCAGTCAGCCCCGAGGGACGTACCCTTCTCGCCATCATCGGCCGCGTTCGCTGCAACGTCATCATCTCCGGCGGTACAGGCTCAGGTAAGACGACCCTGCTTAACTGCCTGACCGCCTATATCGAGCCCGACGAGCGGATCATCACCTGCGAGGATTCCGCCGAGCTGCAACTGCAGCAGCCGCACGTGGTGCGCCTGGAGACGCGGCCGCCCAACCTCGAGGGCGAAGGCGAGATCACCATGCGCGACCTCGTCAAGAACTGTCTGCGTATGCGTCCCGATCGCATCATCGTCGGCGAGGTGCGTGGACCCGAAGCGTTCGACCTGTTGCAGGCCATGAACACGGGCCATGACGGCTCCATGGGCACGCTCCACTCCAACTCGCCCCGCGAATGCTTGAGCCGTCTGGAAAGCATGATCCTCATGGGCGGTTACAATCTTCCCGACAAGACGATCCGGGAAATGATCACGTCCTCGGTCGACATCATCATCCAGGCCGCGCGCATGCGCGACGGCACCCGCAAGATCACCCATGTGACGGAGGTGCTGGGCCTGGAAGGAGACGTGATCACGCTGCAGGATCTTTACGTCTACGACATCATGGGAGAGGACGCGAATGGCCGGGTCGCGGGGCGTCACCGCACCACCGGCATCGCGCGGCCCTTCTTCTACGAGAAGGCCCGCTACTTCGGCGAGGACAAGCGGTTGACCGAGAGCCTTGCGGCGGGCGAGGTGCACGACGAGCACGGCCGGCCATTGGGAGAGCACTTTGCTCAGCCCTGAGCTCGTACAACTTGCGGCCATTGCGCTGGCCGCGCTCGCCGCTGGCGGCATCGTCTACGTCTTGGTGATGCCGTATCTCAGCGACGAGCGCAAAGTGAGCAAGCGCGTGGCCAACGTGGCCCAGGGGCAGACCAAGGTCCGCACGCGGGTCGGCGTGCCGGCGCCCTTGCAAATGCGCCGCAGGCAGGTTCAGGACACCATCAGGGACATCGAGGCGAAGCAGAAGGCGAAGAAACGGATTTCGCTTCGCACCAAGCTCATGCGTGCCGGCCTCAACATCAAGCCGCGGGTCTATTACATCTTTTGTGTGGCTGCCGGCGTTCTGGGCGGGTTCATCGTTCTCGCCTCCGGCCTCTCGCCGCTGGTAGCCTTCCTCGCTGCGATCGCCTGCGGGTTCGGCCTGCCGCGATGGCTCCTGGCACGCCGGATCAAGGCGCGCCAAGCCAAGTTCCTGATCGAGTTCGCCAATGCGATCGACATCATCGTGCGTGGTATCAAGTCCGGCCTGCCGCTCACCGACTGCATGCAGGTCATCGCCGCGGAATCGCCCGAGCCTGTCCGCAGCGAGTTCCTCGATCTTGTCGAGCAGCAGAACGTGGGTGTTCCCTTGGGCCGGGCTTTCGAGCGCATGCACGACCGCATGCCGCTTCAGGAGGTGAGCTTCTTCGCTATCGTTGTGGCGATCCAGGCGCAGACCGGCGGCAACCTCGCCGAAGCGCTCTCCAATCTCTCCGGGGTGTTGCGCGATCGCTATCGCCTGCAAGCCAAGGTGAAGGCGTTCAGCGCGGAAGCCAAGGCCTCCGCGATGATCATCGGCTCACTGCCGCCGCTCGTCATGGGAGCCGTGTTTCTGACCTCGCCCGATTACATCTCGCTGCTGTGGTCCAACAGTCTCGGCCAGATGATGCTCGCGGGGGGCGCTGTGTGGATGCTGCTCGGCATCCTCGTCATGCGGAAGATGATCAACTTCGATTTTTAGGCGAACCCACCCATGTCCTCGCTCTTCAACTACATGCTCGATCCGCAAATCCTGGTCATGGTGTTGGCTGCGGTCGCCGCATTCGCCACCGTGGCGTCCTTCGTGCTTCCGCTTCTCACCGGCGACCGCCTCGGTGCGCGCATGAAATACGTGGCGAGCGAACGCGAGCGTATGCGTGCCGAACGGATTGCCACACTCGCCGAGGAGCAACGCCAGGCCAAGCTCCGGCGCGAGCCCAAGAGCTTCATGAAGCAGGTCGTCGAGCAGCTCAATTTGCACAAAGCGCTTGAGACCGAGGGCACGCGTGAGCGGTTGAAGATGGCGGGCTTCCGCGGCCAGGCGCCCGTCGTGGCGTTCCTCTTCTTTCGTGCCATTCTACCGGTCATCGGCTTTGTGGTGGCGTTCCTCTATCTGTTCTTCGTGAACGACTTCGGCCTCGCGCCGATCGTCCGGCTCGGCCTGTCCATCGGTGGCGCCTATCTCGGCTTCTACTTCCCCAATATCTTCATCTCCAACCTCATCCAACGCCGCCAGAAATCGATCAAGAGCGTATTCCCCGACGCGCTCGACCTGCTCCTGATCTGCGTTCAGGCCGGCATGTCGGTCGAGGCGGCGATGAACAAGGTGGCGAGTGAGATCGGCGCCCGGTCGATTGAGCTTGCCGAGGAGTTCAGCCTGACCACGGCGGAGCTGTCTTATCTTCACGAGCGGCGCCAGGCTTACGAGAATCTCGGTAAGCGCACTGGGCTTTCCATAGTGAAGGCCGTCGGCACGAGCCTCATCCAGGCCGAGCGCTACGGTACGGCGGTTGGCCAAGCCTTGCGCGTGCTTGCCAAGGAAAGCCGCGACATGCGCATGGCGGAAGCCGAGAAGAAGGCCGCTGCCTTGCCGCCCAAGCTCACCGTGCCCATGATCCTGTTCTTCCTGCCGGTCCTGTTCGTCGTCATCCTGGGGCCGGCGGTCATCCAGTTCCTCGCCATGCGCAGCGGCCATTAGGATCCGCGCAGCGGCGTGAGCGGTCGCGCACTCTCCTTCAAGCGGACAAAGAAGAACGGGGGCGCCTCGAAAGGCACCCCCGCATCTTCCCCCAATCCTAGGTCTCGCCGGTAGCGCCCTACTTCGAGCGCTCTGCAAGCTTGTCGGACCTCACCATCTTCGGCGGGGTGATCGGGATCACCAGCTCCGCTTGGGCAACCTCGGCGGGTGGCGTTGCAGGCGTCGCGGCTTTTGCACTTTGAGCCATTCCGGTCTTGGCGACCGTCGATGTCGTTGTCGCGGGCCTGCTGGCTTGCACGGCCGTGGCTTTGGCCGCTGCGGCTGCGCTCGGCGTCTCGGACACCCTGATGATCTCGGGCCGGGGTTGTGCCACCTTTGCCACCTGTGCAGGCTTGGGTGCGGCCGGAGCCTCATCGGCTTTCTTCGCGAGTTTGCCCGTAAGCGGCGGCTCGATCTCATCCACCGGCTTCACCACCTGCACCTTGGCGGGCTCCACCGGGGGGACTGTGTTTGAGGCCATCGCGACCGGGACAGGCGCCGGCGCTGTTGCAGGTGCCTTCGCCGGTGCCGTCTTCTCCTCGGCGTCATCATAGCCGAAGGGCGACCAATCCGCCGCAGAGGGCTGCGGCTTGCGCGGGGCCTGAGGCTCGGCAGCGGCAACTTGCGTCGGTGCCGCCAGCATGTTGCGGAAATAGGACACGCTCGACTTGGCCTGAGCCTCGCTCATGTCGACCGAGGCGACCTGGCGGGCCTCGCTGAACTTACCTTGGAGACCGAGCACCATCGCCAGGTTCTGGCGGATGCGCTTGTCGTCTTGGCCGTTCGCCACGGCCTTCCGCAACAGCTCCTCGGACTCTTTCGCCTTGCCGTCGAGGGCATAGGAGAGCGCCAGATTATTGATCACTGCCGCCGAGTCAGGCTTCTTCTGCAACGCGGCCAGGAAGTATTTCTGTGCCGCTTCGTGCTCGCCTTTCTTGGCGTACAGCGTGCCCTGCGCGGAGAGCGTCTTCCAGTCGTTGACGCCTTGCGCCTCGGCCGATTTCAGCGCGGGGCCGGCGATGTCGGGGCGATTCATCTCGAGGGCGACGCGGCCGAGCTCCGCCGCCACTTCGCCATCGTTGCGATGAGTCCGATAGGCCGACTTCAAGACCTCCAGCGACTGGTCCTTGGCGCCGATGGCCTTCAGGGACCGCGCATAGCCGAGGGCCATTTGCGGGTCTTGCGGGTGCTGGAGATAGGCGCGTGCCCATTGCGACGTGGCGGATGCCGCCTCTGCCGCCGACATCTTCACCTCGGCGGGCTGGCTGTTCCGCGAGAACAGCTTGGGCGTCTGACCGCAGGCGCCAAGCAGGGAGGCTGCGGCGGTGGTCGCGAGGAGGGCGAGCACCATGGAGCGGCGGGGGCTGGAAACGTTGGCCATAGCTTAAGCAATCCTTAACGGGCGCAAAGCGAGCGCGCCGCATTTCGCGTTTCACTGCCGTCATAATCTGGGACAGGCGTCAAAAAAGTATTAACCATCCCGGCCGGTTGAGGCCCGGTGGTGCGCCCGAAGGCGAAGGGAAGGGGCCTCTTAGGCGAGGCCGCGCTCGCGCATCTCCGCCTCGGCGCCCGCGGCCCATTCGGCCATCTCGGGCATGGCGAAGATCGCGTCCACATAGGCAGATGCCGTGCCGTCGTCGCCGAAATGGCCGAGATTGACGCCGTAGGTGCGGAATCGCGTGGCCACGGGCGCGTACATGGCATCGGCGCAGGTGAAGGCGCCGAACAGGAACGGACCACCCTTGCCGAACCGTGCCTTCGTACTTCCCCAGATGGCGACTACACGCCGGATATTGGCCTCAAGGCCATTGCTCAAAGGCGGGGCCGGAAGCTGAGAGAGGAGGTCCATAGGCATGTCGTTGCGCAGTGCCGAGAAGCCCGCATGCATCTCGGCGGAGATGGAGCGCGCCGCGGCGCGCGCTTCGCGAGACCCCGGCCACAATTCTGCGCGCGGGTGCTGCTCGGCGAGATATTCCAGGATTGCGAGACTGTCCCAGATGATACCCACGTCGGTCTTGAGCGCCGGCACCTTGCCTGATGGCGAAAGACGCAAGATCTCGGCCTTGCTCTCCGGCAGGCGCAAACGGACGTGCTCTTCTTGGAACGGAATGCCGCAGGCTTTGAGCGCGAGCCAGGGCCGCAAGCTCCACGATGAATAGTTCTTGTCTCCGATTACGATCGTGTAGCTGTCGTCTGCCATCGAACCGCCTTCCGCCATTGTCATGGTTCCGCTCCCCTGCCATTAATGCGCGGCCCCTTCAAGACAATCGCGGAATTTTCATGCCCACCACAGCGACGACGCTCGAAACCACACGCCAGCAGCTCGAAGATCTCCTG
>Ga0307418_1000453_pt1 | contig 12380 bp, 7 predicted proteins | sample SalMarWE160220MG_2_FD_202160 | JGI IMG/M metagenome (GOLD analysis project Ga0307418, IMG submission 202160) | Salt marsh sediment microbial communities from the Plum Island Ecosystem LTER, Massachusetts, United States - WE1602-20 | ecosystem: Environmental > Aquatic > Marine > Intertidal zone >...
CCGCGCCGTCGGCTCTCCCTCCACAAAGACAACGGGTCAGGGCGAGATCCGCCAGCATGCCCATCCCGTCCGTGAAAGGCTGGCGCCAGCCTCATGGCCGCTAGGGGTGGTTTGATTTAAACTGCCCGGATGGCGAAGAACAAGACGAAGCACACCGGCTCGACGATCGCGCTCAACAAGAAGGCTAGCCATGACTACCATATCGAGCAACGCTACGAAGCGGGACTAGCTTTAGAGGGTTGGGAGGTAAAGAGCCTGCGCGCCGGTCGCGTACAGCTCAAAGAGGGCTATGTGAAGATTCTACGCGGGGAGGCGTTTCTTCTGGGCGCCCATGTCTCCCCGCTCCCCACAGTCTCCACGCACGTGCACCCGGACCCTGTCCGCAACCGCAAGCTGCTGCTGCAGCGTAATGAGATCAATCGACTCATCGGCCTCACCGAGCGGGCAGGTTATACCCTCGTGCCTACGGCACTCTATTGGAAGCGCGGCCGCGCCAAGCTTGAGATCGGGCTAGCGAAGGGTAAGAAGCTGCACGACAAACGCGCAACCGAAAAAGACCGTGACTGGCAACGGGAAAAGGAGCGGCTCTTTCGGCAGCACTAGGGAAGCACTGATCAACCCTGCTTTCGCCCGCCCATGAACTTGCAACACGTTGATTGCATTGCCTGCGGCCGGCCAGCTCCCAGTAAGTCAGTGCTCAAGCATCCGGCAAAAGGCCGTTCCGCACGACCCCAGGGGCCGTGCGGATGAGGCCACGCGCCGCAGGTGCTTCTCCGGCACTTACTCGACGACTTGCAGCGAGTTTGCTTTGAATGCCTCGCGATCCTGCTTAGAGCCCGGATCGTATCCCTGCTCCTGCATCTTCTGCTTCATCCACCCTGGGATGACGCCACGAACATAGATGTTCGCCGGATTATCCGGATCCATGTACTTGGTGTACTGCCGGCCGCTGGCCCTCCTGGCAGGTGCGGCACCGCGGCGCTTCCGACCGGAGATGAGGCGGACCATCTCGGCAAGGTCGTAACCCCGCTCCGCTATCATGTCTTTGATCTGCTGTGCCAGATCGTACTTAGCCTGCTGCTGGCGCTGCTCAAGCACCTTTTCCAGATCGGAACGGTTCCTGTCCAGCTTCTCCAATTGCTTTTGGATGTCTTCAACACTAAGGTTCTCGAATTCCACTATCTGCCTCCAATTTGGCTTTTTCTGTGACACGGCGCGACAGGTAGTCACCTATAACATGCCAACCCGGTAATAATTTAAGACATCAGGCGGCAAAGTCAACAAAGAAGTTAAGAAAGTGATTACCGGGGAGGCTCAAACACAGCCGCCGTGGCGTGTACAGCGACCAGCGCCCGCAGTGAATAGGTCCGTATAGGCGATTCGGTTGGCTCGCCTTGAAACGAAACGGCATCCCAACCCGCGTCCGGGTACCCCGAGTGAGCCTTTTTCTGCGCCCCTTGACCCGAAGGAGAGCGGATCACTCGTCTTCCCTGGATACGGAAACCCCGAGAAGGCCTTCCCCCTCGGTATCTACAGTCACCCTCACGACCATCGGCTGACAGCAAACAGTGCAGTCCTCCACGTACTCTTGCGAGCCCGGTGAGCAGTCAACAACGAGGCAGATAGGGGATCCGCACCAGGCACAATAGACAGTTTGGGTCTCAGTCGGATTCATGATTGACGCCATTCAAGATCAATCGCAGATCTCGCCGGAGACTGGGTCCGTACCGACAGGCAAACCAGCCAGATGCCGTCACACCGCAGAGTCAACCGCCTCGGCCACATAGCGCAGTCTCACGTAGTCGGCCCACCAGCCGTTGGGACCGAGCAGCCCGAGCGCGGCGGCGTGGTGGTCGACCCGCAGCGCTAGGTCCACCTGCCGCGTCGCCCCCACCAGATCCTCCGCCCACCTGAGGAACATGTGCATCCATGAGGCTGCCGTGTCCTGGGCACCCAGCGGCGTGGGGCGCTCGTAGAGCTCCATGCGGCGCACCACGAACCCCGCGCGCTCGAGTCGGACTGCCTGCTCGCCGGGCGAGGGAAAGGACCAGCGGCCGCTCACAGCCTGCTCAGCGGTTCCAGCGGGGATCCCCAGGTCGACCAGGGCGGCGGCAATGGCGTCGCGCATACGCCTGACATTGCCAATCCCACCTTGCTCCACGACCAGCCGACCACGGGGACGCACTAGCGCATGCAGGTTCTCGATTGCCACATCGGCGCGGGTCATCCAGTGCAAAGCCGCGTTGCTAAGCACGGCATCGTATGGCGCGAGATCTGCCACCGCCGGCAGCGTGATTATCGTCGGGTCCTGGGCATCGACGCGGGCGAAGGCCAAACCAGGGACCGTCCTGTAGCGCGCCTGCGCGGCCCCGAGCATCGAGGGATCGAAGTCCACGCCGACAACGGAGCAGCCTCGGGTCGCAAGCTCGGCGGCCTGGTGACCGGTACCGCAGCCCACATCAAGAATACGCTCACCGGCCCGCGCGTCGAGCAGCTCCAGCAGGGGGGCGCCGTACTGGGTCACGAAGCCGAAAGACGCGTCATAGGCTGCCGCATCCCATTCCTCAGACATACGCATCACTCCCAATCGCTGCTCCGCATGCGGAAAACAACCGCGTGGACTGTCCCCTTCAGCGCACACGACTGCCTCCGGGCGCTGAGGACATCATGAATCCCTCGGGCGAAGTGCCTCTGCATATCTCGTCGGGGTGCTCCCAAGAGCGTGCGGACAGCGGGCCTTTGGCGCTACGCGATACGCTAGGTGCCCCTGTTGCAGGGTCAACACAAAACGAGGCGCGGGGGTTAAGCCGGAAAGGCAAGCCCGACTGCGGCCCACTTAACCGTATATCAGTGGGTGCAAACCGCCAGAACGAAATAACAGCTTGCTGAGAATGGTGCCCGGGGCGGGACTCGAACCCGCATGACCGAAGTCGAGGGATTTTAAGTCCCTTGCGTCTACCGATTTCGCCACCCGGGCGGGGTGGAAACGGGAGCTACCTCTTCGCCCGCTCGGGCGGCAGCCAGGAGCTGGCGCTTGGCGCCCGAGGACCCGCGGAGAGGATTCAGACAGCGCAAGGGAGAGTAGCGGTCAAAATCGCCGGCCGAGGGGATGGAGGCTGAGCCCGGAATCGAACCGAGGTACACGGCTTTGCAGGCCGCTGCATAACCACTCTGCCACTCAGCCTGGAGGGAACGGAGTATATGAAGGCGATATCAGTTTGTCACGCGAGGCCGTTCCCTCTATATCGCCTCTGCTCACGGCTGATCCGGATCTGCCCCAGGGGCAGTGCGCCCCAGGATCTCCCGCTCCATCAGCTTGGCCGTGTGGATTCCAAGGCTTTTCAGCTTATGGTTCAAGGCGGCCACCTCCACCAGCGTGCCGACGTTGCGGCCGGGGCGGACGGGGATGGTCACGTGGGGGATCTCCACATCCAGGATGTTCATACCCGTCTCCACGAGGCCCGTGCGGTCATATTCCGCCGATTCATCCCAGTCCGTCAGGGTGATCGCCAGACTGATCCGCTTGTCTGGTCGCACGGCGGCAACCCCGAACAACAGCCGAATGTCGATGATTCCGATGCCGCGTGCCTCCATGTGGTAGGGCAACAACTGGGTCGCACGGCCCAAGAGAACCGAGTCGCTCAGGCATTTGATGGTGACCACGTCGTCTGCCACCAGGTGAAAGCCACGCCGAATGAGCTCAAGCGCGCATTCGCTCTTCCCCACCGCGCTGTGGCCAAGCAACAGGACCCCGATGTCGTGAATGTCCATCAGCACGCCATGGACACTCGTCTCCGGGGCGAACTCCGCATCCAAATGCTCCCAGAGGCGCTTGTACAGCTTGGTCGTACCGTAGGGACAGGTCAAAACCGGTATACCGACAGCCTCCGCACGCTCCGTGACCAAGTATGGCGGCTGCAGCCCGTTGGTCACGATCGCACAGGGCACGTTCGCATCAATGATGCGGGCAACGTTTCTTCTCAGCTCGTCGTTGCGCTGATGCAGCTCGACGTAGGTAACCTCCCCTTTGCCGAGGACCTGAATTCTCTCAGAGCGAAAAGAGTCGAAGTAGCCCGTCAGCTCCAGGGATGGGCGGTTCAGCTCGGGGGACACGATCGGACGGGATAGTCCACGCCGGCCCGCAGCCACCTCCAGACCGAGCAAGGGATCATCCAACAGGTTTTCGACAATGGTGGACACCTGTGACCTCGCGCTGGTGCTGTTGCGCTGCTCATCGGACCGAGACTGGGCGGGGTGCCATCATGGGCAGACCGAGCCATGAATTATACCCAGCTTGCGTCCTTTTTTTGGCACGCGCCCAAGGGGGCTGGGGTCATGAAACCCCGGCAGAGATTACTTACGCCAGAACTGGGGGGTAAAGAGGATCAGCAGGGAAAACACCTCCAGCCGGCCGAGCAGCATGGTGAAGGTGCACACCCAGGTCTCGTAGTCATTGAGGCTGGCATAGTTGTGGGCAGGCCCCACCCGTCCGAGACCGGGGCCGGCATTGTTGATGCAAGCAACCACCGCACTCAGGGCGGAGATGAAGTCGAGGCCCCCAAAGATCAGCAGGAAGGTCAGGACGACGATGCTCATCGCATAGAGGAAGCTGAACCCCAGCACAGCGAAGACCACGTTGTTCGGGATCGGCGTTCCGCCGATGGTGAGGGGAGAAATGAGGGACGGGTGGATCAGCCGAGAGAGCTCCCGCGAGCTTTGATGGGTGAGAATCAGGGTGCGGATCATCTTGATGCCGCCACCGGTTGAGCCCGAGCTGACAGTGATACAGGAGAGAAAGAGCATCCAGAAGGGCACGAAGGTCGGCCAAGCGCCGAAGTCGACGGACGCGAAGCCGCAGTCGGTCGCGATAGAAATCAGATTGAAGCTCGCTTGGCGCAGGGAGGTCAAGAAGTCCGGATAGACGTGGCGCATCCAGAGGTACAGCCCGCACCCTATGCAGCTGACGGCAATCAGGGCGATTACCGCCCTCGCCTCCGGGTCGCGCCAAAAGGGCCTGAGGCTACGTTCCTTGAAGACGGTGAAATGGGTAGCAAAGTTGAGGGCGGCCAGGATCATGAACACGATCAGCACGATCTCAATGGCCGGCGAATGGAAGGCGCCGACACTGGCGTCGCGGGTGGAGAAGCCGCCCAGACTGAGGGCGGCAAAGGCGTGACAGATGCCGTCGAACCAGCTCATGCCAGCCAGGCGCAAGGCCACAATGCAGGCAACCGTGATGCCCAGGTAGACGATCCACAGTGCCGCTGCGGTGTCGGCGATGCGCGCGGTGAGCTTGGTGTCCTTGATCGGGCCGGGCACTTCGGCCTTCAACAGCTGCATACCGCCGACGCCCAGCATGGGCAGGATTGCCACCGCCAGCACGATGATCCCCATGCCACCGATCCAGTTGAGCTCACACCGCCACAGGTTGATGGAGGGCGGGAGAAAGTCCAGCCCGACCATCACCGTCGCCCCCGTGGTCGTGAGGCCCGACATTGTCTCGAACATGGCATCCGTAAAGCTCATCCCCTGGTGCAGGATGAGCGGCTCGGTGGCAATACCCGCGACCGCTGTCCAGACCATCGCCACCAGGATGAAGCCGTCGCGGGCCTTTAGATCCGCGCGGTGGGTAAAGGTGAGCAGGAATAGGAGGCTACCAGCTCCGAGACAGCCGGCCATGCCCTCGACGAAGTTCATCAGGGTTCCGTCCCCGTAGATCACCGCCGAGGTGATGGGCAGGAGATACATCAGGCTGAACACCATCAGCATCCGCCCGAGAACATGGGCGACGGACAGCAGGGAGCGCATCAGAAGAACGCGACCCCGACCTGGAAAAACTTCTCGACCTTGCGCACCAGATCCTTGGTGACCACGAACACAATGACATGGTCCTCGGGCTCAATGACCGTGTCGCCGTGGGCGATAATGACTCGGCGCCGGTCCCCCTCCGCGCGCACGATAGCGCCGATCGTCACGCCCCTGGGCAGGTCCAGCTGGTCGATACGCCGCCCGACCGCCCGAGAGGTCGATCGGTCCCCGTGAACGATCAGCTCCAAGGCCTCCGCGGCGCCGCGCCTTAGGCTGTGGACCGAGACTACGTCGCCACGGCGGACATGGGCGAGGAGTGATCCGATCGAAATCTGGGCGGGAGAGATGGCGATATCGATGCGGTCAGACTGAACGAGATCCACATAGGCCCGGCGATTGATGAGGGCCAGTACCCGCCGCGCTCCCAGGGACTTGGCAAGCAGCGCACCGAGGATGTTGTTTTCTTCCTCGTTGGTGAGGGCGATGAAGAAATCCATGTCTTCGATATGCTCGGCGGTGAGCAGCGTCTCGTTCGTGACCTCGCCGTGGAAGACGAGCACGCGGCTCAGGTGTGAGCCCAGGAAGCGGGCCCTACGCTCGTCCGAATCGATGACCTTGACGGCGTAATCGTTCTGGGTTGCGCTGGCCAAGCGGAAGCCAATGTTGCCACCACCCGCAATCATCAGGCGCCGGCATGGGCGATCCAGCCGCCGTAGCTCCCTCACCACCTCCCGGATCTTTGCCGTGGCAGCGAGACAGAAGACCTCGTCACCAATCTCGATCACCGTACTGCCCTCGGGAACGATCGGTCGGTCGCGACGGTAGATTGCGGCGACTCGGGCGTCCACTTTGGGGAGCCGTTGGCGAAGGTGCGAAACCGGATGTCCCACGAGGGGTGCACCCGCCACCGCCCGGACGGCGACCAGACTGACGAGCCCATCGGCAAACTGAATCGCTTGCAGCGCCTCCGGAAACTCGATCAGCTTCACGATGTGGTCGGTGACGATCTGCTCGGGACAGATGCTGTAGTCGACCGCAAAATTCTTGTCGTCCAGCAGCCCCGGATACTGCTCGTAATCCGGCGAGCGCAGGCGGGCGATCTTGGTAGGAATACCGAACAGGGCCTGGGCGGTACGGCACGCGCAGAGGTTGGTTTGGTCGCTGGCCGTGACGGCGATCAGCAAATCGCAGTCGTCGGCGCCCGCCTGCTGCAGAACCGACGGCAGGGCACCGTTGCCCAGCACGGTCCGCAGGTCCAGCCGATCCTGAAGCATGCGCAGGCGCAGGACTTCAGTGTCGACAATCGTAATGTCATTGGCCTCGGGAACGAGGCTCTCGGCGACGGAGGAGCCGACCTGACCGGCCCCCAGGATGACGATCTTCACCGGGACAAGAAGCCGAACATCGAGCCGCCGGTCATGGATCCAGCGCCATTCGGAGCACTGCAGGTCGCCAGCACCGGGAGCATTTACCTCACCGCGTCCTTCCCACAGGGGCGGGAAACATCGGGAGCAGCCTCGGACCAACTATCGTGATCGACACAGCGGGCGTTCTCTTCTCTTCTCATTGACCATGTTCAGTGTCCGCGACACGAAACAACCGGCCCTGCGGGCGGAGATCCGCGGGCAGATCCGCCCGGCGGGCCATCGCGGACAGTTTACGTCAGCTCTATCGAGCCAGATAGCGCCGAAAGCTGGCGGTACCTTGAGAGCCGAAGCCCTTATCCTCCCGCAGGATGAAGAAAGCGGCGATACCTTCCCGATCGGCGAGGGCGGTGCCCTTGCTACCTCCCATCACCATGAGAGCAGTGGCCAGGCCATCTGCCTCCATCGCCGTCTTACGCACAACGGTCACGGAGGCGAGACACCGCGCAACAGGCATCCCTGTCCGAGGATCGATCTCGTGGGAGTAACGCTGCCCCCCCTTTTTGAAGAAATTGCGGTAATCCCCGGAGGTGGAGAGTCCGGCATCGGTGATGTGCATGACTCTGGAGACCGTGCGACTTTCCGGCATCGGCTCCTCGATGGCGATCCTCCAGGGGGTGCCATGGGCGTTGTGCCCTTTCACCCGGATCGCCCCCGCAACCGCCACCATGTAATCGCCGATGCCCCGGGCGTCCAGATAGGCGGCCACCCGATCGGCCCCGTATCCCTCCCCCAGGGCCGAGAGGTCGATATACATATCGCCCCGTTGCTTCCTTACCGCTGGCGGGGAGGCACGGACCTGGAGCTTCCGATATCCCACTCGCTCGCGCGCTGCTGCGCTCGCCTCGCGGGATGGGACCCCATCCTTCTTCACGTCTGGGCCGAACCCCCAAAGGTTCACCAGGGGACCTACCGTGATGTCGAAGGCGCCGTCGCTCAGGGCGCTCAAACGCTGGCCCTCGGCGATGACCAAGAGCAATGCGCGAGAGACAGGTATCCAATCGGTGCTCGGGTTGCGGTTGAGGCGGGAGAGCTCGGAAGACGCCTTGTAGGTGGAGATGAGGTCCACCGTCTGCGCGAGCACCCGGGTCACCCCCTGCCGAAGATCTTCGGCAGGGAGTGCCGCGGGCAGACGGGCCACCTTGACCGAATAATAGGTACCCATGGTCGGACCGCTCAGCTCCCAGGCTTCCCCGGAACGGTCGCTGCAGCCCGCGAGCTGGGCAAGAAGGAGCAGGGGCAAGAGCAGTCGGCTCGCTGCCTTGGCGTCCGCGCCCGCCACCCGCCTGCCGGTCAGGCGCCGCCCGGTGCTCGCTGGAGAATCTGTCTTCAAGGTTTCCGCCTCCGCCACGGTGATTTCGCGAATCAGGCCCAGCGCACCTGAGCCAGGGCATCGTAGTCGGCCTCGAAGCCGGCTGACCGCATCCGCGCCCTGAGGGGGGAGGTGAGGGCAGCCTCCCCGTCCACCATTCGGATCAGCAAGCGGCGCCGACCGATGCGAGGCAGCCTTTGCAGGGCCGCGAGGGCGAGCCCGAGCTCCCCGCCCTCCTCTGTCAGGGAGGCTGGGAAGCTCGCTAGGTGCCTACCGCCCGGAGCGAGGTAAAGGACGGGCTTGCCCGCCACCAGGATCACCCAGGCGCCGGCGCTGCGCTTGGGCGGCGCGCCGCCCCCCACCTCCGGCCAGGGCACCAGGACACCGTACGGATTGGCGGGGTCGATCGCGGCCAGTAGCGTAACCTCTGCTTCCGGATAGCCGTCTACCGGCACCTCTTCCACGCGGGCACCCCTCAACCGATCAACGGCCCCCGGCATTGCGAACTGGGCCCCCGACAAGCCCTCCACAAAGTAGCCGCGGCGCACCCTGCCGGCCTCCTCCATCTGTTTGAGCACGCGGTAAACGGGACCGAATCCCCCCGTCAGGCCCTCCCCCTGGACGGCCTCCAGGCTCACCACGCCATAGCGTTCGATGAGCATCAGGGCGCGGGCGAGGAGACGCTCCGTATCCGACCCGGCGCAGGCAAGTCCTGACACCAGGGACCAACGTCCTCCCGCGAGGGCGGGCACCCGAGCACGGCCGCCCGGGGGGGAACGCTCCCCGAGGTTGCGCAGGGGCGCGAAGGTATCGTTGGTGATACGACCCGCCCAGACCAGGTCCCACAGGGCTGCCTCCAGGCCCTCCCGCCGAGCCGCTCCACCCCCCTGTCCCACGGCTTCCGCCAGCTCGATGAAGAAGCAGGCGCCCCGTTCCCGCAGACGATCCAGCAGCCGACGGTGGAGGTCGGAGGGCGGCGAATCCTCGGCGACGGGGTCCAGCAGGGCGCCCGCCTGGCCGCGCCGGTAAACGGCGATACGGCCATCCCTGGGTCCGAGTGCCCCGCGGCCGACCCAGACGATCTGCCCTGTCGCCGCCAGGAGATCCAGCTCCTCGCTCCGGTAGCCGGTGACTCGGGCCGGGAGCAGCACGCGGTCGAGCGCGGACCAGGGAACCGGAAGTCCCTCCAGCTGAACAAGCGCCTCCAGGAGCCGCGACCCACCCCGGGCCTCCTCCCCGATGCCGTGCCAGCGGGGGAGAAAGCGGCCGAGGGCGGCCGCGTCCACCGGGGCCACCGTCTGCCGCAGCCGGGCGAGCGTCCGTCGCCGCAGACGACGCAGCACCTCCGCGTCGCACCACTCGGGCTCGCTGCCCATGGGTCGGATCTCCCCCCGAATCAGGACACCCTGGATCTCCAGCAGTCGCAGGGGCGGCTCCGCCTGGGCCGGGCGCAGGCCGAAGCGTGCCGCCGCCTCCTTGGTCGGGAAAGGACCGTGCACCCGGGCGTAACGCCGCAGCAAATGGTCGAGGGGAGCCTCGATGGGCTGCAGATAGCTGTCGGGCAGACCGGGCGGGGGGACTATCCCCAGGGCATCTCGATAAAGCCCGGCGTCCTCGGCGGCGATCCACCGCGTCTCCCCGGCGACCCGTGTCCGCACCGCCCGGCGCTGGTCCTCCAGCGCCCTCAGCCAATCCAGCGGGTCCCCGACACAGTGCCCACTGACTTCCTCTGGCGAGAGGTCGCCGAGGCGACGCAGCAGGTCGTGGAGCTCGTCGGCGTCCCGTGCCTGACGATCCCTGTCCAGATGCTGCAGCTCCCGCTCCAGGACCCGCAGGACTTCAGCGTCGATGAGCTCCCGCAGCTCCGCTTGCCCCAGGAGCTCACCCAGAAGGCCACGGTCCAGGGTCAGGGCCTGGGCGCGCCGTTCCGCGATGGGGGAATCCTGCTCGTAGATGTAAGCGGCAACGTAGGCAAAGACCAGGGAACGGGCGAAGGGCGAGGCACGCGGGGTCTCTGCCTCGTGGACCCGGATCGCCCGGCTGCGCACATCCCGGAGGATCTCGCTCAGCCCCGGGAGATCGAGCACGTCGCTCAGGGCCTGGCGATAGGTCTCCAGGACAATCGGGAAGGAAGGGTAGCGGCGCACTGCGGCGAGTAGATGCTGGGCCTTCAGCCGCTGCGCCCACAAAGGCTGACGCCCTCGCGGGCTGCGGCGGGGCATGAGCAGCGAGCGCGCTGCATTCTCCCGGAACAGTCCGGAGAACAAGGCCGTGTCCGCCAGCTGCTCGGTGACCCGGGCCTCCACGTCTTCCGGGTCCGGCAGGAGGTCGTCCAGGGTGGGCAGGTCCTCACCGTCCGCATAGCGCACCACGATGCCATCGTCGGTGTACATGACCTGGATCTCGAAGCCCTCGCGCTGCCCCAGGTGCCACTGCAGGGCCATGGCCCACGCGGCGTGAATGCGGGCGCCAAATGGGCTGAGGATGCAGACCCGCCAGTCTCCGAGCTCGTCGCGAAAACGCTCCACAACAATCATTCGGTCGCTGGGAACCTGGCCAGTCGCCTCCTGCTGCTCCTGGATGTAGGCCGCCAGGTTGCCGGCGGCCAGCCCGTCCAGGGGCGTATGCGCCTGGATCCAGGCTGCCGCCTCCCCGCGCCCGAGGCCGGCCACCTGCCGGCAGAAGGCGCCGATGGCGCGGCCGACCTCCATCGGACGGCCGAGGCCGTCACCCCGCCAGAACGGGAGCCTCCCCGGCTCCCCGGGCGCGGGCGAGACCAGGACCCGGTCGCGGGTGATAGAGTCCACGCGCCAGGTGCTGGCGCCCAACAGGATGTTGTCGCCGACCTTCGTCTCGAACACCATCTCTTCGTCCAGCTCCCCCACGCGCGGCCCCTCCTCCCCGAGAAAGACCCCGTAGCTGCCCCGGTCTGGGATGGTGCCCGCATTGAGCCGAACCACCATGGGTGCGCCCCGTCGGGCACTCAGGATGTCGGAGGCCCGGTCCCAGCTGAGGAGGGGCCGCAGCTCCGCGAAGTCGCTCGACGGGTATCGGCCGGAGAGCATGTCGAGAACGGCCTCCAGGGCGCTCCGGGAAAGGTCCCGGTATGGACCGGCCCGCCGTACCAGGCGATGCACCTCATCGACCACGCGGTCCTCGTCCAGGCACAAGGCGGCCACTTGCTGGGCAAGCACATCCAGGGCGTTGCGGGGCATACGGAAAGGCTCGATCTCCCCCACGAGCATGCGGGATGCGACCACCGCACACTCGAGCAGGTCCCCGCGAAACTTGGGAAAGATGCGGCCCGTGCTCACCTCCCCGACCCCGTGTCCGGCGCGGCCCACCCGCTGCAGCCCGCGGGCGACCGATCCCGGAGACTCCACGAGCAGCACCTGGTCCACGGCCCCCATGTCGATCCCCATCTCCAGGGAGCTGGTGGCGACGAGGGCCCGCAGGACACCCCCCTTCAGGCCTTCCTCAATCTCCGCGCGCTGCTCGTGGGAGACGCTGCCGTGATGGGCGCGCACCAGCTCCTCTCCCGCCAGCTCGTTGAGACGCTGGCAAATGCGCTCGCACAGGCCGCGGCTGTTGGTGAAGAGGATGGTGGAGCGGTGCGAACGGATCTCGGCGAGCAGGGCAGGATAGATGGCGGACCAGATCCCCCTCTCCTGCGGGGGACGCGCCACCGCACGGCCGTATAACTCGGCGAGAATCGAGCCGCCTTGCGGCTCCTCCGGGGTAGGCTCCGGCGGGCGCTCCATATCCGGTACGGGGACCACCACCCGCAGGTCCAGACGCGGGGCGGCCGAGGCATCTACGATCTCGATCGGCCGATC
>Ga0307418_1000455_pt1 | contig 12352 bp, 9 predicted proteins | sample SalMarWE160220MG_2_FD_202160 | JGI IMG/M metagenome (GOLD analysis project Ga0307418, IMG submission 202160) | Salt marsh sediment microbial communities from the Plum Island Ecosystem LTER, Massachusetts, United States - WE1602-20 | ecosystem: Environmental > Aquatic > Marine > Intertidal zone >...
CTCCCTGGCATCTGGCGTTACAGATCCGGGTTTTCCCTCCCTGATGAAGCGCCTCTGATAAGTTTGGGAGAGGGGAATACACCCCTGGTCTGGAGTACTGTTTACGATAAAAAGATCGGTTTTAAAATGGAGAGCCAGAACCCTACAGGCTCCTTCAAAGACCGGGGTACAGCTGTTCTGATGAGCTGGTTAAAAGCTGCTGGAGTTCAGGAGGCAGTAGAAGATTCATCTGGAAATGCTGGAGCTTCTTTTGCAGCCTACGCCTCGCGGGCTGGTATACAAGGAAAGGTCTTTATTCCGGCATCAGCTTCCGGTCCTAAAAGACAGCAGATCGAAAGTTATGGTTCGAGGGTTATCCCGATACCTGGCCCGAGGTCCAATGCTGCAGAAGCAGTCCTGAAAGAAGTTGGATCGGGGGCGGTTTATGCCTCCCATGCTTATTTACCACATGGAACTGCAGGTATAGCAAGTATAGCTTATGAGCTGTTTGAAGAAATCGGGAGCGCACCCGGCACCGTGATCATGCCCGTTGGTCATGGCAGTTTATTGCTGGGAGTATATCTTGGATTCCAGGCTTTACTGGAAGCGGGATCGATCACCCGAATTCCGCACCTGATTGGGGTTCAGGCTGCTGCCTGTGCTCCGTTATATGAAGTTTTTCAGACAGATAATCTGGAACCAAATCCTGTGCCTGAAGGTAAAACGTTGGCTGCGGGAGTGGGTATATCGGATCCTTATCATGGTAAAGAGGTTTTGGCAGCTGTTCGCCGCAGTGGAGGATCTATATTAAAAGTAGAAGAATCAGAAATTCTAACCGGACAGACGCAGCTTGCAAAACTTGGTCTGTACGTAGAAATGACATCTGCATTGGTGTGGAGCGGGTTGGAGCAAGTCTACGAAAGAATGCCTGGACCGATCATCTGTATTATCACCGGACACGGTTTGAAAAATGGTTGAACCGTTGCCTAACCTGCGTCATTGGGTATAATAAAACCTTACCACTTCAATAAAGAAAGGAACTGATGGACAGCGAAATTCTTAACACTTCTTTGAGGAGTTTGGCTGGCCCTGAGTTCCGAGGAGCATTATATGGGTCAGGTGAAGGGTCAGGAATTTATCGAAACCCCCCTGGAATTTAATCAAAGAGCTGGACTGGGTTTTAAGAACATGGCCTTGTTAACGCGTGTTTTAACCCATCGATCCTTTATCAATGAAAATCCAGACGCATTGGAAGATAATGAACGTCTGGAATTCCTTGGTGATGCCGTATTGGATTTTATTGTAGGTGCCTGGCTCTATAATCATTATCCAGAAATGACGGAAGGGGATTTGACCCTGGTGAGGACCGCCCTGGTCAGAACGGAACAGCTGGCTGATTTTGCCAGCAAACTTGATCTGGGCAGAGCAATGCGCCTGGGACAAGGCGAGATTGTCTCCGGAGGCAGATCCCGACGAGCTTTACTTTGCGCTGGGTTTGAAGCATTGGTCGGCGGCATTTATCTTGACCGGGGAGTAAAAGCCGTAGAAGTATTTTTTGAGCCATTTATCCAGGAGGCAATAGAAGAAATTCTGGAAGATGGCCATCCCCATGATCCCAAGAGCCTTTTGCAGGAATGGACCCAAGCCAGGTCCCAGGATCCTCCGGTGTATCAGACTGTCAAGGAATCCGGTCCGGACCATGAAAAGGTTTTTGAGGTTCATGTCAGTGTAAATGGAATAGTGTCGGGCACTGGGACAGGTAACAGTAAACGCGAAGCATCTAAATTAGCAGCCCAGGAAGCACTGGACAAATTAACGCATTTGAACAATCATAATAAAAAAGGTAACTGAGAATTCATGAGATTAAAATCGATTGAACTGAATGGATTTAAGACATTTGCGACCAAAACGAATTTTGAGTTCGCAGATGAAATCACAGTTATCGTTGGTCCAAATGGATCTGGAAAATCCAATATTGCAGACGCGGTACGCTGGGTGCTTGGAGAACAATCCTATAAATTGTTACGGGGGAAAAAGACCATGGATATGATTTTCTCTGGTTCTGAGCAGCGACCCAGAGCAGGTATGGCAGCAGCCACGATCACATTTGATAACAGCGATGGCTGGTTACCGATCGATTTTTCTGAAGTTTCTATCACCCGGCGGGCATTCCGGGATGGCAAGAACGAATATTTGTTAAACGGACAACAAGTACTGTTGCGAGATGTGTATGAACTCCTGGGGAAATCAGGTCTTGCAGACAGGACCTATACCATCATTGGCCAGGGGTTGGTCGATGCAGCCCTATCCCTTAAAGCTGAAGAAAGGCGCTCGCTTTTTGAAGAAGCTGCTGGTATTGGCCTGTATCGCTCGAGAAAGGCTGATGCAGAAAGACGGCTTGAGAAAACCCACCGCAATCTGGATCGAGTTGAGGATATTCTCTCTGAGTTAAAACCGCGATTAAAAAGCCTGCAACGTCAGGCAGAGCGTGCGGAGCAATATGATCAGGTGAAAGCTGACCTGCGAGTATTGCTTCAGGAATGGTACGGATACCATTGGGCCAGAGTTCAAGCTGACTTGAACCAAGCTAAAGACCAGGAAGCCAAATATAGGTTGGATCTCGAACAAGCTCGCAAGAACCAGGCGGATTTCGACCGGGACTTATCTGAAAATCAAGCTCGGGTACAGAGCCAGCGGTCGCGTTTGAATACCTGGCACAAAGAACTGTCCGAGCATCACAATCAAAAAGAAAATATCAGTCGGGAACGAGCAGTTATAGAGGAGCGGATCCGCTCGCTTGAGAAAAGGATCCAGGACCTGGAAACAGAACGGGTACGCCTGGAAGAACAGACAGTCCTCACCCGGGAGCGGCTTGATCGTTCGCGAAATGATTTGATATCAGATCAAGAAAACCTGGCAGAATTCCAGCGCAAAGCAGACCAGGCTAAACAAGCTCTGGATGAAAAACGGTCCCAAATGGGCACCATTGAAAAGGAAGCAACTGATGCCCAGAATGATTTGACTGAGTACACCAATCAGCAAATCAGGCTTCGATCCCAGTTAGCTGACCGAATCGACCAGATTGATAAAAAGAAGGAACGAGTTCAAACTGCGGAGCAGAAGGTTCAGGAAGCCCGGGAAAACTTTGAGAATATTCATAAACAATACTTAACGGTCAAAAGCGAATTTGACCGTGAAAGTGCTGCGAAAACAAAGATTGAAACAGAATTGGATCAAATTTTGGAAGAGAAAGAGGAAGGGGATAAGATCCGCCAAGATCTATTTAATAAACTTTCTCTGAATAAAACCGAATACAGCCAGTTAACGGCTGAGATGCTGGTGCTCCAACAATCTGAACAGAAACTTGCAGGATATGCGGATGGTGCCAAATTGTTGTTAACTGAATCCCGCGCGGGGAACCTTCCCGGAGCTCTGGGGACGATCAGTAATTTCCTGGAAGTGCCAGAAGAGTATGAAAAACCCATTGCGGCTGCTCTGGGGGATTTTTTGGATGCGGTCATTCTTGAAGAAGATAAGGGATCGGATAAAGCTCTCGAGATCCTGCTCAAGGAAACCACCAAAGGGGTCCTGCTTCCATTGAACCGGTTGGTTACCCTTGAACGTCCTATATTGAATAATAATATCCCGGGATTATTAGGTATTGCGGCGGATCTGGTAGAAGCACCGCCCAAGTATCGCCCTGCAATCGAGTTACTGTTGGGTCGTGTCTTTGTCCTGAAAGATAAAAAGGACCTTAATCGGGTCCTGCGTGATCAACCACCCGGTACAAAAGCCGTTACATTGAACGGTGAAGTTTTCCATACTACGGGTGAAATTGTCGCTGGCAATGAAGGGCAGGCAGGAGTCCTAAGCCGATCCCGGCAGCGAAAAAGCTGGCAGGAGAAACTTAAAACCTCGGCCAAGTTAATTTCGGAACTGGAAAATAGCCTTAACCAGGTGGATAAAAGAATTTCTGAGTTTTCTGAACAGGAGAGCAGCCTTAAATTAAAATTAGCAGAAGCCAGACAGTCAGTTGACACGATTGATGAAAAATACCGCCAAAGCTCCCTCAACAGGAATGAGGCTGAACGACAGGTTCAGTGGGAGTCAGCCCAGCACCAGCTCCTGTTGAGCGAGATCTCGGAAGCAGAAAAGGACACTCTTCAATTCAAGGGTGATTTAGAAAAGATCCAAACAGATATTTCCCTATCACAGGAACGCGCTGCACAATCCATCAGCATCTTACGCGGGTTTGCCCTGGATGAAGAACGGGAACAGCTTGCCCATTGGGAAACCCAGGTGGCGGTTGCTGAAAGAGCGCTGCAAGATTTAAATCAACGTGTGGACGAAAGGGAAAGGGCTTGGACGGATGCTGATAATAGACTCAAAACGAACTCAACATTAAGCCAGGAATATCAGGAACAAATCAAGAAACTCACGGATGAATCCCAATTTCTGGAAGATGGGGAGAAAACAATCCAGAAGGAAATCAATGAGCTGAGGAAGCTTATTGACGAAACAGATCTTGAGTTAAGCAAGGATGAAGAAGAGCAGCGGGAGCTGCAAAATAAGGAAGCGAATGCCAGGCGGATATTGAATCAAGCTGAGCGTTCATATGCCCAAGCAGACATCAATTTCACAAGGAACAGGGAGAAGCTGGAATCTATCCAGGAACGAATTAAAGAGGATATTGGACTGGTAGAGCTTGAATATAACAAAGAAATCTCAGGACCAACCCCGCTGCCGCTGGAAGGATATGTACAAAAACTCCCGGTTGTAAAGGAGATTTCCAAGGATCTGGGCGGAACCATTCGTGAACAAAGAGCTCAGTTAAGACGACTGGGTGCCATCAACCCGGAAGCCCAACATGAATACAGGGAAGTAAATGATCGCCATGATTTTTTGACCGAACAACTGCTGGATTTGAGAAAAGCCGAGGCAGACTTGAAGGAAGTTATTGCTGAGTTGGATGTCTTAATGGAGCGTGAATTTAGAAAAACCTTCGATGCTGTGGCTATTGAATTCAAGGATATCTTCAGCCAATTATTTGGTGGGGGAAAAGGTCAGTTGATCCTATCAGACCCTGATGATTTAACGGGGTCGGGTGTGGATATCAATGTTCGACTGCCAGGACGGAGAACCCAAGGGCTATCCCTTCTGTCTGGCGGCGAGCGAAGTTTGATTGCAGCGGCGCTGATCTTCTCATTACTGAAAATTTCACCTACGCCATTTTGTGTCTTGGATGAGGTAGATGCCATGTTGGACGAATCCAATGTGGCCAGATTCAGAAAACTTATCCGGGAGTTGAGTTCAGAGACCCAATTTATCGTTATTACTCATAACAGGAATACTGTTCAGGTTGCAGATATTATTTACGGTATCATAATGTCCTCTGATTCTTCCAGTCAGGTTCTCAGCTTGAAGCTGGATGAAGTTGATGAGGTAATTGATTCCTGAACCGACATGGCCCCGAACCTACCAAGATAAATCAAAATGTTCTTTCTGAGATCGAATAGCAGGTTCAATCTCAATTTAATAAATCAGGTACGATTACACATTTATTATTAGAAGATAAACACACTGAGTTGGGTTTATAATAATTTGTAAAAAGGGAATCCCCTTCCGCATTATCTTTGGTCTTATATACCTGGAGTTCTCTTATGGTTCCAACAATTTCTGCCCAATTAGATGCGATTTTAAATAAATTCGAAAGGAATGTTCCCCATATCCAGGCAACTGCAGTTGTCAGCACTGACGGGTTGGTAATCGCTTCCAGGCTTCCAAAAGATGTTGAGGAAGATCGGATTGGCGCAATGGGAGCGGCAATCCTTTCTATCAGTTCGCGGAGTGGCGATGAATTGGATCGGGGGAATATGAACCGTGTTCTCGTAGAAGGAACAAATGGTTATATCCTTATTCGAAGTATAGGAGAATATGCAATTTTGGTAGCTCTGGTTGAGAAAGAAGTCCGCCTTGGCATGTTATTCTATGAGTGTAAAAAATGTATCGAAGAATTGAGTGAAATTCTTTGAAAATTTATTAGTATGGAGCTTCAAGGAGGCCGGGATGGAAGATTTAAGAAAGGTTGTGATTGAAAGGGATCTGAATCCTTATCATTCATTTTTTGCCTCTTTCTTTGCTGGATTAGGTGAATTGGGAATGCTTAATCAGGGATCGATCAATATAGTTGCCAAGCGGGCTGCAGAGTATCTTTATGCGTATCTTGATGCCAAGAAAATTCTGCCAAATATGAATGCTGTACCGGGAGAAACCAAAGCAGAAGTCATCAAGAACCTGATCATGTATATCAATAAAATCCTCACCATGGTTGGCGAATATGACCTGCAAGAGGCCGGGGAAGATCAGGTTGTTTTATTGATCGCAGGAAAAACGTGCCGGATATGTCCAAAAGGTGTCGGTGGGGCAGAAGTGAAAGGGACTTTATGCCCGATTCCAAGCCTGTTGGAAGCTTTAATTAATAGGATCGCTCAAAAAGATATGCTTGAGCTGATTACAACCGGAATTGAAAAAGAAGGATCCACCTGCAAAGCTTATTTTAAAGTCCTGAACTAATCCAGTTCATTTAGGGAGTAATCCTTCTGTGGATAAACTTATTCATACTTTTTCCATTGTCGCCTATGACCCCCGTAAAAGAGAGTGGGGAGTCGCTGTTCAGTCCAAATTTCTGGCAGCTGCGGCAGTTGTATCCTGGGCCAGGTCTAATGCTGGAGCTGTTGCCACTCAATCCTTCGCAAATGTCACTTATGGTCTTCGAGGGTTGGATTTGATGCAGGAAGGTCATTCAGCGGAAGATACTATTCAGCTGTTAATTGAGGATGATGAAAATAAGGAACAACGGCAGGTAGGAGTGGTTGATAAAGATGGAAAAGCCGCTTCATTCACTGGTAAAAAATGCCAGGAATGGGCCGGGCATATAGTGGGGGATGGGTTTGCCTGCCAGGGAAATATCCTGCTGCCAGGTACAGTTGAGGCCATGGCCGAAAAATTTGAAAAAGCCCGTCAGGGTGATGGTGAACTGGCAGACTGGTTGGTAGCTGCCCTCGAAGCAGGACAAGAAGCTGGCGGAGATAAAAGAGGTCGACAGGCAGCTGGCTTACTGGTTGTCCGGGAAGGGGGAGGATATGGAGGGGATAATGATCGCTACCTCGATCTACGTGTAGATGATCATCCCTATCCGATCCTGAAGTTAAAACAACTGACAGAGAACCATCATCTATATTTTGGTGAAGTAGATCCGGATGATCTGATCTCTCTTCCCAGTGTAGCCAGAGAACTGCAGGGAATAATGAAAAAAACTGGCCACTTCAAGGATGAGATCACCGGTCAGGTTAATGAAAGTATGCTCGTATCCTTAAAGTCTCTCGTTGGAGAAGAAAACCTTGAAGAGCGCTGGTATGGTGACGAAAAATTAATCGACAATAAAGTAATTGAGTATTTACGGGAAAAATTCTCTTGACACGTTTATTCAGGGATGTTAACATCCCTCCTATGTACACCATCCGGATGCACAAACATCATATGCCTATTAAAAATCTCCCCTGACCGGAGACAGTTTGTGCGTACCAAAAACCTGTCATTATGCAACAAATCATCCCCGGTCTGATTCGGGGGTTTTTTGTTCCCAGAACCACTAAAGGAGGATAGAAATATAACCGTACAGACTCAAAAATTAGTTTATAATGAAATATGTTCCAGACCCATCCATTTATCTTAAGGAGGAATTAGTATGAAGAAGCTATCTGTTCTATTGGTTTTTCTGCTCATTACTGGGGTTCTTCTTGGAGCCTGCGCTCCCAAAGAAGAACCAGTAGTAGTTGAAGAACCTGCAGTTGTCGATGAAGGCCCCCTGACTGATCTAGGTGGCAGAGATCTCACAATTGCTGTTGAAAACGCATATTTGCCGTTTAACTATATTGACCCGGATACCGGAGAAGGTGCCGGTTGGGACTATGATGTTTGGGATGCAATCTGCGAATTGATCAATTGCACCCCGGTTTATGTCGAAGCTGCCTGGGAAGGCATGATCCAGGCCGTGGCTGATGGCCAATTTGACGCCGCCGGCGATGGCATCACCATCACTGATGAACGCGCCGAGATCGTAGATTTCTCAGTTGGGTATGTTGCCATTGAGCAGCGCCTTTTGGTCAGGATTGATGAAGATCGTTTTGAGACCATTGAAGAGATCGTTGACAATCCGGACCTCAAACTGGGTACTCAAACCGGAACCACCAACTACGAAACCGCTTCCACCTATCTGCCGGATGACCGCATCCAGGCTTTTGAGCAGTTCCCCTTTGCCGTTCAAGCTTTGATCGCTGGCGACATTGATGCAGTGATTATTGATGAGGTCGCAGGACAGGGCTACCTGGGTGAGAATGCTGATCAGCTGAAGCTGGTTGGCCCCTCCATGTCCAGTGATTTCCTCGGTTTCATCTTCCCCAAGGGAAGCGAAATCGTACCGCTGGTGGATGACGCCATCGAGGAATTGGCTCAGAATGGTTTCCTGAATGAAGTTAATGCCAAGTACTTTGGACCAGATTTCTCCATTACCTATGATGATCTGTTCCCGCCCGAACCAGTTGACTTCCTGGCTTGCGAAGTCACCGACATTGGTGGAATCGACGATAAGTCGTTTAACGCCACTGCTTGGAAAGGTGTTGAGGATGCAATCGCAGCTTATGGAATTGAGGGTGTTTACCTCGAATCCCAGCAGCAGACTGACTACGAAGCCAACATCAATGCTTTCCTCGAAGAGGGATGCGACATCATCATCCCGGTTGGATACCTGCTAGAAGAGGCTACCGTTGAAGCTGCAAAAGCTAACCCCGATGTTCCATTTGCAATCGTGGATGTTAACTACGCAGTGGCTGACAATATCTTCGGTTCTGGATTTGCTATGAATGAAGGCACCTTCCTGGCAGGCTACCTGGCTGCCGGTATGACCAAAACTGGCGTTGTAGCCACCTACGGCGGCTTTGCTATTCCGCCTGTGACTGTTTTCATGGATGGTTTTGTGTTGGGTGTTTATAAATACAACGAAGTGCATGGTACCGATGTTCAGGTACTAGGTTGGGATCCCGCCACACAGGAAGGCCTCTTTACAAATTCCTTTGAAAGCACCGACGAAGGCCGCAGCATGGGTATGACCCTGGTTGACGAAGGCGCAGACGTGATCATGTCAGTTGCCGGCCCTGTTGGCGCGGGAACTCTGGCAGTCTTTGAAGATCAGGGAAGTGGTTTCCTGATTGGTGTAGACCGCGACTGGACCATTGACTATGCTGCCCAGTCTGATTACATTCTAGCCAGTGCAACAAAAGGCATTGACAAGTTTGTTACATCCCAGATTGAGGCCGTCATGAATGGTACCTTCACTGCTGGAAACCTGGCTGGCGATATTGCTAGTGGACACGTGGATCTTGTTTACAATCCTGCCGTCCAAGTTCCTGATGACCTTAAGGCTGAAATTGAAGATCTGAAAGCCGGGATCATCGCAGGTGAGATAGTTACATTACCCGTATCTGAGTAATGTTTACCATCTCAAAGAAATAAAATAGGATGAACTAGCAAAATTAACGGTGTGTGGGGAAACAATCTCACACACCGTTTCTCTAACTCCAAGGAGAAAACGGTGGCTGAACAACCTCAAGCAATTAAACCAATTATAGAAATAATTGATTTTTCTTCAAAGAGGAAACTACGTGATCTGCCCTGGTGGTTTTTTGCTCTGATTTTGATTGCAATATTTGTATTTTTCATCATCACTACCAATGAAAATTACAATGATGCTTTCAATTTCATCAAGATAGGATTGGTGATAACTATCAAGACTACTTTGATATCCTATGCCATAGCGATCTTGTTCGGACTTTTGGCGGGATTGGGCAGAATATCAAAGAGTGTCATCTTAAATAATATATCCCGTCTTTATGTTGAACTTATCCGGGGCATACCTATCCTAGTGTTGATCTTTTTTATCGCTTTTGTAGGAGTACCGGTGTTAGTCGATTCAATGAATAACATCGGTTATTGGTTATCCGGTATAGGCCTGGATTTTCTGGGGAAGATCTTTACAGCAATTACAAACCAGGATCTTTCTATGAATGCCCGGGCAATCACAGCACTGGCTTTTACATACGGTGCCTATCTGGCGGAAATTTTCCGCGCTGGTATCCAATCCATCGCCAAAGGACAAATGGAAGCTGCCCGCTCCCTGGGTATGAGCTACGCACAATCCATGCGGTATGTGATTCTTCCCCAGGCGATCCGCAATGTGCTGCCAGCTCTGGGAAATGATTTTGTAGCCATGGTTAAAGACTCGTCGCTCGTATCTGTGCTGGCAGTAAGGGACATCACTCAGGTTTCAAGGTTGTATGCAGGAACTACTTTCCGTTTCAGGGAAGCGTATATTATCCTGGCGGTATTGTACTTGACTATGACGGTTATCCTGTCGCTGGGTGTCCAGCTGCTGGAAAGGCGGTTAAGACTTCATGACTGAACAAAAACCAATCATCGTTGTCAAGGATCTTTATAAATATTTTGGCGAAATCAAGGCAGTGGATGGTGTTTCCCTTAATATCGAAAAAGGAAAAGTTCTAGTTGTCATCGGCCCCAGCGGTTCTGGCAAATCCACTTTGCTGCGCTGCATTAATCACCTGGAAGACCCCACTAGCGGCGAAATCTGGATCGATGGTGAAAAACTCACTCGCGCTGCCAAACAGATCAATGAGATCAGGGCTGAGATTGGCATGGTTTTCCAGCTCTTTAATCTTTTTCCCCATCTGTCCGTTCTGGAAAACGTGACCCTGGCGCAAAAAGTGATCCGGGGCAGATCGCAGGATGAAGCAAAACAAACTGCCCTGGAAAAATTAAAGAGAGTTGGTATTCCGGAAAAAGCAGATGCATTTCCATCAAATTTGTCAGGAGGTCAGCAGCAGAGAGTGGCTATCGCCCGGGCCCTGGCCATGGATCCCAAGATCATGTTATTTGATGAACCAACCAGCGCCCTGGATCCTGAAATGATCAAAGAAGTTCTTGATGTGATGCTTGATCTTGCCCAGGAAGGTATGACCATGGTTTGTGTTTCCCACGAAATGGGATTTGTCCGATCTGCGGCAGATGAGGTTGTTTTTATGGACTTTGGAAAAGTCGTAGAACATACCACACCTGAAGGATTGTTCAATAATCCCCAGAATGACCGGACAAAATTGTTCCTGAGCCAGATCCTGGAACATTAACCAATCATAGGATTTTCCAATTATTGAGGTAATCAATGGCAAGAAATGATGGACGCGGGAACGATCAGCTCCGTCCTGTAAGTATTGAGCCGGATTATGTTGAATTCCCGGAAGGATCGATTTTGATTTCGATCGGAAAGACCCGGGTGTTGTGCAATGTGAGTGTTGAAAATAATGTTCCATCCTGGATGGACAAGGAAGGGACCTCCCGGGGCTGGATTACAGCTGAGTATGCCCTTTTACCACGTTCAACAACAACGAGAGTCAAAAGAGAAACCAGCGGCCTGAGTGGAAGGACCCAGGAAATAAAACGAATTATTGGAAGATCTTTAAGGGCTGCTTTTGATCTGGATTTACTGGGGAAAAGGACATTGATCGTTGATTGTGATGTCCTCCAGGCAGATGGGGGAACCCGGACAGCTGCTATCACTGGTGGATATGCCGCACTATCGATCGCCATTCAAACACTTGTTGATCAAGGGGAGATCTCGGCTGAAGTGTTTTTATCTCCTGTTGCTGCGATTAGTGTGGGTTTGATTGATGGTCAGCCTATATTGGATCTGGATTACAGTGAGGATTCCCGGGCTGATGCAGATCTGAACGTTGTTATGAATTTGAATGGTGAATATATTGAAATTCAGGGAACAGGAGAAGGTGCCACTTTTTCAAGGGATATGTTGAACGAATTGCTGGATTATTCTTCCAAAGGCATCCAGGATTTGTTTAAAATACAAAAATCCTGGCACCATTCGGGCAGGGATTAATCCTTCAGCCAGAATTATATCGATAGAAGATCTGTAACTTTTGATAAAAGGAATAAAAAAACCTCGCAATTGATTGCGAGGTTTTTGTGTTTAATTTACTCAGCGGCTGGTTGATCCGGAGGCAATTCAGGCTGTTCCATAGATATGGATTGAATATAAGTCAGATATTCCTGCGGAAGGGCAGGTTCGGAGGGAACATACTTGACCCAATCATCATTAACAATTGGCTGGTACTGGGTTTTCTTTTCAGTCAGCCAATCAGTAAATGCCTGGTTGCGGAGTCGTTCATAGGTTGTGGGATCCAGGGGTAAATCATCTTTCCCTAAACTTTCCAGAATGTGCCAACCAAAATCG